>Ga0163147_10006751_pt1 | contig 13304 bp, 15 predicted proteins | sample OliLakLV19MP6G1_FD_148597 | JGI IMG/M metagenome (GOLD analysis project Ga0163147, IMG submission 148597) | Freshwater microbial mat bacterial communities from Lake Vanda, McMurdo Dry Valleys, Antarctica- Oligotrophic Lake LV.19.MP6.G1 | ecosystem: Environmental > Aquatic > Freshwater > Lake >...
CTCTCGGCATCATAAAACGAGACACACTTATGACAATAACATCATCGTATCGTTCCGCTTACTCCGATCATTTCAGCCAGCTAAGTCCGACAGGCTGCTAGACAGACGGACGATCCAGGATGCCTTTTCGTACCGTGAACGCAGTACTACGCAAATCGATATTCCTTGGCTGGGTCGGGAACAGGATCAGGTTTCCGGGGCTCCGCCTTGACTCCAGCGTGCGTCACCAGATAGTTGGACAGTTCAACTACGGCGACGGCTGCTCGGTGGGCCATGACTCGATAATGATAGTCCCACTGTCGACCTCGCTGCTTTTCGGCGACGGTGTATATGTCGGCCGAAACGTGGAGCTAGGGCCCCAAGCGCAAATCGAGATCGGCGATTTCACCTCGATCCAGGATCGCTGCTTGCTGATCGGCGACGTTTCGGTGGGGCGTTACTGCGCTTTCTCGTTGAACGTACTCATAACCTCCGGGCGACACCACTATGATCTGTACCCGCACTGGCTGATCAAGGACCAGGATAAGCATGCCCTGTCGACGACCGACGCCGCTGCTGCTCATAGCCGTCGAGTTCGTATCGAGGACGACTGTTGGCTCGGAGTGAACTCCGTGGTATCGCCGGGCGTAACGGTGGGCAAGGGCTGTGTTGTGGGCGCGAACGCCGTGGTAACGGAAGATTTGCCCCCGTACTCCGTTGCTGCGGGTATACCGGCAAGGATCATCAAGAATCGACTGAAATTTGTACCGCCACGAATTATTGACTGGAATGCCGAGGCTGATCTCCCCTATTTCTATTCGGGGTTTCGCGTTTCCCAAACGGAGCGCCACGCCAACCGTTATGGCCCGGGCCTCGCTTGTTATCGGCAGTTTTCGGTTGCCCTGAGTTCGACCCCTGGTGGAAATATCGGTTTGATCGCCCGGGCCCTAGACGGAGAAACCTGCAGTGTCCGGTTTGGTGAGCAGGTGCGTAAACTCGGTCCTGAGTTCCAGGGGATAGAGTTTCCGGTCGCCGAAGGCGCCACCTGGAAGTTCGACTTCACCGTCGAAGGAACCAATCGGAAATGGCCAATAAGTATCAAAAAAGCATGGGCGGATTAAGAGCCTCGCTGGGCTATCTCCGGCGCATCGTCCAGTTTGCTTTTGCCAACAACCCTGCGCTTTACCTTGCCTTAACGCTCAGTATTCTCTCGGTTGGCATTGAGCTTGCGGCGATAGCTGCGCTGCTTCCATTGTCGGCTTTAGCCATTGGCCAGTCCTTACAGGCCACAGGGACCTTCCTTGAAGTGCTCAGTTTGATTGGCATAGCCCCGACATTCCTGAATCTGTCGGTCGTATTTCTTGGTTTGCTAATCGCCCGCATCACAACTCTCACCATCAGCGAAGGATTGACGCAGTACTACGGCAGAAAGGTCCTTGCGCAGTTGGCTTCGCAAGCGTTCGAAGCGATAGTTAGACGTCGAACGCTACAGGACATAGAAAGAAGAACCATTGGTTACTTCATCGGCCTTGCGGGTGACGAATCCTTCCGTGCCAGCATGATCGTCATTTCGACTATCCAGTTCGCCAGTGTTGGAATCCTGGTCGGTCTTTACTTTGCTGCGATAGTCCTGTTCTCTTCTTTGACTGCTCTCGCGATTGTGGTTTTCTTCCTGATAAGCGCCGCATTCCTGGTTGGCGCATTTCGCAAATCGGACGAGCTTGGGCGGCGCCAGACGGAACAATCGAGATCGGCAGGATCACTGTTCCTCGACGCGTTGAATGGGCTGCGCAGCGTACGTGCTTTTTCCGCTGAATCGTATCTGGTAACGGGCTATCGCGATCGAATGTTTCGCTATGTCCAAACCCTTTTTGAGGTCGACTTTATCAGGGTGTTGTCTAGAGCCTCGCCGGCGCTGCTCTTGCTGGTCATCGCGCTGACGGCCCTCCTTTTCTGGCGTCCGGTTGAGATTTCGGCCTCGAGTTCGGCGATGCTAGTTACGGTCGCGCTGTTACTGATGCGTTTGTTCCCCGTTGTGGGCCAGGTAGTGACTATCGCAATGCGGATTGTCGCGGATCTTCGCGCTGCACAGGACGTGACCCAGGTTCTGGTGGATGCGGGGCAAGGGACAGATGCTACCGGTGATCAGATGAAATTAGAGAGGGCCGTCACCGAAATAGTCATGAACAACGTGACCTTTTCTCATGTTCCCGGCCAACCGATCCTCCAACGCGTGAATGTTCATCTGGAAAAAGGCACAAGCTATGCTCTGGTAGGGCCTTCGGGTAGCGGGAAATCTACTTTGTTCGATCTGATGCTCGGATTCGTGGCGCCAGACGCCGGCAGGATCCTGATCAATGGAAAATCAGTAGACGAGATGACCCTAGGCCGGTTGCGCGGGAAGGTACTGCTCCTCGGCCAGCAACCGACGATATTCAATGACAGCATTCGTAATAACATCCTCTTTGGCTCTTCCGCATCTGACGAAGAGATTTTTCGGGCCGTGCAAGCGGCCTGCCTCGAGGATATGGTTGATTCCCTGCCAGACGGCGTGGCGACAATCCTGAACTACCAGGGTAGCAACCTTTCGGGCGGCCAGAAGCAGCGGATCGGGCTGGCGCGCGCGCTGCTGCGCGATGCGGACGTGCTGCTGCTCGACGAGAGCACGAGCGCGCTGGACCGCGCGACACGCGACCAGGTACTGGAGAACATCCTTGCGGCGTACCGCGGAAAGATCGTGGTGTTCGCCACCCACGACGAACTGATAGCGGACCTGGTCGACGTCGTTATCGACATAGGGAAGCTGTCGGGGGATTCCGTGGCAATGCGCGAGATTTCATGAGGCCAGCATGACAGTGCGTAGATCGACAATGGAACGAGCCGCCCGCGAGCAGCGCCGATCTTCATGAACGTCCGGCGGATATTGCGCGGCATGGCTCGACAGGCGGTTCGCTGTGTCCCGCCCGGAGGGCTGGATCGCCTGGACAGGTTGTTGCATGCCGATGCCTCGAGGCATTTTTCGCAAGAGGGCGAGGACATCATTCTCCGGCGCCTGTTCGAGGGGAAGACCGATGGCCATTATGTGGATATCGGCGCCCATCATCCGAGCAGATTCTCCAACACCTGCCTGTTCTATCAGCTCGGATGGCGCGGGATCAACATCGAGCCGAATCCCGATAGCATCCGGTTGTTCCGCGAGGAACGCAAGCGTGACATCAACCTCCAGATCGGCGTCTCCGACGTGGCAGGGATGTTAACTTATATCGTCTTCGACGAGCCGGCCCTGAATACTTTCGACGCCGACCTTGCCGCTGAGCGCGAGGCTGCGACGAAGTACCGGATTGTCGATCGCATCGAGGTGCGAGTCGAAAGACTCGAGAATCTTCTTGCCAATCATCTGCCTTCGGGCTGGAATCTCGATTTCATGTCGGTCGACGTGGAAGGGTTCGACCTCAAGGTGGTGCAATCCAACGACTGGACGAAGTTCAGGCCGGCCTATCTGCTGGTGGAATGCCTGCAGTCAAGCATCTCCGCGGTCGAAGGCGAGCCGATGCACAGGTTCCTGATCGGTCACGGATACAGCCTTTACGCAAAAACCGTCAATACGTTCTTCTACCGCGACAACGCGGGAATGTCGTGAATCAAGCCCCGATTGCGCTTTTCGCCTACAACCGTCCCGATCACGTCAAACGGACGGTGGAAGCTTTGCTGCGAAATACCGGCGCCGCAAGTTCCGATCTCTATGTGTTTTCAGATGCCGCGAGGAATCCGGCGGCAGAGGAGGGCGTGGCCCTCGTCAGGGACTACATCCGCCGCATCGACGGTTTCCGTACTGTCGAGATCGTCGAGCGCGAGCAGAATCTGGGGCTCGCTCGTTCCATCGTCGACGGTGTTACGCGATTGTGCAATGCGCGTGGAAGGGTGATCGTGGTCGAAGACGATCTCCTGACGTCGCCTCATTTCCTCGAATTCATGAACGATGGACTCGAATTCTATGAGAAGGACGAGCGCGTCATAAGCATTCACGGGTACTCGTATCCAGTAAGGAGTGCCTTGCCGGACACGTTTTTCCTGCGCGGTGCCGATTGTTGGGGGTGGGCAACCTGGAAGCGGGGCTGGAACCTGTTCGAAGACAATGGACGCATCCTGCTGGAGCAGCTTACGACTCGTCGACTGACAAATCGTTTCGATTTTGACGGCGCATACCCGTACACCAGGATGCTCAGCGACCAGATCGCGGGCAGGAACGATTCGTGGGCCATCCGCTGGAATGCCAGCGCATTCCTGGAGGACAAGCTCACGCTCTACCCCGGCCGGAGTCTGGTTCTGAACATAGGCAACGACGGCAGTGGCACACATTGCTCCACGACCGAGGATTATTCGGGAATGCTTTCCGACGATCCCATCGGGATAGGGGCGATTTCAGTTCAGGAGCATGCGGAGGCAAGAGAGCTGTTTGCACGCTTTCTCAGGTCCTCGCGCCCGTCTCTGCTGGCGAAGGTCTTTCGGAAGGTGGCCGGAGCCATGGACAATCGCAGACGACCGATGCAGGGGGGGCGGTAACCATGCCCACTCACGTTACGGGCAGTTGTTCAGCGGGGACACGTCGATGACCATGAGATCGATGGCTAAGCAATGGGTGCCGCCAATAATTCTGCAACGGATCAAACCGCTGCTGCGAAGCACGATCTACTTTTCCGGCACCTATCCTTCCTGGGAAGCTGCGCGTGCGCAGACTTCGGGTTACGACGCCGCCCTGATACTGGAGCGCGTGAGAGACGCCACGCTCAAGGTGAGAGACGGTGAAGCAAAGTACGAGCGAGATTCGGTCATCTTCAATGAGATCCAATTCTCCTTTCCGCTTCTTGCGGGCCTTCTCCGGGCGGCCTCGGAGAATGACGGGCGTCTATGCGTTCTGGATTATGGCGGGTCGCTCGGTAGCAGTTATTTTCAATGCATGAATTTTCTGTCCGAACTGCCCAGCTTGAATTGGGGTGTCGTCGAGCAGGCGCATTTCGTCGAGTGCGGCAAAAGCCTGTTCCAATCGGAACAACTGCAATTCTTTGACGGCATTGCAGAGTGCGTTCGTGAAACCGGTCCCAATGTCGCCCTTTTGTCGAGCGTGCTGCAATACGTGCCAGAGCCCTATAAAGTCATGGAGGAACTAATGACAGCCGGAATCCCCTATTTTGTAATCGATCGCACGCCTTTCACCGACCGTAGTGCCGACCTCATTACCATCCAGCATGTGCCGCCATCGATTTACCCCGCAAGTTATCCGTGCCACATGTTCGGCCGGGAATCCTTTGCAGACAGATTCAGGGACCGATACGAATTGATTGCAGAATTCGAAGGAGCTGACGGCAATGCCATCGCAAGCGGCGTGCCGTTCTCATTCGGCGGCATGATCCTGCGCAGATCATGATGCGGGCGTTGCGAGCGTATGTACGAACCCAGCAGTTCGATCCCGGGATCGTTGGCTTGCTTGTGAACCCCTTTTATCATGCGAGACGAGGCTTGTACTGCGCCATCCGTAAGGCCGGCCTGCGCATGAAAGGCAGCCTGCTTGACGTAGGATGCGGCCGAAAACCCTATCAGGCGCTTTTTCAGGCGGACGAATACATCGGATTGGAAATCGATACGCCGGAGAACCGATTACAGAAGAACGCCGATTACTATTATGACGGAGAGTCCTTTCCCTTTTCCCCGGGAAGATTCGACGGAGTCATATGCAACCAGGTCCTCGAGCACGTTTTTGCTCCGGATCGGTTCCTCGCGGAGATCAGGAGAGTTTTGTGTCCCGGCGGACAACTCCTGCTTACCGTGCCATTCGTGTGGGATGAGCATGAGCAACCGTGGGATTATGCGCGTTACTCCACTTTCGGCCTGAAGAGTTTGCTGGAACGTAACGGATTCGAAATAATCGAACAGTGCAAGATCAATGCCGATGTGCGGACGATTTTTCAGTTGATCAATGCCTACTTGTACAAGATTCTCTGGACTCGAGGCCCCGTTCTGAACCTGCTCATATGCGTGCTCTTCATGGCGCCTGCCAATATTCTCGGTGCGCTGTTGCACCGGCTGCTGCCGGAAAATCCAGATCTGTACCTTGATCAACTGGTACTTGCGCGAAAAGCAGGCGAATGATCGATCTAAGGGGATTCAAAAGCAGGCACGTCCTCATTACGGGTGGACTCGGCTTCATCGGGTCGAGCCTTGCCCGCCGCTTGCTTGCGCTCGGCGCAGAGGTGACGCTGGTGGATAATCTCAACCCCCTGTACGGCGGCAATCCATTCAACATAGAGGATGTGCGCGAACAGGTCGACGTCGTCATCGCCGATGTGCGCGATCGTTCAAGCATGTCCGGGTTGCTGAAAAGCAAGGACTACATCTTTAACCTCGCCGGGCAAACGAGCCATCTGGATTCGATGACTGATCCCCACACCGATCTGGAAATCAATGCCGCGGCGCAGTTATCCATTCTGGAGGCTTGCCGGGAACACAATCCCCGAGTGAAGGTCGTCTTTGCCAGTACCCGCCAGATTTACGGCAGGCCCGACTATCTCCCCGTCGACGAAGACCATCCGATACGTCCCGTGGACGTCAACGGGATCAACAAGGTGGCTGGTGAGGGGTATCACCTGTTGTACAACAACGTGTACGGAATTCGCGCATGCGCCCTGCGCCTTACCAACACCTATGGCCCTGGAATGCGCGTCAAGGATGCGCGGCAGACGTTTCTCGGCATCTGGATCAGGAACGCAATCGAGGGAAAACCGATCCTTGTCTTCGGAGATGGCAAGCAGTTGCGCGACTTCAATTATGTTGACGATGCGGTCGAGGCGATTTTGCTTGCTGCGCTCAGCCAGAACGCGAATGGCCAGATCTTTAACCTCGGAAGCCGGGAGGTGGTGAGCCTCAAGGACGTGGCGCAGATGTTGGTTGAGTTGCGCGAAGGAGCGCGGTTCGACATCGTGCCGTTTCCGGCGGAAAGAAAGGCTATAGATATCGGCGACTACTATGGGGAATACGGCAAGATTGAATCTGTACTGGGATGGCAACCCAGGGTGGCATTGCGGGAGGGTCTGGAAAAGAGCCTACGCTATTACGAAAAGCATAAACGGCACTACTGGGAAGAATGATGATTCGCATGAACGACTTTCGCGCCGAGCCGCAGGCGTTGCTCACGGCGGAACTTGCCGCGGCGGAACGCGTATTGCGTTCGGGCTGGTACGTATTGGGCAATGAAGTGAAAGCGTTCGAAACCGCCTGGGCCGGTCGCTGCGGTCTCGCCCATTGCGTCGGAGTCGGCAATGGCATGGATGCAATCGAGATCGGATTGCGGGCATTGGGGATCGGTTCGAACGACGAGGTGATCACTACCCCGATGACGGCTTTTGCGACGGTGCTGGCAATCCTGCGTGCGGGAGCGACGCCCGTCCTGGCGGACGTCGATGCGGCCACCGCAATTCTGGATATCGCGAGCGTCGAACGATGCATTGGGCCACGCACCAAGGCCGTACTGCTGGTGCATTTGTACGGCCAGATCAGGAATATGGAGGAATGGGAAGCCGTGTGCCAGCGACGCGGCATCGCGTTGATCGAGGATTGCGCCCAATCCCACCTCGCCGAGTGGAGTGAACGAAAGGCCGGTACATTTGGAAAGTTCGGCGCTTACAGTTTTTATCCGACTAAGAATCTCGGTGCATTGGGTGATGGCGGGGCACTGGTCACCGACGACATGAAGCTGGCAACGCAAGCGGCGGTCTTGCGCAACTATGGCCAGAGCGAGCGCTATCACCATCCCGAAACCGGACTGAACAGCCGTTTGGACGAACTGCAGGCCGCACTATTGTTGGCACGGCTGGAATGGTTGGATAAATTCACCGAACGCCGCCGGAAAATAGCAGCAGATTATCGTTCAGGTATCGAGAATGCGGCCGTGCGAATGATGGCTGCGCCAAGGCAGCCGAAGAGCCATGTGTTTCATCTGTTCGTAGTCCTGTGCGGAGAGCGTGACCGGCTGGCATCACATTTGGCGGGAAATGGCGTCGAGGCACTGGTTCACTATCCTGTTCCTGTTCATCTTCAGCCTCCTTGCAGGGATTTGCGCTGCGACGCGCAAGGGCTTGCGACCGCGGAACGCCATGCCGCTGAATGCCTTTCGCTACCATGCCATCCGCAAATGAGCGCCGGAGATGTCAACCACGTGATCGAAACGATCAATGCCTTCAGATAGCGAAAACCGGTCGGTCGAGCATTTCGTTACCCTTTTCGACAACAACTTCCTGCCGATGGGGCTGGCTCTACACCGTTCGCTGACCGAGCATGGACGGCCTTTCCGGCTCTGGATCCTTTGCATGGACGATCTGGTGGAGCAGCACTTGGCGCAATTGCAACTGCCAGATGTGAGCCTGATTCCGTTGCGTGAGGTGGAGGATGTCCGCCTGCTCGCGGTGAAGCCACTGCGCTCCCGTAGTGAGTACTGCTGGACGCTGACGCCGTTCGCCCCCCAGTTCGTGTTCGAACGGGATTCTGCAGTGAAGCGGGTCACGTATCTCGATGCCGATCTGTTCTTCTTTGCCTCGCCCGGCCCATTTTTCGAAGAGTTCGAACGATCCGGCAAAGCGGTTCTCGTAACCGAACATGCCTACGATCCGCACTACGCCAACAAGGCGCGCCGCAGCGGTCGGTTCTGTGTTCAGTTCATCACTTTTCTTCGTTCAGGCGGCGCTCTAAAGGTTATGCAGTGGTGGCAGGATCGCTGCCTAGAATGGTGTTATGCGAGGGTAGAAGGTGGCAAGTATGGGGATCAAAAGTATCTGGACAAATGGCCGGTCCTGTTCGAGCACGAGGTGCACGTACTCCAACAAAAGAATCGAACCCTAGCGCCGTGGAACGTTCGTTATTATCAGACAATCGCCGAAGGCCGCAAGGCGCTACCGGTTTTTTACCACTTCCACGGTCTGCGCCTGGTTGCGCCCTCCAGGGTGCTGCTCTATTCGGGATATGACTTGGGCGATGCCGCAGCCGGCTTCTATGAATCGTATTGTCGTAGTTTTCAGGCTAGCCTGGATTCTCTTCGCAGGCAAAACATACCAATACCTTTTCTGCCGCTCGGCAATGGTCTGATGGGCAGGTTATTGCGATGGAAAAGAAAAATATGGCAAGGGGAAGGCTATGCGTTCTTGCCCGATGCGCAGCGTCCAGACAAAAGTCGCTGCTCGTGAGCCTGCAAAGAATTTCGGTTGTGACCGTGTCGTTCAACAGCGCAGCGACCATCGCGCATACGCTTCGCTCCGTGGCAGGTCAGAAAAATGCTGAGCTCGAACACATTGTGATCGATGGCGGTTCTACCGATGGAACCGTCGGAATCGTGGAGAAATTCAAGGTGGGAATCGGAATCGCTCACTTCACATCGGGGCCCGACCAGGGACTTTACGATGCCATGAACAAGGGCATTGCCGCCGCGACTGGGGACTATGTCGGCTTCCTCAACTCCGACGACGTCTACGCGAATCCCGACGTGCTTGCCAAGGTCGCGAAGGCCCTGGAATCCGGCCCGGTGGACGCAGTCCACGGCGACCTGCTTTACGTCAGTGCGGCGGATACCAGCAAAGTGATACGCTACTGGAAGTCAGAACCCCATCGCCCTGGAGCGTTCGAGGCCGGTTGGCACCCCGCGCACCCGACTTTGTTCGTGCGGACCGGACTGCTGAGGGAACTGGGTGGATTCGATACGAGCTATCGCTATCACGCCGATTTCGATCTTATGGTGCGCCTGTTCATAGAGCGCCGTATATCATCGGCCTACATCCCGGAAGTCCTGGTGCGCATGCGCACAGGCGGCCAGTCGAATCGCTCGATCGGAAACATCATTCGCGGGAACCGGGAGTCCTACCGTATCGCGCGCCGGTCGGGGATAGCCACCTCTCCGTTGTGGCTTGCCAGAAAGCTCTGCTATCGGATTCCGCAGTTCATCCGGCGTCCGCCGGTCCCGGGAACGCACTTCTCGTCCCCGGATCGGGAGCCATGATCTGCCAGGCGCCATGACCAATTCCATCCTCAAGTACCTCATGGTATTTCTGGTCACCGCCTTGCTGGTCAAGGTCTTTTCCGGCACGGCGATCAAGGCCGGGCTGACCGATCATCCCGGCGGGCGCAAGCGCCATGAAGGCGCGGTGCCCCTGATAGGCGGACTGGCAATGCTCGCGGGCTTCGGGTTCGGCGCGCTGATCACGCTGGATTCGCTGTTCGCCTACCGGGCCCTGTTCGCCGCTTTGGGATTGCTGGTCATCGTCGGCGTGCTCGACGATCTGCACGACCTCGCGCCGGCGAAAAAATTCTTCGCGCAGATCGTAGCGGCTTTGTTCATGACGTCCTGGGGGATGGTGACCATTGGCCATCTGGGAGACCTGTTCGGATTCGGCACCGTCGCCTTGCGCGAATGGAGCATTCCGTTCACCGTGATCTGCGTGCTTGGGGTGATCAATGCCGTGAACATGGCGGATGGCGTGGATGGGCTGGCGGGCGGGCTGACTTTTGTCGGTCTTGTCTTCATGGGGGTGGCAGCCGAGCTGACCGGACAGACGGGTTCCGCCCGGTTGCTGTTCGTCATGGCCGCGGCCATCGCCGGCTTTCTGGTGTTCAACCTGAGGCTTCCCTGGCAGCCCCGTGCCCGGGTCTTCATGGGCGATTCCGGCAGCATGATGCTGGGGCTGTTCCTGACCTGGTTTTCGATCGAGCTCACGCAACGCGGCGGGGATCGTCTGCCGCCCATCGTGGCCGTGTGGTTCCTGGCGGTCCCGATCCTCGACATGGGGCTGGTTACCGTTCGGAGGCTGACGAAGGGCAGAAGCCCGTTCCGGGCGGGCCGCGACCATTTGCACCACTTCCTGGAATTCGCCGGTTATTCGCCTTCGCGAACCGTGAATATGCTGCTCATCCTCTCCCTCCTCCTGGCAGCGGTGGGGTTCGTCGCCTGGCGCATGAAAGTCCCCGAGGCGGCGCTGTTCTATGCGTTCATGGCGTTGTTCGCGATTTACTACCTGCTGTCGCTCCGTGCCTGGAGGATGGCCAGAATCATACGGAAGATGCGGTGGGGCAAGTGAGTGCCGCGCCTTCGTCAGTCACAGGTCAACGCACCGCCATTTCCGCCGTCCTGATCGTCAAGAATGAAGAAGCGGCAATCGGTCCCTGCCTTGACGCGTTGAAATGGTGTGACGAAGTCTTAGTCATTGACTCGGGCAGTGCGGACCGGACCGTCGAAATGGCCCGGGCCCGCGGCGCCAGGGTCATGAGCCATGAATGGGCGGGCTATGGCAAGCAGAAGGACTTCGCAGTCAAGCAAGCGTCTAACGACTGGGTGCTCTGCATCGATGCGGACGAGATCGTGAGCGCGGAGTTGCGGGCCAGCATCAAGGCCGCCATGCAGCAGCCTGCGCATCGTGCCTACGAGATGCCGCGGTGCAACCGCTTCCTCGGCCGCTACCTGCGGCACGGAGAAGGCTACCCGGATTGGAACCTGCGCCTGTTCGACCGCCGTGTGGCGCGCTGGTCGGAGGATGCCGTCCACGAGAATGTCATAACCCGCGAGAAGGCGGGCCGCCTGGAGGGCGATCTGCTCCACGACTCGGCGGAATCGCTGCATGCCTATCTGGACAAGCAGAACCGCTACACCAGCCTGCAGGCGGAAGCCTTGTATCGCCTTCGCGTAAGGCCGAGCATCGGCAAACTGTTGTTGTCACCAATGGTCCGTTTCCTCAAGTTCTATGTGCTCAGGCTGGGGTTTCTCGACGGCGTTCCGGGCCTGGTCCATATCGTGATCGGCTGCTTCAACACTTTCGCGAAGAACGCGAAGCTGTTCGGGCTCTGGGCCGGCAAACGCGAACCTGGGCGTTGATCGCTGAAGTTAATCCCGGCGGCGAGGGGCTTGGCCCCGCCGTCCGACTCCAGAGAGGTTGCCTTTGTAGGCCTGTGCCGCGCATGCGCGGACTCTCCTCCCTCAATCTCGCTGGCGCGCCGCTTTCTGCCGGGCTCCCTGGACCTCCGGGCTGGGCGTGCGAGGTTGAACTCTGGCAAAGAACGCAACAATCTCCGCAGGAGACTTGCCAGCCAGAACACTAGCATGCTGGTCGCGAATCTTGCGAAAGAACGCAACTGAATGAAACTCAGTTTTTCGTGGCATCGCTGATCACCTCTCGAGGAGAGTAAATCGTGAGTGGTTTATAGCCCTGCTCCATATTCACCGCATTCCGCGGCAGTAACATCGGAGACCACCGCGACATATCGATCATTCCGGAAATCCTCCATCAAACTTTCCGACCAAACGCGAAACTCGGGATCAAAGCACCCGCCTATCACCGACGTATCAACGTAAATGCGCAGTTTTTTCACTTGCGCAGTCTAGCATTCTGTCAGCCCTATCGCCTGCAGCCGCCGGCTGTCCATGAATCGCAAATCGTGAAATTCGCATTCCTTTGCGACGTCCACGCCCCCATTATTCTCCGTGTCCGTGGTGACTCCTTTATCCCTGTCTCTGCCGCTCGGTTGACGCATTTTCCACCAAGCTGTTCGGGCTTTGGGCCGGCAAACGCGAACCCGGGCGTTGATCGCTGAAGTTAATCCCGGCGGCGAGGGACTTGGCCCTGCAGTGGGGCCGCGGGCTATAATCCGGCGCGACCTTGCGAACCGAGAGCGAAGCGTCTCCCAGCCCCTTGAACCCAGATTCCCTGTTCCTGCCGCCGGACGCCATCGCCCCGGGCGATCTGCGCCGGGTTCTGGTCATCAAGTTGCGTAACCTCGGCGATGTGCTGCTCACGTCGCCGGTCATCTCCGTCCTCAAGCGGCAGGCGCCGCAGCTCGAAGTCGATGCCCTGGTCTATGCGGATACGGCGGACATGCTGCGCGGGCATCCCGATCTGGGCGAACTCCATGAGATCCATCGCGACTGGAAACAGCTTGGGTTGTTCGAGCGCCTGCGGTGCGAGAAGCGGCTGCTTTCCGCGCTGAGACGCCGCAACTACGACCTGATACTGAACCTGACGGATCACGGCCGCGGTATGTGGTTGTCGCGGCTGCTCAGGCCCCGATACGCGATTGCACCCGATGTCCGCGCTGGAAAAACGTACCGCTCGGCGTACACGCACCTCTATCCGGTGATCGGCGGCAACCGGCGCCATACCGTCGAGATCAACCTGGATGCGTTGCGGCGCATCGGCATTTATCCGGGCAGGGACGAGCGCCGCCTGACGCTGCTGCCCGGAGAGGCCGCCCTTGCATCCGTCGATCGGGCCCTGGCCGCGGCCGGGCTGAAGGAAAAATCC
>Ga0163147_10006756_pt1 | contig 13299 bp, 12 predicted proteins | sample OliLakLV19MP6G1_FD_148597 | JGI IMG/M metagenome (GOLD analysis project Ga0163147, IMG submission 148597) | Freshwater microbial mat bacterial communities from Lake Vanda, McMurdo Dry Valleys, Antarctica- Oligotrophic Lake LV.19.MP6.G1 | ecosystem: Environmental > Aquatic > Freshwater > Lake >...
ACCTGCGCGAGTTCATCCGCACGACCATAAAAGTTCGGCGCTGCCGAGGGCGAACTGGCCTGCGTGGGTTGAAGTGACGTGGGCTGCATGGTGTGCGAAGGTGGTCGGTTGTGGCCGCCATGCTCGACCGCTCGCATGGGGGCTTGGGCCTGCATGAGGTCGGTGCGGAGTGCCAGCGTCTCTGGAGTTGGTGTGATGCCAAGATCCTCAGCAAGGAGGCGTCGGCAGGTTTCATAATAGGTCAGGGCCTCTGCTCGTCGACCATGGTCGGCGAGCAGGCGCATCAAGGCGCGATAGGCTTCCTCTTGCCATGGTTCAAGCTCGATCCAGCGCCGCAGGGCGGCCTCAGCAGCGCGTACGTTGCCCTGGCGAGCCTGATAGCTGCTGAGGTAGTCCAGCGCCGTCACAATCTGTTGACGCCAGCGTTCGCGTTCGCGCAACAGCCACAGCTCAAATTCAGGGCTATCGCTGAGCGTCAGGCCGGCCAGGAACTCACCCTGATACTGTGCGACCACCTGTGCGAGCTGACGCGCCTGTAGCTCAGGTGCAGGCCCGCTATTCTGCGCTACCGCATGCAGCAGATCGGCACAATCGCGCACATCAATCGTCAGCGGCGCATGTGGGTGCCACATCACGGTCTGCTGATCCGCCAGGAAGCAGCCCGGCAGCCGGTCGGTCAGCTGCCCAAGCACATGGGTCAGATTCCGTCGGCTGCGATAATCGGTTGTCTCACTCCACAGCAGTGTTGCCAGATGGATGCGCGTGATTGGCTCACGCTGGTGAGCAAGATAGCCCAACACCGCCAGCGCTTTTGGGGTGCGCACAATTGGCTCAGCCGACGCGTGCGTCATAAGCACGGGTGTACCAAAAAGACAGATATGTTGATGAGTCATGACCATCTCAATCGTGCGGTGGAATATCCAAGAGCGGTGGTCAGCCAGTGTCGGACCAAGACAACCCCAGACGCGCCATCGCATCCCAGCAGGAGGTGGGTCGTGAGCAATAGTGTGGAACACTGGGAATTACCGTAATCATAGCAGACATATCAACAATCGCAAGATAACAATCACTCCGTAGAACAGCATTGGGTGATTTCCGACAGGTGATCCGACAGGTGATCCGACAGGTTGGGTGTAGAGTCGTGCTAACCCATGTGTTGCAACCAACACCACCAGCAACCTGAGACCTGCAACCTGCGTGATCGGCAATTTATTCGAGAGCGTGTTGTGCCACATGTAAGCAAGCAGCGTGTGTCCTATCTGATCCGCGCCTGGCCGATTGACGTAGAGGCTGATGGCAGCGTGCGCATGCGCTTTCTGGTTGAACGGATCGACGATCCGCCGCAGCGCCAGGCCTTCGATAGCTTTGCTGCGATGACAGCCTATCTGCACGCGCAACTTGTGGGTACGGACGAAGATCATACGCCACCAGACAACGCGCCTGCTGTTGAGCAGTAAACAGACCAATCGACGTTTTCTCGACGTTTTCTCGACGTTTTCTCGACGATACTTTGATACTGTTGGTGATGGAACGATGGCCCTGTAATCGCAGCGTGATGTGGGAGGAGCCGGTATGACACAGGAACACAACCAGTTGGCGGAGACGGTGCGCCAGTTACAGGCGCAGGTGGTGGAGCAGCGGCAGGTGACGGATGCCCAGCAGCAGCAGATTGTGGCGCTTCGGCAAACGGCACGGAGCGAGCGAAAGGCCCGCCGCACACGCCTTGGGGTGAGTGGCACACTCGCCGTGATTGTTGCGCTGCTATTTGGCACGGTTGCCATGGCAGCCATCCCCGGCGCAGGTGGCGTGATCACGGCCTGCTACACGCCACGGCTCGGGGTGTTGCGCTTGATCGACGTACAGGCCGGGCAGAAGTGCTTTCAGAGTGAAACACAGATTAGCTGGAACCAGACCGGGCCGCAGGGCCTTCCTGGCATAGCAGGGCCGAAGGGCGACGCGGGGACACAAGGAGCGCAAGGGCCGCAGGGACTTCCTGGCGCACAGGGATTGCCAGGAGCGCAGGGACTACCAGGCGCAATCGGGCCACAAGGGCCAGCAGGCGCGCAAGGGCCGCAGGGCCTGCCAGGAGCGCAAGGGATTCCTGGCGCAATCGGGCCACAGGGCAAGGGTATTAACTGGCGCGGCGAGTGGCTGCCCGAAACCACCTACCAGCCGGGTGATGCGATCTCCTCCGGCGGGGGCAGCTATATCGCGACGCAGACCACCAGCGACCAGCCCGGACCGCGGATCGAGTTGGGCGTACCCTGGGGTATCTTATCGCTCACGGGGAACCCAGGACCCCAAGGCGCAGTTGGGCCACAAGGGCCAGCAGGCGCACCAAGCGGACTAAGCGGCTATGAGATCGTGAGCGCTGTGACCGCGTTTGACTCATCTGCCTCAAAGCAATTATCTATTTTATGCCCAGCCGGCAAGCGGGTGATTGGTGGTGGGGCACAGATCTTTCCAAGCCTGGAGGATCCGAATCGTAATACTGCGCCTGTGGTATTGCGGATGTCCCTCCCAACCAGTGGCCGAGGTGAAGGATGGTTCGCTGAGGCATTGGAGACTGGAACCTATACCTTCTCGTGGGATCTGACCGTCAACGCCATCTGCGCGAACGTGGCACCGTAGAACCAAGTATTCAGGAGCCAGGAGTCAGGAGTCAGAATATTCAGAACCGAGAACCACGTAGGGCGCAGCGCGCTGCGCCCCAACGATTAACCCAGAACCGAGAACCGATGTAGAGGCGAACCTTGTGTTCGCCCAACCAAACGAACAAGCGAACAAAAGTGGGGGCGAACCTCGTGTTCGCCCAAATAAAAGCCACAATTATCGATCAATTGCAGCCGTAGCATGACCAACGGGCGTTGGCGAGCCACCAACATCCATTCAGGGTCCAGGGACAAGAGTCCCTGGCCGAAGGAGAGTCCAGGCGGGTGCCCTCTGGGCGTTGACGGCAAGGTTCCCTGGTGCCTGCCGCGCACAGCGGCATCCAACCAAGGCATGTGTACGGGCGATGCGATACGCCCCAAGCCACGCACCACAGCACTATACGAGGTGTGTATGCCGCACTTACAGATTACCATGTTCACCAAGCTCGCCATCCAGCGCGATGATCACGGTCCTGTAAAACTGCCTGCGAAAGCCGAAGAGTTACTCTGCTATTTGTTGCTGCACCGCCGCCAGGCATATACTCGTGAGGCATTGGCATGTGAATTATGGGCCGATACGCCAGCAGCTCAGGCGAAGAAATACCTGCGCCAATGCCTCTGGCAGCTCCAACATGTGCTTGATTCGCCGGTGGCAGACCAGGCTCCGTTACTCCAGCTCGATCAGGAATGGGTTGCCATACATGAGCATGCAAGCGTCTCTGTTGATGTACTACACTTTGAACAGGCTTTTGCCGATGTGCGCGATCAACCGGGTGCGGCGCTGAGTGTTCAACAGGCCCAAGCAGCACAGCAGGCTGCCACATGCTATCAGGGGGAATTGCTGAGCGGCTGGTACCAGAACTGGTGCCTGATCGAACGTGCCCGCTATGAGTCCATGTTTGTGGCGATGCTGGATAAGCTGATGGACTATTGCCGCGTGCATCATCAGTTTGATCAGGGGATCGCCTATGGTATGCGCTTGTTGCGCGCCGATTATACCCACGAACGTACCCATCGCCACCTGATGCGCCTCTATGCGTTGGCCGGTGACCGCACCATGGCGCTGCGCCAGTTCGAACTGTGTGCGGCGGCGTTGCAAAAGGAATATGGCGTCCAGCCGACCAATGCAACGCTGGCACTGTTTACGCAGATCCGCGCCGACCAACTCGATGCCAATCAGCAGGAATATATACCCAATCGTGGAAACGCCACTGAATCCGACCTATTGACGAAACTCTTGGCCGAGATATCACAAATGCACCGATCTGTCGCACAGCTCCAGTACGATATCGATCAGATCAAACAATCAATCCACGGCTAGTAGAGCTTGGCCGAACTATACCAAGGATTGCGTGTCATCCTGAGCAACGCGATGGATCTGGCAAACTGCAGCATATACGAGATGCTTCGCTCGCACTCAGCCCAACAACCACAGCTGAACTTTGGTAAGCTGAACTTCGTAAGATGGTGCTCAATCGATCAAATGAGACACAGCAACAGACGCTCCGACAGACGCTCCGACAGACGCTCGTAGTGTACACTCACTACATACCACTACATCACACGAGCAATCCACAAATACACCGTGTTCATCATATGTGGCAACGCATGCCGGAGACGCCAACGATGGGCGATCCTGCCATTCAGGTTATTGGCGAGATTGAGCCAAATACTCACACGTTTGTTGTGAAGATTTGGCGTGAGGAAACCACGAGTTCAGCTGATTATGTAGCCTGGCGTGGCCATATTACCCACGTCGCCAGTGGCCAACGCCGCTATGTAACGAGTTTGGGCGAGCTTCATCTGTTTATTGGCCTGTATCTGCGGGAATTGAATGTGCAATTGCCGCTGTTCTGGCGGATCTACCAGTGGTTCAATCGCTGAATCGATAGCTAGTTACGAGCGTAAGGAGAAGCATTATGCCGGTTGCACTAACCTATCCGGGCGTTTACATTCAGGAGATCCCCAGTGGTGTACGCACGATCACCGGTGTTGCCACATCGATCACGGCTTTCGTTGGGCGAACGCTGCGCGGCCCGGTAAACCAGGCAGTGACGATCAATAGTTTCGGCGATTTTGAGCGTAGCTTTGGCGGTCTGTGGGTCGATAGCCTGCTCAGTTATGCCGTACGCGATTTCTTCCTGAATGGCGGCGGACAGGCAATTATTGTGCGGCTTACAGACAAAATCGCCAGCGAGGCAATCTTCGATACCAATGGCCTCCTGCTCACTGCAGTCAGTAAAGGGGCCTGGGGCACTGGGCTGCGTGCAAGAGTCGATACAGATGTGCATCCTGTAGACGATCCGACACTCTTCAACTTGACAGTGCGTGATACGACGACTGGCCTGACAGAAGTATTCCGCAATGTCTCGGTAGCAAATGGCCCACGGCGGATCGACCGCGTTCTCGCAAATGAGTCAAATCTGGTTCGGGTACAGGGCGCTCTGCCAACAACCCCACCAACAGCCCATGGTGTGCCAACAGCGGGCAAAAGTATCTGGGAAGATGATACCGCAAGTAGTAAGGTCGATGACAAAAACAAGGGGCTGGATAGCGCTGCGTTAGGTGCAGAGTATTTGATAGGCAGCGAAACTGGGAAAACCGGGATCTATGCCTTAGAGCAGGCCGATCTCTTCAATTTGCTGTGCATCCCGCCCGATCAGGTGGATAAGGATATCTCTACTAGTGTCATCACCGAGGCGGCAGTGTATTGCGAAAAGCGTCGGGCACTGCTGATCATCGACCCACTGGTGGCCTGGAAGGATATGGACACCATCACAAAAGATGCCACTGGGCGTAACGCCATTGGCACAATCAGCAAGAATGCTGCTGTGTTCTTTCCCCGCCTGATGCAGCCAAACCCACTACGCGGCAACCAAATTGAGGCATTTGCCCCTTGTGGCGCGGTGGCCGGCATTATCGCCCGAACCGACACACAGCGCGGGATCTGGAAGGCACCGGCTGGCCTTGATGCAACCCTGGTTGGCGTGCAGCAACTAAGTATTCCGCTCACCGATGCGGAAAACGGCCAGATCAACCCACTTGGCATTAACTGTATTCGTGCCTTACCAGCAGTTGGGCCAGTGATCTGGGGCGCTCGTACACTGCAGGGCGATGATCGGCTGGCATCGGAATGGAAATACATTCCCGTCCGCCGTCTGGCGCTCTATATCGAAGAGAGCCTGTATCGTGGCACACAATGGGTGGTATTCGAACCAAACGACGAACCACTCTGGTCGCAGATTCGGCTGAACCTGGGGGCCTTCATGCACAATTTATTCCGGCAGGGCGCATTCCAGGGCCGTACGCCGCGCGAGGCTTATTTCGTTAAGTGCGATAGCGAGACAACCACCCAGAATGACATTAACAATGGAATCGTCAATATTATCGTCGGTTTTGCACCGCTCAAGCCTGCCGAGTTTGTTGTAATCAGTTTACAGCAGATAGCAGGACAAATTTCGGTCTAGCTGAACTATTACTGTTTTATGGAGGGAATTATGGCGCAGTTTAGTGTTAATCCACAGCGCTTCGACCCATATAAGAACTTTAAGTTTCGTGTCAAATGGGATGGCCGCTATGTTGCTGGGATTAGTAAGGTTGGCGCGCTCAAACGAACCACCGAATCGATCCCGCACCGTGAGGGTGGCGACCCAAGCACCGAACGACAATCGCCTGGTAAAACCAAATACGAGCCGATCTCGCTGGAACGTGGTGTGACCCACGACCTGGAGTTTGAGCGCTGGGCCAATAAGATCTGGAGCTATGGTGCAGGGCTGGGTGCTGAAGTCTCACTCAAGGATTTTCGCAAGGATATTATCATTGAGGTGTATAACGAGGCTGGGCAGCTCGCGATTGCCTACAAAATCTATCGCTGCTGGGTCTCGGAATATACGGCACTGCCTGATCTTGACGCTAGCGCCAATGCTGTGGCGATCCAGTCGCTCCAGCTTCAGCACGAGGGCTGGGAACGCGATTATGCCGTCAACGAGCCAAGCGAGCCGACCTTCACCGTGCCAAACTAGGCGCTTGCCGTCGGCATAAATGCCTCGACTCCTGGCACAAAGGCCACCTGCGTGGCCTGGGATAGCCTGCGAAGGCGGGCTTTGTCCGGAAGAGTGCGATGCTTCAGCGTCGGGCGGGCCGGAATCGCGCTCGTCGTCGCGCCGCCGTCGGCATAAATGCCTCGGCTCTTGGTGCGAAGGCCACCTGCGTGGCCTGGGATAGCCTGCGAAGGCGGGTCTCGGGCAGATAGACATACCAAAATTACAAGTAGTGAGATCTGGTTATGGGTGTGCTTGCCATCAGAAACATTCTGGCGATCTGGGAGGCCGCTGTCGAGCTACACCCAATTGATCGGGCGCTGACGATCCTGGCGGCTGCTTTCCCACACAAAACGCTGAGTGATTTGGCGGCACTCAGTATTGGTCGGCGCGATGCGCTGCTGTTTGAGGTGTATCGCACGGCTTTCGGGGCAGCAATTGAGTGCTTGGCAAATTGTGCCCATTGCAATGAACTACTCGAATTCAGGCTCGATCTGAATGCGTTTACTGGTGAGCAGATTATGACACAGGCACCTGCATATGAGCTGACAGTAGATGAGTATGAATTGCGCTTCCGGTTGCCAAATAGTTTCGATCTGGCCAATATTGCCATGCTATCCAAATCCGAAAACGGTATCACGGCGGCTTACCAGCAACTTATCAGCCACTGTGTCCTGGCTGCCATCGCACCAGAAACTATTGATCGAACCATGGAGATTGAGCTTCCCGATACGGTGCTGGCAGCACTAGCACATGAGATGACCAAGCATGATCCGCAGGCGGAGATTCAACTGGATCTGGCATGCCCGGCGTGTGGGCAGCACTGGATGGCACTGCTTGATATCATCACATTTCTGTGGGCCAGAATCCAATCTGAGGCACAACGGTTGCTTGGTGATGTTGATCGGTTGGCGCGGGCCTATGGTTGGCGTGAGGACGATATTCTGGCAATGAGCCCGCTACGACGCCGTTATTATCTGGATGTGCTGTTATGACTGCTAATTTTCTTACTCGCCTGGTTGGCCGAACGCTTGACATGGCAACGACAGTGCGCCCACAACGGGCGCTCCACGAGGCAGTGCCCGCGCTTATGCAACAATTAGCACCTGAGTTCGAGCAAACTAGCCCAATTGAACCGAATAGTACTCCCGCGCAGCATGCAAGCGTTCGGAGCCCAGATTCAGAGGATCTTGCCCTGCAACGAATACCTACATTCGAGCAAACTAGCCCAATTAGGCCAAATAGTACTTCCGCGCCGGTATTGCCTCATACAGATGCACGAGATAGTGCTGCGCGCCCAATTCGCTTTCACAGTGTTGATCGCACCACGGTACAGGGTTCACCAATACCCGAAGTTCTTGGGCTACAAGAGCAAAGCACTATGCTACCGCTACAGCATGCTGAACTACCGCTGGTGCGCCGATTGATCGCCAGTACACCGCCAGTAAGCGCCCTGGATCAGGCAATTCGTACAACATCAGCCGACGCTCCCGAACAATCAGTCAATCCGGAGCAACCGCACATTCCAGTACACCTGGTTCGCCCAGTTTCGCCTCGGTTCGCGCCTCACCAGCAACCTGCCAGCCAACCAATAACAGCGCGGCAGCCAGTTCCAGATCCACAAGAAGCACAACATCAGCAATTGGCCCTTGCCCAAGCGCCGCTTGCGGAACCGCAACCCCTCGCGGATCATGGCGAGAAACGATTGTCTGTTTCAGCCATTGTACGCCCCTCGGAGCAGCAGCCAAACAGTACGACTGAACCAGCAGCAGTTCAACCAAGTATTCGGGTGCGGATTGGCCGCGTAGAAGTGCGTGCGAACACACCAGCGCCAAGCACGCAACGTGCCCGGCCTGAACGCCTGCGCCCAACCATATCGCTGGACGACTATCTGAAGCAGCGTGGGGGCAGACATGAGTAGCCCACTCGCCATCGCAGCCGTCACGACTGCGCTCGTTGATCTGCTCAACAATGGGCTGATCGATACCAATATTACCACCCAGGCTGGCGATTTTGGGATGAGCGCTCGTTCGCCAGGGCTGATTAAGATCGATGCGATTGCCAAGGCACAGCTTAATCTGTTTATGTATATGGTCACCACAAATACTGCCTGGAGCAATACCGCGCTGCCATCGCGTACGAATCGTGGCGAGCGCCTGAGCAACCCGCCGCTCGCCCTGAACCTGCACTATATGCTGACTGCCTATGGCAAAGCGGATTTTCAGGCCGAAATGCTGCTTGGTTATGCCATGCATCTGCTCCACGAGACACCAGTGCTCACCCGTGAGGCTCTGAACAAGGCCTTTCTGGCGAATAGTGTTGGGCATGCATTGCTGCCCAGCCTTGCCACTGCCGATCTCGCCAATCAGGTGGAGGTGATCAAAATTACCCCACAGTACCTGAATATTGAAGAACTTTCCAAGCTCTGGTCGGCCTTTCAGGCCCCATATCAGCCAACCGTCGCCTACCAGGTTTCGGTCGTGCTGATTGAAGGAACCCAACCAACCCGCGCAGCGCGGCCAGTGCTTCAGCGCAGGCTAGAGGTGCAACCAGGAACAGCACCACAACTGAGCACCATTGAACTGCCAGAACGGCAGGCCAGCGTACAAATAGGCGATTCACTAACTCTTCGGGGCGAAAACCTTAGCAGGCATGATGATCAGGAGCAGGTACGGCTACAGTTCAGCCATCCCCGCCTGAACCAACCAATCGTATTGCCGGTGCAGAACCCAGGCGCAGATTGGATTCCGATCCAAATCAGCGATGATTCATTGGGCTGGCTTGCTGGAACATATGCTGTGACGGTGCAGTTCGTTCGGGATGCCATAGTTCTGCGGGCAACCAATGCGCTGGCGCTCACAATCGCACCACGGATCACAAAAGCGGAGTTTTTGAAGGTAAGAATCAGCGCAACAGTAACCGTGCCAACCATCAGAATTACTTGTAGCCCAAAAATCCAGCCAGGTCAACCCTATGCACTATTACTTGATGATCAGGAACTGAATGGGCAGATGCTCGAACAAGCGAGCGATACACTGGCGATTACGGTTGGCGATGTTGCAGCAGGCACGTATCTAATACGGCTGCGGGTTGATGGCGTCGAGAGCCTGCCAATCAATTTTGGCAAGGAACCATTAACCTTCGATCCAGACCAGAAGGTAGTGATCGCACCATGAGCAGCATTTCCCACAACAATTGGCATACTGCCAACCAGCGCTACCTGACAGCGGCCCTTGGTGTTGTGTGCGCTGCGCTCCAACGCTATGCTGCCCTAGACAAAGGCCCCGCGACCGAGCGCGATGTGCCATTGGCGCAGCGTGTGCTGCTGCGGATGCTCGCTGGCGGGATGCCAGATCCACCAGCATTGGATGTCGTCTGTGCTGCATTTGGCCTTTCGCCATTCGAGCGGGATATATTGCTCTTGTGTGCTGGTGTTGCACTGGATGTGGAGTTTGCGCGTGCATGTGCTCTGGCCCAGGGCGAACCACAACGTGATTACCCAACCTTCGCTCTGGCGTTAGCGGCGCTGCCTAAGCCGAATTGGCAGGCCCTGGCTCCCAATGCACCACTACGATACTGGCATCTGATTGATATTGGGCCGGGCACGAGCCTGACCAGCAGCCCACTACGGATCGATGAGCGCATTCTGCACGAACTCACAGGATTTGGCCAACTTGATCCACAATTAAGCGCACTTGTCGAGCCGCTTGATCAACAGCCTGGATCGCATGGACACCAGGAACTCGCCGAGCAGATTGTGTCGCTGTGGGCAACGAATGCTAGCCCAACACCGGTAATTCATCTGCTCGGTAGTGACCGGGCTAGCCGACGGGCGGTTGCGACAAGCGCTTGTCGCGCTGCTGGCCTCCGGCTGTATGCGCTCGCTGCCAACGATATACCAACCAATGCAGTTGAACGTGAGCGGCTGGCGCGGCTGTGGGAGCGTGAGGCGGCTCTTTCCAATAGTGCATTATTGATCGAATGTGATCAACTGGATGGTACCGAACAGAGCCGCGAACAGAGCCTTGATCGGCTGCTCGGCATGATCAGCGGCCTGGTTCTGATTGCTGGCGGAGTGCGCCGCCGCAGTATTCGCCGAACAATCATTGCTTTCAATCTACCCACTGCAACAACCCAGGAGCAACAGGCCATCTGGCGCAGCACACTGGGCGATTCCGCCATACACCTGAATGGCAGCCTGGATCTGCTGGCAACCCAGTTCAGCCTCAGCCCAGCGGCCATCCATACAATATGCCATGCAACCGTTGGCGCTACCACTCGTGCAATTGGCGGCACGCGCCCTGCGAGCGATGAACTGGCGCATAGGTTATGGCAGGCCGCCCGCAATGAAGCACGCCAGTACATGGATGATCTCGCGCAATGGATCGAACCTAGCGCCAGTTGGCATGATCTGATACTACCAGAGGCTCAGAAGCGCACCATGAAAGAGATTGTGCTGCACATGCGCCAGCGGGCCAGAGTCTACCAGCAATGGGGTTTTGCCACAAAAAGCGCCCGTGGCTTGGGCATCAGCGCATTGTTCGCTGGCGGCAGCGGCACGGGTAAAACAATGGCAGCGGAAGTTCTGGCCGCCGAACTCCAGCTTGATTTGTATCGGATCGATCTGAGCGCGGTCGTGAGTAAATACATTGGCGAAACCGAGAAGAACCTGCGGCGGGTCTTCGATGCTGCCGAGGCCAGCGGTGCCATTTTGCTATTCGATGAAGCCGATGCGCTATTCGGCAAGCGCTCGGATGTCAAAGATAGCCATGATCGCCATGCCAACATTGAGGTCAGCTACTTATTGCAGCGCATGGAATCGTACCGTGGGTTGGCCATCCTGACCACCAACCTGAAAGATTCGCTCGATAGCGCCTTTCTACGGCGCATCCGGTTTGTTGTGCAATTCCCATTTCCTGATGCGGAACAGCGCGCCGAAATCTGGCGGCGTATGTTTCCAAACGCGACACCAACGGAAGGATTAGATCCAACCAAGCTGGCACGCCTGAGCGTTGCTGGTGGCAATATTCGCAATATCGCACTCGGGGCCGCTTTTCTGGCCGCCGACGAACAAACGCCCGTACGAATGCAGCATCTGCTGCGGGCCGCACACAGCGAATGCGCCAAAATCGAAAAGCCACTGACCGCCAGTGAGATCAAGGATTGGGTGTGAGTTTCGCTGTTGCGTTCGCCGTCGGCATGCATGCCTCTGCTCCTGCTTGCAAAGGCCACCTGCGTGGCCTGGATCGTCCGCCGTCTGCATGGTGGGAGAGAGTATCACGATGGGATTTCAAATTCGTTAAGAAGGTTTCCATTGAGGTGTCGCACCTTCTGATCGAGAATATAGGCGCGTACCGATGGCAGCGAGCGCTTACTCAGTGTAAACGCACCATAGGAGCCTTGCCACTTAAAGAAAGAACCAGGCTCCAGAATATGTGTTACGAGATGAGCGCTTGAGCCCTTCATCTGACCGACTAATTGAGCAATGGTAATAGTGGAATAAAATTCAGCAAGCAGGTGGACATGATCGGCAACGCCACCGATTGCTAGCGGAGTACATTCCAACTGGTTACACGTGGTAGCGAGGGCTGCATAAAGTCGTGGTTCGATCAGCGGCGTGATTAGTGGCAGGCGATCCCAGGTAGCCCAGACGCAATGAACATAGAGTTGTGTGAGTGAAGCCATGAATAACCTTGCAACTATCGTCAAACACATCTGGAAGAGATACCGCAAACGACACCAGAAGGTGATGCAACAACCTTACTTGACAACACTTATCAAAGAATAACCTCCCCAGGCCACGCAGGTGGCCTTTGTCAGGAGGAGCCGAGGGCTTCAGCCCGACGGCAGCGATGAAGAAAGTTATTGCTTTATGAACTCTTACAGTACATCAAAAGATGGAGTGACCAGATAATGAATATAGATCTTCAGATTGATGAACTTCTTCTGCATGGCTTTGCAGCGAGCGAGCGAACACAGATCGCCGCAGCGGTTGAGCGTGAATTAAGTCGCATCCTAACTGAACAAGGCGCACCACTTCACTGGGCGCAGGGTTCCAATATCGCGCTGCTCAACGGTGGCAACTTTACTATTGCTGCCAACGCAGGAGCGGATGCTATTGGTGTACAGGTGGCCCAGGCAATCTATGCATCGAACAGCACGCAACCATAGGCACAACCCGCCCGCTGAAGCATCGGGCTTTCCGTACAAAGCCTGACACCCAACGGGTACTCGGCAGGCTGACCAGGCCACGCAGGTGGCCTTTGTAGCAAGGAGCCGAGGGCTTCAACCTGATGGCAACGCATCTGACCCGACGGCCCGGCTCGACCTGATGGCAAGGGACTGACATACAGGGAGGAATACAGATGAGCAGCAAAGCCCAGAGCAACGCCAAAACCACGGCCACACCAGCCCCGGCATCGGCGATCTTCCAAGTACGCCCGTTCGCCGCCGAACAAACACAGGAGCACGCTGCGCCCAACCACGCAAACGCCGCGTTGCCTGGGCATCGCTTTGCTGCCATTGATTGCCAACCGCGCACGCCATTGCCATTGATTGTCCAACCGAAACTGCGCCTTGGCCCGGCCAATGATCAGTATGAACAACAG
>Ga0163147_10006762_pt1 | contig 13290 bp, 8 predicted proteins | sample OliLakLV19MP6G1_FD_148597 | JGI IMG/M metagenome (GOLD analysis project Ga0163147, IMG submission 148597) | Freshwater microbial mat bacterial communities from Lake Vanda, McMurdo Dry Valleys, Antarctica- Oligotrophic Lake LV.19.MP6.G1 | ecosystem: Environmental > Aquatic > Freshwater > Lake >...
GCCTTGCCCGATAAGACTCGACCGTCTTGACGCTGAGCCCGAGTTGATCGGCCGTGTGCTGATTCGTGTAGCCCTGGGCCACCTGAGTCAGCACCTCCCGCTCGCGATCGCTGAGAGATTCCAGGGGAGTGCCCTCCCCGGTGGCGGTCTTGCCGTCGCCCAGAACGCTCTTCAGGTAGGTTTCACTCCCGAAGTCGATGAAGACGCGGCCGCGGGCGACCGCTCGGATCGCGCTGATCAGCTCGGTGTCGGCCGCACTCTTGACCACGTACCCCGCCGCCCCCATCGCCATCGCCGCACGGACATACGCCGGGTCGTCGAACATGGTCAGCACGACGATGCGTGCGTCGGGCACTGTGGCCCGAAGTCGTTCGACCGACGCGACACCGGTCGAGCCCGGCATTGAGAGATCCAGCGTAATAATGTTCGGATTGACGGTCGGCGCGATCTGTATTGCCTCCGCCAGCGTCCCCGCCTCGCCTACGACGCGCAGGTCGCTCTGGGCATCGATGAGCAGGCGCAGGCCGCTTCGCAGCACCGCGTGGTCGTCAACGATCAGTACCTTGGTGCGGTTCATTGATGACCTGTACCCCGGGCAGCCGGATCAGGATAGCCGTCCCGCGCCCGGGCGCAGAATCCATCCGGAAGACCCCGCCCAGCAGCGAAACTCGCTCGCGCATGCCTTGCAGCCCAAGTCCTGTCTGGGCGTTCGACGACTCGCGGGGCGGGAGTCCGCGGCCGTTGTCACGCACCGCAAGCTCAAGCGTATCGTCCCGCATCGCAAGCGTGACGTGGGCCTCGGTTGATTGAGCGTGCTTCACGATATTGGTCAGAGCCTCCTGCAGCAATCGGTAGACCGAGATCTCGATCGCCGACGCGAATCTGTACGCTGCTGGGAAGGCAACGTCGACCAAGATGTCTACCCCGCTGGACGCCACCGTGTCCTCGCACAACCGCTCCACCGCCGGTCGAAGTCCCAGATGTTCCAGCACATTGGCGCGCAGGCCGTGTGCGAGGCGTCGCACGGCGTCCATGCTCTCGGTCGCGACGTCGCTCAGGCCGCACGCCCGTTCTTTGGCTTGATCCAGATCTGTGGCCTGCTGGATGGTCCGAAGCCCGACCAGCAGCGCGGTCAGTAACTGCCCGAGTTCGTCGTGCAAGTCGCGCGAGATCCTCGCACGTTCCTGTTCCTGCACCTCAAACACCCGCGCCAGCAGCCGCCCGCGTTGATCGAACAGCTCGCGCAGCGGTCGAACGACTACGAACCAGAGCGCGGGCGAGAGCACCGCCGTCAATACCATCGCATCCACCAGCGCAAGCGTCACGTCGCCGAGCGACCATGGATTCCACATGGGGAGGGTGAGCATGATGCCCATCTCGACGCCAAACACGAGCACCAGCACAAGGAAGAAAACTCGCACCGGTCGAACCGCGGCTTGCCCGGATACCTGGAGGGAATTAACCATGCGCAATAGTGGCACGGTGCGGACGTCGATCGCGTGCGGTCGATCGGATCCCGTTACCCGTGGCGGCCCAGCAACATGTCGCCTCTCAACGCCTAGAAGCGTGGCGGAAGTTCCGCTCAAGGAGGTCACGTGTCACCGGCCAAGCTGACAGAAACTGGCGTGATGGCGCCGACACGCGTGTCGCGGCCCCATGATGGACCCGCTGGTTTGGGGTTCAGGTCAGGCTTACGAGCAACACTGCGTTCAGAAAGATCCCACAAGCCGAATTGGCGTGCGAACTTTCTTCCCATTCGGGTAGACTCGTCGGACATGCCCGAGGAACTGCATACAACCGCTGTTGTGCAGCTCTATCTGAACGATCTGAACGGCGAATCGCCCGCCGAGCCGATCGTTCGAGAGCTTCTATCGCATGCGGCCCGACGACTGCATGTGCTGTGCGCCTCGATGCTCATCCGGGACTATCCGCGCCTGACCCGGCCGCCGCTCAATCTGCAACCCGACGAAATGCTCAGCGGCGTGGTGGAGCGGCTGCTCAAGGCGATGCAAAAGACCCGCCCGCCGACCGTGCGCCAGTTCTTCGGTCTGGTCAATCAACACATGCGGTGGGAGCTGAATGACTTGGCCCGACGCCTCGACGAGCGCTCCAATGCTGTGGAACTCCGCGAAGAACTTGTCCGCGCCCCGGAAAGCAGCGGGTCAGGACTCAGCCCCAACACGCGACGAATGCTGGATGCAATCGAGTCCCTGCCGACGGAAGAGCGAGAGACCTTTGAGCTCGTTCGGATCCAAGGGCTGAGTTCAGCGGAAGTCGCCGGGATCGTTGGCATCTCCGAGAGGACCGTGCAGCGACGACTCAATCGGGGGATGTTTCTGCTGATGGGCACGCTCGCAGATCTCAAGCCACCGGAGAAAGCTCACGGACGTCCAGGTGGGAGCGAGCAAGAGTAATGTTCGCGACCGACCGCATGCCGGTGCAGGGCGTATGCATGCATCATTCAAATGGGTCGCACACATGGCCGATGACACCCGCGTACTACTGCTACTCGAAGAGGTCATCGACTCGGGTTGCGCACCCGAGGATGTCTGTCGCGCGTGCCCGGAGCTGCTGCCGGCAGTTCTGCAGGACCTTGAGCGCCTGCGAACATTCGAAGCCGAGGTGGCCGCTGTCTTTCCTGCCGGCGGCCCGCAGCCCAGGAGCACTGAGGCGAGGTTTCTGGAAACCGCGTTGCCGGTGATACCGGGCTACAGCGTGCTCGGCGTACTGGGCCGCGGCGGCATGGGAGTGGTTTACGAGGCTCGCGACCTGAGACTCACGCGCACCGTGGCTATCAAGATGCTGCTCGCGGGTGGTTATGCGACGCCGTCCGAGCTTGCGCGGTTCATCCGAGAGGCACAGGCAATCGCTGTGCTTCGACACCCGCACATTATTCAGATATTTGATGTGGACGATCTGGAGGGGCGACCGTACTTCACGATGGAGTACCTGGAGGGAGGCAGCCTTGCCGAGAAAATGGCAGGCGTGCCGCAACCGGCGAAAGACGCCGCGGCGATGGTCGCCACGCTCGCTCAGGCGATTCAAGCGGCGCATACTGCGGGAATCGTTCACCGCGATTTGAAGCCCTCGAACATCCTGCTGACGGCGAACGGCACACCCAAGATCAGCGACTTCGGTCTCGCGCGCACATTCGACGATGGGCCCCACCTCACGCTTGGCGGGACCCGGCTCGGCACCCCCAGCTACATGTCGCCGGAGCAGGCCATTGGTCGGCAGGATGCGATCGGACCGTCGGCAGACATTTATTCCCTTGGGGCGGTGCTGTACGAAATGCTGACGGGCCGACCGCCCTTCAAAGCCGAAACGCCGGCAGAGACCGAGCGGCAAGTGATCACGGAGGAACCCGCCCCGCCTTCTCGACTCAACGCAAAGGTGCCACGCGACCTTGAGACTATCTGCCTGAAGTGTCTGCGAAAGGAACCGCAGCGGCGCTATGAGTCCGCGGCGGCACTGGCCGAAGACCTATCGAGGTTCATCAAGGGCGAGCCCATCACCGCTCGCCCGATCGGACGGCTGGAACGAGCGGTGCGATGGTGTCGGCGCAAGCCGCGCGAGACGGCGCTCATAGCGCTGGCCGCGCTCCTCGTGCTCACTTCCGCGGGCAGTGGCTGGTGGTTCACTCTGCAGCGGACGGAGCGTCGGGCCGAACAAACGCGCCATCAAGAGCAAACAAGGCGTGCGATCGACGGAGCGATTGATCAATCCGTATCCATGCGACACCTGATGAAGTGGACGGAGGCGTCGGCCGCGCTGGATCAGGCGACAACGCTGCTCGGCGACGACAGTCACCCCGACTGGCTACACGCGGTCGCGATCGCCCGGGCGGATCTGCTGATGGCGAAGCAGCTCGATCGGATCCGTCAGGCCAAAGCCATGATCGTCGACGGAAAGCTGGATACCGCCGCCGCTCCGGCGAGCTATGCACGAGCGTTTGAGGAACATGGAATGCGGATCTCCGTCGCGGATCGCGCGGCGACCGCACTCGCGGAGCGTATCCGCACTTCATCCATCAAGCGGGAGTTGATGGATGCAATGAGTGACTGGCTCTTTGTCGAGCCTGACACTTCAATGCAGACCACATTGGCTGCGGTTTTGCATCAGATCGATGCTGATCCATGGCGCGATCGGGCTCGCGAGATCGCGATATCAAACGACACGACGCCTTTGGCGGACCTCGTCCGCGACGCGCCCCCGGACTCGCCGTCAGTGACTCTGCTCGTCGCCCTCGCCGACAGGATGCGGGGCACCGGCGTCGATGCGATGGAGTTTCTCCAGCGCGTGCAACTGCAGCACCCCACCGACTTCTGGGCAAGCTTCGCTCTTGCCAATGCGCTCACCTCCACAGATCTGGCCGGGGCGAGCGGCTATTACCGGGCCGCGCTGGCGCTTCGACCCGATGCCGCAGCTTCGCTCTACAACCTCGGCGTCGCGCTCAGAAAAATGAATCAACTGGACGAAGCGATCGAGCGGTTCCGCCAGGCCGCCCAGGTCAACCCCGGCAGTGCACTCATGCACGGCGCGCTGGGAGAAGCGTTGTATGCAAGGAAACTCTATGACGATGCCATCAAGGAATATCAACTCGCCGCGAGCCTCGATCCTACTGATGGGACGGCGCTGAACAAGCTCGGCACGCTGCTGATGGACCGTCGTCGCTTCGATGATGCCGTGCGCTCGTGCCAACAGGCCGCGGAGCGAGATCCGGATTCAGCCGCGATTCAGAGCAATCTCGGGCTGGCGCTTCAGTCGGCGGGCCGCACGCAGGAGGCGCTGACGCATCATGAGTTGGCGGTCTCGCTCGCCCCATCTGATCCGCTGACTCACACGAACTACGCCCTGGCTCTGCAATCGCTGGGCCGACCGGATGAGGCCATCGAACATTGCCGCGAAGCTCTGCGGCTGGATCCGAGGCACGCCAAGGCGCACGTCAATCTCGGATTGTCGCTCCAGGATAAGGGCCGGATCGACGAGGCGATGGAGCATTACCGCACCGCGTGCGTACTCGACCCCAGCGACCCCCGACCGCTGGTTAATCTTGGCCAGAGCGAGCTGCGCAAAGGACGTCCCGGCGAGGCCGTGAATCACCTCCGTAAGGCCATCGAGCTGAATCCCGATCTCGTTCAGGCCCACAGCAATCTGGGCGCTGCTTTCGGTCAACTCGGGCGGATGGATGACGCCATTGTGCAGCTTCGTGTGGCGGTCTCGCTCGACGCGACGTTTGCGCCGGCACACCACAATCTCGGCTCCGCGCTCGCAAGCACAGGCCGCTTTGAAGAGGCCTATGCGGCGCTCAGTCAGGCGCTGGAGTTGTATTCCAGTGACGACCCACGCCGCAAAGCCGGGGCGCAAAAGCTTCGGGACTGCGAAACATTCATGGCACTCGACCGCCGGCTGCCTGGCATTCTGAGCGGCGAAGATCGCCCGGCGGACAGTGCCGAGATGCTGCAGTTCGCGGAGCTGTGTCACTGGAAGAGGAGATTTGCGACCGCCGTTCGATTCTATCAGAACGCCTTTGAGGTGTCCCCAATGATCGAAAGCGATCCGCGCCGGCCGATCCGCTACAACGCAGCGTGCGCGGCTGCGCTTGCTGGAACCGGCGCGGCCGTGGAACCCGAGGACATCGTTGAGAGCGAGCGGAAACACTATCGCGATGCCGCGCTGGGATGGTTGCAGTCGGAGCTCGCGATGATCGAGCAGGGGCTCGCCGATGGCACAGCACAGGAACGGGCCGCTCGAGGCCAGCGACTCGCGAGTTGGCGGCGCGATCCCGACCTGGCCGCTGTGCGTGAACAGGTCGGTCTCGAACAGATGCCTCCCGATGAGCGGCAAGCTTGGAGCATGTTCTGGGCGGATGTCGAGAAGCTTGCGCAGCCGGTTCCACCGGCGCGGTGAGCTGACGGCGACACCGTAACGATACCTTTACGCAAGCAAAGCTCAACTCCAGCGGGGCTTGCCGTCGATAACCGCTTTTGCGTACCACAGCGGTTCCTCCGGTCTGACTCGCGCCGCCGTGGACTGCGCCGGGCCTTCCCCGGAAGACACTCATCACTGCGTTGATACTCATTGGCTTACCGCAGAGCTTCATCATGTGTCGCCTCCCACCGCCTAACTGGTTGGCGGAGATCGTCATCGTCCGGCCCTCATTTGAAACCGCGACAAGCGTCTCCGTACAGGCACCCATAGTTAAGGAGCAAAGCATGAACTCAGCAACGGCACGTGTTCGGACCTCGTCACAGTCACTTGCCATCGCCGCGATGTCGGGCGTGCTCGGCATTGCCCTCGGAGTCCCGAGCATCGCTCTGGCTTCCGACTCACCAACCTCAGCCTGCTGCGAGCCTCCGGCGAATACCCCGATGGCCAGGGACGCGACGATCCGTCCGTTCCGCTATTCGGCGCCGGACAGCGCTCTCGCCGACCTTCGCGATCGCATCGAGGCCACGCGCTGGCCGGAGAAAGAGCCCGTCGCGGATGCATCGCAGGGCGTGCCGCTCGCCACGATGCAGAAGCTCGCGAAATACTGGGCGACCGACTACGACTGGCGGAAGATCGAATCCCGCCTGAATGCCGTTCCCAACTTCATGACCGAAATCGACGGCCTCGACATTCACTTCATTCACGTCCGTTCCAGGCATCCCAACGCGTTGCCCGTCATCATCACGCACGGGTGGCCCGGATCCATCATCGAGCAGATGAAACTCATCGGCCCACTCACCGATCCCACAGCCCACGGCGGCAAAGCGGAAGACGCATTCGACGTCATCATCCCCTCCATGCCCGGCTACGGCTTCTCCGGCAAACCGACCGAGACAGGTTGGGACACCGCGCGCATCGGTCGCGCCTGGGCGGTGCTGATGAATCGACTGGGGTACACGCGCTACGTGGCACAGGGCGGCGACTGGGGCGCGGTCATCGTCGACGTGATGGCAACGCAGGGACACGCGGGCCTCATCGCCATTCACACCAACATGCCAAACGTGATTCCGCTCGACATCGACAAAGCAGCGTTCGCCGGCGCGCCGGCTCCGGCGGGGCTGTCCGCCGACGAGAAGCTCGCGTACGACCGTCTCAGCGAGGTCTACGCCAAGGGTATCGGCTACGCGTTCCAGATGGGGCTGCGTCCCCAAACGCTCTATGGGATTGCCGATTCACCTATCGGCCTTGCAGCATATCTGCTTGACCACGACGCGCGCAGCCTCGCGCTCATCTCACGATCATTTGATGGAGCTTCCGAGAGCCTGACGCGCGATGACATTCTCGACAACATCACGCTGACTTGGTTGACGAACACGGGAGTTTCCTCTTCGCGCCTTTACTGGGAGAATAAGTTCGCGTCCTTCTTCGCGGTGAAGGGCGTCTCAATCCCCGTGGCCGTCAGCGTCTTTCCCGACGAACTCTTTCCCGCGCCCCGGAGCTGGGCAGAGCGGGCATATCCCAAGCTCATGTATTACAACAAGCTCGACAAGGGTGGCCACTTCGCAGCGTGGGAGCAGCCCGAACTGTTCACCGCCGAACTCCGGGCGGCGTTCAGAACACTTCCGTAGCCAACCCGCGCGAACGGCGCGCAGGACACATGCTCCCTCCATTTCCTTGAACATCACGCGATGACATTTTGAAGGGCTACAGATGAGAACTCAGGATTCCATTTATTTTATCACAGGCGCCAATCGCGGCCTTGGTCTCGCTGTCGCACAAGAGGCGCTCAAACGCGGGGCCCGTCGGGTTTACGCGGGTGTCCGCAAGCCGAGCAACACCGAGACGCCGGGAATCGTGCAGATCAGACTCGACGTTACCGATCCCGCATCGGTCGCGGCCGCCGCGCGGCAGTGCGACGATACGACCGTGCTCGTGAACAACGCGGGTATTGTTCGCCTGACCGCCGGCGCTTTGGATCCGTCCCTGATCGACGCGTCCCGCGAGATCTTTGAGACAAACTACTACGGCACAGTTCTGGTCAGCCAGGAGTTCGCGCCGATTCTCGCTCGCAACGGCGGCGGCGCGATCGTCAATGTGCTTTCGGATGCTGCCTGGTACTCGCGCCCGATTCTCGCCGCGTACTCCCCCTCCAAGTCTGCCGCGTGGAGCTTCACCAACGCCCTGCGCGAGGACATGCGCACCCAGAGCACATTGGTGGTCGGACTGCACGTGAGTTTCATGGACACGGACATGACCAAGGGATATGAGACAAAGAAGGTCGATCCCCGAGACGTCGCCGAAGTCGCTTTGGCGGGCATCGAGTCCAATCAGGAGGAAGTGCTGGCCGATGACTTCACGAAGTCCGTAAAGCGGAGCCTGGGCGATGAGCACTCGCTCTATCTAAGCCCGCTGGCAACTGCCCATTCGTAGTCCAGACATCGCACACAATGTTTTATGTAGAGCAACGTGTTCACTAAAACAAGGTTGCAGTGAGATAACGTTATTATAGATAGGAGATTGCCATGAGCGTTGAAACAGTAGCCCGTAAGTTGATTCAACTCTGCAATGACGGCAAGCACTTCGAGGTCATGCGCACGATGTACGCGCCGGAGATGGTTTCGGTTGAAGGCGACGGCAGGGAAACAGTGGGCAAGGAAGCCGTCATCCGCAAATCCGAGATCTTTCAAGGCGACAACGCCATCATGAGCCAGGATCTTCGCGGGGCATTCTTCTGCGGAGACCCAAGCGCCAGCTCCGGCAGGTTCGCCGTCTACTCGTCTATCACCTTCGTCCCCAAAGCGGGCGGCGCGCGCCAGACGCACGAGGAGATCGGGCTTTACACCGTGAAGAACGACGCGATCACTCGCGAAGAGTTTTTCTATGACGGAGCTTTTATCTGAACGGATTCGCTTTATTCCATCACGAGCCCTTCGCGCGAGCGGACGAAGTTATCGTTTCCAGTCGTCCGTCGCTTGCGCGGATGGGCTCGTCAACAGTCGCCGAATCGCGCCAATGTGTCTGGTGGCGACGAAGAAGTCCAGGCCGAAGACTAAATAGTATCAAAGGAGAAACACGTATGAAGTTGATCGGACTCCTGATCGTTGCACTTGTCTCGGTTGCCTGCCTCGCAGCCGCCCAGCGCGGCACCTCGCAGTCCTTCGAGGACGCCGGCGTTGCGATCTCTGAAGGCAGGCTTCCATCCGGCTACCGAGACTGGCGACTGATCTCCGTAGCCCGCGAGGAAGGCAACCTGGACGACATCCGTGCGATTCTGGGGAACGATGCCGCGATTACTGCCTACCGGAAGAAAAACGGGTCGTTCCCCGATGGCACAATCATCGCTCGTCTTGCCTGGAGCTGCGACTCGTCGGACGAGAACAACAAAGCGTTCGGCCGCTCCCAGTCGTTTGTAGCCGGCCAGGCCAAGAACGGCATCCAATTCATGGTCAAGGACGCCAGGAAGTTCGCCGCGACTGGCGGCTGGCACTACGCCCAGTTTGATGACGGCAAACCCCTGCTCGACGCACCCACGCTTCACAGTTGTTTCCAATGCCACCAGGCCGTGAAAGATCGCGACTCTGTCTTCACCCGCTACGCACCCTAGCCGCGGAAGATGTGATTGGGGAGCGCGCCCGCGGGATACGAGTGCGCCTGGCGGGCAAGTTCTCTTGCACTTCGACGAAGACGGCCCTCATCCGATGGACCGCCTTTTCATTTGGAAGCTCGCTTTGCTCCCGCGGAGAAATACTTAATCCTCAATGTGCGGTCCCGGCGATCACGTCGAGTTATCGAACGCAGCGACAGCGTTCTCGGCTTGCCCCCCCCTCCCCCGGGCCGCAGCGGAACACCTTGAGCGGTGAATGAACTGCACGTCTCACGCTGGCGTTGGGGGATCGCGGCGTTTCCACTCATCGGGCAGCCACTCGCCGAGCCTGCTGAGGGGCGTGCCCGGGAGATTGATGAGCAGCTGCGTGACGTACCGCTGCGGATCGATGTCGTGGCGACGGCGGGTGCTGGTGTACGACAAGGATCTCGCGAAGAGTGAAGACGTTGATGCAACGCCGGAGCCACGTGGGGGGGATCATTTGGAGCCGTGAACAAGGGACCGAGTGGCACTCCTTTGTCTATTGCAGCCATGTTTGTGCGAATAGCGTTGCGCGAGCTCAGCCGGCTTGGCGGGTTCAACCGTATTCGGCAGTGCTCAGCATCGTGGCCCGCCGACTCTGCACGTCCGCTTCCTCAATGTCCGCCGTTGAGGTACCTGTTCGCTACGCCCGGGAGGGTCAACGTAACAACCAGCGGGCGCGAGCACCACGACCCTGATCGACCGCGCCCTACGTAACGGCGTGCATCTGGAATGGCTCACTTTCGATGCCGGCTAACATATCACCTCAAGGACGATGACGGGGCCTGGTGGTGTGGGAGGTGAATGCGGCCTCGTTCCCCACCAAGCGGGATCGAATGCCGACCTGGTCGCACTGGCTGATCGCGGGCCGACACACATCAAGGCGGCCAACGACGCTCACACCCAAAGACGAAGAGGGCGACTCCGCGACTACGGAGTCGCCCGTGATCAGGTCAGGTTATCCGAGTTGGAGTAACTGGCGTTGTAAAGTCAGCAACCCGTAAAGAACGCCGTGATGAAGTCGAAGAAGTCCTGGGAGTTCACGTTTCCGTCCGTGTTGAAGTCCGCGCTGGGCGACGACGCGAAGAATGCCACGATGAAGTCAAAGAAGTCCTGCGAGTCAAGCGTGCCGGAGTGGTTGAAGTCGGCGGGGCAGGCGATCGCGCGGGGCTTGAGCACAAACGATGTTTGGTGGAAGGAGGCCGTGAACCCCCACCCGGCGATCCAGCCCTGATCGTTGATCTTCGCCGCATAGTGGAGCCTGTACCCCGCGGGCATCCCGGCGATGACCGTGTGGTTGTCCCAGAGGTCACGCAGGCCATTGGCGGCGGAATAGACAAAGACGTGCTGGGTCGCGGTCGAGGTTTGGAGGGTCCCGACGACGGTGCCCGCGTTGTTGATGGAGGTTGGCGTGACGGCCTGGAGGTATCCGGCGCCCGGGAAGGGCAGAATCTGGAACCCCGTGGCGGGCGAGTAGACGTAGCCGTAACGTTGGATCGGGAACGCAGCGCTGGCCCGTGATCCGACGATCTGGCCCAAGTCGTTGATGCCGGAGGCGCGGACGGGGCCGATGCCGAGGTTGGATGGAAAGATGTTGGAGAGCACGGTGTACGCGCCGGTGTTGACGTCAACGAAGAATCCGTCGTTGGACACCCAGCCGTTGAGCCAGCCGATGGCGACCCCCGCGTTGTTGATTTGGCTCAGGCCTCTTACGTTGGGCACCGGGACGGGCAAGGTGCGGGCGCCGTTGACGGCGTCCCAGAGATATGGCACGTAGGTCACGCCGCCGGAGTCTGAACAACTGCACCCGCTGATCGTCCCGACCGCAATGCCCGCGTCATTCACGTCGCCGAAACTGGGTCCGTAGTACGTGCCCGGCAGGTTGGGCGGCTCCCAGAACTGCCCTGTCTCGACGTCGTACACATCGCCGAGGCCTACGACGAGCCGGGAGTTGTTCAGGCCCTGGGGCTTGTAGACGGGCACGATGGTTATGCCGGTGGTTTGGCTCCAGACGAACCCAAGTTCGAGCCCGGTGTTCATACCGATGCGGCCGCAGGCGACGCCCTGGTCGTTGATGTCACTCAACACAACTTCGCCCGCGCCGGAGTAATCAAAGTGGACGAAGTCGTACTCGGGCTGGGCGCTGGCAAGCCCTGCGAACAGACCGATCGAAGCGGCGAACGGCAAGGTACGAGTGAAATGGAATCGTGTGGTACTCATCGTGATATTCCCTCTGAGATATGTGGAACAGATCAATTGTCCCGGAAGCAATCGCGTGGATGGCTATCACGGGGCAGTTCACCCAGAGCGAAAGCCTGGAACTGAGCCGGTTGGAAACCTACTCAACCGGTACCCGGCGTCGTACGGTCAGCAGCCGACAAAGAACGCCGCGAGGAAGTCGAAGAAGTCCTGCGAGTTAATCGCTGTGTCGTGGTTAAAGTCAGCCGCGGGCAGAAGCGCGAAGAATGCCGTAAGGAAGTCGAAGAAGTCCTGGGAGTCAAGCGTACCGGACTGGTTAAAATCAGCGCGGCAAGCGGGCGTGGTGACGCTGAGCACGGCGATGCCTCGGCTGATGCAGCTCATCCACAGCTCGTAGCCATTGGGGATGATCTTGACCTCCATGTCCAAGATCCCCGCGTGCGGCAGGCCTGCCCATTGCCAGGCGCCGTTGGGCGGCGCGGGGAAGATGCCGACGGTGGTGCCGTCCCACCAGAGCAGCCCGGCGTCGGTGGACGGGAACTCACTGTCGTAGGTCATCCACACCCGTCCATCGGGCGTGACCAACTGCGGACGGACATGTTCGCCGGGGAAAGGCCAGCCGAGATCGTGCTGCCAAATCTGGTACGCGCCTGTATTGGCGTCGAGCCGGATCAGGCTGCTACCCGTACTCATGAACTGACCCCACGTCCCCACCCACGCGACGCCGTTGTGATCGGCCGCCAGTCCCGTAAAACCCCCGCCGACCGCGGCCACCTCGGGGAAGTCCTCGACGGTGCGTGAAAAGGTGTACGTGCGGTCCGTGCGCGTGAGAGTCGAGCCCGATTCCATCCAAATCGTCCCGAGCCGATCGGGGTCTTGCTGGAGCCGGCTCGGGAAGAAGTCCACCATTGCGAAAGCGCCATTCTCAAGGATCCAGGTGCCAAAGGTGCGACCGACCCCCCACAAGCGGCCCAGCGAGTCCTCAACATACTGGCTCATCTGATCGGCCCCGCCCGGGATCGACGTCCATGTTGTTCCGTCGAAGTTGTGCGTGAAGTTGTTGATCGGATTGACGACGACGTGCCCGTTGGACGGGCGTACATAGATTGCCTCGCTCTGCGGTGCTCCAACGAATGGCCAAGGCCCGCCCAGCCCGTAATCCAGTTGCGTCACGAAATCCGTCCACCGAGTGCCATCGAACTTGACCATGCCGCCCACGTCGGATGAAGCATTGGCGCACGCGTACACGTCGCCTGTTTGCGGGTTGATGGTCAGGTCGTTGTTGAAGAAATCGAACTGGCTGGTGTTGGTGACGCGGTAACGCTGCCAGAAACCGGTCACGGGGTCGCGCCGGATCGCGCCGCCCTCGCCCGTGCCACAGACCCAGATCGTGCCGTCGGGCGCGAAATCCAGGTCGTCGATGAATCCGCTGTGGGGCACCGAGCCAAGATCAGTCCACGACAAACCATCGAAGCGGTGCAGGTGATAGTACTGATCAGGCGCGATCACGATCAGGTACGCCTGCAAGTTCCCAA
>Ga0163147_10006769_pt1 | contig 13281 bp, 4 predicted proteins | sample OliLakLV19MP6G1_FD_148597 | JGI IMG/M metagenome (GOLD analysis project Ga0163147, IMG submission 148597) | Freshwater microbial mat bacterial communities from Lake Vanda, McMurdo Dry Valleys, Antarctica- Oligotrophic Lake LV.19.MP6.G1 | ecosystem: Environmental > Aquatic > Freshwater > Lake >...
CGCGATGCTGTTGGTGAAACTCGCACCGGGCATACAGACTGGCGGCGTGAACAACTACTTGGCGCTGCATTCGAACGCGGGCGGATCGGATTACTCGGTCGGCGGCAATGTCGGCGGTAATGCGTGGACGCTCGATGGGTCGCCCAATCAGGGACCTGGCCGACGCACCGCTTACCTTCCTTACACGGACGCGGTCGCTGAGTTCAAAGTGGAGACCAACAATTTCGACGCGGGCATCGGGCAATCATCGGGATCGGCGATCACCATGATTTCGAAATCCGGGACCAATGACTTTCACGGTACGGCGACATGGCAACACTGGCAACAGCGCTGGCAGGGAACTCCCTTTTTCGTAAAACAGGCCTATTTTCGCAGGATCGCGGCCGCCGACGCGGTGGGCAACACCGCGCTCGCGAATCAGATCCGCTCGACCGACAAGCAGCCCACTGGGCGTTCGAACAACTGGGGAGCATCGGGCGGCGGGCCGCTAGTGATTCCGAAGATCCTCAACGGGCGCAACAAGCTGTTCTGGTTCTTCACCTACAACGCGTTCAAGGACGTAAAGGTAGAAGATGCTTCGACCTTCAATCGCACGGTTCCGACTTTGAAGGCTCGCGAAGGCGATTTCAGCGAGATGCTGCTGTTGCCGACGGCGTCCCGGTATGTGATTCACGATCCCCTGTCGATCACGCGCGACCCTGCGAGGGCCAACAATTTCATCCGCACGCCATTTGCAGGCAATGTCATCCCGAAGAGCCGATTTGCGAATCCCTCGTATGCGGCGATTATGAAGTTGTATCCGAATCCGAACGTGCCGATCGAACCGGGGCAAGATCCGGTCAACAACTATCTCGCTTCGCAGACGCCCTACAACTGGGACTATTACGCTTACTCGAATCGAGTCGACTATAACATTTCCAGCAAATGGCGCATGTTCGGACGTTGGTCGATCAACAACTTCGGGCCTGAAGATCGCGGGGACTGGACGTACGAATCGGCCCGCGGATTGAATCTCAACGGGCTGGTTCGCAACAACAAGGGCGGCAATGTCGATCTGGTCTATACGCAGTCCGCGACGACTTTGTGGAACTTCAATGTGGCAATGAATCAGTTCCGGGAACTCAGTATTCAGCCGAAGATTTTGGAATTCAAGCCGTCGGATCTGGGCTTGCCAGCTTATATGGACGCCCGTGCGGGAAATCTGGCGATTCTGCCGCGCATGGAGATCGCGGGATACACTGCGATCAGTCCCTCAGGGTTGAGCACGGCGACGCGGACGCGCCAGAATACGGCGAAGATCGAAGGCACCTTCATCCGCGGTTCGCATTCGATTCGCGCGGCCTTTGACAATCGCAACCAATACCGCTCGGGCGGCGGCGGCGGGAATACTTCCGGCAATTTCACATTCAATCAGAATTGGGTGCGGCGCAACGACGATGGATTTACGCCAGCTACCGATTTGGGCTTGGGCATGGCGGCCTTTATTCTGGGAATCCCGTCAAGCGGCAGCATCGCGCTGAACGACACCTACGCAACGCACACGCCCTATTACGCAACGTTCGTGCAAGACACTTGGCGCGTGACTTCGAAGCTGACGCTGAGTTTGGGTTTGCGCATCGAGTATGAGAAAGGCGCGACGGAACGCTACAACCGAATGATCGGCAACTTCGATCCGAACTATGTGCCAGTGTTTGCCAAGGCCGCTGAAGCTACGTATGCGGCCAATCCGATTCCCGAGCTTCCGGCGAGCCAGTTTAAAGTGGTTGGCGGCAACAACTATGCAGGAGTCGGTGGCGCGCCGCGGCAACTGTATAAGAACGAAGTAATGTGGATGCCCAGAGTCGGCGTGGCTTACCAACTAGGAACGAAGACAGTGCTGCGCGCGGGCTATGGCAGCTTCTTCGACACGATCAACGTGATGAATTTCGGGCCGAACCAGTTTGGCTATTCGCGAGGCACGAATATGATTGTCACGAATGACTTTGGCCAAAGCTGGACTTATTCCGGCAATGCGAATCCGGCGAATGGCGGGAGTCCGCTGCGGGATCCGTTTCCGGTGCGTGCGGATGGAACCCGGTTCGATACGCCGACGCGCGATGCGCTGGGCGGATTTGCGCGACAGGGGCGCGGCTTCGATTATGTCGATTTCAACCAGCCGCACGCTCGGCAACAGCGCTGGATGGTGGGCATGCAGCGTGCGATCGGTTCGCGGATGGTGTTAAGTGCGACCTATCAAGGTTCGTATTCTGACCGGGTGTCGTTGTGCACTACGGGGACGATCAATACGTGTTTGTTCGACACGCCTTTGGCGGCGCAGTATCACGGCACTGGGCTAACGCGAAACGACGCAAACGCGAACAACATGAACGCCAACGTCCAAAATCCATTCTGGGTAGGCAATTTCAAGCAAGGGGATTACAGCCCCGCAGTTTGGGCTGATATGAATTCGAATGGATTCTTCACCTCGAACACGATCCGCAAAAATCAGTTACTGCGAGCTTTCCCACAGATGGCGCGCGTGCTCAACACGACCGACGCGCGTGCTTTCGCCAAGGCGCACGAGATGCAGATTTCGTTTGAGAAACGCTTTTCCGCCGGATGGAATTTGAATTTCGCGTATACGCGGCTCAAATTGACCGAGGCGGATTTCTACGACAATGAATTCGACAGGGAACGTACGGAGCGGACTTCGAATGACGGGCGTCCACACCGGCTGACGATGACAACGATTTACGAATTGCCTTTTGGTAAGGGCAAGAAGTTCATGGCGTCAGCTCCGAGAGCTGTGAACGCGATGTTGGGTGGCTGGCAGTTGGCGGCGACGTATGAGTATCAGCCAGGTCCGCTGCTGACTTTCGGCAATCCGTTTTTCTACGGGGCGGATCCGAGTGCGATCCAGGTCGAGAACAAGACCTGGGATCGCTGGTTCAACACTGACGGGGTGGGATGCAATGGGCGTCCTGCGCAGTTGACGGGGTTCGAGAAGTGCGCGACTTTCCAGGCAAATGGTCCGCATGTGCGTGTGTTTCCCACGCGGATTGAGGGGCTTCGGCAGGATTCGACAAACCAGTGGAACGCGAACCTGGCGAAGAACTTCAAGATGACGGAGCGCGTGGGATTGCAGTTGCGGCTCGATGCCTTGAACGTGCAGAACCGTTCGCAGATGGCGGGACCGAATCTGGACTCGAATTCAACGAATTTCGGCAGGTTGACGTCGCAAACGGCGGCGACGAATCGCTGGCTGCAAGTGCAGGCCCGGATGACTTTCTGACATCCCAGCCCACTCAGTCCACAGCGGATGCAGACCGTCCGTTCGAGGCCTCCTGTCCGCCGCCTTTCCCCAGCCAGCGATATAACTTGTCGGCGAGTGCGGTGGCGTGATCAACCAGGGGTCACTTCCCGATAGGTTCGTCTCGCGATCCGGCTTCCACCCCGCCTTCATGTGCAGAAGCAGTGCGGTGCGAAACATCCTCGCGATTCTGCCAGCGGTCTCTTTGTCGAGCGCGCACCGCGTCGCCAACCGGTAACGTCCCGCGGGTCATCCTCTTCTCGCGACTGTTCCTTACTCAACTTCGGTCCGCTGCCGGGCAGGCTGTGCCTTTGACATGGCGGGTTTGACGTTCCCACGCCCGCGACCACCAGACGGTGCTCCAATCATATTCGCCTATTCCACCACTCACCTCGAACCGAAGCTTCGCAACCCCCTTGCGCAAGAGCGGCGAAGGTCGCGCCACGAAACCGGCAATCGAAACGCTTCGGACGCGGAGGTGGAGCGTCTTGGGCCTGACAGAACGCCAACGGAAGGCCCACCCCTCCGATTCCGATGAACGATCCTCACCATCATTCACGGATCGCCACTATTGCCGAAATTGCATCCTGGGCTTGTCTAATAAGACAATCGTGTCGCGAGCTTGTGTAGCCCGTGACATCGATCCAATCTATGAGCACTGTAGACTTCGTCCGCGCCGACGGGGTATTGGGCTGCGTCGACGGATCATTTTGTAGGATTTTCCACGAGGATCGTACACGTACCGGATGGAGTTTCCGGATGGGAGCTCATGGGATTTCGGGAGCAGGTCGGCGGGCAGCGTGGGAGATTTTTGGGTGGCGCATCCGGCAAAGTTCCAGGACTCGAATGGCAATTTCATCGCGGTGAGATATGCGCCTGGCGCAGATTTACCGGCATTCTGGACGAATTCTAGCTGAATTTGTAGGCCCGCCAGGAAACTGCCCATTCTTCGCGAGCACGTCCTCAATCTCATCGATCCGTAACTATGACACAGGTCAGCCGCCGCATCGGTGGACGACGATCACGAACCAGATCTTTTCGGGCGAAGGTACACATTTTGGTATTCGCCCGCGATTCTACTGTATGAACCATTCACGAATACGGCTTGGACGGGCATCGGCAACGAAATTCTTTTGGGGGCTGACGGTTTAAGGATACGGACGGGTTGATTTACAACCTGGAGTATCGGCAGCCGTGGCAGCCGTGGACGGGTGAGTGGTCGAAAATTCGGATTCCGTATGGCGGGGACGTGGCTCCGGTGACTTGCAATGCGGCGCGGCGGATGCGCGAAGTGATGGCTTTCGTTCATTCGAAGGATTGCGCACCGGGATCGGAAAAGAGATACGAGATTCGGCATGAGCCTCACATGTCGGCACTGTCCAACGGGACGAACAGGTTCCGGGCGGACACGACTTGGACGAACGACGGTTCTTGGTCCTACCCGCCGTACGGCAACTCTCTCCGCCAGGGTACGCGCGTCAGCCAAGCTTCTGACAATCTGCTATCTTGTTCGCAAGTGGACGACCGGTCGCACGATGACTGAGAATGAATTCTAAACATGCACCCATTTCTGTTGCTGTCCTTCGCCTCCGCGTTGCTCGCTCAAGTTCAGGATCCGCGAAATATCGTCACTGGATCCGTGATCCCCGACGAGTTCTACGCCGATCAGCCGTACATCGTCAAAACCCACGATGGAGCCTGGCTCTGTGTCATCACGACAGGCCCCGGAGCGGAAGGCGCTGGAGGCCAACACGTGGTCAGCCGCCGCAGCACCGATCGCGGCAAGACATGGGAGAACGCAGTGGATATCGAGCCAAACGATGGCCCGGAGGCTTCTTACGCGGTCATGCTCAAGGCAAACTCGGGCCGCATCTACATTTTCTACAACCACAACACCGACAACATCCGCCAAGTCATCGGCGACAAGCCGATCTACAAAGACGGCTGGGTGCGGCGAGTGGATAGCCTGGGACACTTCGTCTTCAAATACACCGACAACCACGGACGCACTTGGTCAAAAGAGCGCTACGAAATCCCACAGCGCGACTTTGAAATCGACCGCAAGAATCCTTACGGCGGCAAGATCAAGTTCTTCTGGACAGTCGGCAAAGCCTTTGCCTACAAGGGCACGGGATACGTGCCGTTGCACAAGGTCGGCGGCTTTGGCGATGGCTTCTTCACTTCAAGCGAAGGAGTTCTGTTGCATAGCGCGAACATCATGACGGAAACCGACGCCAAGAAAATTACGTGGGAAACGCTGCCCGATGGAGATGTCGGCATCCGCACGCCCAAGGGCGGAGGCACGATCGCAGAAGAGCAGTCGTTCTCGGTGATGAGCGATGGATCGATCTTCTGCGTCTTTCGCACGATCGACGGGCATGCCGCGCACACCTACAGCCGCGATGGCGGACGTACCTGGGAACCCTCACAATACATGCGCTTCGCCGACGGCCGATCGATGAAGCATCCGCGCGCGGCCAATTTCGCGTGGAGGGCCGAAAACGGCAAGTATCTTTACTGGTTCCACAATCACGGTGGACGCTTCATTCGCGAGCATCCACGGCAACGCAGCAACGCTTATGAAGACCGTAATCCGGTGTGGCTTTCGGGCGGCGTGGAAGCTGACGGCCCCACGGGAAAAATCATTCGCTGGTCACAGCCGGAGATCGCGCTTTACGACGACGATCCGATCATTCGTATGAGTTATCCCGATTTGGTGGAAGAGGGCGGCAAGTATTATCTGACCGAAACCCAGAAGGACATCGCGCGTGTTCATGAGATCGATCCGATATTGTTGGCAGGGTTGTGGGGCGCAGCGGAGCGTCCCGCGCCAGGCATGAAACCTTCGGATGTCATCTTCTACGAGCGATCGAAGCGAGCGGACCATGGCAAAGAAGATCTGCGCGCCAGCTTTGCTTTCGAATTGTGGGTGAACCTTCCGAATATGGACGCCGGACAGACGCTGCTGAGCAGCCCAGGGCTGACACTGCGCACCATCGCGGGCGGCGCGGTGGAACTCACGCTGAAAGACGGCCGATCGGAGAGCCGCTGGGCTTCCGACCCTGGTTCGGTGGCCGCGGGCAAGCCGCAGCACATCGTGGGGATCGTGGATGGAGGTCCGAAGATCATCAGCTTTGTGACGAACGGACAGTTCAACGATGGCGGTGAGCATCGGCAGTTTGGGTGGGGACGCTTCAGCCCCAATCTGAAGAACGTGATGGGGCTGACCGAACTGAGAAAGTCCGCCGCAGTCTTGAAGCTCAGCGTGTACAACCGTTACCTGCGCACGGCTGAGGCCGTGGCCAGCTATCGAGCCGGACAGTAGTGCTATCTCGGCCCAGCAGGAAGATGTTCTTCGATGTAGTGCAAGGTCGTCCCTTGCCTTCCGCACTCCATGAAATCGAACGGCTTTCCAAGTTCGATCAGCCTGTTCACCAGTTTCTCCGCGCCCTGAAAATGCACATTGAACGTCCCCGGAGCCATGCACGATGAGCAATTTGCCACGGAGCCCTTCTGCAAGATTGATCGGCGAACCACTGCGATACCCCTCGGCATTTTCGTCCGGCAAGCCCATGTAGCGTTCCTGATCGATGGTGTCGTAAAGCCTTTGATCGGGCACGGGGGTTACCGATACGCCAACGCGAAACAGATCCGGTGAACGGAACAGCAAGTTCAAAGTAATCGATCCGCCACCATTCCAACCACAGACGCCGATGCGCGGCACATCCACATACGATCGCTGCCGCGCTAGGACGGTCAACAGGGCTTCTGTTGTGTCGAAGCATCGCGCGACGCCACGCAGCGGGAGCAGCGGGCTGCACCTTGCGCCGACCGCTCTGGTGAATGAGTGAGACCTTTGTCCGGATGATGGGCGAAGATGCGAAGACCGACTGGCGAGACCGGTCACAATGTTTTTGCATTCACCGCAGTCGTGATGCGACGCGTGATCCTCGACTATGCCCGGTTTCAAAAAGCGCCAATTGGGATGTGGGTGTGGTGGTTCCCTTCGACGACACCCTGCACAATTTGTCAGAGCACGGTCTGGACATCGAGGCTTTAGACGACGCGCTGAACCGCTTGGCCTTGGTCGATGAGCGTCAGGCGAAGATTGTCGAATTGCGTTTCTTCGGCGGCATGAGCGTGGAGGAGACGGCTACCTATCTGAGCCCCTCTCCGAGGACGATCAACCGAGAATGGGGTTACAAAGCGCAAGATTCTTCAGCAGGCGATGGCCCGGCTTGCGGGGTTCATGCGGAATCGCTAGCCGTTTGCATTCGCGGTGGCGATCGTATAGAGTACTCTTCAACTCGAAAAGGAGTTGAACATTTCATGAAGAAGGTCACCCTCTGCCTCGCGTGGATCCTGTTTGTACTCTCGACCGTTCACGCACAGACGTTTTTTGGAACCGTGGTGGGAACCGTTACCGACGCCTCCGGCGGATCGATGGCGGACGCCAAGGCGACACTCATCAACCTCGGAACCGGCGACAGACGTACGATGCAAACCGATGCCTCCGGCAACTACCAGTTCGTCAACATCCCGCCTGGACAATACAAACTGGAACTCGAGAAATCGGGTTTCCGCCGCTACGTTCGTGATCCAATCACCGTCGAAGTGCAGAACACCGTACGTCTCGATTTCGCGATGCAAGTCGGCGATGTGACGCAAACGGTGGAAGTGTCGGCTGCGGCCCCGCTGCTGCAAACCGAAAGCGCATCGCTCGGCCAGGTGGTCGAAGCGCGCAAGGTGCTGGAAATGCCCTTGAACGGGCGCAATGTGTTTTCGCTCGTTGCGCTGGTGCCGGGCGTGGTCCCCGGCGGACAGTCCGGCACAGCGCCAACCGGACAGAATCCCTTCGCTTGGGCCAACTTTCAAATCGGTGGCGGACAGGCAAACCAGAGTGCATCGTTCATCGATGGCGCGCCAGTCAACGCCGGTTATGTCAACATCACCGCGCTGGTTCCGACGCAGGATGCGATTCAAGAATTCAAAGTGCAGACCAACAGCATGGGTCCTGAGTTCGGACGCTTTGCAGGCGGTGTGATCAATCTCACCACGAAGTCCGGCACCAACAGCTTTCACGGCAGCGCCTACGAGTTCTTGCGAAATCGCGAACTGAACGCCAATACGTTCTTCAACAACCGCGCGGGTGTGCGGCGTCCGGCGTTTTCGCAGAATCAGTATGGTGTCAACGTCGGCGGACCGGTCCGCAAGGACAAGACGTTCTTCTTTGGATCCTACGAAGGGTTCCGGCTGCGGCAGGGTTCCTCGTATGTTTTCAGCGTTCCCACTGACCCGATGCGCAATGGCGATTTTTCCGCTGCGCGCGCCGCCAACGGCAACGCCCAGACCATCTTCGATCCTCTCACCACCTGCGGACGCCTCAACAATCCCGCCTGCGGAACCGCCAATGGTGCCGAGGTCATTTCGCGCACGCCGTTTGCTGGAAACATCATTCCGGTGAGCCGCATCGATCCCGCTGCGAAGACGCTCACAAGCCTCTGGGGACGTGCGACCAGCGCGGGCACCGGACCCGCTGCGGTCAACAACTTCACCGCCAATGCGAGTGTCGGTGGCGATCAGAACCAGTACAACGCCCGCGTCGATCATACGCTCTCCGACAAACAGCGCATCTTTGGACGCTACACGAATTGGGACAACATCAACCTTCCGATCGACCCTTACAACACCAAGACCTGCGTCGATCGCTGCACCGAAACGATCCGTACGCAGCAGATAGTGTTCGGCGATACGATCACGTTGAAGCCGACCCTGTTTCTTGACCTGCGGCTTTCCGCACTGCGATTTGTCTACGATCGTTTTTCGCTCACCAAGGGCTTCGATCTCACGTCGCTGGGCTGGCCAGGATCTTTGAACAATCAGGTTGCCGTGCGTGTAGCTCCGCTGCCGCTGGTCACCGGATACAACGGCGTGCTGGGAACCAATGGTACAGGCAGCACCATCGTTTCCCGTCAGGACGTTTGGGCTATCAACCCCGGCATGACCAAGATCTGGGGCAAGCACACGCTCAAGTTCGGCGGCGAATGGCGTCGATTGACACACAACTACTACCAGCAAAACAATCCTTCGGGATCGTTTAACTTCGACGCCCTCATGACTTCGGCGAATCCCTTCGCGGCGGGCACCACAGGTAACGGATTCGCATCCTACCTGCTTGGCATGGGCAACGGCGGAGGCTTGACCCACAACGCCTTCGTGGCCGGACAGTTAATGTACCGCGGCTATTACTTCGGCGATCAGTATCAGGTCACTTCGAAGTTGACGTTCAACTACGGCATCCGTTGGGAACAGATGGGGCCCTGGTCCGAACGCTATGACCGTCTGGTGACGCTGCTGCCCGATGCGACCAACGAACTCAGCGGACGAGGTGGACTCAACTTCAAAGGCCGCTTCGGCCTGGTCAACTCACCGGACAATTCCACTCGCAACAACGCCAAGTTTAGAAACCTGTTAGCCCCGCGGTTCGGGCTTGCCTATCGCTTGAATCAGAAGACCGTCATCCGAGCCGGCTATGGACTCTTCTACCTTCCCAACGATGTCTCGTTCTGGACGGCACCGAATCTCGATATCTCGAATGCCTACACCACGCCATACCTCGGCACGGTGGATGGATCGTTAACTCCCGCCGATCGCCTTTCGAATCCTTTTCCGCAAGGCATCGTGCAGGCTCCGGGACGCGCGGCCAATATCCAGAGATTGTTCTACGGGCAGGGCGTGACGGGCACTCTTTTCAACGATCCGCGAGCCGGAATGCAGCAGTGGAACATCAGCATGCAGCGCGAACTTGCCGGTGGCATGGCTCTCGACGTTGCGTGGGCTGCATCGAAGGGCACACATCTGCCGGGTCCGAATCAGATCTTGAATCAGCTTCCGGAGCAGTTCCTCGCGCAGGGTGCGACTCTGCAGCAGCAGGTTGCCAATCCTTTCAGAGACCAGGTGCTCTTCGGAACACTGGCGCAGCCCAACGTCGCCCGCGGGCAGTTGCTGCGGCCATTCCCGCAATACACGGCGTTCAATATCGCCTCGCCGCAAAACCGCAACTCGATCTACCATTCGGCGCAGGTGAAGCTCGAAAAGAGATTCGGCAACGGTGCTTCGATCCTCGCATCTTACACCTTCGCGAAACTCATCAGCGATACCGACACGCTGACCGCGTGGCTGGAACCGGGCGGTGGAACCTCAGTGCAAAACAACTACAACATCAAGGCCGAGAAGTCGGTGGCCTTCTACGATGTTCCGCAGCGTGCGGTCATCAGCTACATCATGGATCTGCCCTTGGGCAAAGGCAAGAAGTTCCTGGGCAGCGCTTCTCGCGGAGCGAACATGGTGGTCGGGGGCTGGGGATTCAACGGTGTGACGACGTTCCAGAGCGGCAATCCGCTGCCAATGGTGATGGCGGTCAATACAACGAACTCGTTCGGTGGCGGCCAGCGTCCCAACAGCACGGGCCAAACTGCGAAGCTCGAAGGCTCGGCGCAGGATCGCGTGGGACGATGGTTCGATACCGGTGCGTTCACAACGACTCCGGCGTTCACCTTCGGCAACGTGGCGCGCAGCTTGACGCGTGTACGGTCGCACGGCATTGCCAACTACGACTTCACCATCTTCAAGAACACGCAGTTGACCGAGAGGTTTGGATTGCAGTTCCGCACCGAGGTGTTCAACCTGTTCAACCGCGTGCAGTTCGGATATCCGGGCACCGCGCTTGGAAATCCGCAGTTCGGTGTGATCAGCGGTCAGGGCAACACGCCGCGTCTGGTGCAGTTGGCGCTACGATTGAATTTCTGAGAACCGTGCGCCTTCGTTTGACAATAGGGCTCTGGGTGGTTTGCGCCGCCCAGAGTCTTTCTATTTCTGAACCCTTTGCCTTTGTCCATCGCAATTCGCCGACGCCTCAGAAGTATCTGCTCGAGACCATGGGCGGCGGCGTGGCATTGCTCGACTACAATAACGACGGGCGTTTGGATGTGTTCTTCGTCAATGGTGGCAAGCCTGCGGCTGACTTTGGCCGACGCGATCCCGCGTTCTGGAACCGCCTGTTCCGGCAAAATGCGGATGGCTCGTTTGCGGATGTGACTGCGGCCGCAGGTCTGGATAAGAGTCCGAACGCATACGGGATGGGCGTCGCGACGGGCGACTTCGACAACGACGGTTGGATCGATCTGTACGTCACTGGCTTCGGTGCGAACGCCCTCTATCGCAACAACGGCAAAGGCGGGTTCGAGGAAATCACGACGGCGGCGACTGCCGTCGGAGGCTGGTCAGCCTCTGCGGGATTCTTCGACTACGACAACGACGGCCGGCTCGATCTGTTCGTCACCCGTTACCTCGATTGGAATCTCGACAAGAACATTCTCTGCGGCACGCCCTTCAACGCCTACTGCAAGCCGGATCGATTTCCCGCGACGACGAATGTCCTGCTGCACAACCAGGGATCTGGCAGGTTTCGCGATGTGAGCGTCGCGTCGGGAATCGCGAAAGTCAGGGGCAAGGGCTTGGGCGTTGCGTTTCAGGATTACGCCGCCGACGGCTTCACCGACGTCTTTGTCGCAAACGATGGCATGGAACAGCATCTATTCCGCAATCGCGGCGATGGGACGTTCGCTGAAGCAGCACTTGACGCGGGCGTCGCCTTTGCCGACGATGGCAAACCTTTCGCCGGAATGGGCGTGGCGTTCGATGACTACGACAACGACGGTAAGCCCGATATTGCGGTGACCAATCTGGCGCTCGAAAAGTACGCGCTGTTCCGTAACGAAGGTGGAGGCGCTTTCCGTTACGCGAGCGCGACCAGCGGACTGGCAGGCGTTTCCGCGCGCAGTTCGGGCTGGGGCGTGAAGTTCGCGGATTTCGATAACGACGGCTGGAAAGACCTCTTCGTGGCGCAGAGCCATGTGCTCGACAATGTCGAAAAGATCCATTCTGGATTGCGATATCTTGAGCCGATGGCGCTATATCGGAATCGCTCGGGCAAATTCGAACGCGAGGATCTCGGTGTTCCTGTCGCCGCGCGTGGGGCGGCGTTCGGCGATCTCAACAACGACGGCGCGATGGATGTTGTGGTCTCTGTGCTGGGTGGCAATCCTGTTGTGCTGATGGGCAAAGCTCCTTCGAAGAACTCATGGCTGATCGTGCGCGGTGCCGCGCAAGGCTCGCGGATCGAAGCGGGCGGCGTCACGGGCTACGCATCCACCGCTGGCAGCTATCTCTCGGCAAGCGATTCGCGTGTGCATCTGGGGTTGGGGGTTCGAGACACAGTCGATGTCACTGTGACCGCGCCCGGGGGCCGCAAACAGGTGCTGCGTAGCGTCAAAACAAATCGGATACTGGAGTTGCGATGAATCTACTGCTGCTCGTCTTGCTCGCCGCGCAGGTGACTCCTGAATTGAAGCAAGCCGTCGAAGCCGGTCTCAAAGCCAAGCAATCCGGCGATCTGAAGACTGCCGCAGTGGAATTCCGCAAGGTGGTGCAGTTGGCTCCGACATTGGCGGCGGCGCATGTAAATCTGGGATCCGTCTACTTCGAGATGCAGGATTATGCGACCGCCCTACCTTCGTTGCAGAAGGCACTGGAGCTGAATCCAACGCTGGCGGGGGCAGAGTTGATGCTGGGAACGGCGCAGTTGTCTTTGGGCTATGCGGCCGATGCGATTCCGCATTTTGAGAAGACGCAGACGATCGACTTGTTGGGGATCGCGTTGGCCGAGGCGGGACGGGATCGCGAGGCCGTCGATCGCTTGGAGGCGGCTCTGAGCGATCGTCCCAACGACCCGGATTTGCTCTACTATTTGGGCCACGCGCATATGCGTTTGGCCAAGCAGTCGTTGGACCAGGTGGCCGGGGATTCGGCTCGTGGATCGCAACTACGGGCTGAAGCGAATGTCGCAGCGGGACGTCGCGTGGAGGCTGTAAAGGATTACGCTGCGGCGTTGGCGAAGCGGGTGTCGTTGCGTGGCGTGCATTTGGCTTTGG
>Ga0163147_10006773_pt1 | contig 13271 bp, 9 predicted proteins | sample OliLakLV19MP6G1_FD_148597 | JGI IMG/M metagenome (GOLD analysis project Ga0163147, IMG submission 148597) | Freshwater microbial mat bacterial communities from Lake Vanda, McMurdo Dry Valleys, Antarctica- Oligotrophic Lake LV.19.MP6.G1 | ecosystem: Environmental > Aquatic > Freshwater > Lake >...
GAGAAATGACAGAGACCGAGGCATTCATTGCGCTGAACATGATTCCACGCGTCGGCCCCGTGCGTGTGCAGCGTTTGTTGGAGGCTTTCGGGTCGCCGCAAGCGATCCTCTCCGCGCCAATTTCGAAACTTGAAAAGGTGCCGGGCATCGGAGCGGAGGTCGCGGCTTCACTCGCGGGATGGCAGAGCGTCGTGGCTCTGGCGGATGAAGTCGCGAGGGTGGAAAAATTCGGCGCGCAGGTGATCACGGTTGCATCTCCGAGTTATCCCAAGCCACTTAAGGAAATCCACGATCCACCGATCGTTCTCTATGTGTGGGGCACGCTGGAGGAGCGTGATCGCCATGCCGTCGGGGTGGTTGGGGCACGAAATCACAGCCACTACGCGGGGGAGTGCGCGAAAAAGATTTCCTACCAACTCGCTTCGGCCGGGATCACCGTCGTGAGCGGCCTTGCGAGGGGGATTGATACCGCAGCGCACCAAGGCGCCCTTGCGGCAAAGGGGCGCACGATCGCCGTGATTGGCAGCGGGCTCCTTGCCCTTTACCCACCGGAAAATGCGCAACTTGCCGAAAAGATTTCGACGTCTGGCGCGGTCGTTTCGGAATTTAGCATGGCTGTGACGGCAGATCGCCAGACTTTTCCCATGCGCAACCGCATCATTAGTGGTCTTTCCTTCGGTCTGCTCGTCGTCGAAGCCGGTGTGCGGAGTGGGGCACTCATCAGTGCCGCGCAGGCCGGCGACCAAGGGCGAACGCTCTATGCCGTGCCCGGTCGCATTGATCATCCCCACGCGATTGGTTCAAACAAGTTGATTCAGAATGGCGCGAAGCTCATCACGTGCGCCGAGGATATCCTCGACGACATGGGTGTCCTTTTTGCCGAAACGCCACAATTGACTCCGGCGCCAAGCCCGGAATTGAGTGGTTCTGAGGCCGCCGTGTATGCCGCGCTGGCCGGAGAAGAATCGCACATGGACGAGATTACCGACAAATGCGGATTGCCAAGCCACGTTGTGTCTTCTACGTTGCTCGCCCTTGAAATGAAGAAGCTGGCACGTCAGCGTCCGGGTGGGCGATTCGTCCGTCTTCGTTAAAAAAGATACCGCATGTCCAAAGCCCTCGTCATTGCCGAAAAGCCCAGCGTCGCCGCAGATCTTGCGCGAGTTCTCGGCAAAATCCCGAAGAAAGACGACTTTTTTGAAAACGATCGCTATATCGTGACGTCGGCTATCGGCCACTTAGTCGAGCTATGCCTCCCTGGTGAGATGGACAAAAAGCGCGGCAAGTGGAGCTTTGCGAACCTTCCGATTATTCCCGATTATTTCGACCTTAAGCCGATCGAGAAAACCCAATCGCGCTTTACGCTCCTGAAGAGACTCCTTAAACGAGCGGACGTCACCGAGGTCATCAACGCGTGCGATGCGGGACGCGAGGGAGAACTCATTTTTCGCTACCTCGTCCAGCTCGTCGGCTCGAAGAAGCCCACGCGCCGCCTCTGGCTGCAAAGCATGACGACGGAAGCGATCCAACGTGGCTTTGCGAACTTGCGTGATGGTGGTGAGATGGATCCCCTCGCCGACGCGGCGATCTGCCGGAGCGAGAGTGATTGGCTTGTCGGCATCAACGGCACGCGCGCCCTCACGGCCTTCAATTCTAAAGGCGGCGGCTTTCAACTTACCCCGGTCGGCCGTGTTCAGACCCCCACTCTGGCGATTCTCGCAGTGCGTGAGGAAAAAATCCGTGCGTTTAAAGTGCGCACCTACTTTGAAGTTCTCGGCGACTTTGGCGTCGCCGCTGGCAGCTACCGTGGACGGTGGTTCGACGAGACGTTTAGAAAAAAGGCCGACGCCACCGATGAGGATGCGAAAGCTGAGCGAATATGGGAACGAGAAAAAGCCGATCTTATCGTGAGTCAATGCACGGGGAAGGTCGGTATTGTCACGGAAGAGAAAAAACCCACTAGCCAAATCGCCCCCCAGCTCTACGACCTCACGACGCTCCAACGCGAGGCAAATGGCCGCTTCGGCCTCAGTGCCAAGCGCACGTTACAGATCGCGCAAGCTCTCTACGAGAGGCACAAGGTTCTCACGTATCCCCGTACCGATTCGCGCTACATGCCGGATGATTATCTGGCGAATGTGAAGTCCACGTTCACCAAGCTGGAAGCCCCTGATCTCGCCGCGCATGCAGCCAAGGCACTCGCCGCTGGGTGGGTGCGGCCGAACAAGCGCATCTTCAACAATGCGAAGGTAACAGACCACCACGCGATCATCCCAACGGGTGTTTCCACGAGCAATTTGGAGGAGTTTGAACTCAAGGTCTACGACATGGTCGCCCGCCGGTTTGTCGCCGCATTTTATCCCTCTGCTCAGTTCGAGGTCACAACGCGCATCACGCGTGTCGAGGAACATGCTTTTAAGACCGATGGCAAAATTATCACCGAGCCAGGTTGGCTTGCCGTCTATGGCAAAGCCGCAGCCACGGAAGGAGAGGAAACCGTCTGCGCGCTCGCGCAGGGCGAGAAAGCCCGCACGGAATCTCTGGAGGTGAAGGAAAACGAGACGAAGCCGCCACCGCGATACTCCGAAGCGACGCTTCTTTCTGCCATGGAAGGCGCTGGGAAACTGGTGGACGACGAGGAGCTCCGCGAGGCCATGAGCCAGCGGGGACTCGGCACCCCAGCCACTCGCGCGCAAATCATCGAAGGGCTTCTGCTCGATGGATACCTCGTTCGCCAAGCCCGAGACCTCATCACCACCTCCAAGGGGCTTGCGCTCATTACGCTATTGCGTGGTCTCGGCGTGCAATCACTGACTTCGCCCGAGATGACCGGCGAGTGGGAACACAAACTCAAAAGCATGGAACGCGGGGAAATGGCGCGTCCGCAATTTATGGAAGAAATTCGAGCCTTCACTAACGATATCGTCGAAAAGGCGAAAAACTTCTCCGGCGAAACCGTCGAGGGCAATTTCCAACCCCTCGAAGTCAAGTGCCCGAAGTGCGGCCACGTCGGCTATGTCGAATCCTTCAAGGCCTTCGAATGTGGAGCCAAGTGCGGCGCCATCATTTGGAAAAATATGGCCGGGCGACAATTCGAGCGCGAGGAAGTAGAAACGCTACTCACCCAAGGCCGCGTCGGCCCGCTCGAAGGTTTTCGCAGCAAGCTAGGCCGGCCATTTACCGCGCTCGTGAAGTTGGATGCAGACTTCAAGCAATGCTTTGATTTCGGCGATAGTGATGAGGCTGTTTCGAAGCTCGATTTCTCGACCCTTCCCATCCTCGGAAAATGCCCTGTCTGCAGCACAGGCACTGTGCACGATACCGGAACAGCTTACCAATGCAGCAACACCACGGCGTGTAAGTTCCGCATGGGCAAGACGCTCTGCCAAAAAGAAATGCCACGCGAACAAGTCCTCAAGCTCATCGAGACCGGCAAGACTGATCTGATCCCACGCTTTATTTCCAAGAAAGGCCGCCCGTTCTCTGCCTTCCTCAAGCTTGAAGATGGGAAGGTCGTGTTTGAATTTGAGGAACGTAAGCCCGCCGCGAAGAAGATTCCCGCACGGGCCTCAGCGAAGGGTGCAAAGCCGGCGAAGGCGAAGTAGGTTCTTCGACTATGCTAGACGACGCCGACCTCACCATGCGGGCCCTGCTGGTTCGCTATCCCGGCGCCCAGCGAGCCCTCTTTCGCAATTTCCACATCGGGGGCTGTGCAAGCTGTGGCTTCGACCAAGAAGAGACCCTCGCCCAAGTGTGCGCCCGTAACGACGGCCTAGATCCCGCGCTGGCTATGGAGAAAATTCTCGAAGCCCACGCCGAAGAAGCCAAAATTTTCATTGCAGCCAAGGCCGCCCACGAAGTGGCGAATGCGAAGTTTCTCGACGTGCGCACGCGTGAAGAATTCGACGCCGTTCACATTGCCGGGTCGGAGTTTTTTTCCCAAGAATCGCTCCAGTCCCTCATGGCGACATGGCCGAAAGAAACGCTCATCGTTGTCGTGGATCATACCGGCACGCGCAGCCTCGACGCAGCAGCCTACCTCGCCGGTCATGGCTTCACCCAAGTTCGGGCTCTGCGAGGCGGCATTGACGCATGGAGCGTTGAGGTGGACAGTTCTGTTCCGCGATACACGACGGAATAAATACGAAATGGATACTGAACTCAAAAACCTCGGTGAGATGGCCGACGCTGATGCGATCGGCACAGCGGGAAGTGCTGATTGTGGCGACATGTTGCGCATGTGGATAAAATTCCGCGATGAAGACGGACGCCAAGTCATAGACAAGGCGACCTTCCAGTCTTTCGGTTGCCAGACGGCGATTGCTGTTGCCAGCATGGCCACGGAACTCATCAGGGGCAAAACTCCCGACGAGGCATTGGCGATGTCGGGATCAGACCTCTCCGCGCCTCTTGGTCCACTGCCGCCCATGAAAATCCACTGCGCGCAACTTGTCGAAGGCGCGCTGAAGAATGCCCTGTCTGGACACCCCGACCCTACGGCATCCGCATCCGCCGCTCCCTCGCTCTTCTCCACCATGCAGGCCCCATCGGCCGTAAAAATCAAGTGGACTTGAGTCCACTCGTCAACGACTCTCCAACCACCATGCATCCACAAGGCGACATACTTCTCACCCGCGACTGCGACGCTGTTCAGATTCCCAGCGGAAATCCTCTCACGCTTCCCGCCGGAATGTCGGTCGTCATCACGCAATCCCTCGGCGGTGCAATTACCGTGGCGACTCCAGGTGGACTCGCACGCATCGAGCTGAAGGATGCCGATGCCCTTGGCCTCGATCCCGCGACGGCAGGCAACAAAATCAAAATCGAAGGCTCTAAAGAAGCCGCCGTCTGGGAGCAACTTAAGACCGTTTTTGATCCCGAAATTCCCGTGAACGTCGTGGATCTCGGCCTCATTTATGACTGCGCCGTTCAGGACAGAGAAGACGGAACATCCACCGTCCTCGTGAAAATGACCCTCACCGCACCTGGCTGCGGCATGGGGCCCACCATTGCTGCCGATGCGCGCAGCAAAATCCTCACCCTTGAAGGTATCGAGGAAGCGGAAGTGGAACTCGTCTGGGATCCCGCGTGGAATCAATCCATGATCACAGACGCCGGTAAGATGAAGCTGGGGATCATGTAGAGCGCACTCGCCCTCGAAGAAGGATTGGCCCCAAAAAGCAAAGACTCACAAAGAGCGACCATGCGACGCCGGTCGCGCAAACGATGCCCAAGCCCTTAAGGGCGGGGTTTGTAGCCAGCACGAGCGCGCCAAATCCGGTCACCGTCGTGAGGCCACTCATGAGGACGGGCTTCATGACCAAAGCAATGTTCTCTTTCCGATTCCCGGGTTCGCGTGCGGCGAGGATCAGGTGAACGCCGTAGTCCACGCCAACCGCTAAGATGAGAGGAAACGCGAGCACGTTTAGGAGATTGATCGGCTGGCCGAGACATTTCAAAGTGGCAACGGTGCCAGCCATCGCAAGTGCGAGGGTGGCGAGGTGCCATAGAACATCGCGAGCCTTGCGGTAGGTCGCGATGAGGAGGAGCAAGATAACGCCCAGCACAAGCGTTCCGAAAACGACCAGCTCTTGTGAGGCCCACGGAACGAGCGCGTTGAGCATTTGGCTCCAGCCAGTCACAAGGGCTTCGGGAGCCACGCGGTGGATGGCATTCTCCACTCGTTCACGAACCGCACGATCGGCACCGTAGGGGATCCGGATATAATAAATAACCTCGCCCGTCGCTGGTGCCATGGCGCGATCAAGCACGAACCACCACGGGGAGGAGGAAGGGAGGCGTTCCGCGACTGGCGCTTCGGATTGCAGTTCCCGCACCAAGCGCGTCGCGGGATCCAAGGCCCCTGCGGATAGTCCACTGCGCGTCTCGACGCTGGAAATCGTGCGTTCGACCTCGGACCAATCAAGGGCCCGCACACTCTGGAGATTTTTCTCCATCTGCTTCGAATTGCCAACGAGGGGCGATGGACTGCTGAACGACGCGATGACACCGGTATCCCGAAGTCCCGCAAGCACGTCGTCGAGATCCAAAAGCGTGGTCACAGCCGTCGGCGGGCGGAGGATCACCATCACCGGTTCAAAGGTAGCAGGAAATTTTTCCATCATGCGCGCCAGCGTCCGAGAGGCTGGAATGTCCCGCGGTTCGAGCGATTGCGGTGTCGTGTCGAAGTGCAAGCTGCGCCATGGCAGCACGGCGAGCAGGAGTGCCACGAGAACAATGCCACTGGCAGCCAGCAGCACGCGTGGCGCATTTTTCACCACCTTCTCGCAGATCCACGCCACAGGATCGCGCTTAGCGGAAAGGCATGGCACTTGTCGCTCAAACAGGGGCATCAGAAAAATCATTCCCAGCGCGCCTAGAAAAACACCGATTGCGATCAATGCGCCGAGTTGAGCAAAGCCCGCCGAACTACTGCCGAGCAACGCCGCAAAGCCGAGACTTGTCGTAAGAGCCACCCACAAAATTCCCGGTGCTGCGTGGCGCGTGGATTCCGAGATCGCATCCTCTCGCGAGCGGCCAAGCCCCCTGGCATGGGCATAGCGCTGATAGAGAAGAAGACTGAAGTCGTCGCCAAGGCCGACAAGGATCGAGCAGAACGCCATTGCGACCACATTGAGCTTGTCAAAAAAAAGCGACCCACAAGCAAGCGTCACTAGACACGTAATCCCTAAAATGAGAATTGAGCCAACGAGCGGAAGGAAGGAACGAAAGGCCAGCCAGAACAAGGCTGCTACCGCGCAGATCGAAACTAAGCTCGTGATAAAAATATCGCGCTGCATGCTGCGCGATATTTCATCCACATAGGCAGACCGACCAGTCACGGAAATGTGAACATCCGAAGGAAGTGCACTCTGGAACGAGGCAATGAACGCGTGCACTTCGGCCATCAGCTTCGAGCAATCTTGAGCCGAGGGGCTCGCTTGCGTCGTGATCGCAGGAATAATGCGCGCCATCCCATCCGTCGAAACGAGGTCAAATGCGTCCGCAACGCTGAGCTTCTCAGCGAGTCCCCTCGCGATGGGCGTGATCAAGCCGGTGGGATCCGTCTCGAGTTCGATGCGGGCCAGCGGAGAACCTGCTGCGGTCTCACGAACAAGGCGGCTCAGGCGCTCGGTAAGAGCTTCCGGCGACAAAAGAGCAAGGGTCGCATCAAAGGCCGATTCCTCCTGCGAGAGAAGGAGTGGTGCCGCGAGAGTCGGCAGGGAATCGCGTCCAGCCTGAGATTCTAGCGGCGGCGCATCAAGGATCCGTTCGATCCACGGTGCCACAGCAAGTTCAACAGCAAAGCGGTCGGCGGCGTCGGAATCGGCAGGGGCTTCCACAAGGAAAGCTAGCTCGCGGGTCGAATTAAAGTGCGTGTTGTAAATGCGTAGACCTTCGACCGATGGCGTTCCGCGCGGCAGCAAATTGAGGATATCAGAATCGAAAGCCTCGCGGGATTGGAGGCGGAAGAGACTCGCTACCACCAGCACCACCACGACCGCGATGAGCCAGGCAGGACGTCTCACAGCCATCGCTGCTAGCGCGCGGGAGATCACACGTTGAAGCGAAATTCCACCACGTCGCCATCCTGCACGACGTATTCCTTGCCCTCTAGCCGCAGCTTCCCAGCCTCGCGGGCCTTCGCCTCAGAACCCAGAGCCACCAAGTCGTCAAACGCCACAATCTGCGCTGCGATAAATCCCCGCTCAAAATCACTATGAATCACCCCCGCAGCCGCCGGTGCCTTGTCGCCCGCATGGATCGTCCATGCACGACTTTCCTTCGGCCCCGTCGTCAGATACGTCCGTAGTCCCAATAGCGCGTAGGCCGAGCGAATGAGCTGGCCCACACCGCTGTCATCCACGCCAAGACCCGCAAGAAACTCCAGCGCCTCGGCAGGCGGCAGGTCGGCTAGCTCGCTCTCGATCTGGGCACTGATCACGACAGCCTCACTGCTGAGGTGAGCGGCAGCGTAGGCACGCACGGCTGCGACATGCTTGGCGGCGATCGTGGTGCCTGCAAGGTCAGCGAGATCATTTTCTCCCACGTTGCACGCGAAGAGAGTCGGCTTCGAAGACAGGAGAAAAAATCCCGCAAGAAGAAGCTTTTCGTCAGGAGTAAGATCGGCTGTCAGCGCAGGCTTTCCGCTATCCAAGTGCGGCGTGAGTTTTTCCGCTAGGGCTAGCTCAGCCTTCGCGACCTTATCCCCGCTACGCGCTCCCTTCTGACATCGCTCTATCCTTTTTTTCACAGAAGCCATATCTGCCAAAATCAATTCCGTATTGATAATCTCGATGTCTCGATTCGGATCAACCGACCCCGCCACGTGGTGGATATCTTCGCTCTCGAAGCAGCGAACGACTTGAATAATGGCATCTACCTCGCGGATATGGCTCAGAAATTGATTTCCCAGTCCCTCCCCCTCGCTGGCTCCAGCCACGAGACCCGCGATGTCTACAAACTCAATGGCAGCCGGCAATGTCTTCTCGGACTTTGACATCTCAGAAAGCTTGTCCAGACGAGTGTCCGGCACACTCACGATTCCCACATTTGGCTCAATCGTGCAGAACGGAAAGTTCGCAGCCTGCGCCTTACGCGTCCGCGTGACAGCATTAAATAGCGTGGACTTTCCCACATTTGGAAGACCAACAATTCCGACTCGTAACATAGGTCGCCGAAGCTACCCCATCGAAGACGAAAGGAAACCATCTTCTTTTCGCCCCGGAATGCCGGAGACGCGAGGGGCATGGCTTGTGGGTTGGTTGTCGCGTGCGAGAGGGATGATTAAACACGGGTCCAACTTTCCAACCCATTCTCGGTCGAGAAAATGCAGCCCAACAGATCCGGCGACTCGATCATTACCCGCTCGGGGATGAACCCGAAGATCCAGCGCAATTTTGAAGTGTTCAGCCCGCGCGACTTCATCGCCCGCATCACCCAGCACATCCCGGATAAAAGCTTTCAGCTCGTCCGCTACTACGGCTGGTACTCTAACAAGATGCGCGGCCAGCACCTCAACCAGGCAGACCCCGAAGCCGTGGCCGCGCCCGAGGACGAGGTCATCGCCGTTTCCGCGTTCAAGCTCCGCCGGATCCCGTCCAAGAAGTGGCGCGAACTCATCAAGAAAGTCTGGGAAGCCCACCCACGCCGGACCCGCTTGACTCTCAATCCCCGATCTAGAACCATCTGGGCATGGAAACACCCGCTTCCACCTTCAAACTCCGGGCCAACGCTCCGGTGGGCCGAAAGCGATTTCCTATCAACTCGCATTTTCTTAACTTCCTGTCGGCCCCCATGGTATGGTGATCGACGGCGCGGTCGGTGGTGACAAATCAAGAATGCTGATTCAGGGTCGTTGGCGACGGGAGATGCTCTTTGCGCTGTTTTTCGCGAGCTTTGCTTTCCTCATCTACAACGCGAACTGGCGATTGATCAGCTCTGGCGACAACTACCCGGCGCGTTATCTTCCTTTCGCCATCCTGAAGCATCATACGCTGACACTGGATCCGGTCGCCGATATGGTGGCCCAACGCCATCCCTTTCCGTACTGGATGGTAGAAAGTGAGGGGCACCTATTTTCGCGCTATCCCATTACTGTCCCCATCTTGGTGACGCCCCTTTACCTCCCGGCTTTCGCTTTTCTCCAGTGGCAAGGCTGGAGCGAAGAGCGGTTGGAGAAAACGGCGCGGCTCATGGAAAAATTGACGGCATCGCTGATCGCCAGCATGTCGGTGGGGCTGATGTTCTTGCTGCTCGTCCGCCGGACGAGTTGTCGCTGGCCAGTGCTGCTGACGTTCGCATACGCCTTCGGCACGAACACATGGATGATCAGCAGTCAGGCCCTGTGGCAGCATGGCATGGCGCAGTTGTTGATCGCGCTCGCACTTTTCCTTGTGCTGGGCTCCGGCAGTTCAGTGCGTGTGCTGGTCCTGGGATGCTGCCTAGCACTCATCGCCGCAGTGCGCCCGCCCGATGCCATTATCGCCACTGCGTTGGGGGTGTTTGCCCTGCGCTGGGCAAGGGGCAAGGTGTGGCTGCTTTTCGCCGGAGCCGCCATTCCGATGCTGCTACTTCTGACCTACAACTACCGTGTGGCTCACGATTTTGCCGGTGCCTATGCGATGCCTTGGAATGGCAAAGAGGGCCTTGATAGTTTCCGCTATAGCATGCTGGGTGGTATCGCGGGCCTGTTGTTTAGTCCAGCACGCGGTCTATTCTTCTTTTCTCCGTTTCTCTTATTCCTGCCGCTGGGCGTGCGCTACACGCTGCAAGCGCCACGGGATCGAGTGCTGGCCTTGCTATTGCTCGGTGCGGTGATCGTTCAAATTGTCCTTTATGCAAGGCTCGACTGGCGGGCGGGCAGTGCTTGGGGACCACGCTGGCTGACCGATGTGCTGCCACTGCTAATCTGGATGCTGGCCGCCGGGATGGGACGCCTCTCCCGAATCGGAATTACGGTCTTTGTATTGGCGATGGGCATCTCAATCGGAGCGCAGACTGTGGGAGCCTTTTGGTATACTGGCGCGAGCGATGCCGAGATTCTGCAACCGCGTGGAGATCCCAATGCCATGCCCGCCTTATGGAACCCAGACAAGACGCCATTCCTTGCAGAGCTCCGCCGTGACCCAGCCCCGCGAGAGCTGCTGCTGGATGTCAAAGGTTCCGTGGATCGCGTCAGCGCCGATGGATGCCCCGTCGAGCAGATCATTCCGGGCACCGACCTCATGATCGAAGGGTGGACACTGACTGACCTCCACACTCCACTGTGCGTTGAGGTGACTTTGATCCCACCGGTGCAAAACCGATGGCAATTCTCTCGTTCGTATCCAGTCGCGGGAACGTCCACATTTTTCGATCGCCCAGACGTCTCCCTCGCTGTCCAAGGCAAGGGACCCGCAGGCTGGCGGGTGGTGGTGAAAACCGATGGACTTGAAGCTGGCCCGCACATGATCGAAGTGCGGGCTCAGGGGAACGCAGGTGGAGAAGGGCATTTCGTCACACGCCGGCCTATTTTGATACTGCCGGATGAACTGGATTCCTCTGCCCGCATCGCTACGGAGCGTCTCCGAAACCGCCAAGATCCCGGGGGATACTGGCTCACAGCTCACACGAAAACGCCGCAATTTGAAAATCCGCAGCTCGAGATGAACCTCTTCGTCACTGCCATCATCCACGATCTGCTTGAGCCAGTGGCTGGGGCAGCCGGTTTCGAGGAAAATCTTGCACGGGCACGCCGTCATCTTCTGGCTCAAATAGAATCTAATGGACTTGTGCGCTACCACGGGCGACCGGATTCACCCACCATTCCCACCCTCGGTGTCACCATCACCCCTGATTCTGACGACACAGCGCTTGCTTGGAGGATGGCCGACTCGAAAGAAGACGCGCGCTTACAAAACGCCCTGGATATTATGAAAACCTACCGGGATGAGTCGGGCCTTTATCGAACTTGGCTGGCCCCTCGAGAGGAATACCTCAGCATTGATCCGGGGCAGGATCCCAACCCGCCAGACATCGGAATCCAGATGCACGTCCTGATGTGGCTCGCTGATGCTGATCCAGCAGCGGCAAAAGAACTCCACAAAGCCCTGCAATCGGCCATCGGAGAGGATCGTTTCTGGGTCTATTACAAAAAGGCACCGCTGATTCAAATCTGGCGGGCGGCTGAACTTAAAAACATGGGTTATCCCATAACGGTACCGCCGTCACGGTGGCAAACGATCACACCCGGCCAGGAAATCTGGCTCAGGGCTTGCCAGCAACTGGAACTCTACACGGAGCAAGGGGACCAGAGGACCCGCAGGCCCGCACCCGAAGAAACCCGCGAGTTATTGAAGGTTCTCAAGCAAAATAACTTCGCCGCCATTCGCTCTAACCCTCCTCTCCTTTATCACAACGACCTCACCGCCCGTGTGAGCCGCTACTACTGGTCAGAGGATTTCGGATACGCATTGTGGTTAAGGCTGAATTTGGAACTGGCAGCCAGCTCACCGCAAAACGGAGTCGAGGGATTGAAACCTTGAAGCGGGTATGGCGGCTTTTATCCTGCATTCGCTATGGGGAAGTGCTGGTTCTTCAGGGGCCTCCTGTGATGGGATGCGTGCTGGGAATGGGAACCCTCACGACGCATAACGCCATCCTCGTAGCAGTCTTTATCTTGGCGAACTTCCTTCTGGTCGCCCACATCTGGAGCTTGAACGATTGGGCCGATGCTCGTGCCGACGCGAACGACGAAAACAAGCCCAGCCGCGCATTCACTCAGAAAGGCGTCAGTCCGCTGGCGATGCTCGCGCTGTCGCTTGGCCTGTTGATCGTCAGTCTTGTGATCTTCGCCATGCTGAAAGCAGAGACGTTCTGGATCGCCGTCTGTCTGGTCCTACTAGGTTTTCTCTATTCCTTTCCGGGCCTTCACTTAAAAAGCGTCGCCCCTTTTTCCTCGCTCCCACATTTGGCGGGCGGCTTCCTCCACTTTCTCCTGGGCTATTCTCTATTCACTTCTCTCGATACAAACGCGCTGCAAATCGCCGTCGCGTTCGCTTTGATTTTCACCGCTGGCCACGGCATTCAGGAAGTGCAGGATCATGATGCCGATCGTCATGCACGTCTTCGCACCAACGCCGTCGTGTTTGGCAAGCGAACAGTGTTTTGGGCGGCTCTTGCGACCTTCCTTTTTGCCTACGGAACCTTGTGGCACCTGTCTGCGGTCGGCATCCTGCCGCTTCGCCTGGGAATCCCCTCGCTAGTGATGGCCGTACTACATCTGGCCTGTGCCAGACAGGCACTAAAGGGCGGCCTTTCCTTCCAAAGCGTTCGGCAGTATCGCGCTCGCTACCGTGTATTATTCGCTTTACTAGGCGTGCTGGTGATTTCCACCTTGTTTTGCTGAGGGAAAAAAGCAAAAGCAAGCGACGACTGAAGGCAAAAAGGGGCAGTCCCATAAAATAGAATAAAGGGCCGCCAGCGGCGCCGAGGAGAGGGACAGGAAGGGCGAAGGGGGCGGGCCTAATGCCATCCCAGCGCTCCCCGGCTGCGGGCGAGGACATACCAGTTGCCGTGGTAGGCGAGCAGGTGATAACCCCGGCAACGGCAGGGTGCGCCCTCGAGGCTCGCCTTATTCGCCGACACACGCCGGACCCGCTTGACTCTCAAACCCCGATCTAGCACCATCCGGGCATGGAAACACCCGCTTCCAGCTTCAAACTCCGGGCCAAAGTCCCGGTGGGCCGAAAGCGATTTCCTATCAGCCAGCCCGCTGCGGGATGAAGGTC
>Ga0163147_10006774_pt1 | contig 13271 bp, 12 predicted proteins | sample OliLakLV19MP6G1_FD_148597 | JGI IMG/M metagenome (GOLD analysis project Ga0163147, IMG submission 148597) | Freshwater microbial mat bacterial communities from Lake Vanda, McMurdo Dry Valleys, Antarctica- Oligotrophic Lake LV.19.MP6.G1 | ecosystem: Environmental > Aquatic > Freshwater > Lake >...
CCCCCCCCCCCGGTCAAGCGCGGGGCTTTACGGCAGAGGGCCCACGTGCGCATCACGGAGTAAGAACTTCACCGTTGGAGTCGCTTCATCCCACCTGGCCGAGGCCGAGCATGTCGCCCCAGCGGTCCAGGACGAGCTTGCGGAGCCGGTCATACTTCGGATCGGCGAGGTCGGGATCTCCTTCGAACACGGCCAGCGCATCGCAGCGGGCCTCGGCCACGATCGCAGCGTCGCGAAGCAGATCGGCCAGATAGAGCGGCGGTGCCCCGCTCTGCCGCGTGCCCACGAGATCGCCTGGCCCTCGCAGCACAAGATCCTTCTCCGCTAAAGCAAAGCCGTCGCAGGTCTCCACGAAGGCATCGACCCGCGGATGGGGCTCGTTGCCGGAGCCCGTCACGGCGCCGCAAATACCGCGAATCTTCCCGCGGGCCACGCGGCCTCGAAGCTGATGAAGCTGCGCCAGGCCGAATGATTCCGCATCGAGGATCGTCATGATCGTGGCCTCGGGCACGTCGATGCCGACTTCGATCACGCTTGTCGCCACAAGCACATCGAGCTTGCCCGCCCGAAAGTCATCCATGATGCCGGCCTTTACGGCTGGCTCAAGCCGGCCGTGGATGAAGCCGAGCCGAAACGCTTCGAGCGGCCCGTGGGACAATTGCTCGAACGTCGACGTGATCGTGGCCAGATCCCGCTTCGACTCCTCGACGGCCGGAACGACCACGTATCCGCGACGTCCGCTCACGAGTTTCCCGCGAAAAAACTCCCACCAGCGGTCGAGCTCGTCGGGCGTCACGCGATAGGTTGCCACCGGCTGGCGGCCTGGCGGCTGCTCATCGAGCGTCGAGACATCGAGGTCGCCGTAGACGGCGTGGGCGATCGTCCGCGGAATCGGCGTGGCGGTCATGACGAGCGTGTGCGGCTCGCCCGTGCCCTGCTGGAGCACCGCCCGCTGGAGCACTCCAAAACGATGCTGTTCGTCGATCACCACAAGGCCGAGACAGCGAAACGTCGCCGAGCCAGCGACCAGCGCCTGCGTGCCCACGACAATATCGGCCTGCCCGTCAGCGATCGCAGCGAGCACCCTCCGGCGTTCTTTTGCCTTCTGGCCTCCGACAAGGAGCTCGACCGTGACGTCACTCCCAGCCAGGAGCCGTCGAAGCCCCACATGATGCTGGCGAGCCAGCAGCTCTGTCGGCGCCATGATCGCAGCCTGATACCGCAGCGGTTTTCCGACTGCCGCGTCAGGAGGCGTTGCACCGCTTGCCGGCACGGGCGTGGCCACCGCCGCCAGCATCGCGTAGACCGCCACCGCCGTCTTTCCACTCCCCACGTCCCCCTGGAGCAGACGGTTCATGGGCTCCTGCTTCGCGAGATCGGCCACGATCTCACCGCAGACCCGGCGCTGGGCAGCCGTGAACTCGAACGGAAAGCGGGCGCGGATGCGGGCATCGAGCCGCGCGTCCACGACGATCGAGGGCGCCGCATGCGACTGTTTCTGCTGTCCACGGTGCATCCGCAGCGCAAGCTGGAGCATGAATAGCTCCTGGTAGACGAGCCGTCGCCGCGCGGCATCGATCATCGCCTGACTGGAAGGCCGGTGGATCTCCGCGAGCGCCTGCTCGATCGGGAGGAGCCCTTTCTCCGCGAGCATCGCGTCTGGAATCGCTTCAGGGCAGATGCCCACCGCGTGGTCGAGCGCCGCCTGCACGGCAAGCCGCACATGCGACTGCTGCACACCCTCGGCGAGCGGGTAGATGGCCAGCCACTCCGAACCGTGGGCTGCTTCGTCCTCGGTGAGCCAGCGGACCTCGGGGTGAGTAAATTCCCAGCCGCTGCGGCCACGCTTGGGCACGCCGGCGAGCACCACTCGCATCCCGCGCTCGAAGCGCTTGGCCATGAAGGGCATGTTGAACCACACCGCCCGAACGGCTTCGCTTGATGCGTCGATCGTGACGGTGAGGATCGTACGCCCATGGAAGCTGGTCCTCGACGCGACCTCGGTCACCGTGCCGGCGACCGAGGCATGCTCACCCTCCCGAAAATCTGCCACCGCATGCGCGCCGGAGAAATCCCTGTAGTCGCGAGGAAAATGCATGAGGGCATCCCGCACGGTGACAAGCCCGAGCTTCACGAGCTTCTCAGCGCGGGTCGTGCCCACGCCCGGCAGACGCTCGAGCCGCGTTGCGAGGCTGGGCTCGAAGCTGGATGAGGCGGCGTCCATCGGCGTGCCTGGAGAGGTGGAGGCTTCGACGTGTTACCGGCCGTTCTTGAACTGCTGATAGGCTTCCACCGCGAGGCGATCACACTCCTCGTTCTCCGCGTGACCTGAGTGTCCGGCCACGTGTACGAAGCGGATTGTGTGGGCTGCGGCAAGCTGGTCGAGTGCCCGCCAGAGGTCTTCGTTCTTGACGGGTGCGGGACGTCCCTTCTCCCTTCGTTTCCATCCTTGAGCCTTCCACTTGGGCATCCAATCGGAGAGCCCCGTGCCGACGTAGACGCTATCGGTCACGAGATCCACGACCGTTGGCCGCTTGAGCAACTCAAGCCCACGCACGACCGCGATCAGCTCCATTCGGTTGTTGGTGGTATGAGGCTCACCTCCCGAGTCCTTCGTCTCGCGGCCACTCTCCGGATGGCGGAGGATATAGGCCCAGCCCCCAGGCCCCGGGTTCCCGCTGCACGCGCCGTCGGTGAACAAAATGACCTCGGCAGGTGTTGCCGACTTCGCCATGAATCATCTCCTCTTTCGTTGTTCGCATGCCGTGACCTTCGCACGGCTCGTCAGGCAACGCCCCGCGTTCCGCCGAATGAAGCCGCAGCGTCGTCACCATCCCGCTCGAGCCGCACTGGGAGCCGCACGGTGAACCTGCTCCCTCGGCCAAGCTGACTCTCGAGGGTCACGTCGCCTCCCAAGAGCCGACAGAGCTCCCGCACGATCGACAGCCCCAGGCCCGTTCCGGAAAACTCGCGCGTCATCGCGTCGTCGCGGCGGAACACATCCCCCTGGCGAAACTTCTCGAAGATCGTCTGCTGGTCCTCCGTGGCGATGCCCACACCAGTGTCGATCACCTCGAGCAGAAACGCCGGAGGATTGCCGGCCGGTTCGTCGGCGAGGCGAGCATGGACATCCACCCGCCCTCCCTCGGGCGTGAACTTGATGGCGTTGGAAAGCAGGTTCGCCAGGATCTGCTGCACCTTGGCCTGATCTTGAAAAAGATCCTCGAGGCCCGGCGCAACCTCGTGAGAAAGCTGGATGTTCCGCTTTTCGGAGAGCGGGCGGACCATATCACACTGCGCGGAGATGGCTGCCTCGAGTCGGAAAGCCGCCGGCCGCACCTCCATCTTGCCCGCCTCGATCTTCGCGAGATCCAGGATGTCGTTGATCATCTCGAGGAGCATCCGTCCTGAGGTGCGGATGTTCTCGACGTACCGTCGCTGCTTGGCGTCGAGCGATTCGATCGACCCGAGCACGTCGGAGAAGCCGATGATGCTGTTGAGGGGTGTCCGAAGCTCATGGCTCATCGTGGCCATGAAATCCCCCTTGAGCCGGTTCGACTCATAGAGATGGAGGTTGGCCTGGGCGAGCTCGTCCACTTTCTCGTCGAGAGTGCTGTTGGCCTTGCGGATCTCGTCCTGTGTATCAAGGAGGCCTCGGAGCATGCGATTGAACGCGACGCCAAGCTCCTCGAATTCGTCGGCCGTATGGATGTCGGCTCGGGCTTCAGTGTTCCCTCGCCGCACCTCGTCGGTCACGTCTCGGAGGTGCTCGAGCGGCTTGACGATCACGTAGCGGACGATCGCGTAGGCCACGAGCATCGCCAAAAAGGCCGTCACGATCGCCGTGGCCAGGAGCAAGGCGCGGTTCGCATTGATGGCCTTGCGGGTGGCCGCGTCGGGCATGACGAGCTTCACCACGGCCATGAGATCGCCCTCCGCCAGCCGCTGACGTCCCTCTCCGACATCCCCTCCAGAAGCCCCGCGGTATTCGTGGCAGATCATGCAGTCCTTGCGGAAGCGGATGGGCTGGTAGTAGTGGTATTCGGCGCTGTCATCGGTGCGGAAGTCGCGGCACTCGAAGCGCCCTGCCGTATCGGGTATGGGCTGGCCCGGCGTCACGGGTGACTCGTTCTTGAAGTAGTCGAGCATCGCCTGGTCGAGCCGCCGATACTGCTCCATCTCTTCGGGCCCTGCATCGGGGCGGAGAAAACGCCACTGATACCGCTCGCCGAGCAGCCGCTTTTCGAGGCTCTCGATGGTGCTCGCGTACTGCTGTTCCTTTTCGAGCATTTTCCAATGGTGCTGGAGCATGATCGCATCGACCACATGCCGCGCCGTGGCCTGGCTGCTCGAAAAGACAAGCTGCTCGGTCCGGCTCCCGTACCACCAGAAGCTTCCCGCGATGAGCGCAAAGAGGCAAAGCCCAAACAGAAAGCGAACCTTCCGTTCCAGGCTCGTCTCACCGAGGATGTCGCGGAGGGAGCGGTATGCCACGAGGCAATCTTACAGCATGTCCACTGGGTCGACGTCTACGATCCAGGCGAGGTCGGGCGGCGTCTTGAGGCCCGCGGTCGCCCGTCGCACGAGTCCCCGCAAGATCGCGCCATCTGGCCCGAGCACCTGGAGATGCCAGCGGAACCGCTCACGGAGCCGCGGGATCGGCGCTGGCGCGGGCCCGAGCACACGGATGGCAGCCTGGCCCTCGGCAGCACCGCATGCCGCGGCCTCTGCTCGCAGCCGCGCGGTGAGGTGCGTGGCCCATTCCCGCACGCGTTCTTCATCGAGGCCCCGCACGACGAGGCGAATGATGCTTCCGAATGGCGGATAGACAAGCGCCTCACGGATCGGCAGCTCGCTTCGCACGAAAGCTTCATAGTCGTGGACGGCGGCCGCGCGGATCGCCGGATGCTCTGGCGTGCTTGTCTGCACGACGACGCGGCCCCCCAATTGGCCTCGGCCGCTGCGGCCCGAGACCTGGGTGACGAGCTGGCAGGTCCGCTCGGCCGCCCGGAAGTCGGCGAGGTGAAGCGCCGCGTCGGCATTGACCACGCCCACGAGCATGACGCTTGGAAAATCGAGGCCTTTCGCGATCATCTGCGTGCCCACGAGGATATCGATGTGGCGGTCGCGAAACGCATCGAGCGTCTTCTCATGGCTGCCGCGGCTTCGCATCGTGTCGGTATCCATGCGAGCCACCGCCGCGTCGGGAAAGGTCCGACGAATCTGCTCCTCGAGCCGCTGGGTTCCGGTGCCGCGGTGGGCCAGGCCGGGAGCCCGACATTCCGGGCAGTCGGGCGGCAGTCGGACAACGAGGCCGCAGCCGTGACAGATGCCGCGGTTCCCAGGCTGGTGGAGCGTGAAGGCGATCTCACACTGCGGACACCGCATCGTGTGGCCGCAGGCTCGGCATTGCACATGCGTCGCAAAGCCACGGCGATTGAGGAGGAGCATCACCTGTCCCCCGGCATCGAGCGCCCATCGTATGCCGGCAGCAAGCCTCGGGCTCACCGCCCCACGGGCTCGGGCGGTCGGATCGCGAAGGTCCACCGTGAGCACCCCGGGAAGCTGCGAGCCGCCGACACGGTCGGCCAGGCGGCACATCCGCCACTCACCCGCAAGACACCGGGCGAAGGTCTCGATCGCCGGCGTGGCCGACCCGAGCACGAGAGGCACGTTTTCGGCACGGGCGATCCACTCGGCCACGTCACGGGCGTGATACCGCGGCGACGTTGCTTGCTTGAACGAGCTTTCGTGTTCCTCGTCGATCACGATGAGACCGAGCCGCGGTGCGGGCGCGAAGATCGCCGAGCGGGCGCCCACCACGACGTTCACCCGGCCTGCTGCAATCTCACGCCACTGGGCGTGGCGTTCGGCGGGCGTGAGATGGCTGTGGAGCACGGCCACGGTGCCGAACCGGGCGCGGAACCGGTCGCATGTCTGGGGCGTCAGGCTGATCTCTGGCACGAGCACGATTGCCTGCCGTCCGAAGGAGATTGTCTCTTCCACCGCCTGGAGATAGACCTCCGTTTTGCCACTGCCCGTGACGCCAAAGAGGAGGATGGTCTCATGACGCCCGGCACGCATCGGCCCCGTGATGGCAGCGAGCGCGTCCGCCTGGGCCGGTGAGAGATGATCGGGCCGGTCGTGAGAAATCCCTGGCCGCTCGGAGGCTCCAGCACGGCGGGCCTCGACCGAACCCACCTCCTGGAGCAGTCCATTCTTCACGAGCCGCGTCACGACCGCGCGGCTGGCGCCGGAAGCGCGGGTGAGCTGGTCGGCCGTCGCGGGCTCGGCGGCGGCGGCCAGCACCTTGGCCTGAGCCGGCGTCAGTTTTCGATCTCCAGGCAGGCCCGTGGCGACGAGCAGCGGCGAGACCTTGACCTTCCGCTGCATTCGCACGCCCGATGGCAGGACCGCCTCGAGCACTTCGCCTCGCCTCGCAAGCCATCGTTCCGCCATCCATTCGGTGAGCTCGAGCATCCGACGCGACAACAGCGGCTTGTCGTCCTCGACGCCAGCCACGCTCTTGAGCGGCGTCTGGGGAAGCTCGCCCGATCGCACGGCCACGCAGTAGGCCAGCCGTAATCGGTTCGCCTTGCCAAGCGGTACGCGGACGCGGCGACCGGGTTCCACGCTGCTGACCAGCGGCTCGGGCACCAGATAGTCGAGCGGTTTGTCGACGCCATCCGGGAGGATGACCGTGGCCACGGTGCCGTGGCGGATATCATCGTCGACCCACGCCGGTCGGTCTTCGAAGAGGCTACGTTGAGCGGACTGGTCAGGGCCCATGCGGCGGATTAGACCATATGCCCCGTCGGCCACACCGACGAACTTCGGAGAGTGGATCCATGCGAATCGGCGTCTTCGGAGGGAGTTTTGATCCGGTGCACTACGGGCACCTGATCGCGGCCGAGTGTGCCCGCGAGCAGGCGGCCCTGGATCGGGTCGTGTTCGTGCCAGCCGCCACGCCGCCGCACAAACCGGGCGTGCGGCTGGAAGATGCTTCCCATCGCCTCGCCATGCTGTCGCTGGCGATCGGTGGCCATGACGCATTCGAAGTTTCCACGATCGAGCTCGACCGAGGTGGCACAAGCTACACGGTCGACACCCTCGCCGACCTCGCGGCCCGGCACCCGGGCGACACGCTCGTGCTCCTGCTCGGCCCCGACAGCCTGGCTGCCTTGGCGACGTGGAAAGAACCGGATCGCATTGTGTCGCTCGCGGACATCGTGCCAATTGAACGGGAGTCACTCGACGACATCGTGGCGGCCGCCGCTGGGTCTGGCCTCGCGAGCGTGCTCGGCGAGCCGGCGGTCACGGCGATGCTTGGCCGGCGCGTGAGCATGCCGGCCGTTGGCATTCGGGCCACGCACGTGCGGGCCGCAGTCGCCGTAGGCCGAAGCATCCGGTATCGCACACCGCGAAGCGTCGAGCGGTACATCGCAACCCACGGCCTGTACCGGAGTGCGTGATCAGCCAGTGGACGACCGTACGGCCGCGAGCCGCCCGGCCATGAGCTTGCTCTTCGGCTCGTGATCGACACGGGGATCGGCGGCCAGCGCCCGAAGCATGATCTCGAGACGGTCGGCCGGCGTTCGCTCGATATTCACGAGGAGATGTTGGCGGCCCGCCACCGTGCATGGGCCGCCAGCAAGATCGCCAAGCGGCTCCTCACGAACGGTGTAGCCCAGGTCAGCGGCAAGCTGGCAGGCTTCGGCGAGGAGTCCGAGGGTGTCCATGATTGGTGTGGGGGGGAATTGGAAGCGTGCTTCCACGACCATGTCACCGTGGTGGCCACGAGCTCGGAAGCCCGCGCTGCTCACGGCGGGCATCGAGGGCTCGGGTGTATTCAGTGAACCGGGCTCGTTCCTGCGGAGTCGTGCGGTCGATCATCGATTTCCGCCACTGATTGCGTTCGTCCTCGGAACGGCTGGACGAGGGCGTCCGATCTGCGGGCTGGTTGGAGGACTGACCGCCGCCCAACGCCCCCATCACCAAACGACCCGCTTCAAAAGCCTTCCGCATGATCTCCTGCTGATCAATCTGGCGGTCGAGCTCGGCCTGTCGCTGCTGCGGTGGGAGGCCGAAGTAGCCGTCGACCCGTGCCCAGAATACCGACCGAAAGGCATTCCCTGCGGCTTCCTCGACCCGCGGTCGCAGATGAGGAGGCAGTTGCTCGGTCTTCTGACGGATCTCGGCAAACGAGGTGAATGCAGCCGTAGCCTCGGCGAGGTTTTTGGGCCCGCCGTCGGTCGCATACCGCTGCCGGGCCTGGTCCTGGAGCGCAAGGATTTCCTGCACGCGCGGGTCGGTCCCAAATTGGAGCCAGCCAGCAAGCCATGCCACGAGGACCATGACGATGGCCACGACGGCCAGCGCGATGATCCACGTCAGGCGATTGGATTCAGAGGTTTTCGACGTGGCCATCAAGGTAGAGGAAATTCCTGGCGCCCTCGGGGGGCGTGGGACGCTCGTTGAAGTCTGATTCAGCCGAGCTTTCAAAAAAGGTAAACCCGCCGTGGAACGCATCGAACTCGTAGAGCACCCAGAGCTTTGATGATGCCCCCTGGTTGCCGCGGTATGTGAGTGCCTCCTCGCGAGTGCGCCCCACGACCTTTCCGGTGGCGGAGTCGGTCTTGGTCAGCCGGCGGGCCGGATACTCGTAGCTCGTGCCTTCATACGGAACGTCCTTATACTCCGCCGGTCGGTCGTTCATGGAGCGTCCGATCTGGGCGAGCCTCGCCTCAAACTCGGTCATATAGTCCTGTGAACGAACGAAGTAGGCCGAGTCGGACGGGCAGCGAAAGCCCTCTCGATTGTTGTCCATGAAGGCACCGATGGACGTGACGATGCTTGGCTTGATTGGCCGCTGGGGCGTGAAGAACTCGAGCTCTTGGCTGGGGACGACCGCGGCGTCCGGGAACCTCGACCTCTGCCCCTGGCCGGTCTTCCGATCAAGGTACATCTGCATCGCAAGTCCGATTTGCTTGAGATTCGACTTGCAGGCCGTCCGTCGGGCCGACTCCCGTACCCCCTGGATCGCGGGCAGCAGGAGTCCGATCAAGAGGCCGATGATCGCGATGACAACGAGCAGTTCGACGAGCGTAATGCCTCGGACATGGCGACCCCGGGGGGGAATATGCGGCTGCATGATGGAAAGGCGGGTTTTGGGGGGGCTGTGCGGCGCCACTGGCGTGCGGTGGGCGCGACTCGCGGGATGGATGACGGTCCGCCCAAGTTCAACGGTCGAGGAGCCGTGTCGGCTCGTCACCTTCATTGTAGAGGCTTGGACACGTCATCGACGATACCGTCTGTCGGGACGGAAGTCTCGACACAGGCACCATTTGAACCCGCCGACCGGCCGACCCTCTGGCGGCCAGGAAAACTCGCGAGCAAGGCCATTGATGGAACCCAACGGAGGCTATCCCGAGCGGCCTGAACTGCCCGCGGCCCCGCCGCCGGGGTTGCGGACTCGCTGGCACGGGCCAGCCCTGATCGGCGATGGACGGGGCGATCAAGGTCCGGATGCCGCGAGTCTTCGGGCCGAGGTCGCCTCGTTGCAGAGCGAGATCGCGGCCCTGCGGTGCGAGCTTCTCGAAGCCCGCAAGCAGGCGACGCTCGGCGGGCTGCTCGGCACCACCACGCACGAATTCAACAACGCGCTCACGACGATCCTCAACTACGCTCGCCTCGGCATCCGGCATCGCGATCAGCCCACTCGCGACAAAGCCCTCGAGCGGATTCTTTCGGCAGGAACCCGGGCCGCGAAGATCACCGCAAGCGTTCTCTCGATGTCTCGCAATCGGTCGAGTCGGTTCGAGCCGCTCGATCTCCATGTACTCGTTGAAGATGTTCTTGTGCTGCTTGAGCGCGAGATGATGAAGTACCGGGTGCAGGTTGAGCGGGAGTTTGCCCCGGTGCCTCGGGTGTCGGCCAACCCCGGCCAGCTCCAGCAGGTGCTCCTGAACCTTATGGTGAATGCCCGGCAAGCGATGCCCGAGGGTGGTCGGCTGATCCTGCGGCTGTCTCACGACGAGCCGACGGGCTTTGTCGATCTCATGGTCCGGGACACCGGCAGCGGAATGCCGCCAGAGGTACTCCGAAGGATTTTCGAGCCCCGCTTCTCCACGAAGAGCGGGCCTGACGAGACCGGCAAGGGGGGCAGCGGGCTCGGCCTGACCGCATGCCGCGAGATCGTCGAGTCGCATCGCGGCCGCATCCGTGTTGAAAGCGCTCCCGGCAAAGGCACGGCCGTGACGGTGCGGCTCCCCGCGGATGTTGCTGCACGGCGTTCCGCCTGAGCCGATCGTGCGCTGCATGATCGGCTCACATACCCCCGTCGCATCGCGACGGGGATGTGCGGACGAAAACCCGTGGATCGACACATCAAATATCTATAATTCAGCGAGAGACTCGGCGTTGCCCTCGCGCGACCGCGAGGGGTAGTCTCATGGCGTTCCGTCTCGCGCTCCCTGGATCGCTCGCCCATGCTGTCTCGTCTCTGCCGATTGCTCTACCTCACGATGCCGGCGCTCGCCCTGGTATGCGTTGGATCTCTGCCCATCGCCTCACGATGCCTTGCTGCCGAGCCGCCTGCCGGGAACCCAAGCCCTCGTGTCGCCGCGATTCCCCCCGTGCCGGAAGGCTCGCCAGCTGATCTTTTTGCCTACATCGAGGCGGTTCGCACCTCACCGTTGCCGGCTACGTCCCGAGGCCGTCAGCGTTATTTCAAACGGAAACAGATAGCGGCGATCGCCGAGGCCGCGGGCCGCGTCATCGCCCAAACGCAGCCTGGCGATGCAGACTTTGCGCAGGCGGTGTCCTTTCGTTTCGCGGCCCTCGACACGCTGACGCGACTCGACGAGCCCGGGGCGGCTGCCGCGCATGCGGCGTTTGCCGAATCGCTCGTTGATTGCCCAGATGAGACAGTGGCCGGGCAGGCCCGAAAGATCGCCCTCGCTGCCCACATTGATGCCGTCTTGGAGTCGGGGCGGCCCGAGGATGTGATGCCGCTGATCACGCGGATCGCAGCCCTTCTGCGGGAGGCGGCCGACGATGAGGACCTCGCCGCGGCAGAAGCCGACATCGCCGAGACGGCAGCCGACCTTGTCACGAAACTCAGCCGGCTCCCTGGTGGCGACGCGGCCGCCGCAGCGGCCCTCGAAACCTTTCTTCCGATCTTCGAAGCGAGTGCGAACGTCGATGTGCAGCGCACGGGGAAGGGTCTCGCCGGCATGCACCGACGGCTCTCGCTTCCGGGCAATCCGATGACCATCACCGGCACGCTGCTCTCCGGCGAGCCGTTTGATCAGCAGACACTCGAAGGCAAGGTGGTGCTCGTGGACTTCTGGGCGACCTGGTGTGGCCCGTGTGTCGCGGAGATGGCCAACCTCGAGGCCGAGTATGCGAAGTGGCATGACAAGGGTTTTGAAGTTGTGGGCGTGAGCCTCGACAAGACCGCGACACGCTCGAGGAATTCGTCCGGTCGAAGAAGATTCCCTGGCCTGTTCTCTATGAGGAGCCAAACGGCCCCGACTGGCAGCACCCACTTTCCACCCACTACGGCATCACCGGCATCCCGACGGTGATTCTCATTGGCCGCGACGGCAATGTGATCACGCTCGATGCCCGCGGCAAGAAGCTCGGCGCAACACTCGAGCGACTTCTCGGCAACCCGCCTGCACGCATCGGCGCCCGCCAGCCCTGACCCCCTTGGCCTGCGAACCTCCGGGGAGGCCCTGGGGTTGCCCGAGCCGGCGCCACCCGGGGGCGTTTGACACGGGGAGCGACCGCATCGACACTCGCTTGGAGTTCCGGGGGTGGTTGCCACGACCCCCTCCCCTGCGAGAAGCAATGCCATGTCTGCCTGCTGCCCCATGCCGCGCGTCCTTCTCTGTTCGGCAATTCTCGTGGCCATGATTCATGGCGTCTCGAATGGCATTCGCGCCGATGACTCTGAGGCAGTCACGTCTGACCCGGCGGCAACGGATACCGAGCCGAAACCAGACGGAGGCCTCGCGGGGGGATGCGGCGCCGGCCCGTTCCACCGTAAGGTCGTGCGGGTTCATTCGCAGCCCAACCTACGGCACGCAACGCCCCGCTATGAAGTCACGTTCGCCGTAAGTCCCGGTGATGCAGCGTTGAATGCGTTGCTCGAAAAGCCCCTTCCGGAGGGCGGCATTGAGGCCATGAACGAAAGCCCGCTCAGGGAATTGCATGCCTTACTTATCAAGAAGCTTTCTGTGCCGGTTTGCATCGACACGCGTGCGCTCGAAGACGCTGGCATCGACCTTGACGTGCCCATCACTTCGCCCTCCATCAATACTGGCAGCCTGGGCGACACACTCACACGCGTTCTCTCGCGGATCGACATGGCAGCCATCGTCGAGAACGAAACGCTGACCCTGACCACAACCGAGCGCGCGAACGAAAAGCTGATCGTCGGTATCTATTCCTTGCCGACCGATGGGCTATCCCCCCGCGTCGGAAACCTCATCGACGTCATTCAGTCGACGGTCGCGCCGGAAACGTGGGATACCTTCGGGGGCCAGGGAGCCATTCGTCCTCTTCACGAAGCCAACGAGCTGGTGATCTCAAACACTCTCGAAGTGCACATGGAGACCATCGCCTTTATGAGGGCGGCATTCGATACCGATCTTGTGGCCAGCTCAGATCGGATTGAAGGCCAAGTTCCCGTGCGAGTGTATAGACTTAGGGACGCGACGCTTGCCAAGGAGCTTGCTACGACGCTGCCTCCCCTCTGCAACGGAGCGCTCGGCAAGGCCGGCGATCCTGAAGCGACGGTCACACTTTTCGGAAATGACCGGCTGCTCGTTCAGTCAGCGAGCCGACCGTTCCAGATCTATGCTGGTGAGCTTATCCGATCCCTCGACGGCATCGACGTTCCAGGCGACTTTGACTAAGCGTTCGCCGCCACGCCAATACGGCCAGGCTCGGGGTGGCCCGTGCCACAGAGCCGGCGTAGGAGACAAGCGAAGCCAGGATGGCACGCGCCCCGTCTGCTCGAGCACACCACACCACACCACACCACACCACACCACACCACACCACACCACACCACACCACACCACACCACACCACAACGCGCACGAAAAACGGGAGCCCGGAGGTGCGACCGCCGCCCGGGCGGAGGCCCGGCAAGGCCGCGGAGGCATGGATGCTCCGCCGGCCGTAAAGCATCCCGTCCGGCGACGTGGCACGAGCAGCCCTGAGCTGGCGCGTCACCCGCAGACCGACCGCAACGCCAAGGC
>Ga0163147_10006783_pt1 | contig 13253 bp, 10 predicted proteins | sample OliLakLV19MP6G1_FD_148597 | JGI IMG/M metagenome (GOLD analysis project Ga0163147, IMG submission 148597) | Freshwater microbial mat bacterial communities from Lake Vanda, McMurdo Dry Valleys, Antarctica- Oligotrophic Lake LV.19.MP6.G1 | ecosystem: Environmental > Aquatic > Freshwater > Lake >...
GGGCTGCGGGGGAGCAGATCCTGCGGCGACCCGGCGTCCAGCGCGAGAACCGGGCGCACGGCCGGGAAGCCTCGCCAACGGCCACCGCCCCGTCCCGGCCTCCAAGCACTGGTCCGTCCAGACACTTGTCGAGCTTCGCCCGACCGCGCCACCGTCGTCAGCGAGATCGTCGTCGCCAGCTAGACGGTATGGGGGTAGTGGCCCGGGGCCCGCCCGCATGTGAACGTGGGTTGCCGACAAGGGATCCCTTGGCTGGTAGAGCCACAGATGTGGGGAGGCCCCAGTGAGTGTTCAGGGTATGAGCGTCGGGTTGGACGTGCACGCGCGGTCGGTGGTCGCGTGCGCGTTGGATGGGTGGACCGGTGAGTTGACCGAGGCCAGGTTGACCCCGGACTACGCAGAGTTGCTGGCGTGGCTGGGTCGGTTGCCGGGCCCGGTCGCGGTGACCTATGAGGCGGGCCCGACGGGGTTCGGGCTGGCCAGGTTCCTCTCGGGTGCGGGCGTCGAGTGTCTGGTCGCGGCCCCGTCGAAGTTGCAGCGTCCCAGCGGGGACCGGGTCAAGATCGATGCCCGGGATGCTCGGCACCTGGCCCGGCTGCTGCACTTGGGCGAGGTCGTGGCGGTGACGGTCCTGTCCGCGGACACGGAGGCGGCGCGGGACCTGGTCCGGGCCCGTGAGGATGTGCGCGGGGACCTGATGTCGGCGCGGCACCGGGTGTCAAAGCTGTTGCTGCGTCAGGGAATCGTCTACTCCGGTGGGAAGGCTTGGACCGGTGTGCACGACCGGTGGCTACGCGCTCAGAAGTTCGCGTCCCCGGCGTTGGCGCTGACCTATGAGACGACGTGTGAGGCGATGCTCGCCGCGGTGGACCGTCGGGACCGGCTCGACGCGGCGATCGCGGTGATGGCCGCACAGAGCCAGTTCACCCCGGTCGCCTCCCGGCTGGGCTGTCTGCGTGGGGTCTCGACGTTGACCGCGTTCGGCCTCGCGGTGGAGATCGGGGACTGGCATCGGTTGGACGGTTCGCGGATCGGGGCGTATCTGGGGTTGGTGCCCACCGAGTCCTCCTCGGGGTCCTCACGCTCTCAGGGCGGGATCACCAAGACCGGTAACGGGCACCCCGACGGCTGCTGGTCGAGGCGGCCTGGCACCACCGCCAGCCCTACCGGCATCCGTGGGTCGACCTGCGCCGACGGTGGGACCTGGCGAGCCCGGCCGCACGAGCCAGGGGCGCGCAGGCCAACCGGCGGTTGTACGCCCGCTGGCACGCGTTCGACCAGCGCAAGAATCGGCCCGTCGTGGCCAACACCGCGGTCGCCCGCGAGCTCGCCGGCTGGTGCTGGTCGCTGGCAGTGCTCGAGGACGGCTGACCCCCCCGCCCGATAGATGTCCGCTCGACTGATCTGGTGACGACGACAGCGCCTGGGAGCGACCTGCTAACGCCCTATGAGCAATCCCTTGCGAACGTGAGGGATCACGCTTGAGTTCTAGACAGCGGTCCGCTCCAGCCGAACAGCCCCTCCTGCGGTAACCAACCCGCGCATATCAGATTGACGACGCGTCGAGACCGACACGCTCGTCACCACCAGAGCCCTCGAGCGGCAACCGAAGCGGCGTCCACGGCGACGGTCTTGGACGCAGCTTCACCCTGCCCCCTTGACAAACCACCCATCCATATCAGGGCGTGTCTCCGAAAGATCAGGGGTAGGTTCGGCGAGGCTCGTCGGGTGAGTCGTGAAGCGCTTCTCAGTGATGTCGAGTGGGACCTGATCGAGCCGCTTCTGCCGCCGCAGCGTCCGGTCCGGGGTCGGCCGATGCGGGATCACCGCCAGGTGGTCGAGGGCGTCATCTACCGCTACCGGTGCGGGATCGCCTGGCGGGACCTACCGGTCTCGTTCGGGCCGTGGCAGACGGTCTGGAAACGGCACCGCCGCTTCAGCGGCGACGGGACCTGGGACCAGGTCCTCGCCGCGCTGCTGTCCCGGGCCGACGCCGCGGGAGAGATCGACTGGACGGTCAGCGTGGACTCCACGATCAACCGCGCCCACCAGCACGGCACCAACCTGCCCCGCGAGGCGCGCACGGACGAGCAGCGTGACGAAGGGACCTCCGCGGGGATCGACACCGCCGCCGAGCAGGTCGCCGACCTGCTAGGCGGCCCGCTCGATGGCCTCACAGGGGGCTCACTCGAATTACAAGGATCTGCCAGCCCCGCCAAGTGAACGCGCAGCTCAACACACATCCGCACCCGGCATCGCCCCCGACCTCGGCACCGTCAACGGGCTCACGGTCGACCTGTTGGCCGGGCTCTACGACGAACCGGTCCACCACGGCATCGGCCGTTCCCGAGGCGGGTCGTCCACCAAGATCCACCAGCTCGTCGACGGCCGCGGCAGACCCCTGCTCATCCTGATCGACCCCGGGCAGGCCAACGACTCACCCATGTTCCCGACCCTGCTGCAGCATCTGCGAGTCGCCCGCTGCGGACCAGGACGGCCCCGCACCACCCCCGACGCGCTCCTCGACGACAAGGCCTACTCCGCCCGCACCCACCGCCGGCTGCTGCGCTCCCGCAACATCACGACCGTCATCCCCGAACCCTGCGACCAGATCCGCACCCGCAAACGCCGCGGCTCCACCGGTGGCCGACCACCCACCTTCGACGCCAAGGCCTACCGCGGCCGAAACGTCGTCCAACGGTCCTTCAACACCGTCAAGCAGTGGCGCGCCCTGGCCACCCGATACGACAAGCTCACCATCGTCTACCGCGGAGCAGCCGTCCTGCGCGCCATCACCATCTGGCTCAAGGACCTTTAGAGACACGCCCTAGATGTGGTCTGATCGCGCCTGGCCGTGGCCTCGTGGAACACGATGGGCGATCCGCGGCCGGACACACCAGGGTCGGGTGCCACCGGCCCGTGGCCCGTGAGGGGCGGCACGGACCGCCGCGGCATCCACCGGCTCAATCATGCTGTGCTACGCCGGACTCTTGTTCCGTCGCATCGTGGTGTGGTTTCATGGGAGCTTGGAGGGGAGTATCCCGTTTCCGTTTCGTCGTCATCACGACTGGTTCGTGCCGGTCCGGCGGAGTGGGCCCTTATGGGGTGGGAGAGACCTCCGGTCACGCCGACCGGCGCCTCTGACCATGGGTCAGTTCCGGTGGCAGAAGGGGAACTGGACGCTCATGACCTTCAAGGATCGCCTTTCAGGGGCTACTAAGCGGGCTAAGGACGCGCTGCGTACTCGTCAGGGCAGCATTGAACGCGGAATCGACAAGGCCGGAGACTTCGCCAGTCAGAAGGCTGGTGCACGCCACGATCAGCGTATCCGCAGGGTGAGTCGACACCTGCGCACGGGACTAGCCAAAGTAACTGGCAACCCGAGCGCACCCGACACATCACCCGGCGCAGCACCCGAGGGGTACTACCAGCCCCCTGCGGAGCCTGGGGTTGATCGACCGCACGCTCCGGGGAAGAACGAGGACGGCAAGAACGGCCGCGATCGCCCGTAGCACCGCAACGGCGACGGAGCTGACCCGGCAGGCTGGAGAATGAGCCGGGTCGGCGCTGTGGCCTTCTGGTCAGGCCCGTGGCCTCGTGCTCAGGAGCGTTTCAGGGTCAGGGCGACCCCGCCGTTGCCGGTGAGGCGGCCGTCGTCGACCAGGGCGACCCAGCCGCCGCGTTGCAGGACGAGCTCGATGAGTTCGTCGACGATGTCGTCGATCACGTCAGGATCGTTGATGACTTGGTCGAGGTCGCTTACCAGCTCGATGGTGTCGCCGTCTGCGCTGAGCCGTGCGGCCTGGAAGAGTCCCTGCTCGACGGCGAGCATCTCGGGGCGCTCGTGGCGGGCCGCCAGCCACGCCGCCGGGAGCCCGATGGCGGCGCGGTCGGCCCAGATGCGCTGCCCGAGCAGGGTGAGGGCCTCGTCCTGGCGGGACAGCAGGTAGGCGTGCAGCAACGGCCGGGTGCGTTCGGCGATCTGGGCGAGGGGCTCGGTGGCGACGTTGGCGCGCACGACACCGGCGCAGCGGTCCAGGTTGCGTGAGATGCGCTCGAACTCGCTGACGATGCGGTCGTGCCCGGCGAGGACGACGGGCGAGGGGTGCAGACGGCGGTAGGTGCCGAACGCGCTGTCCACGGTCCGTAGGAACGCCGCGGTGTCGTTCGCGGCCAGGGCCGGCCGCGAGGCCGACCGGCGAGGGTCCCGCTCGCTGCGAATCGGGAACTGGTGGGAGCGGACGGCTCTGAGCTCGTCCGAGCCTTCGAACAGGGTGGCTTGAGTGGACGTCAGGGACAACACCAGGTGGTGGGGGGTGCGGTGCAGGGCTTGGACGAGGTCACGGGTGGCGAAGGTGGGGTCCACCACCGTCCGGTCGAGGACCGGGACCGACAGATGAAGGGCGCACCCGGTGCTGCTGTGGGCGTACAGGGCCAGGGCCTGAGCCGTGGGACCATCCTTCGCCTCACGGACGAGGTGGTCCAGTCGCTCTAGCAGCCGGGCGGTGTCCCCGGCCCGCTGATCGCGCGACAGCCGGTCGACCGCCTCGGCGTGCAGCCGGTCCAGGGTGCTCGCGTCGCGTGGCGTCATGGTCGCGGCCGGTGTGGTGCTCAGCAGCAGCGACACGGCCGGGTAGCCACGGACAGCCTGCAGTTGCAGCACACGGTCCGCGTCAGGCGTGGTGATGGTTGTCATGGCAGTCCTCCTCACAAGAGGTTCGATCGAAAGAAGCGGGATGAGCTCCGCAGGGGATGCAGGCGGCGGCGGGACGGCCTTGAAGGGGGACGGTGGTCGCCCCGCCGCGTGTTCTGCGGACAGTGCGGTGCGCGGGTCAGAGCCGGGGAGCGGCCGGACGACGGCGCCGCCAGGCAGGCTCGACCTGGGCCTCTTCCTCGGCGGTGGCGACCCGGAAGGGCGGGTCGACCGGGGCGGGAAGGGCGTGGGTGCCCTGACCGCGGGTGCGCCACAGGCTCGCGGCGACCGCGCCACCGATCAGTAGGGCGATGACCGGCAGCGAGATCTCGGTGGGGATCTTGTAGACGTCGACCTGCAGGGCCATCTTGACGCCGACCCAGACGAGCACCAGCGCCAGGCCCAGCTTGAGGTAGACGAAGCGGTGCATGAGGTCAGCGAGCAGGAAGTACATCGCCCGCAGACCCAGCAGGGCGAACGCGTTGGCCGTGAAGACGAGGAACGGCTCGGACGTCACCGCGAAGATCGCCGGGATCGAGTCGACGGCGAAGATCACGTCGGTGACCTCGACCAGCACGAGCACCAGCAGCAGCGGGGTGGCCAGCAGGACGCCGTGGCGGCGGACGAGGAAGCGCTGGCCGTGGAAGGTGTCCGTCATGGGCACCACGCGGCGGAACCAGCCGACGACCCGGGACTTGGAGGGGTCGATGTGCGTGTTGCGGGTCCGGATCATCTGCACGCCGGTCCACAGCAGGAAGGCGGCGAAGACGTACAGGATCGCGGAGAAGCTGTCGATGATCGCGGCGCCCGCGGCGATGAACGCCCCGCGCAGCACGAGGGCCCCGACGACGCCGAGGAACAGGACGCGGTGCTGCAGCTCACGCGGCACAGCGAAGAACGAGAAGATGATCGCCCAGACGAAGACGTTGTCGACCGCCAACGACTTCTCGATCAGGTAACCGGCGAAGTACTGCTGGCCGAGCTCGGCGCCGTAGACCTGCCAGATCCCGACGCCGAAGCCGACGCCGATCGCGACCCACACCGCGGACCACGCGGCGGCCTCCCGCACGCCGATGACGTGAACCTTTCGGTGCGCGAACAGGTCGACGGCGAGCATCGCTACGATGCCGCCGAGCACGGCGAACCACAGCCACAGGGGGACATCCATCACAAGGAACCTTCCGGTCGATGCTGACCGAAGGTCTCCCCCGACCACACCAAGGCGGTCCACCGCGCCGAGCGCCGGGAGGCGCCGTACTGACGACACGATGAAGTGGGGTACTCCCCTTCACGAACAGGCACAGTGTGATGCCAGCAGGGCACTGATGTCAAGGGGCCGCGCAACGGTGACTCGATGTCGAGGCCCGTGGCCGGGCTATTCGCCATCGGAGCCGGTGCTGTACAAAGGGGCTGCAGCGCCACCGTGCCCGTCTGCTACCCGCAACGCGCGAGGAGCAAAGTCGTTGCCGCCGATCATCAAGGTGATCAGCTCGGGCCTCAGGGGGTTCTCCGGACAAGCGGGTCTCAGTGGACTCGCCTTGACGTCAAACCGTCTTCGACGCACACCTGCCGAGCAGCCCCATCCGTTGCGCTCGCCCTGCTTGTGGTCGCCCGCGCGGCCGAGCAAGCAACTGAGTAACTACGGCATCGCAATGTGGAGCACCATCAGCGGACAACCGCGAACTATCCGCGCAGGTCAAACAACATTTGTCCCAGGTTTCTCACCCTCCAGATCTCCTGGCACGGAAGAGGTCACTGGTTCAATCCCAGTATCGCCCACCAAGACGCGTCCTCACCCGAGCAGACGCGTGATGGCACAAACCTGAGGGATTCGATCAGCCGCACGGCCGGGTCGTGACGACGGGCTCTCGGCTCTCGGAGTTCTGACCTCGGCATGCCCCGCTTCCAGCACTTTCCTGTCCGCCGCCGGGCGACCGGCGTGACGTTCAAGGACGGCCCGCGTCAACCGAGCCAGCCCGTACTCGTACCCGGCGGCTCCCACGTTCGCACCGATCAGGAAGATGATCGCCTGTTGGGCGGAGACGGCGTGGGACAGCGCGGCTATGAAGGCACCCAGGTAGTAGGGGGCCTCCTTGACGATCTCCGTGGTGACGTAGCCGACACCTGCCGCAGTCCGACGTATTGCGGGCCGGGTGCTCCAACGCCGACTAAGGTCGAAGGCAGCTTTCGAGAAGGCGTTGGTGCTGGTACCTGTGCTCTCGAGCAGGTCGGCATTGGCACGCAGATTCGAGCGAAGGCCCAAGCCCCAGAAGGCGTAGCTGCACCCCAGACCCAGCAGCAGCCACGGGTTGGTTGCACCGGACAGCACGCCCGACGCGGCAAGCAACAGGCCCACAAAGGCGGACCACACATCCAGTGCATAGGTCGAGACGGCTGTGGCCGCCACGGTTGCCGCCCATGCGCTCGCGCGTCGCCGTGCCGTCGGCCGGTGCCGACTCTCTACATCGGTGCCGGTCGACAACTGTGGGGTCGCCAGCAAGGACACGTCGGCGCTCATGTGGATCCCAGCGGCCTGAATGGTCATGACCGCCTGCCTGATGATCTCTGGGTCAGCACTGGTCCGTTCCTCTCCGGGGCGAGGGCCGGTCAGGCGTCATGCTGACTCGTGCGCTCTACCGCTTCTAAGAACCAGAGCCACCGAGCGGTCGAGAGATACCTCGGACGGGACGGGAGCACCTCGGCGAGGCGCGGTCAGACCCATGAGGATCTCCTCGTGCCGGTGCCGTCAGCCACGCCACATCGTGGAGGCCTCGGCCATGCCCGGCCGGCACGACATCGGACCTCCCGGGGCGCCAGGCGACCTACCTGGGCTGCGGGGTAAAGGTCGCTGCCGCGACCTCGTGCACACCCTCGTCGTAGGAGCCCTCGGGTGCGGAGTAGAACAGGGCGTGGGCTGCTGCGACACCCGCCCCTGACCCCGCGAGCACGCTGGCGACGTGATGGAGATCCGCATCCAGGCCGGCGCCGTGTCGCTTCGGGACGAGGGGACGAGGACCGAGTGGAACCTTCCGGTCGGCGCGTTCCGACTGGCTCAGGTGCCAGTCACCCGCGAGCTGTACCGCGAGGTGATGGGTCGCGTTAACGAGGGGCCGGGCGGCCCTCAGTCACCTTTCTGTGACGTCTCCTGGCTCGACGCGTTGCGGTTCTGCAATGCGTTGTCCGAGCAGTCCGGGCTGTCGCCCTGCTATCGGATCGGTGACGACCCCGATGGCCTCGAGGCGGCCTGGAACATCGCTTCGGACGGCTACCGGCTCCCGTCGGAGGGCGAATGGGAGTACGCCTGCCGAGCGGGTTCGGAAGGCGTGCGGTACGGCGACCTTGATGCCATCGCGTGGCACGCGGGGAACTCGGAGGAAAGAGTCCACGACGTCGGGGGGAAGCTGCCGAATCGATGGGGCTTGCACGACATGATCGGCAATGCGTGGGAGTGGTGCTGGGATCTCTACGACCCGACGGTCTACGGTTCGTACCGGGTCTTCCGCGGGGGCGGCTGGCAGGATCTGCCCCGGTCGTGCCGGGCGTCGTGTCGGCGCAAGAGCCATCCGACGCTTCGCATCGACGACCTCGGATTCCGAGTGGCTCGAGCGGCTTGAGAGTGGGCGCCCTTACGCCCCTGCCTTGAACTGCTGCCACACCGCGGCCCATTCCGCGTCGACCTCCGGTGCCAGCTCCAGCAGCCGGATGCCGTCGGGCAGGCTCTCCTGCAGCACGACCGCACTCTCCAGCTCCGGCGGGACGTACTCCTGCGCCACCAGCTCGGCGGGCGTCAGCGAGTTCTGCGGCGGCTGGTACCCGGTGGCGCCGAAGTTCCCGATGGCCACCTCGGGGTCGAGCAGATGGTTGAGGAACTCGTGCGCCAGCACCGGGTTCTTGCCGGATCGCAGGATGCTGACCGCATCGTTGTCCACCCGGCCTTCGCCGACCCCGGGCGTCCAGTACCGGAAGACCCCCGGATCGGTCCCCTCCGGGGTGTAGTACTGGAAGTTGACGGCGTCACCGGACCATGCCAGCGACAGCCCGTGCTGGCCCTCGGGCAGCTCGCTGTAGTAGTTGATCGTCACCTTCGGCCGGGTCAGCCGGGTCATCTCCAGCAGGTCGGTCTGCGCCTGCGACAGTTGCTCCGGGGTCGCGTTGTTGACGTCGGTAATGCCTCGGCGCAGCAGCGCGAGGGCGATCGTCTCGCCGTAGTCGTCGAGCACCGTGGTCAGGCCGGAGTACTGCGGGTCCCAGAAGACGTCCCAGGGGTTCTCCCTGGCCCCGATGTCCTCGCTGACCAAGTCGGTGCGCCACGCGATACCCGTCGAATACACGGTGTAGGGCACCGTGTAGCGCCACTCGCCGTCATAGAAGGGATTGGTGAACTCCGGCCAGACGTTGCCGATGTTGGGCACGTAGTCGTGGTTGAGCGGTCGCAGCAGCCCGGTGGTGACCAGTTTCCCGATGACGTTGGGGACGATCATGAAGACGTCGAAGTCGACCTCACCGGAGCGAATCTTGCTCAGCGCCTCGGGGTAGTCGTTGAAGGTCGACAGTTCGACGGTGACACCGGAGTCGGCGAACTTCTCGGTGAAGGAGTCGATGGCCGCCGGATCCAGGAAGTCAGCGTAGTTGTAGATCTTCAAGGTGGCGTTCTGCTCGGGCTGCAGCCCCGACTCGATCGGCTGGTTGTCCTCGGCGATCGGCCAGGTCACGGGATCCTCGGGCGACGCCAGCTGCAGGCTCGCCGCTGCGGAGGACTCCTCCGTGCCGCCGCACGCCGACAGCGAGCCCGCCAGCAACGGCGAACCGATCGAGGCGACCCCCAGCCACTGGGTGAACGTCCGGCGCGAGACAGGCCGTCCCAGTGGGGTCGCTTCCGGCCGGAGGCGGCGGCGAGCTGGATTCGGTCGGGACATCGTCACTCCTCAGCGCTGGGGTGTCCAGACTGAACACCGAGTCAGCGACCTGGCAAGGGGTTGAGGTGAGACGAATCCAGATCGCAACATCCCCGACACAGCAAGATCAGGCTCAGGCCGCCGCGAGGCCTCGTCTGCCGCGCATCCGAGCCCGCCGGTGCAGCGCGCGGCGCGCCTGCTCCGGCGGCAGGGTCAGCAGATCGAGCACCGCGCGCTCGATGGCCTCGCGGGTGGCGGGCGCCCGGCCGCCGGGTGCCTCGGTGCCCTCGGCGTCCGAGCCGAGGGATGCCAGCACCGGCGCGATCGTGATGCCGTCTTCCCACAGGTCGATCACGCGGTGGTCGACGTAGGAGGTTCGGGCCACCGTCGGTGTGTTGCCCAGATACTCCGACACCTCGCGCATCGCCGCCGCGACCGCCCGGCGCTGCCGGGTGGTGTGGCCGCCTGATTCCTCGTCGTGGCCGGCCAGTGAGACCGCGGCCAGAACCGTGCCGTGCCACGTTCGGAAGTCCTTCGCCGACATGTCGTGGCCCACCACCTCGTGCAGGTAGGCGTTGACGTCGGTGCTGGTCACGTCGTGCCACTGCCCGTCCACGTCGCGCCAGGCCAATAGCTCCTCGTCCACCCCTTCGTCCTGCCCCCGCCGGCGGCGTTTGAGGGCTCGAAGCACCTCCGCGGCCTCGGCGTCGTCGATCACCAGCTGCCGGTGCTTGCCGGACTTGGCGATGTAGTCGAACTCCATCCCGGCTGCGGTGACCCGGACGTGCTCGCGGCGCAGCGTGGCCAGTCCGAACGAGCCGTTGTCCTGAGCGTAGGACTCACCGCCGACCCGGAACAGGCCGAGGTCGAGCAACCGGAAGGCTGTGGCCATCACGCGCCTGCGGCCCATCCCGCCCTCGGTCAGGTCCGTCGCCACCCGGCGCCGGGCCTCGGGCAGCCGGGCGGCGACCTCCAGCACGCGATCGTGCTTGCCGGCGTCGCGGTCGGCACGCCACTGCTCGTGGTATCGGTACTGTCGGCGACCCGCCTCGTCCGTACCGATCGCCTGCAGGTGGCCGTTGGGCCAGGGGCAGATCCAGACGTCGGTGTAGGCGGGCGGAATGGCGAGCCGCTTGCACCGCTCGACGACCTCGCGGTCGCTGATCCGGTCCCCCTGGGTGTCGTAGAAGACCCAGCCCCGCCCGGCCCGACGCCGGGTGAAGCCGGCCACGGACGGGCGGGAGCGACGCAGCCGCACCCTGCGAGGGGTGCCGGCTGAGGCAAGCGTGAGAGGGGCGGCCACAACAGACAAATGTGCGGGCAGACGAACGCGCCTGCCACTCGGGCCCGTGATGGCGGAGCACAGGCCCAGGCGCGATCAAGACCGGCTGGGCCAGCCTGGCGGAGACGGAGAACGAGGTCCTTCAGTCACCCTGAGGCGACCTCACGCACGGCGTCGACGACCTGCCGGCAGGACCACTCGAACAGTTCGGGTTCGATCGTCAGCGCCGGCTGCATCCGGTAGAGGTTCTTCGACGCCTCGCTGATCGCCAGCACGCCTCGCCGCAGCGCGCCGAGATGGACAGCGTGCTGGAACGGGGCGTCGGGGCCGATGGTCGCCTTGTCGGGACGAACCTCCAGGCACGCCCAGGCGCCGACTGCCCGGACGTCACCGACCTGCTCCACCTCATCGACCAGGGGACTCAACACGTCCAGCGCGATCTGCTGCAGCCGGGCGACGTTACCCAGGACATCCGTTTCTGTCAGAAGGTCCAGCCCGGCGAGTGCGCCCGCGCAGGCGGCCGGTTCCCAGGCATAGGTGCCACCGAGGTGGGCATGCGAGTCCGCCATCACCGCCTCGGTCCCGAGGATCGCCGCCAGCGGCTGGCCGCCCGCCGCGATGGCCTTGCCCAGCAAGAGGATGTCCGGGCGCAGTCCCCACAGGTCACCGGCGAACAGCGGCCCGCACCGGCCGAGCCCGCTCTGCACCTCGTCCAGCACCAGCAGCCAGCCGTGTTCGCGGCACAGCCGTGTCAGGCCGTCCCAGAACACCTGCGAGGGCGCCAGGATCCCGGCCTCTCCCGCCACCGGTTCGATGAGCACGCCCGCGATCTGCTCCGGCGACACCTGGTACTGCAGCAACCAGTCCTCGATGTAGTCGATGTACATCTGCTCGTCGTGCGGCCCCGGCCCGCGGTGGAACGGCGCCCGGAACCGGTTGGGATAGGGCGCGAACACGAAACCGCTGACGTATTGCGCCGATCCGGACGTGTTCTGTGCCATGTCGGTCGAGCTGGCGGCGGTCAGGTAGGTCGACTCCCCGTGGTACTGGCCGAGGAATCCCAGCATCATCGGTCGCCCCGTCGCCTCACGGGCCAGCTTGACGGCACCCTCGACCGCCTCGGTGCCGGTCACGGCGAACGCGACCCGGCTGATGTCACCCGGCGCCAGCGCCACCAGGCGCTCCGCCAGCTCGACCGCGCGCTCGGTGGCGAGGTACTGCGCGATCTCCATGCCGTAGCGGTCCCAGGCGTCGGTCACTGCCTCGCGCACGGTCGACGGCTGGGCACCGTAGGGCGCAGCACCCCATGCCGAGAGGTGGTCGGCGAAGACATTGCCGTCGACGTCCTCCAGCAGGTGCCCGTACTTGCGGCCCAGCACCACCGGGACGTTCTCGTGGCCGCCCAGCGGACCCTGCACCACGGCGTCGCGGCGCCGCAGCAGTCGTGCGCTGTTCGGTCCCGGCAGCTCGGTGGTCACTCGTGGCCAGGAGGCGGGCGCGCTCACACCTGCCTCGCCATTGCCTCGATGCCGCTGCCGGCGCCCTTCTCGCCCCGGGTGAAGTACCGATAGGCGAGCCAACCGAGCACGATCGCCAGCAGCGACGCGAGGAGCATCAGGGTGGCCACCGCGTTCAATGCCGGGGTCGGCGCCGCGCGGGCGGTGTTGTAGATCTTCATCGACGTCGTCTCCGTCGAGACGTCGGAGGACAGGAACCGGACGAGGACGAAGTTGTCGATGACATCGGCGAAGACCAGTACAGCACTGGCGAAGATCGCCGGCGACAGCATCGGCAGTAGCACCCGGCGCACCGCCCCGAGCGCGCTTGCGCCGAGGTCTCGGGCAGCCTCCTCGTAGTGCTTACCGATCGTCAGCAGCCGGCCGCGGATGATCACGACGGGGTAGGACAGCTGAAAGGTCACCAGCCCGATGACCTGTGCGGTGGTGCCGAGGTTCAGCGGTAGCACGGCCTGGGTGACGAGGAAGAGCAGCCCGACGGCCAGCACGATCTCCGGGATGACGAAGGCGAGCAGCATGACGAACGTCGCCCCGGTCGGGACCCGGCCGCGCCACCGGTCGACACCGAGCGCGAACGCGAGCCCGAGCGGCATCACCACCACGGTGGTCAGCACGCCGAGCAGCAGGGTGTGTCCGAGGGCTGCGGACAGCGACGGGTCGTTGAGCACCGAGCGCTGCGGGTCCGAGATGTACCACCGCAGCGAGAAGCCCTGCCAGGTGCTGCGCGAGCGCCCCTCGTTGAACGAGAACAGCACGGCGATGGCCACCGGCAGCAACGACCACACCAGGTAGGCGACGGTGGCGGCCGCCAGCAGGTACGGCGGGCGCCACGGGCTGCGCCACCCCCGGGTCACGGCTGCCGGGCG
>Ga0163147_10006785_pt1 | contig 13252 bp, 11 predicted proteins | sample OliLakLV19MP6G1_FD_148597 | JGI IMG/M metagenome (GOLD analysis project Ga0163147, IMG submission 148597) | Freshwater microbial mat bacterial communities from Lake Vanda, McMurdo Dry Valleys, Antarctica- Oligotrophic Lake LV.19.MP6.G1 | ecosystem: Environmental > Aquatic > Freshwater > Lake >...
AAACACACACGATGGGCCGGTAATTATTCGCGTGATCGCCGATGCCGCCGCACCGTTCCCCAGAGTACAGTCGCCGCCAGCAGAGGTGCGGCGCAGGCGAGTCCGGTGAGCAGTGCGTCGGTCACGCTGCTGATCCGCGGCAGATACCAGGCGACCGCTTGCCACAGCGTGATGGTCGCATCAACGGACACGGCGCTCGCGATCGTAATGCCAAGCCAGGTGCGCCATCGTCTCACGAGCAGCGCCAGCGCGATCACCAACACCGTGTCGAACGTCACCCACGCGGCTTGCATCCACGGTGCGGGAAACCAGACCGTGGTATCGAGCATGGCGAGCACTAGGGTCCAGGGGATCAAGAGCAGCAGCATCGCGAGCAGCACCGGTTGCGGACCACGACACAGCGTGCGCCACGCAAACCCGAGCAATGAACCGTGGGCGAACGCCGTCAGCGCGTCGGCGAGAGCACGCCACCACGGGGTGCGTGCCGGATGCGCGAGCCAGATCGGCTCCCACGTATGCGGACGGAGCTTCGCCTTGAATGCGTACAGTCCGCGAAAGTTGAAGAACGGCGTCGCCAGCAGGCGCACCCACGTCAGTGACGGCGCCACCGGTCCCGCCAACGGTGCCAGGCCCAGCGTGGCCCACCGAACGCCATCGTTGGCGATACGTCGCATACCGGCATCGACCAGCAGTTCACTCGTGCCATTGGGTGCAGTGTGCTCGCGCAGCAAGTCTTCGAACAGCCATCCCTGGCGCGCATACACGGGGGCCATCGACAGCAGCGCGACCACGCGTCCGGCCTGTTCGGCCACAAACAGATGGCGCTGCCCGGCGTCTGTAAACGGCTCGAGACGTACGAGGAATCCCATGGGTGCCATTGCGCGTGCGGCCTGCGATCGCTGCGCGAGTGCGTCAAGGTCGGTGCGCAGTGGTGTGCCGGGTGCAATCTCATCCGGCTGCAGTTCGCGCACCGTGACGTGCTTGGACTGCGCGCGACGAATCTGTGAGCGCAGCGCGCGCGAGGCCCGCACCGTAGCGTCCCAGTCGGTCGGATCCCATACCGGTTGTTCGCCCAGCAGCAGCCGCTCAAAGCGCGGCGAGGTGACGAGCCGTCCTTCCGTGGCGAAAAACGCCGCGCGTTTTCCGGCCCGCTGCGCAGCGTCGAGGAATCGTTCGGCGACGGCGTGGACCTCGTGCTCCGGCGCGAGCGGCTCGCCGCCGGCCACCCAGGCCGCGCCCGTATCCACGTAGGCGACGGCGCAGGGGGCAACAGGGCGTGGGCGGTCGCCCAAGGGCGCAGCGGCGTGCGGCGACGTGTCGTGTGCCGAGGCCTCGTCGAACCACACGACAAAATCCGACTCAAGCAGCTGAAACGACGTCGCGTTCCGGCCATACGCGCGCAGTGACGCACGAAATCGGTCTGCGCGCTCGGTCGCGTCGTCGGTTGCGCGCTCGGTCGCGTCGTCGGTTGCGTGGTCCGGGGCGTGATGGCTCACGGCGCGCGTGGTTCGCTCGTCCACGCGCGGCTACGCGTCGGGGTCTGGAGCCTCACGGGCGAAGACTACCGTCAGTCGCGAGTCGTCCTGTGTCATGAGCGCCGGCGTCCACCCGGAGCGACTGCGCTCGTTGAGCAGATCTGTGAGGGCGTCTTCATCTTCACGTACGCGCTTGCCCAAGCGCAGGATTACGGCTTGATATTCCTTCATGGATGGCAAAGCTAGCGTCCGCGCGCCGTGCGCCGCTAGCTTCGCCGCGACTGTGTGTTGTTCGCCCACATCACCCGATCCGCTCATGCCCGTCGCCAGCACACACCCCGATCACCCCACGCTCACCGTCGTGGACCATCCGCTTGTGCGCCACAAGATGACGCTGCTACGCGACCGGGAAACGTCCACGAAAACGTTCAAGGAGCTCGTTGACGAGATCGCGATGCTGATGGCGTACGAGGCCACCAGCGATCTCACGGTCGAGCCCGTGCCCGTGGACACGCCGCTCGAATCGACGACCGGCTGGGCCGTTTCCGGGAAGAAACTCGTGCTCGTGCCCATTTTGCGCGCCGGCCTCGGCATGGTGGAAGGCATTCTGCGACTCATGCCATCCGCGCGTGTGGGACACATCGGACTCTACCGGGATCACGACACACTCGAACCGGTTGACTACTACTTCAAGGTCCCGGGTGACGCAGAAGCGCGCGATTTTTTGCTGCTGGATCCGATGCTGGCCACCGGTGGCAGTGCGGCGGCCGCGGTCACGTCACTCAAGCGCGCGGGCGCACACCGGATTCGGCTGTTGTGTCTGGTTGCCGCGCCAGCGGGCGTACGGCGATTGGCCGAAGCGCATCCCGATGTCACGGTGCTCACCGCGGCACTCGATCGTGAGCTGAACGAATACGGCTACATCCTGCCGGGTCTGGGCGACGCGGGCGATCGCCTGTTCGGCACCCGATAGGCTGCGGTTAGCCGAACCACTCGCGCGGTGACATGCGTTGCTGGCGTGTGACGTCGAGCACCCACTCCTGCGTTGACGGCTCCACGATCTCGAGTGGCACGCGGTCAAACCATGAGCTGGCCATGTCTTCGTCGCCCACTCGGCGCCACAGCTCGCCAATGAGATAGGTGAGCACGGCACGCTCGGCGCGTTCCACCCCGTCGAACGCTGAGAGCGCTTCGGCGAACTGCCAGGCCGCGTGCCGACGATAGTATCGCTCGGCTTCGTGGTCCTGTTCGTCGACGCAGCACCACGCGGCGCGCAAGTACAAGTCGCCCTGATAGCGCGACTCCGCACCCTGCCAGCCGGCGACCAGCGCCGCGTGTTCGTATTTCACTGAGCCACGCAGCCCCTCCCGCGCCAGCGATGCTGGCAGCGAAAACCAGACACGCTCACGCGTCGCTGGCGAGAGGTCAACGTCGTCCTCGAAATCGCGGTCGACGCCCGCGTAGCCGCAGGTCGAGCACATGTGCACAAAGAACGGCAGCGGCTGCATGCCGGCCGCGCGTTCGTGGAAATCCGTGCGCTTACCGCCGAACGCGTTCGTGGCCAGCACCGCTTGTGAGCGGAACTGCGTGGCGCAGACGGGACAGGTCAGGTCGATGAGTTGCAGCGTGGTCATAGCGGCGGGGCGAGCAGCGGAACCGGCACCATGCCGGCTCACGCACTGGAGTGTCGGCAGCACCCGGCGCGCGATTAACTGCGCGTTTGGTGTTTTGTGCTTGCCTGCAATCGCGTATGCGCGCTATCTTGGCCCGTTGCCTTTCGTCGCCGCACCGGCGGTTCGAGGCACAACACCACGGCGAGCTGTACCCGCGCCACATCTCTCGCGCCCAGGGCGTTGATGATCGTCAACCTCCTCCCAGACTTTCTCGCCATTCTGCAGGCCCCCGATCGAATGGCCGCGTATCGCGCGTACTTCGACCGGCATCGGGCGCTGCTGTCGGCGTACTGGGACAACTACGTGCTCGACCCGTCGGGGCCGCACTTTGACGACGTGGTGCGCAGCACGGTGCTCGCCGATCGCAGTGATCTGTTCGCGCTGCTGGCACGCACCGACATTGTCGCGCTGACCGAACGCACGGTGGCGCAGGTGCGCGAGTTGCTCGCGCTCGACCGTGATATTGATGTCGTCATCATGGTGGGCGTCGGCGCGGCGAATGCCGGTGAGCTGGTGGTCGACGGACGCGGCATCGCGTTTGTCTGTCTTGAGCATTTTACGGGTGTGGCCAATCCCGATACGCAGGGGCTGGGCCTCGACCCCGAGTTACTGCCGCTGTGGCTCGCGCATGAAATCGCACATACGGTGCGGTACACTTCCCCGCTCAGTCGCAGCGAGATGCGCGCGCTGGTGGACGACGCTGGCGGATACTACTCGTACTGGGAAACCGGGCGACTGGCGTCGCTGCGCGAGCTGCTCGTGAACGAAGGGCTCGCCGTGCAGGTGTCACGCGCGGTGTCGCCGGGTTACGCCGCGTGGGAATACTTCGGCTATTCGCGCAAGCAGTACGCGCGCGTGCGCGAGCTGGAGCCATTGCTCACGCGCGCCGTCACGGCCGATCTCGATCGCGCTGGACTCGGATTGCGACTGCGGTATTTGTCAGGCGGCATGAGCGATGAAGCGCGCACACTCGAGCGCACTGTGATCCCGGAGCGTGCTGGATATTTTCTCGGCGCGCGATTGGTGGAGCCGGCGATTGCCGCGAATGGCTTTGCGTGGGCCGTGCGGGCGCCGGCGGAAGAGCTCACGGCGATTGCCAATGGGCAGTACGCGTTGCCGGAAAGTGCGGCGCAGATGGCGTAACTGCCGCCATTACGGGCGTCGCGTTGGGTCGTCGGAATCGCGCCTTCAGTTCACGGTGAGAGTTGACGGTGCACGGTTTCCGGTTGGCCCCGAGCGCTGTCGGCACGGTACCGAAATTGGCCACCAATCGGTCCATCGCTTCCGATGCAAACCAGAAACCGTCAACCGTCGACCCGAACCGTTCACTAAAAGCGCGACGGCGGCGGTACGCGAGAAGTGCGTAGCGAGGGAGTGGCCGTTGACTGTCAACCGTCAACCGGCAACTCAAACCGTCACCTGAAAGCGCCATCCCCACGGCACGCGCCACCGCCAATTGAGGCGACAACCGTCAACCAGTCCGATCAGCTCACTCGCGCCGCCGCCGCATCGCCGCCAGCGCGCGCTCGGCGTCCTGCTCGCTCACCGTGACATCGAGCCCCGCCGCACGAAACGACGCCCGAGCACTGGTCAACGTGGATTCCGCCCGTGCCACATCGCCCGCGTCAAGTAACGCGAGCCCCAGATCCACGCGCATCGGGACTTGGGCGAGTGCGGCGATCGAATCCACCGGGATGGCGAGCGCCGACTCAATCAATCGCACCGCCTCGGCCGGTCGCCTGCGCTGGCGCTCCAACAGACCTTGCGCGTGCAACCACGCAATACGGGTCGCCGCCGGCACATTCACCGTATCCGCCATCTGTGTCGCGAGGCCGGCCAGCGTACGCGCCGCAATATCCGCACGCCCCGTTGCCGCGTCGGCCACAGCAATGCGCACGAGGTACGGCAACAGTCGTGGATGTCCATCACCGCGCGATTTGCGCATCACCTGCAGCGCATTGTTCAACGGCGACAAGGCTTCTGCGTGACGGTTGAGACGCACAAGAATGTTGCCACGATGGCCCTGCACAATGCCGTAACTCACACTGGCCGTATCCCCATTGGCGACAAACAGCCGCCGTGCCTCGTTATAGTCGGCGAGCGCGCCCGTCTCCTGGCCAATCATCAATCGATACGACGCCATGCTCGCGCGAATGAACGCACGGGTAAGATTGTTCTCGCCCAGACCCACCGCCGACGCACTGTCGGCGCGCTGCAGCACAGCGATCGCGTCGCGCGTTTTGCCGACGCGACCGAGCGCACGACCGAGAATCAAGTGCGCGTCAACTACGCGCGGATGTGATTCCACCCCACCGTAGTAGGCGCGCGTCAGTTCCATCGCGCTGGCTGCAGCCTTGAGCGCCGCTTGACTGTCACTGGCATCATGTTCCAGCGCCACAGCCCACATCTGCGCCGCGTTCACACGCAACTCGTGATTCGCCGGCAGGCGCGCCTCGGCCAATGCCAGGGCTTCCCGCGCCGGTACTACCGATTGTTTCGCATTGCCCCGATCGATGGTGAGATGCACGCTGTCGAGCAGCGCGGTCACCAGCAGCGCCGGGTCGGGATCTGGCAACGAGCGGAGCATCGCCAATGCACCCGTCACGACAGTGTCCATGGCGTCGAGCCGGCCACGAAACCGATGCAGATTCGCGATGCTGACCTGCGCACGAATGGTGCGTGCGTCCGCCGGGCCAAACACACGCGCACTGGTTTCCGCGACTTTCAGCAACATGGGTTCGGCATCACTGAACGCTTGCAGACTGGCCAGACTCGAACCAATCAGCCAGAGCAGCTCCAGTCGCAAATCCTCCCGGTCACCGAGCGACTGGTCGAGCCGCCCATAGGCCTGTTTGAGCAGATCTGCTGCGGTGAGCGTTGTGCCATTGCCTACGTACGGATCGGCATTCTTGAAGACACCGGTAATGAAGTTGGTAATCTCTTCGGCGCGTTGCTGTTCGGCGCGCGCCACACCCGCCTGCCAGATCGCCACGCCCGCGCCGCCGAGCGTGGCGACGGCGACGGCAGCCGCCGCGGAGACGCCGAGCGCGTGTCGGCGCACGAAGCGTGAGGCGCGATAGCCGAACGAATCAGGGCGCGCGCGCACCGGCCGGCCATCCAGCCACGCTTGCAGATCGTCGGCAAACGCCGTCACCGTGGCATAGCGCTCACCCGGCGACTTGCGCAGCGCCTTGAGCACAATCGTATCGAGATCACCACGCAGCCCACGCTTGCGCAGCGCATCATCCACCAACTCGCTCGGACGCACCGGATCGCCGGTGACAATGGCTTCTTCCAGGGCACCGCGTGAATCTCGCGTGAGCCGATACGGCCGCGCCTCGGTGAGCAGTTCGAACAACACCACACCGAGTGCGTAGACGTCGGTGGCGGTGGTGATTTCGCCGCCGGTTACCTGCTCGGGTGACGCATACAGCGGCGTCAGCAGCTGTCCGCCTTCACGCGTGAGCGCCGACGCGCCCGGAGCGCCATCGTCGTTGTCGATCAGCTTGGCGATGCCGAAGTCGAGCAACTTCACTCGCCCCTCAGCATCGACCAGAATGTTTGACGGCTTCAGATCGCGGTGGACCACCAGATTGGAATGCGCATGCGCCACAGCGGCAAGCACATCAATCACCAGACGCACGCGTGCGCGCAGGTCGAGCGCCTTCGTCTTGCAGTGCACATCAATGTGCGAGCCATCGACATGCTCGAGCACCAGATAGGCCTGACCATCGTCGGTCACGCCGGCATCGAGCAGCTGCGCAATATGCGGGTGACGCAGTCGCGCGAGGATCTGCCCTTCGCGGCGGAATCGTCGTTCGCCGTCCGCACCGAGTGATGTGGTGAGCAGCTTGACCGCGACGACGGCATCGTACCGTCCATCGTGCCGACGCGCTTGCCACACACTGCCCATCCCACCGCGACCAATGAGCGATTCGAGCACATACGGACCGCACACGGCGCCTGCCTGACCACCGCGTACCGGGGGCGGTGTCGCCGTGCCCTCCAGAAATCCATTGCGGGCAATCGAATCGCGTGCGTGAAGCAGCTCACGCAGACTCGCCGCCAGCTCCGGCCGCTCACGCGCCTGACGCTCCAGCCACGCCTCGCGATCCTCCACGGCGAGGTCGAGGGCTTCGTCGAGCAACGAAGATAGTTCGCGCCACTCCTCGGGCGTTGGGACAGGCATGTCGGAAGTGTTCAGTGGGTGGGTGTACGCATCGCGTTGCGCAACAACACGCGGGCCTTGTCCCAATGCCGCTGCACCGTACGTTCCGCGACGTTCTGCACGGCAGCAATCTCGGCGAAGGTAAACCCACAGAAGAACTTGAGATCCACCACGCGCGCCAGCATCGGATCGAGCGTGGCCAGTGTCTCCAGCGCCTCATGCAACGCCAGCAGCTCGTCGGGATCGTCGATCTGTTCCGCGTAGTCCGCGTCGAGCGTCGTCGCGCGCACGCCGCCACCGCGCTTGGCCGCCTGTCGCGCCCGCACACGATCAATGAGCACGCCACGCATGGCGCGCGCGGCATATGCCAGGAAGTGCGATTGATCGGGAAAGACGGTCCCTTCGCGGCCACCGAATGCGAGGTAGGCTTCGTGCAGCAGCGTGGTCGCGCTCAGTGGACTGTCCGCACCTTGTCGGCGCACCTCTCGCTGCGCCAATCGATGCAGTTCGTCGTACAATGTGGCGAACAACAGATCGCGTGCGTGCGCCTCGCCCGCATCGGCGCGCTGCACCAGTTCGGCGCGCTCACGCACCAAAGCTGTTGTGGGCGAAGTCACGTGCCCGTCCGACGGTTCATCCGCCGGTGGTGGACAGAGTGGAGGCATCGTACAACGCTACGCTCGCGCGCGCGTCCTGTCGAATACCCGGCGACGCCGAGCCGTGGGTGGTACTCGCCGTTGGCATCGCGTGGTGCGCTGCGTCGATGAGGAGCAGTTGCTCCACCATCGCCGCTACCGTCGGCGCATCGCGGCGCAGCTCCGATAGAAACACGGTGCGATCGTATCCGTGACGGCTCCGTGCCAGATCGGCCAGCGGGGCGAGGGCGTCCGACTGACTATTCTTGAAAAGGCTGAACATGGTGACTCCTGATCGGTGGTGGCGGTGCGCGTCGGGCGTTCGGGGCTCACCATGACAATCGGATTTCGTGGCGCAAACCCGACACTGGTGTGGCACGACCACGTCACGGCGGAAGCAGCGTCGCCGTCCGCACGTACCGGCGCGTGATGTCCCCGTCGCTGCGAGGCGGCGTCACGCCGGCGGCGGCGTCCCAATCGATCGCGCTCGTCAGCCAGTTCGTGGCGAATCGCACCTGCGGCTCCCACGCCGGGTTCCATCCGGAGGCGCCAACGATAACTCGAAATCAAGCGCACCCAACGAGCCACCGCTGATCGGATTCACGGCGCGTTGCAGCAGCAATCGATCTGTCACCATCGTGGACGCTTTGGCATCAGAGCGCGTCCGGGCCGCCAGCAAGTCCAACGGACCGTCGGGCAGATTGAAGATCGTGAACCCGGGCCACGCGAATGAGGGCGACGGCGACGGGGTTCTGGGGCCAACACCAGCCACTCGCGCGCCCGCGCCGGCGATAGCCGGAGCTGAAGCCCACGGTGCTGGTACGCACCACCACAGAAGATTGGCGGGATTTCGACATATGTTGGCAATCTGGCGCAAGCGCGCAGCCCGCCGCCCCGCAGTCGCCCGTCCGCCACTTCGCCATCAACGCCGACGACATCGACCGTGCCCGCCAGTTCTACGCGCAAGTCTTCGGCTGGCGCTTTCACGCCTGGGGACCGCCCGGCTTCTTCATGATTGAGACGGGCGCCGCGGACAACACGCCAGCCGTCAACGGCTCGCTGCAGGAGCGGCGCTCGCTCGTCGACGGCGAGCGCATGACCGGATTTGAATGCACGATCACGGTGGCCGACATCGCCACCGCCGAACGTGACATCATCGCCGCCGGAGGCACCATTCTCATGCCGACCGCCACGATTCCCACAGTTGGTCACCTGCTCTGGTTCCGCGACAGCGAGGGAAACGTCGCCGGTGCCATGCAGCCCGACGCGCGGCCAATTCCGTACGACGTCTGAGCCACCCCTGCGGATCAGAGGTCTGGATTGCGTCTGGCGACGATGAACATAACGACCTCCTGACCGCGCTCCCTACTTCCCCACGCAAAACTCCCGGAACAACTGGTCCAGCACTTCGTCGAGCGACACGGCTCCAATCAGTTCGTCCAGCGCGTGCACGGCCGCGCGCACATGCACTGCCGCGACAATCACCGGCACACCGCGCCCCTCGGCCCAAGCGCTCTGGAACAACCCCAGTTCCTCCCGCGCCACTCGCACGCCCGCGTGATGCCGCTCGCGCGTAAGTCGGGGCACTTCCGGCGCGACCGTCCCGTACACCTCCGCAATGCGCTCCTGCACCACCTCCAATAGCTTCCCGAGCCCTACCCACGACTCCGCGCTCGTCACCACATAACGCTCGCTCCAGCTGTCCTCCAAACACTCCGCTCCCTCTGTTCTCTCACAGTCTTCGATTCTCTCTGCGTTCTCTGTGTCTGTCTGTTGCGGTTGCATTTCCCCTCCATCCCGCTTCGTCAACACCCGCACCACCGGCACCTCCCTCGCGTCCGCACGTCTCACCGCACGAACGGTCGCCTCCACCTGCTCCACCGTCTCCCCGATCGCCAACACGACATGCGCCCGCGATAACCACCGCGCACTCACCTCGATCCCGAGCCGCTCAAGCGTATCGTCCGTCTCGCGCAGCCCGGCCGTATCCACGAGCCGGATCGGCACCCCCGGCGTATCGAGCATCACATCGAGCGCATCGCGTGTCGTCCCCGGAATCTCCGACACAATCGCGCGCGCCTCTCCCAGCAGCGCATTGAACAGCGACGATTTCCCCGCGTTCGGCGCACCGGCCAACACCACCACCGCACCTTCCCGCAGCAACGGTACTGCCGGCGCCGTTGCCAGCAGCGCATCAAGCGACGCCATCACCGTATCAACCACGTGCGCAATGCGCGCCGGATCAATCGGGCCGTCGTCTTCTTCGGGAAAATCGATGTCGTAGGCGAGCAGCGCCTCGAGTTGCAGACACTCGCTGCGCAGCGCCATCAACCGGCGCGACAGCCCACCGTCGAGTTGTTCCAGCGCCACGCGGTGCAGCGCACGCGAACGGGCGTCAATCAGATCTGCCACCGCCTCGGCTTGCAGCAGATCCAGTTTCCCCGCTATCAGCGCACGTCGCGTGAACTCGCCTGGCAATGCTTCTCGCGCGCCGGCGGCTAGCAGCGCACCAATCACTGCTTGCGGTACCACGTGTCCCCCGTGCGTACTGATCTCTACGACATCATCTCCCGTGTACGAATGCGGCGCGGGAAACCAGGTGATCAGCGCCATGTCCAGCGCCTCACCCGAGACCGGATGACGCAATCGGCGCAGCGACGCTCGGCGCGGCACAAGCGGCGACGCGTCGAACCCGCGGTCCCCAAAGGCTGAAAACGCGGCGGAGTCTTCGACGCGATTCGCCGAGTCTCCCACCGCGCGCTCCACACACCGCTGCACGATTCGCAACGCGTCGGCGCCACTCACACGCACCAGCGCAATCGCGCCGCGCCCCGACGCTGTCGCCAGCGCCACGATCGTATCCGCGGCGCCTGGCAGCTCCATCAGATCAGCTCAGACGCTTCGGTTCAGTGCGCGGTGCGTCTTTCGATTTACCGCCCTTGGCCTGCGACGCGGGCGGCGTCTGCACACGCGGTGTCTTGATCATTTTCTGCCGCTCCTTCGCAATCAACCATTGCTGCGGCAGCGACGCGAGATTCTGCACGGCGTAGTAGAGGTTGAGCCCCGACGCAAAGTTGATGAAGAAAATCAACATGATGCCCGGGATCAGGTACGTCATGATGCGCGCCTGCGGATTATCGGGCGTGCTCTTGAGACCGATCCACGACACCAGGAACGCCGTGGCCGCGACCAGAATCGGCAGGATGTAGAACGGATCCTTGAGCGAAATATCCGGCAACCACAGGAACGGTACGCCGCGGAACTCGATCGTATTCTGGAAGACGAAGAAGAGCGCGAAGAACACCGGCAGCGGAATGAACATCGGCAAACAGCCCGTGAGCGAACTCAGCGGGTTCAGGCCGTGATCCGCGTACACCTTCATGATTTCGGCTTGCGTCTTCTGCGGATCACCCTTGTGCTTCGCCTGAGCCGCCTGAATCTCGGGCTGAATCTGCTGCATGGCGAGTGAGGTGCGCATCGCACGCTGGTTCACCGGCCACAGAATCAGTCGGACGGCCACACCGAAGATGATCAGCACCCAGCCGTACGACAGCCCGCCCTTTTCTTTCATCCACAGCAGCGTCTTGATCACCAGCGTGGCAAAGGGCTGAATGATCTTCTGCATGAAGCCGCCATACGGGTTCGACGATTCGAACTCGCGTCCCATGGCGACCATGCGCTTGAACTCCTGCGGGCCGGCGTAGACTTCGAGCGCCGCGGCACCGTTGCGCAGATTCACAATGATGTGTCCCTGCGCGCGGGTAGCCTGCTTGCTCACCCGAGGACCACCGATCACGTCGAGTTCAACGAAGCCCGGCTGATTTTCTGGCGCGAGCACGCCAAGCAGAAAGTACTTGTTCTTGGCCACCACCCACGTGAACGGTCCCTGCTTGATTTCGCGTTCACCGGGATCGAGGCTCCCGAACTTGATGAGGTCCGCGCTGCGATTCTCCGGCTTGAACGCATACGAAATGTGCGTGCGGTCTTCCACCGAATCGGCTTCCGACGACCGGAAACTCGGCGGCAGATCCACCAGCAAATATCCATCGGAGTTCGGGCCGGTGACGGTCGCGCCGATGTTCAGGCGAAAGCTGTCGGGCAAAAAGCTGTACGTGATCGCAATGTTGCGCTGACCGACGTTCGCGGAATACCGCAGTTGCGTGCGCCCCTCGGGCTGCGACTCGTCAAGCGCAAAGGGGGTTCGCGCAAGATTCACCGTGTCGCCGCCCGGAAACACCATGCGCCACGCCAGCAAACGATCACCGCGCTGCGCCAACTCCACCGGCTGCTCGGTTTTGCGGCCGCTGCCGTCGAGCGCACGATACGTTTGCATTTCCGCCGAGACCAGTGCTGCACCGAGCGAACTCACGCGATACGTGGCGAGCGGTGTGACCACGGCCGTGGTATCCACGCGTACCGCACGCGAGATCAGGGTATCGGCATCGGGCATCGCAGTGATGGCCGCGCCCTCCGTGATGCCGCCCACGGACGTCGCCTGTCGCGGCGCGGCACCCGGCGTGACATCACCGCCAATGCCTGCCGCACCCGACAAAGCGGCCGTCATGCTGTCCACCGGCACACCACCGTCGGTGACGATTGCCTTTTCCGTGGGGAAGAGAATCGGCGTGATAACGAGGACGACCGCCATGAGCAAAACGGCGAGCGCGAGACGACGTGGTTCCATTGGGAGTTCTACGGGCAGCAAATCGACGCTGACGTGCGGAGCGGACCACGGCCGGACGGCCGCGCCCTCTCACCGCGTGTCAGGGCACGGGGTCGTATCCACCGGGACGGAACGGATGACACCGTCCAATCCGGCGAATGGCAAGCCAACTGCCGCGGGCCGCACCGTGACGCTCAAGCGCCTCGATGGCGTACGCGGAACAAGACGGAAAATAGCGGCAGGAGCCGCCTAGCAGGGGCGAAAGCGCCACTTGATAGAGGCGCACCCCCAGAATCAGGAGAAACCGGGGCACACCCGCGATGCCACCGACGACGCGTTGATCCTCGTGAACCGTACGCTCAAGGTGATCGGCGGGATTCGAACGTTCAGCGCACATCGTCACCACCCGGCGGCGCCTTCGCGACCGGCGCGGACCGCGGTGCCTCAGCAACGCGCGGTGCAACCGCGAGCGCCACCGCGGGCGCCACAAACGTCATCCTGGAGAGTTGCAGCAGGCTGGGCAGCGACTGCAGCATGGTCAGCACCTCGAGGCGCAACAATTCTCGGAGACGGCGTTTGACAAGATTGCGCTCGACAGCCGAGTGCCGATGCTTGGGAACGATCATTCCCACCCGCGG
>Ga0163147_10006788_pt1 | contig 13246 bp, 7 predicted proteins | sample OliLakLV19MP6G1_FD_148597 | JGI IMG/M metagenome (GOLD analysis project Ga0163147, IMG submission 148597) | Freshwater microbial mat bacterial communities from Lake Vanda, McMurdo Dry Valleys, Antarctica- Oligotrophic Lake LV.19.MP6.G1 | ecosystem: Environmental > Aquatic > Freshwater > Lake >...
CGTTAAGGGTGCGACCCTTCATTTCAGTGCCGTTGAGGCCGCTGATCGCTTTCATGGCTTCTTCTTTTGAAGGCATTTCGACAAAGCCGAAACCCTTCGATTCGCCGCTGAATTTGTCTTTGATGATGTTGGCGGTTGCCACTTCACCAAAGGCTTCGAATGCCTGTCTCAGTTCGTCTTCACTGGCTGCGTGAGGCAGATTTCCTACGTAGATGTTCATTCTACTCTCCAAAAATGAGTTGATACCAAAGCAAACCGACCATTCGATCTGCTGTCCCACCGATTTCGGTCGGACTACTTACACTTGTTTTGCCGGACACACGCCAGTCCTGTCTACCACGACCATCGTAAAAACCGACTACTATCTTCTACAATCATACTCGATTGTAAAATAAATCTTAATTTGCTCGCCTGATATTTTCTTGAGGTTTCCCTTTTGATTACCACAGTAGAGATAAAGACATGCGGAATTATAGTACATGGCAGAAAAGATGCAAGTAAAAAATGAGGTTTTACTGTAAATTGTTGACATTCAACGTGATAAAGTATATAATAAGGGGTCGAAGGTACTAAACGGCCTGGCTTTGCTGGACAGCAAACACAAATTGTCCATGAAGTTGCCACTTACTACGCATTCGATTTCTTGCCATGAATACAAAGCATGTCTGCTTTTGTATGATAAAATTGACTGAGCGTGAAATTATATGCAAACATGCCATCAGAAATAGATTCGTTACATCCGAAGGATCGTCAATTATGAGAAACGGGTATTGTCGTTGTGCGCGTACACTATTATGTGCTGTCTTCATCGTGGTTCTCACCGTATTGTCTGTTCAGTCACAAAGTGTTAATATGACGCAAATAGCAAGAGTTCCGGGTGGGTTGCGCTCGGTCTGGGGTTACACCGACAGCTTGGGTCGTGAATATGCGCTCGCCTGTGCGGGGAATGCCCTCAAGATTGTCGATGTCACTGTTCCCGCATCTCCCGTTGTAGTCGTCTCGGTACCGACTGTCGGTAATGATCTCAAAGAAGTCAAAACAACCGGGCGCTATGCTTATGTTGTCAACCAAACCGGGGCGTTACAGATTGTTGACTTGGCATATCTACCCGATTCGGCGAAAACGGTTGCGACCTATTCATCTCCGACTGTGCCGGGACAGCATACAATTTGGATCGATGGCTCGTATGCCTATCTCGGAATGAACGGCGCGGGAATTCGCGACTACCGTATATTAGACATAAGCGATCCGCTCGCGCCATTCGAAGTCAGTGGAACTCGTCATCCAAGCGCTGTCTGCGGGGCTTTTGCCGACGCTCATGATTCCTATGTTGTCGGAGACATTGCCTATGTGGCCAATCTTACCTCGGGCTTCATGGTGCTCGATATTTCCGACCGGAGCAGTCCGACAATACTCAGCCTTGTCCCGTATCGAGGGGCAACGACACACAGCATGCGTACTACGGCCGACGGCAAATATCTCTTCACAACCGATGAATTGACCGATGGCCATCTCCATGTTTGGGATGTACAGGATCCGACACATGTGATCCATGTAGCAGAATATCCGCTCACCGGCACATTCATCCATAATGTCTTTCTTAAAGGTCCCTGGCTGTTTACATCATATTACAATAAAGGGCTGATCGTATTCGATGTCACCGACCCGACCATTCCGGTCATGGTCGGACGCAACGACACTTATTTTCATGGAACTGGCACTCAGAGCAACTGCTGGGATGTCTATCCCTATTTTGTTTCGGGGACAATTGTAACATCGGACATCAGCAATGGCTTGGTGACAATGACTTTTAACGACAATCGCGCCGGATATGTGGAAGGAATTATCGCAGATGATATTTCCAGTGTTCCGATTTCAGAAGCGGTCATAACATGGACTGACCTAGTTACAGGGCTTGGACAAACAGTTCTCTCAAAACCTGATGGGTCATATAAACTCGGGTTTGCGCCCGGCACTTTCACCATTACGATCTCACGAGCGGGGTATCAGACGGCAAATATTCAGCAGACTATTTCCCCGATGGTCATAAATAATCTTCCAATTTTACTCGCGCGGGTGGCAGGCGGAACGCTTGCCGGTAGTGTAAGCGGAGCAAACATCAGTATTCCAACTCGACTCTCTCTTTCTCCGAATGTAGGCGGGGAGATTGTCGCCGACTCAAATGGAAATTTCAGCTTTGGCCATCTTCCGGCTGGAACATATACCCTCTATGCCGGTGCTTGGGGTAGAAAAAGCATCGATTCAATTATCACAATTTCAAGTGGTACGGACACAAGCATCACGCTCACTCTGGCTGTCGGCTATCAGGACAATTTCGAGCTCGATTTGGGTTGGGATACAAAAGACCCTGCTGACTCGGCTGTTGGAGGGCTGTGGGAACGTGTCGATCCGGTTGGAACATCTTCGGGCGGCCCGGTGCAACCCGAAAATGATGCTGGAGCAGGCGGCGATACCAAATGCTATGTCACCGGCCAAGCACTCATAGGCGATGGCGCACAAGCCTCAGATGTCGATTATGGAACAGTGACGCTTATTTCGCCGGTCATGGACCTCACCCAAATGAGCGACCCGCAGATTTCATATCAACGGTGGTATGCGAGCCAAAATTCAGATACCTGGACAGTTTTATTGTCATCAGATTCAGGACAGAACTGGTTTATGCTCGAAAACACGTCGACCCACAATCCCATGTGGCAGACATTTTCATTTCGGGTATTGAACCATACTTCCATAACCAATAAAACTCTTGTCCGGTTTGTAGCCAGAGACAACTGTATTTCTTCCACAAACGAAGCGGGCGTTGATAACTTTAGTGTTGTAGATCTCAATCCCTGCGCCGCAGATTCACTCAATGATCAGGACGGTGATGGTCTGTGCGCAAATTTTGACAACTGCCCTGGTTTTGTAAATGCCGATCAGCTTGACACCGACAACGATGGCGTGGGAGATGTATGCGATGCCTGTATTACAGACCCGGTGAATGATGATGACGGTGACGGTCTATGCGGACTTGTTGACAACTGTGATTCCGTTGCAAATCCGCTCCAGGAGGATATTAACAACAATGGTGTTGGCGATGCCTGCGAAGGCTGTTGTTTGTTTGCGACTGGCAATGTGGATTGTGATACTAGCGAAACGACTGATATTTCCGATTTGACAGCGCTTATCGACCACCTCTTCATCAGTTTGAATCCTCTTTGTTGCGCTGGCAAAGCGAATGTCGACGGTAATCCCTCACAATCAGTGGATATTTCGGATTTGACAGCGCTCATCGATCATCTTTTCATAACGCTCCTGCCGACTTCTCCGTGCGGAGGGTAGGCGCCTATAGTTCAGTTAGGCGTAACCCTTGCGAGGAGCCGCTGTAGTGAACTCAGTTCATTCTTCTTTGGCGCAGGCCAGAGACGGCCTGCACGAAGATTAATAAAGGCGGAACATTAGAAAAACTTCTGCGTTAACCAGCGCGCTTCGATAGCATAAACTGCTCTGCAATGAATCTAACCATGTCCAACGTAAAAGCCAAGATTCGAAAGCACGGCCTGCTATCCGGTCTGCTCACCGCGTTTTTTCTATTCGGCCTTGGATTAATTATTTGGTCGTGGCCTTTGCGGATATACACCGAAGATCGTCTTATTTATGATTTGATGTGGCTCGATGCCTGGGGGCTGTCATTTTGCCTTGCCACGATATTCGTCTGGGTCTCAAAGCTTTCCACAACGACGAAAGTGTATCTGGGCCTGATGTGTCTTTCTCTCTATGGAGTGGTCACTGTTTCTCTGATATTTGACGGGACCGATTTTCCAGATAATAGCTATTGGGGTGACAACAAATTTCGACTTGCGATGATTTTGAAATTTGCCACAGTATCCGCTGTCAAAGACTATTACTACAAAGACCTGCCGTTGTTCTATCCGCCGATCTACTATTGGCTGCTTGCGTTCTTTTCCAAGCTAATGTCAATCGATGCATATAAGATGATGAAAATCGGGAGCCAGTACATTTATCTTTTATCTCCTCCGCTTCTCTTTGTAATGTGGCGCCGCATACTTGATCCTTTTCGAGCATTCCTTGTGGCGGCATTGACGGTTCTCATTTGTTCATCTGACAATCCGCTTCAGTTGTACAGACCGCATGCATTCCTCGGTAATAGTTTTTTTCTGCCGTGGTGGCTGCTATACATAGAGCAAGTAAAGCCAAAGAAAGAAGACTGGAAATTTTATGTTTCGGGAGGATTGATCGGAGCGATTATATTTGCCACGTATTTTTATGCGTTCTTTATTGGAGCGCTTGCAATTGTGGCGCGTTCGACAATTTTTCGAAAATGGTCATTGATAAATCCCCCCACGTTTAGTCTCACCCGCGCATGGGCTATTCTGGCCCTCGGCGCACTCATAAGTTTTCCTTATTGGCTGCCGAGTATGCAGTCTGTGTGGGAATTTGGTTCTGATCGGTCACGAGGTGATTGGCATCACAGCGGTTCGACCGGAATCTCATTTTCATTTTTGTCATTCTCTCTTGTGGGACTTCTGTTTCTTGCAGGCATATTCTATGGCATCAAGCGCCGCCGCACTTCCCTCAATCGGGGGCTTCTAGTCCTCCTCGCTGCTGTGCCTATATATTTTCTGATTGGATCGGTGTTGGGAGCGCTCGACCATCCTATCAATTTGATTAAATCACAGGATTTTCTCCAGTTTTTAGCAGCTCCTCTGATTGGATTGTGGGTTGCTGCCATGATTCGAGCTGACCGGTTCCGGATAAAAGCCCGATTTATTGTGCCCGCTGCTGTCGTAGTATTGTTGGTTGTACTGGTGAGCCGGTTCGGAAATCATATTCGCGAAGTGTCGGTTAAAACAGCTCGAACAGCGCAAGTGCAGACATGGAATACAGATCCCGATGAAATGAGGCAACGAGCGGGCTCTGTTTTTCTGAGCGGTCATGAGGAGTTTTTTGTCTTTTATCCGGTTTATACATTCATATCAATTAACGAAGTTTACTCTCATCCGGCAGCGCGATTTATTCAACGTTATGAACTGCTCTATCTGACGCAGTTTATCAGCGATCCTTATCTTTTCAATATTGTCCTTCGCCATAATAAATATGACGCGGTTGATTATTTCATGCCTCGCAAAGTCAATGATCAACTCGAAGTAACGATCGCGCTCAGCCATTACCCGAATCTTCTTGCTGTCAGAAATCTGCATTATCCACCTGGTTTTCTTTATGATTCAACTTTATTTCGCAAACAGACCGGCGATCTGCTTTTTGAAGTGATGCCGAATGCTGTGTCTCCCGGCTACGACAGCAATTATTATGGTCTTGACGTAACAAAAAACCCGCGTGGCTGGAGCCGGCTCGGTATGATACGGTCATATCTAACCGAAACCGGGCAAAAGTTATGGGATGAGCGTATCGGCATGGCAACTCCTCCTCTGAGCGAAATTGTGAAGCTTGAGCCCGACCACTCATTTGACAATAAAATCCACCTTCTCAGCATGAATATCTACGCCGCGTATGATTCTCTCTATCTGACATCGATAATTCGGATAAATCGCGATCTGCATGAAGATTACAGAGTATTGTTTCATCTATACCCAAAAGATAAATCAGAGCCAATGCTCAATTACGATTTCGCGACCTCTGATTCGACAATCCATTGGCGAACCGGGGATATGAAACTTCTGTCACGAACAATCCCCAAGGCCGCCTGCGATTTCGACTATCATATTGGTTTTTTCAGCAAAGAAGAAGGCGTGATGGGGGATGTGTACGAAGGGGAACATAAGAAGGAATGAACATGTCCTGGTGTTATTGTCCCAAGGAGTAATACGTCTGTCTGCTTGGGCAAGCTTGAAGGCATTCTTGGTAGGGCGGGCCCGTCTTCGAACCCGCCACTTATTTGACCGTAGGTCTCACTTATCTAACAAGACGGGTAAGTGGTGTCAGGCGTCTCAGCCCGACACGTTCAAAGACAGTCAGGCCGAGACGCCTGACTGCACATAAGCCGATTGCAAATAAAAAGACAAGCGTGAGATTGCTTCGCCAGTCGTAATCCGCCGTCCGCTCTCCGCAACGAACTTTCAATGATGGAGTTGGAAATTTGCTGCGAACATTCCCGTTGCGTTTTGGTGGGGCTGGCTTATATTTGCGTCAACATCGCCGAAGTGGTGAAACTGGTAGACGCGCTGCGTTCAGGGCGCAGTACTCGCAAGGGTGTGGGGGTTCGAGTCCCCCCTTCGGCAGATTGATTTTTTTGAGTCCGTCTAACTAATTACTTGACAATGAATTAGATTCGATTATCTTTCCTTCAGAAAGTCGTTGTGTCCAATTTGTGTTCATTGGGAGGTTGCGTGGCAAGGATCTATCAACGTGAAGATATATGGTATCTCGATGTCAGAATCAAAGGACATCGAATCAGAAAACGTGTCGGAACCTCGCGTAAGGTTGCTGAACTCGCACTCAAAGACGCAGAAGTCAAGATCGCCCGTGAAGAGTTTGGATTCACGAAACAAGATATCAAAATTGAAGTCCTAATCGAACGATTTAGGGAATATAACAAGACAAATCATAGGCCAACAACCACTGAGCGCTATGCAGCAGTGACAGACCATCTCAGGCGGTTCGTTGCCGAGAAGCGGCCACATATCGTAGCAGTCTCGCAACTCACGCCAGAGATTATGGAAGCATACAAGACATTTCGACGGGTTTCGCGCATGAATCCGAATGGCAAGCCCGTAAAAGGCGGAACGAGCGTAACGAGCCGCACTCGTGTTGGAGTAAGAGCCCGCACCGTAAATTTTGAACTCGATGCACTGAAGGTTATGTTCAATTTGGCTATCCGCTGGGGATATTTGAGAGATAATCCGCTGCGACTGGTTAAGCCCCTGAAAACCGATGACATGAAGCCTATCAGATTTCTGACCTTAGCAGAGTGTGAACAATTGTTAGATAAGACACCGAACACTTGACCTGCCCCCGTTTGTTGTACTGACCTAGCCCCCAAACCCATTGACTTTGGCTATCGCATGACTAACATTGGAAGTGGTACAACAAACGGGGGCAGGTCAAGTGTGTTGCCGTCTCTCGAAAACTTCAGCTTTAGAACTCTATCAGTTACTGAGCTTGACTGAGGGAAACCAATGCAGAAGGTAGACGGTCACATCTACTACTCGCCGACTGATTTATGCAGGCATTTAGATTGTTCGCATTGGACTACTTTGACTTGTAGTAACCTTGTAACTCCTCTTTCGAAAGACGAGCCATCTGAGGAAGGGAGATTAGTCCAAGCAAAGGGTATTCAGCATGAGAAGCGCTTTCTGGCTGACCTTAAGGCCAAGGGAAAATCCGTATGGGACTTGAGCGACATGGGAGGAACTCACGCCGAACGATTGGCAGCTACAAAGGAAGCAATGGCTGTGGGTCATGAAATAATCTACCAGCCATTTCTCGTGCGTGACGGTTTTGTTGGTCTTGCTGATTTTCTGATTCGCATTGAGTGTCGATCTGAGTTGGGTTCGTATTCATATGAGGCCCTTGACACGAAACTAGCTAGCTATACCAAGCCATTTGTCATCATCCAGCTTTGTCTTTACTCCGAAATGCTACAGACACTTCAAGGCACTATGCCTTGTCACATTCATGTTTACTTGGGAAGTGGCATACAGGAGTCACACTTGGTCAAAGATTTCTTTGAATATTACAAGCATCTAAAGCGGGACTTCCTGAACCATGTCTCGGATCATCGCCAAGCCTATCCTGAGCCATGTGACCACTGCGAGAGGTGTGATTTCCGGACGCTTTGTAATACCAAACGAATTGAGGACGATCATCTCTCTCAAGTTGCAAACATCCGCAAGAGTCAAATCAGAAAGCTGGCAACAGTTGATGTCAGAACCGTTGAAGCATTGGGAACTTCCTCTCATAACCACGTGAAGGGAATAGGTGATCAGACTCTTTCACGCCTGCGTCAACAGTCGCAACTCCAATTACACAAGCGGCACACAGACAAAGACAAATATGAATTACTACCAGACACGAGCGCTACAAAGGGACTGCGTAGCCTGCCTGAACCTGATAAGGGGGACTTGTTCTTTGATATTGAGGGTGACCCGCTTTTTCCTCAGGGGCTGGAATACCTCTTTGGTATATGTCACTCGAAAGGGACTGAAGTCGCGTTTGAGGAGTTTTGGTCCCATAACCATCGGGAGGAGAAACAGTCATTCGAAAAACTGATCACATTCTTCATGGAACGGCTCAAGCGCTTCCCGAAAATGCATATTTATCACTATGCAACGTATGAGGAGACGGCTGTCAAACGGTTGATGTGCAAATATGCCACAATGGAAGCCGAGGTGGATCATCTCTTGCGCGAGAAGGTCTTTGTCGACCTGTTCAAAATCGTTCGGCACTCGCTTCTTATTTCCGAGCCAGCTTACTCGATCAAGAATGTTGAGCGTTTTTATTTGCCCAAGAGAAAGGCCGAAGTAAAAACGGCTTCGGCCAGTATTGTCTATTATGAGAAGTATATTGAGACAGGTGATAACAAATTCCTTGTGTACATACGAGATTATAATTTGGAAGATTGTGTCTCACTTATCGGTTTGCGAGACTGGCTCGGCCAGTTAAAGGCGGGTGCCCCTGAAGTTCCAGTGGAGGCATCACCACCTGTGAGCTTTGCGACTGAGGAGAATCCACTACAGATGCAACTGAAGGAATTTGAAGGGGCACTCCTGACCGGATTACCGGAATCAGAGGCCGACTATACTCTGCAACAGCGATTGGATAGGCTTATCTATGATCTGGCCGATTACTACAGGCGAGAAGCCAAACCAGCATGGTGGAAGAGGTTTTCCCGTCAGACGGCCACGAGCGAAGAATTGATAGAAGATGGCGAATGTATTGGAGGGCTGGAGCTGTCAATGGTGACGCCGCCTTTCCCTGAGAAGAAGTCGACTGTGGTTACCTATATTTCCCCTGAGCAAGAATATAAGTTTCGCGAAGGTGATTCCGGCGACATCGCCGAGGACCTCAGTCCAGCCGGGACAATTGTAAAACTCGACGTAAAAGAGCGGTTTTTGCAACTAAAGCGCGGGAATGCCAAAGGGAATCTTCCGCTCTACCTTGATCTTATACCTCAGGGACCGATAGGTACAGACACTTTAAGAAACTCGTTGTGGTCATTCATAGAGAGTTATATACAGGCGAAAACAGGTGTTGTCTGCCCGCACAGGTCAATTCTTGACCTTTTGGAACGTAAGAAACCAACTATTAAGGGAATTGTATCCGGCGCTCCACTCTATACGAGTGACACCGCTAATCTCAGAGGTTTTCTGGACATTGTGTTGCGAATGGAGAATACGTATTTGTTCATCCAGGGTCCTCCTGGCACAGGAAAGACATATACGGCTTCGCACTTGATTTTAGGACTCATGAAGGAAGGCAAGAAGGTTGGTGTGTCAGCCAATAGCCACAAGGTAATTCATAACCTCCTTACAGCCGTGGAACAGAGAGCTGATGAGAGTGGCTTTACCTTTTGCGGAATTAAGAAAGCGTCTTGGAGTTCTGATGATACTCAGTTCAATGGCAAATACATTAACAATGTCGGTACAGGTGACGATGTGGCAGCGGAGCTTCCTGGTGCCGATCTGGTTGCTGGTACGGTGTGGCTTTTTGCATCGATCGGCGGTCAGCAGCCATTTGACTATCTGTTTATCGATGAGGCCGGACAGTTGTCGCTTGCTCACCTGATTGCCGCTGGGACCGCCGCCAAGAACATCATTCTCGTTGGAGATCAGATGCAATTAGCCCAGCCGACTCAAGGGGTGCATCCTGGAGATTCCGGCAAATCGGCGCTCGAATACTTATTGCAGGGCCGACATACCATACCTCCGGAAGAGGGAATTCTTTTGGAAACAACCTACCGGATGCATCCAAATGTGTGCGGCTTCATCTCTGAAGCAGTGTATGATGGTCGCATCCGGTCGCTGGCCGGATTAGAAAGGCAGGAGTTGCTTACCAATGGTGCCCTGTCTGACAAGCTCCTGCGCACGGGTATCACTTGTAGGTTCGTAAATCATGAAGGGTCTGTTCAGCGCTCTGACGAGGAAGCTGAGCATATCAAAAGTCTTTACGAAGATATTCTAAAATTGCGCTATCGAGATCGACATGACCAGGAACACGCATTTACACCAGACAACATTCTGGTTGTCTCGCCTTACAATATGCAGGTGAATAATCTTAAGCGAACATTGGGCGACCACGCGAGAGTCGGAACTGTCGATAAGTTTCAAGGTCAGGAAGCGGAAGTTGTAATAGTCTCTATGGCCACTTCAAGTCCTGATGAAGTGTCGCGTGGTATCGATTTTCTTTACAGTCAGAATCGTTTGAATGTGTCGTTGTCGCGAGCACGGATAGCTTCCATCTTGGTAATGAGTCCGCAGCTCATGAACATCCGATGCAGTACAGTTGAACAGATGAAGTTGGCTAATACACTTTGTTGGGCGAAAGAGTATGCGTCAACACCACAGCGGCTCTAGTATAGAAACCAAAGGAGGATTATAGATGCCAAACTGTAAATTCGATGAATTCCCTATGGAGTTGTTACCCCAGATTGGAGAATTGAGTACTCAGACTAGTTCCAAGCGACATTATGACTCATTAAGAAGATCTCAATTCAAGTGGATCGATGATAGTAAAGCTTTTGCTGAGATGATGCAGATCGCCCAAGGGAAGAATTATGAAATAGAAATAGTTAGGGGTGCGTGTTCACTCGTGAGTCGCTTGGTCAAAAAAGATTTCTTACTCAATGACCCAAACAGCGATTATCGATTTGTGATTGACAAATTTCTTACGCCTGTGGGGTCAAGATGAATTGGCGGTCATCTACCTTTTCCGTTGCCCAAGTCAACATTTTGCGGGAGCTTGTGAGACCACTGTGCAATCAGTTCTCCAAACAATCAGAATTTAGAGTAAGTGACCTGATACCCTGGATAAAGCTCAAGTATCCCAATATCTTGCCTCTTACTGATGATGATTTGAACCCGAAGCGTGGTGGTCAGTTGAAAAAGGAGTGGGAGAACTTGAATCCGGGCAAGCGAATCATTAACGTGCAGAATGCCTGCTATCATCTAAGCGCCCGGGAGAAATATTGGATCGAGACAATTGCCGATCCACCCATGAAGGTGAATCCACTCAACAAGATTGATTCCAAGCATGGGAAAAACGAACGAATGTTATATAAGGTGAGATCAGATTGGAGTGAGCGGATCTACGATGGATTTGATTGTAAGCCCTCAGAACAGCCAGGTATTGTAGACTCCATTCAGCTCGCAAGCCCAACGGTCCAGCCACCCATTCAGTTAGGGAGGCGCGTGGGGACCAGCATTTTTAGGTCTTCGACTCAAGTTGGACAACTTTCCGAAACTGTTGCACATGAGCGATTCTCCAATCCACCTACCAATCTCGATGAAATGTCAGCTGTTCTAGAGCGGCAGATGGAATTTAACCCCGACAGCCACGAAGACGCGCGTCAAAGAGTTGACCGGTCAATTGCAATTCGACGCGGACAAGCGGAATTCCGTAGTCTGCTGCTGAGGGCTTACAATAGTTCTTGTGCAATTACAGGTTGCGACGCAGTCGAGGCACTTGAAGCGGCTCACATAATGCCTTATAAAGGAGTCGAGTGGAACCACATCACCAATGGGCTCTTATTACGTGCCGACATTCATGTTCTGTTCGATTTGGCTTTAATGGCAATCGATCCTGATAGCTTGTGTGTCGTGCTCGCATCGAGTCTCAGGAATAGCAGTTACGCAGAGATTGAGGGCAGTAGAATAACGAGCCCCAAAGATCCTCTCGCACTACCGAGCCAAGCAGCCTTGGCAAAGCATTTTGCTTGGGCAAAAATGGTAAGAGAGTAGACAATTGCGTCGGGCCATCAAAGTAAGGGACGCATCCCTATTCTCTATGCTCGAAAAGGATTTGTGTCCATTTTGTGCCCATTTGTGAGTCCAACATCGAATTTCAAGCACACCCGCATAAGACCAAATACAAACTGCTATCTCATTGTATAACAGTATGTTGTATTATAATCTGTTGGCCCTCGATCGATTACTTGAAATGCTCTGTAGCGTATCCCCCCTTCGGCAGATTCAAATAATCAGGGTAATCAGCGCAAAAAACGATTACTTCTAATCAGATGTTCCGGTAAGCCCGCTCGGGCCCATCAGCTCGACAAAGGCCGCGAGTGCCATATCATCGAATGCACCTTTAAGCGAAAGCATTATTTTCAATGCCGGAAATGTCTCCATCGCATGCTGGTACACACGTTCGGTTGTCATTGCGTCAAATGAATCCACAATTGCGACAATCCTCGAGTACAAATGCATCTCTTCGAGAGACAATCCTGATGGATGGCCGCGTCGGTCACCCCGCTCATGGTGCTGTAGTACTGGATAGTATGACGCCTGAGGAATCTGGTTGGTCTCGGTCAGAATCTCCACTCCCCATTTGGGATGCTTTTTCATGATTTCAAATTCAAGCTGAGTCAGCGCGGATTGTTTATTGATTATTCGTTCGGAGATTCTCGACTTGCCGACATCGTGAAGCAATGCCCCGACACCCAATTCATTCAATATCGCCGGATCCTTGATGCCGAGTTGCTGGGCCAGTGCGATAGAAAATGTACAGACATTCACAGAATGGGTGTAGGTATGATAGTCAAAAGACGATATTTTGAGCAGGTTGATAAAGGCTTCGCGTCCCTTTAGTATAAATCCAACCGTGTTTGCAACCATATCCTGCGAACGCAGAATGTTTTCCCCAAAGGTGGGATTGCTGAAAACGTCTTTGATGAGGCCAGTCGATGTCTCATAGAGAATACTTGCCTTTTTTTCTTCAGGAAGGGATGAATCGACAAGAATCTTATTGAGGTTCTGCTCGATATAGAGCTGATAGTCCTTCTTATTTTCAGCCGCCACAAAAAGCCGGTCGACTTTGTTGGTGAGCAGTTTCTGGCGGGTTTTCTCTGTAAAGGGAAGATTGGCGGCACGGTATAATACCAATTCGCGCTGAACATGGATATAAAGGTCAAAATTCAGCACCGAATCGACGCGGATAGAGTCCAGATAGATCGGCATGAACTTCTGGTCGATGCGAATTTTCCCCGTGGCCTGCTGTACTGTCATAAGTATGGGACTGTCCCTGCACTCAGTTTCAGAGATATTAGTTC
>Ga0163147_10006789_pt1 | contig 13245 bp, 8 predicted proteins | sample OliLakLV19MP6G1_FD_148597 | JGI IMG/M metagenome (GOLD analysis project Ga0163147, IMG submission 148597) | Freshwater microbial mat bacterial communities from Lake Vanda, McMurdo Dry Valleys, Antarctica- Oligotrophic Lake LV.19.MP6.G1 | ecosystem: Environmental > Aquatic > Freshwater > Lake >...
GTATAACTGACGTCAGAATCCGAGACATTGACCGCGACCAATACCGCGTTACCGGCAGCCGCATCCAATCGGATGAAGGTCAGAACATCGTCCGTGGCGTCGAGCGTAATCATTTCGCCCTCGCGCAAAGCGGAATTGGCGTGACGTAACGCGCCCAACGCTTGATAATGCGCCAAAACATCCTCATTCGGCGCGGGGTAGGTATCGCCAGATTCGTCCGCCCACGGGTACGGGGCGCGATTATACGGGTCGTCTTGCGTGTCGATATTCGGCGCGTCGATGGCGATTTCGTCGCCATAGTAAATGGTCGGTGCGCCGGGGAGCGTGAACAAGACAGAGGCCGCCAATTTGAGCGACTCGACATCATCGCCCAGCGCGTTTAAGCTGCGTACCGTATCGTGGCTGCCGAGCAGATTCATCATCGCGTGATAAGCCATCGGCGGGTAATCTTCTTCCACCCCGCGAATCGCCGACTCGAAATCCGCCGGGGTCAGGCCGATGATTTTGCCGTCGTTATCCGCGAAATCGCGCCCGTTGACCAAGCCGATAATGGCGCGGCGATAGCGGTAATTCATCACCGAATCCCATTCGTCGCCCAACAGCCATTCGGTAGAATCGTTCCACTCCTCACCGATAATCACCGCTTCAGGATTCACAGCGCGGACGACCTTACGAAACCCTTCCCAATAGGTGTTATCGGCATCGCGCCCGTTGTCGATGTCGCCGCCGACATCCAGCCGCCAGCCACCGATGCCTTCTGCGCCCCATAGACGCGCCACGCTGTCCGCCCCTTTGAAGAAATAAGCACGCGGGCTGAACTTGGTGTTGTCAATCTTGGGGATGCTGTCGAACCCGAACCACGACTCATAGAAGGTATTGTCCGCGCCGTCATCGACGCACGCGGCGGGTTCTGCACCTGTCGGCGGCGAAAACACGAACCATGTCCGGTAATCACTGTCCACGCTCTCGCACGCGCCGAGGTCGCCCTCAAACCGCCCGTAACGGTCAAAAAGCACGCTGTCGCTACTCATGTGATTGAACACACCGTCAAGGATGAACGTGATTCCGCGCCCCTCACCTTCCGCAATCATCGTGCGAAAGTCGTCCATCGTCCCCAAGAACGGGTCAGGGGCTTTGTAATCCACCGTGTCATAGCGGTGATTGCTACGCGCCTCGAAAATCGGGTTGAGATAAATCGCGGTCACGCCGAGGCTTTGCAGATAGTCCAGTTTTTCGGTGATTCCGGCGAAGTCTCCGCCGAAAAAGTCGCTGTTGAAATACCCTAGACCGGTATCGGTCTGCACGCGACGCCCATCTACGGGCGCTTCATTCCATGTGTCATGGAAAATCAGGTCAAGTTCGCCGTAAAATGTCTCACTGCCAGAGGCGGGGTCATTGGATTTGTCCCCGTTGCGGAAACGGTCAGGGAAAATCTGGTAGACAATCGCGTTCCGCATCCATGCCGGTGTATAAAAGGCCGGGTCATATACGCCAATCTGATAGCTGGCATCGATTGAGACATCCATCGCCGCGCCAACGCCGCCCTTATGGGCGATGTTATACTCGCCGCCCGTCATGGTATCGTCCTCGTAATACCAGACCTTCGCTCTCTTACGGAGGATGAAGCGATAGTAAATCACGGTGGTATCCGTCCCGACATCCAGCGTTGTCTCCCAGAGTTCATAGCCCTCTGGCGTGACGGCCACGCTTTCCAGCGCGACAATACTCTGAGTCTGGTTGAAGGTGCTGTATATCCGCACATTCACGCCATCGGCTTCGCCTTGTAGCGTCCGCAACCGGAGCGTGACTTGTGTCCCGAAAACAACTGCCCCGCCGGGAGTGCGGTAAAGGTCATTCCGACTGTCATGCAACACGCCTGACTCGGCGGGTTCTTGCGCGGTTGCCGTCAGTGACAGCAGCGCCATCAACACCCCGACCATCAAAATTCTTGCCCAAATCCTAAGTTTCATAGCGACCTCGTGAGCTAAATTACGCATCCAGTAGAAGAATCATCTCATTCGACGATGCTCTCGACTGTAGCATGACCACGAAACCTATGCAGGATTTCTGTGTAATCTATCTAAAAACAGCGGTGAATCAGCGCCCCAACCACCCCGGCAAGTCAATCCGAGTCACGCTGTCCAAGAGTTGGGTCAGTTCGCTGACTTTGACCGTGCTGGCGTGTCCATCACCCCGCCACAACACCACCCCGGAAGTATCGACCAAAAACAGGTAGAGGTCATCTTCATGCGGGATGTCTAGGAACTGGCAGAAATGCTCTTTATCGACGTATAGCGTAACCACCGTCTCTAGTGAGAGTTGGTCTTCCAGCACAAAACTGCTGCGGAGATTGCCGTCCTGTTGGGCTTGGTCTTCTGGGGACATGATCTCTAGTGTCGGGACTTCATAGAAGCGCACCCGCTCATATTTCTGGCGGATGAGCTTCAGGTATTTGAGCCAAGATTGCACCGCGAATTGGTGCATCGGGTTAAACAAGACCAGCAAAATATTAAATTCGCCGTCCAGCGAAAATGGGATGATCAGTGATCGCCCATCCAAACTATGACCTCGTGCAGTCGGGAAGTACACGCCTAAAAATCCCCCACAGTTGTTGCATGACCTTTAGTATAAAAAAAGGCCGGGGCTTGTAACAGCCTCGGCCTGAAAATTCGGGACCTTTTGCGGAATTTAGGGGTTGAGCGCCCGTTCGGCCTGCACCTGCAAGTGGCGGAGCTTCTCGCTCAGGTCGCCGCGCCCCTGATCGTTGAGCGCCTCAGCAGCCGTCCGCAGCACTTCAATCAGGCCGTGGCCGAAATGCCCCAAGCCCTCGGACAGCAACGCCCCAGCCGTGGCATCATCCGCCGACAGCAATTGGTTGATGAACTGCACTTCGGCGGGCATGGTCTGTTGAATCATCGCCACGACGCGCTCATAAATGTGCTTGAGCCGCCCCGCTGCATTCGCATCCCCGCGACGTTCGGCCTCTTGCACATTGGCCGATAGCACCGCCATGAACGTCTCATCAACCAGACCGGCATTGGCTTGCAGCGCTTCATCAAGGTTTTCGGCGTTCATCACCGCCTGTAAGAACTGTACCGCCGAGCCGACGCGCATCTGCGACTGTTCATCAATCATCTGACAGAGTTCAACCAGACGCGCCCGCAGTTTATCCAACGTGGGGACATCTTCTGGGATTGACGTGACAAGGCGCGAGTCAAGCAGCGCATAAAATTCTTCGTCAAAGGCGGGGCGAACCAACCCGACCAGCGCTTGCAGCCGCATCTCATCATCGGCATATTGGACGGCCAGATTCAAGAAGTCCTCGCGGGACGCGCCCTCACCCAACGTTTCGAGTTCATCAGCGACGACTTCAACCATCGCCTGCTGCGCCTCACGCTGCGCCTGTAGTTCTTTGCCGAAAGTCGAACGCTCTAGCACGACTTGTTGGGTCGCCATAACCGCCTGAGCCATGTCGGGGCGGCCACTCTGCGCCAGACGTTGCCCCATAGAGGTGAAGGTCTGTACAAAACGCCCGTCAATCGTGGAGTCATGCGTGGCGATGAGCGCATCCAATTCATCATCGGCGGCCTCAACGAACTGCTGTACCAGCGCCGTGCGCGCCTTCGCGTCCGCAATCATCTCCGGCGTGATGCCGTCGGCCTGCAAGACCGTCTCAATCAGACCTTGCATGGTCAGCGTGCGCTTGGGGTTGAACATATACCCCTTGAAATTTTCCTTCGGAAGTTGCTTCATCAAATCGCCGATGATGCGCTCAATTTGGTCTTTGCCGACGTTGATTTCCATTGGGATGAAGGCGATCAACATCTCTTTACTGCCATCGTGATACAACAGCGGCACGGCCACGGTGTTGACCGTCCCACACGACGAACACTGCGCCCGATTCAACTGCTGGTTAATCAACTGTACCTTCAAACCCGGCTCTTGCTGGGCATCCAAGAAGGAGACGATGCGTGCTTGTATCGGCTGCCCACAATTGGAGCAGCGAATGGTCGAGGTTGATTGCATTGGTATAGGACTCCTGATTCGGTCAAAGGTAGGGTTAAGGCTCTCTGGGCAGCCGGATATGAAACGTTGAGCCTTCGCCCAGCTTGCTCTCAACGTCAATCATGCCATGATGGGCGTCAACCACGGCTTTAGCAAGGTAGAGGCCAAGCCCCGTCCCCGGTGTCGCCTTCCGCAGCACGCCCTCGACCCGGTAAAAGCGGTCAAACACGCGCTCTTGGTCGGCTTGGGCAATCCCCACCCCCTCATCGCGGACGTGCAGATAGACCCACTGTTTATCATACTTCCCGCCCAATTCAATGCTGCCGCCGGACGGGGAATACTTAATCGCGTTGCTGACGAGGTTGTCCAGCACCTGCCGCAGCCGCGCTTCGTCGCCCATCACATGCGGGTAGCCCGCCGCGAATTTCAAGACGAAATGGTGCTTGGCCGTCTGGGTCTTGAAGCGTTCGACCACGCGCTCGGCCAATTCTGGCAGCCAGACATCGCTCACATCCAATGTGACGCCGTGCTGGGCTTGGATTTTGCTGGCCGTCAGCAAGTCTTGGATTAACCCGGTCAGCCGGTCAGCCTCATCCTCAATCACGCCCAACGTCTCACGGATAACTTCCGCGTCCCATTCGCCGTCGTCGCGCTGTAGCGTAGCCGCATAGCCTTTGATGATGGCTACCGGCGTCTTGAGTTCGTGCGAGACAACCGAGATGAAGGTGTTCTGCATCTCTTGTGCCTGCCGAAAATTGGTGATGTCGCGCACGTTCGCCACGATATGGTCAAGTGCGCTGTCGTCTGAGGTCAGCATTGGCGCGTAAGTGATGCCCACGCTCAAGGTTTGACCATTTTTCAGCCGCAAATCGCCTTCAACATACAACGTATTGCGCGCCGGCTCAACCGGGCTATTGAACGGGTAGCCGTCAGCAATTGCGCCGCGCAAGTCGCCCTCGTGACCGCCATCCCATTGGATAATCGCGTCGTGAGGTGCGCCAATCGCTTCTAGCGTCCCCCAGCCGGTCATCCGCACCAATGCCTCGTTGAATTGGCGGATGGACAGGTCGCGGTCAAGAATCATCACGCCATCGGCGCTGTGGTCGAGGATGGCTTGAAGTTGACGCCGTTCCTGCGCCACAACCTCATACAGTTGGGCGTTATTGACGGCAATCGCCGCTTGATCGGCAAAACTTTGCAACACCTGTACCTCGTCGCTGGTGATGCCGGTAGCATACGCCCGGAATACCATCAGCAAGCCCAACGCCCGCCCCGCAAAAGCCAACGGTAAGGTTAGCGCCTGCCGCAGTTCTGGGTCAAGCGCCGACGCCATCGCTTGCATCTCGGCCTCTAGGATGCTACGCGCCGGTTCATCTTTCAACAAATCGGTCAATGCGGCCAATCGTTCGGCCACCATGGGGAGTTGTGCGGCCTCAATGCCGATATACGCCCGTGGGATGAAACGTCCAGCGGCGTCACTCAAGGCGACAACGCCGACTTTGGCGTTGGTCATGATGGCGGACGCCTGCAAGACGCGCTTCAACACCTCGTCCAAATCCAGTTGGGCGGTGATGGCGCGTGAGATTTGCAACAAAAAATCACGCTGACGAACGCGGAGGTCAGGTAAGGTTAACATGACGACAATTGTAGCATGCCCAACGCCAACTGGGGCAGTTTGGCCTACATTTCTGACGTACCTCTTACAGTTTATGGGGTCTGAGTCAGACGCGCCGCCAAACCAGTCAAATCGCCACGCCCGCCGTCGGTCAGCGCCAGAATCGCCGCGCCAATCAGACCCGCGTCCCCGCCCAATGCCGCCGGAACGATGTCAAACCCCTCCAGATAAGCCGGTGTGCTGACGTGTTGACGGATGGCCGCCCACATCGGGTCGTATAACTGTGCGCCGAGTTTCGTCACCCCGCCGCCCATCACCAGCCGCTGCGGGTTGAACAAGTGCAACAGGTTAACAATCCCAATCCCCAGCAACGCCCCGGCCTTGTGAATCACCTCCGACGCCAGCGCATCCCCTAATGCAGCCGCCTCCCCCACTTGCGCGGTATTGAACTCCCCCGCACCACTGAGCGACGATTCGCGCCCCGCCTTCAACGCCTCACGCGCCATACGGGTGATGTGCGGCCCGCTGACCAATGTCTCGAACATCCGCACATCAGACGGGTCAACCGCCATCAGCAAAATCCCCGGCTCACCCGCCAAGCCTCTCGACCCAGCCAACAATTTGCCGTCTACGATGATGCCGCCGCCTACCCCTGTGCTGATGGTCAGATAAATCATGTCGCGTGTGCCGCGTCCCGCCCCACACAGGTATTCACCCAGACCGGCAGCGTTGGCATCATTGCCGACTGTGACCGGCACGCCCAGCGCGTCGGTCAAGACCTGACCCAACGGAAAACTCCTCAGCGGCAAATTCGGCGGCGTCAAGATGACCCCGCTGAACGGGTCAAGCGGCCCCGGCGCGCCCAACCCTACCGAATCTACCGGAGTCCCGTCCGTCGGCCAAACGGCGCGTATCGATTCCAAAATCGCGTCCACCACCGTCTGAGCGCTGGCCGTCCGCGTCGGGCGAATATCCCGCTGAAGGATGTTCAACTGAGAATCCACCAGCGCAGCACGGGTCTGCGTGCCTCCGAGGTCAACTGCGATAATCATGCCGTCCGTCATGTCCTACCCCTTCACTATGTTTCGATAACGGTTACATCTCTAAGAGGTCGTTTGGAAATTCATCGGGCGGACAAGTCTCGCCCCTACAGGACACCCTGTGACGCGATTTTGAATACACATCATCAGAAATTTTGTAGGGGCGACGCTTGCGCGCCCGCCGTGAATAAATGATAAATCAGGTCTAATGTCGAATATTCAAACGGCCTCTAACACATTATCTCTCTAATATACAAGGGGCGCGGCTTGCCCGCCCGTTCTTGTAGGCGCGTCCGCCTGTCCCCCAATCACAGGGGGTGATTCTCAAAGTGATTGACGCGCCGGGAAAATCGTCCTATGCTCTCTCATACAAGTGTTGATGGAGACGAGTAACGGGCGTCACCATGAAGTCCAGAGAGTCGCGCCTTCGGCTGTGAGCGCGACCTTCACCCGCCCGCCAAGACCCTCCTGAGCGCGAGGCAAACCCCGCACGCCATCCCCGGCTGCGGATAAACCCCCGACGGTTCGCCCCCGTTAACCGGCTCTAAGACCTGTGCGCGTCCCTCACCTCGGCGCACGCGGGTGAACTGCGGTGGCACCACGGAAGCCCTCTCCGTCCGCAGATGAAGAGAGGCTTTTGTCAAGCGTGGAGTCCTGAGTCCCCAGTCCTGAGTGATAAAGGCGCAAGGCAACAAATGCAAGCGAAAACAGGTGTTTATCCCCTTTTTGCTCGCCCCTTGTAGCTGCTCTCATCACTCATCACTTTCAACTCATCACTGCACCTTATGGAGGTGTAATCCCATGTCCCGTATTTTGTCATCCCAACTCTCGCAGCACATCGGGCAGCGTGTCACGCTGTCGGGTTGGCTGCACCGCTGGCGTCCAATGGGCGGATTCGGATTCGTCGTGCTGCGTGACCGTGACGGTCTGACGCAGGCGGTGGTCGATTCGCCGGAACAACTCGACGGCATCTACGCTGAATCGGTCATCAAGGTTGAGGGCGAGGTCGTCGCTGAGCCGAAAGCGCCCAACGGGGTCGAAATCCATAACGCGCAAGTGACGGCGATTTCTCAGGCCGCCGAGCCGCCCCCATTTGACCTGTTCCGCCCGATGCTCAACGCGCAACTCCCGACCTTGCTCGACCACGCCGCCCTGACTCTGCGCCACCCGCGCCAGAGGTCGCTGTGGGAAATCGCCGCCGTCAGTATGGACGGATTCCGCTCAACCTTACGCAGACAGGGCTTCACCGAGATTCAGACGCCCAAAATCGTCGCCTCAGCCACCGAATCGGGCGCGAATGTGTTCAAAATTGACTATTTCGGGCGGCCAGCGTATCTGGCGCAAAGCCCGCAGTTCTATAAGCAGACGATGGTCGGCGTGTTCGAGCGCGTATTCGAGGTCGCGCCGGTTTTCCGCGCCGAGCCACACGATACCCCGCGCCATCTGAACGAATACGTCTCACTGGACGCCGAATTGGGCTTCATCCGCGATCATCACGACGTGATGGACATCTTGACCGGCGTCCTCGGCGGCATGATTGATGCGATTCAGACTCAGGCCGCCCGCGCCGTCGGGATTCTAAACCTCAAGCTGCCCGCCGTCCCCGCCAAAATCCCCGCGCTACATTTCACCGAGGCGCTGGAACTGGTCTATAAATTGACCGGCGAGGACGCCCGCCACGAGCCAGATTTATCACCACAACACGAGCGCGTCTTGGGCGAATGGGCGCTAAAGGAACACAACAGCGCGTTCGTATTCGTGACCGGCTACCCGATGGTCAAGCGCCCGTTCTATACCCACTCCGACGCGGCGCGTCCGGCCTATTCCAACAGCTTCGACTTGCTGTTCCGAGGTCTAGAACTGGTCACGGGGGGACAGCGACTGCACCTCTACAATGATTACCTGTCGGCCTTAGCGGGGCGTGGATTGTCGCCCGACGCTTTTGAGGGCTATCTGGAGGCGTTCAAATATGGGATGCCGCCGCATGGTGGATTCGCCATCGGGCTGGAGCGCTGGGTGACTCGGTTGGCGGAACTGCCCAACGTGCGCGAGGCCGCGCTGTTCCCGCGTGACATCGCCCGCCTGACGCCGTAAGCCGGGGGCGAACACGCCACGTCTAACCAGTACGTCAATATCGTACAGTAGGGGTATAGCATTGTTATATCCCGCTACAGGAGTTCCGCATGTCTGCACAAACCGAGGTCGCCACGCTGGGCGGCGGTTGTTTCTGGTGTCTTGAGGCGGTCTATGACCAACTCAAAGGCGTTATCTCCGTCGAATCGGGCTATATGGGCGGGCAAGTCGCCAACCCGACCTATAAAGCCGTCTGCACCGGCACAACCGGCCACGCGGAGGTCGTCCAAGTGACATTCGACCCCGCGCAAATCCATTTCGTGGACATTTTGGGCGTGTTCTTCGCCATCCATGACCCGACCACGCTCAACCGTCAAGGCGCGGATGTCGGGACGCAATACCGTTCGGCGGTGTTCCATCACAGCCCGCAGCAGAAACAAGCCGCCACGGGGTTGATTGCGGAACTTACCGAGCAATCGTTGTTCCCCAGCCCTATCGTCACGCAAATCGTCCCCATCGAGACGTTCTACATCGCCGAGGACTATCATCAGGAATATTTCGCCAAGAATCCGTCGGCGGGCTACTGCCAATTCGTGGTCGCGCCAAAGGTCGCCAAATTCCGCAAGTCGTTCTATGACCGGCTGAAGAAATAGCGGCAGCATTCTTGCCATCCGTTTTGTGATGTCTGAACGGACACCCAAAAAGGCCTCCCTACACAGGACAACGCAGGCGTTGTCCCTACGAATGGACGATCATCCGATTTCATTTCGTAGGGACAGAGCCTGCCCTGCCCAACCTATCCCCGGTCTATCCCCAATGTCTATCAAAATTATTCTCATGATTCAGCGTCTATAACCAAATTTAATGAGGTTTCTTTTGGCTTACGGGTATGCCTTTGCAAACGGAGTCAGGGCGTGATAGATTCATAGGTAAGTGCGAAGTAGTTTTAAGTGGTTTTCGCGCTAAAAACCCGTTTTTTCATTTCAAGGAGCTTTACCCATGAAGAAGTTTGCACTTTTGTTGGTGCTACTCGTCGCAGCTTTTGCGCTGCCGACTGCTGCTCAGAGTGAACTCATGAGCCTGTCGGCGGAAAGCTGCGATTATGGCGGCATCATCAAGTCCATCGAAGCGGTGGACAGCCTGACCGTCAAGTTTACTTTGTGCGTCCCCGACCCGGCCTTCCCCGCCAAAGCAGCCTTCGCGGCCTTCGGCATCCAACCGTCTGAGCATCTTGAGGCCACCGGCGGTTCACCCGTCGATAGCCCCATCGGCACCGGCCCGTACATGCTGGAGCGTTGGGATCGCGGCACTGAAGTCGTCTTGGCCCGCAACGACGCCTATTGGGGCGAAGCTGCTAAGGAAGCCACACTGATTTTCCGTTGGAACAGTGAATCGGCTGCCCGCGTGACCGAGCTTCAGGCTGGCACGGCTGACGGCATCGACAACCCCGGTCCGGCAGACTTTGCCATCATCGAAGGTGATATGAGCCTCGCGCTGTATGAGCGCCTCGGCACCAACGTGTTCTACGTGGGCTTCAACAACACCATCGCGCCGTTCGACAACGTGCTGGTACGTCAGGCCATCTCGCACGCCATCGACAAGCAACGCATCGTCGATAACTTCTACCCGCGTGGGTCGGTTGCGGCCACCCAGTTCATGCCGCCCGCCATCCCCTCCGGTTACAGCGAAGGATTCGAGCCGCTGGAATACAACCTCGACACCGCCCGCGAATTGCTGGCCGCGTCGGGCGTGACCCTGCCGCTGGAAATCAAGTTGACCTACCGTGACGTGGTTCGTGGTTACCTGCCCAGCCCGGGCATCGTCGCCAACGACATCGCCTCGCAATTGGCCGAAGTCGGCATCACCGTGACCGTCGAAGTCATCGAGTCGGGCGCGTTCATCGCCAGCACCCAAGCCGGAACCGAAGGCTTCTACCTGTTGGGTTGGGGCGCTGACTATCCGGATGCCACCAACTTCCTCGATTACCACTTTGGCACCAACCAGAACATCCAGTTCGGCGACAAGTTCGAGGAAATCACCGGCCCGTTGACTGCCGCCGCTCAATTGGCTGACTTCGATGCCCGCCAAGCCCTATACGCCGAAGCCAACGCCGCTATCCGCGACAACGTGCCGATGGTTCCCGTCGCTCACGGCGGTTCGGCCACCGCGTTCCGCGCCGAAATCACGGGCGCACACGCTTCACCTCTCGGCAACGAGAACTTCTCGGTCATGGAAGACCCGTCGGATGATGTGTTCGTCTGGATGCAGAACGCCGAGCCTATCGGCCTGTACTGCGGCGACGAAACCGACGGCGAGTCGCTCCGTGCTTGCGAACAAATTGTTGAGTCACTGTTGGCCTACGAAGTCGGCGGTTCGGCGGTCATCCCCGGTCTCGCCACCGGCTATGTTGCCAGCGATGACCTGACCGAGTGGACCTTCACCCTACGTGACGGCGTGACCTTCCACGACGGCAGCGCCTTCGACGCCAACGACGTGGTTGCCAGCTGGGTCATCCAGTGGGACGCCGCCAACCCGTTGCACGTCGGCAACACCGGTCAGTTCGAGTACTTCGGCGCACTGTTCGGCGCGTTCTTGAACCCGCCTGCCACCGAATAAACCTCACCCCAAACCTCCTCTCCATTGGGAGAGGGGGTGTATTTCAGAGGTTATATGCCCGTCCGAGTCAGAAAAAACCTGCCTCGTAGCAAAAGCCCCTCTCCTATGGAGAGGGGTTGGGGTCAGGTTCACTTTTAACTCCGTTTTTCAACAAAGTCTTAGGTAATGTCTCGATTTCTTGTTCGGCGCTTGTTATCTGCCATCCCAGTCTTATTCGGCATCCTGATCGTCACCTTCGTGTTGGCGCGTTCGATTAAAGGCGACCCCTGCCGCGCCATCCTCGGTGAACGCGCCACGCAAGCATCATGCGATGCGTTCGCAGCCCGTAACGGACTGAATGAACCTATCCCTGTTCAATTCGTCTATTACATCGGCAACGTCGCACGCGGCGACCTCGGCGAATCACTCCGGTCTGGGCGCACGGTGGTCGATATTCTGGCCGAACGCCTCCCCGTCACCATCGAACTCGCCATGACTGCGTTGGTCTTAGCCATCATCGTCGGCGTCCCGTTGGGGGTCTTAGCCGCATATAAACACAATTCTTTTATAGATGTCGCTACCATGACCGGCGCGAATATCGGGATTAGTATGCCGGTTTTTTGGCTGGGATTGATGCTCAGTTATGTGTTCGCCGTCATGCTTAAAGGGACACCGTTCGCCCTCCCGCCCACCAATCGCCTTGACGCGGGTCTGAACCCAATGCCTTTTTATGAGCTTTGGGGCTGGGTGGTCGATGGGCAAGCGCCGAATCCGTTCTGGGTATTTTTTGGTCGATTTTATGTCCTCAATGGGCTGATTACCGGCAATATGGAGGTCTTCACCAGCGCGTTGAAACACCTGATTTTGCCAGCCGTCACCGTCGGCACAATCCCGCTGGCAATTATCGCCCGCATGACGCGCTCTAGCCTACTGGAAGCCCTCAACCAAGATTACATCCGCACCGCCCGCTCGAAGGGGTTGGCTGAACGACTGGTCGTGTTCCGCCATGGGATGCGAAACGCCATGTTGCCCGTCGTCACGATTATCGGCCTCAATTTCGGTTTTTTGGTGGCGGGCGCAGTCCTGACCGAAACCGTATTCAGTCTGACCGGAATCGGGCGGACGCTATTCGAGGCCATCACCGCCCGTGATTATGCGGTGGTGCAAGGCGTCACGTTGGTCACGGCAGTTGCTTTCGTCGCAATTAACCTGATGGTCGATTTGTTCTATGGCGTGCTAGACCCACGCATCCGCCTCGGCTGAGAGTCAACATGAGCAGCAACCCCCGTGAAATCGTCCCGATTAAATTAAGCGAAGATGGCCTCGGCGCACAACGTTCGCCCCTACGTGACACCATCAGACGCATCCTGCACAGCCGTTCCGCCGTGGTCGGCTTGGTTATGATCGCCTTCATGTTGCTGGTCGCCATCGGCGCGGATTTCATCGCCACCCATGACCCGATTAAACCGATGTTCGGTGTCCCCGGCGAAGTCGCCCCGCTACCGCGTAAGTTGCCGTGTGTCCCGTGGGCGGGATGCACCGAGCCAACCCATTACATGGGCTTAGACCAGAATGGCCGCGATGTGTTCAGCCGCGTCGTCTACGGGTCGCGCCTATCGCTGTTCGTGGGAATCAGCGTCGTGGCTTTCTCGCTCACTGTGGGCGTCCTGATCGGCCTTGTCGCTGGATATATGGGCGGCTGGATAGAAGATGTCCTGATGCGTGCGATGGACGTGCTGCTGGCCTTCCCATCGCTACTGCTGTCCATCGCTATTGTCAGCATCTTAGGCCCCGGCCTGCAAAACGCGCTGTTAGCCATCGGCATTGTGTCCGTCCCTGTCTATGCACGTTTGACTCGCGCCTCCGTCCTGAGCGTCAAAGAGATGGAATATGTGACGGCGGGGCGGGCATTAGGGG
>Ga0163147_10006802_pt1 | contig 13230 bp, 10 predicted proteins | sample OliLakLV19MP6G1_FD_148597 | JGI IMG/M metagenome (GOLD analysis project Ga0163147, IMG submission 148597) | Freshwater microbial mat bacterial communities from Lake Vanda, McMurdo Dry Valleys, Antarctica- Oligotrophic Lake LV.19.MP6.G1 | ecosystem: Environmental > Aquatic > Freshwater > Lake >...
CTGATATAAATTTTGCATTTCCTTCAAGCATGCAAATTCCGTCTTCGGTTCCTGCTATTAACAGTTTAACATCCGAAGCTGCTATTTGATCATAATCAGCATCAAATATCCATTCACCGTTAATTTTAATAACTTCAATTCCACCTACAGGAGCCAAAAAAGGTATTTTTGAAATACATAAAGCTAAAGATGAACCTATAAGCGAGATTATACTTGGAGTATGTTTTTTATCGACCGAATATACTGTTGAAAGTAATTGAACTTGATCAAAAAATCTAGCTGGAAAGATAGGCCTAATAGCTCTATCTATTAATCTGGAAGTCAAAACTTCTCTATCGGTAAACTTACCTTCTCTTTTGAAATATCCGCCCGGAATCTTACCCGCAGCCGAAAATTGCTCCCTATAATCAACCGTCAATGGTAAAAAACCCGGGAACTCTTTTGACTTGGCTGAAACAACAGTTGATAAAACTACGGTACCACCATGCTTAATCCAAACCGCCCCTTCTGCCTGATTTGCAAACTTACCGATTTCAACTTCGTAACCAAAGTCTTTTAAATTAAATTTTTTTACCATTTTTAAATCTCAATTAGGCCGTTAATTATAGATACGCATTTACTTATTGACGTATGACAATTTATTTTCTTATGCCCAAACTTTCTATTAATTTTCTATATAAATTTTCATTATTTCTTTTGACATAATCCAAAAACTTTCTTCTTTGTGAGACAAGTTTTGTAAGACCTCTTTTAGATCCCATATCTTTGGGTTGAACTTTAAAATGTCCAATCAAAGAGTTTATTCTTGCAGTCAAGTTAATCACTTGTACTTCACTTGAACCTGTATCTTTTTCATGATGCTGAAATTTACTTTTTATATCAGTTACTTTAGTATCGTTAACCATTTTAATTAAACCTTTATAAATATTACAATAATCAAAAACTTTTTAACTGGTAGGCGCGAGCGGGATTGAACCGCTGACCCTTGCTACGTCAAAGCAATGCTCTGCCACTGAGCTACGCGCCTACTACTTTTTCTTATTATTTACTCCGAGCTTCTTTTCTCTCTTCTGCCATTGCTTTCTTTTCCAATTCAGACAAATCTTTACCTATATATTTTTCCATAAAAGAAGTGATTCCCGTACCTGCAGGTATTAATTTCCCTACAATCACATTTTCTTTTAGTCCATATAGATGATCAACCTGACCTGAACATGCGGCTTCAGCCAGAATTCTAGTAGTTTCCTGGAATGATGCTGCGGCAAACATACTTTCAGTAACCAAGGATGCCATAGTAATACCCATTAATATAGGCTTTGCTGCAGCAACTCTTTTACCTTCTGCATGAAGAAGTGAATTGACCATTTTAAAGTGAATGTGATCAACTTTGTCCCCGATTAGGAAATCACTTTCTCCGGAATCGGTTATTCTTACTTTACGCAACATTTGCCTTACGATCAATTCAATATGTCTGTCGTTAATAAAAATTCCATGCAATCTATATATCTGCTGAATCTGATTAACAATATATTTCTGCAGATAATTCGGTCCCAATATACGCAGTAAATCATTTAACACCGGTTCACCCGATGTTAATGCATCACCTGCATTAACCTTATCACCGGTTACAACATTTAATTGTTTTCCTCGAGGTGCAAAATAATCAAATGATTGTTCGCCCGAAGCAATAGTAATCTTTCTTAATCCTCTATGCAATCCACCAATAACCACTTCACCGTCAATATCGGCTAATATGGAAGGATCTTTTGGAATGCGGGCTTCAAATAATTCTGCAATTCGCGGCAATCCACCTGTAATATCTTTTGTTTTTGATAATTCTCGAGGCATCTTAATCAAAACATCACCGACCTCAACCTTACTATTCGGTCCTACAACCAAATATGCACCGGTAGGCAGGTAATATTGAGCCAATTCATTTCCTTCGGAATCAACAACGCTTATCGCAGGTTGATAACGTTCACCTTTATTATCAAGAATAATTCTGTTTGTGATACGGGTTGTTTCATCATAAACTTCCTGCATCGTAACATTGGATACCAAATCAACAAATTTAATGTAACCCGATTTTTCCGTTAATAGGACTTTGTTATTTGCATCTAAATCAACAAGCTTGGTTCCTACTTTAACTTCGGATCCGTCTTCTACTAATAAGATAGAACCGTATTCTACATCCTGTTCCTGTAAAACAAGTCCGTCCTTTGAGGTAATTACAATTTTACCCTTACGGCCTAAAACTATATTTTTACCTTCGCGATTTTTTATCGCACGAATTTCTTTATATTCAACAATTCCTTCATGCTTTACCGCAAATAAATACTGTTCAGTAATACTTGCAGTTCCTCCGATATGGAATGTTCTCATTGTAAGCTGGGTTCCGGGTTCACCAATAGATTGCGCCGCAATAATTCCGACCGTAGCCCCGATATCAACTAATTTGCCTTTTGAAAGATCCATGCCATAACATTGAGCACATACACCGCGTCTTGCTTGACAACTTAAAACAGATCTTACTAAGACTTTTATTAGATTTGCATCTGCAATCTTATCAACATCGGATTTTTCAACAACTTGGCCTTGTTTTAATAATATTTCACCTGTTATGGTATCTCTTACATCAGCTGCCAAAACGCAACCGAATGTTCGCGAAGCCAATGAATAAATTATATCGCCTGATTCTTTCAGGTCTTCCAATTCAATATAACCCAATGTATTACAATCGAACATGGAAATAACGACATCCTGAGCAACGTCAACTAAACGTCTGGTTAAATATCCGGAGTTAGCTGTTTTAAGTGCTGTATCGGCCTGTCCTTTTCGCGCACCGTGAGTTGAAATGAAATATTCAAAAACACTCAAGCCTTCTTTAAAGTTACTCTTAACCGGTGTTTCCATAATTTCACCGGAAGGCCTTGCCATTAATCCACGCATCCCCACTAACTGCTTAATCTGATCTTTGGATCCTCTTGCGCCCGATTCCAACATCATGAACATAGAATTAAAAGGGATAAAATCTTTTTGGGTATTAAGATATGCAATTTTATTTTGTTGTTCAAGATCTTTCATCATTTCTTTTGCAATATCAGCCGTAGCCTGTCCCCAAACTCCTATAACTTTGTTCTGGCGTTCACCATTTGTGATTGCCCCGTCCATATAAAGTTTCTCGACGCGTTTAACTTCGTCTTCCGCTTTATCGACAATAACACTTTTCTTTTCCGGAATAATTAAATCCGAAATAGCAAAAGATATTCCGCCTTCAGTTGAATATTTAAATCCAAGTTTTTTAATATTATCAAGAGCCGAAACCGTTGATTTAGCACCGAAACGATAATAAATATTTTCTACTAATTTAGCCAAATCGCTTCTACGCATAACGCGATTTACCCATTTAAAATCGGATCCGTCAGGTAAAGCTTCAAATAAAAGAACACGTCCCGCAGTTGACTCTACTAATCCTTCGGATTTTAAACGAACTTTAATAGAAGCATGAAGCCCCACGCTACCGAATTGCAAAGCGGTTATAACTTCTTGAATATTTGAAAAGTTTGTGCCTTCACCGATTACATTACAACGTGCTTTGGTTATATAATGCAATCCAAGTACCATGTCTTGAGAAGGAATCGTTATAGGTCTTCCATTGGAAGGTGAAAGAAGATTTTTTGTAGAAAGAACTAATTCTTCACATTCAGCTATAGCTTTCTTACTTAATGGAATGTGAACAGCCATTTGGTCACCGTCAAAGTCAGCATTAAATGCTGCGCAAACCAATGGATGTATAGTGATTGCTTTTCCATCAACCAAAATTGGATAAAAAGCTTGAATTCCAAGTCTATGCAAAGTAGGCGCACGATTCAAAAGAACAGGTCTATTGCGAACAACATTTTCAAGAACATCCCATACTTCAGGCTCAAATTTTTCGACCATTTTTTTTGCCATGCGCAAGTTGGGAGCCAATTCGCATTTAATCAACTCGGAAAGAACGAAAGGTTTAAATAATTCAAGAGCCATCATTTTAGGCAATCCGCAATGATCAAGTTTTAATTCCGGATTAACTACGATTACTGATCGTCCTGAATAATCAACACGTTTTCCCAATAAGTTTTGTCTGAATCTACCTTGTTTGCCTCTAAGCATTTCACTTAATGATTTTAACGGACGTTTATTGGAACCTCTAACAGGTTGACCTCTTCTTCCGTTATCAATTAAGGCATCAACAGACTCTTGAAGCATTCTTTTTTCATTTTTTATAATTACTTCAGGAGCTTCTATTTCCATTAATCTTCTTAGACGAATATTTCTATTCAAAACTCTTCTGTATAACTCATTAAGATCGGAACTTGCAAATCTACCGCCTTCCAATGGCACCAAAGGCCTTAAATCGGGTGGTAATACCGGAAGAATTTGTAAAATCATCAATTCCGGTCTGAGTTTTGCCTGAGTTAACTTTGAAAGGGCTTTAATTCTTCTGGTAATCTTATGTCTGGAAGTTATGGATGTTGATTTCTTATATTCTTCCTGCAATACGGATATTTCAAGATTAAGATCCATCATGCACAGAATATCTCTGATTGCTTCTGCACCGCTCTTGGCGACAAATTCATAATCTTCAGAATGTGCATCAAGATAATTTTCATACTCTAAATTTGTAAGTATGGTTTTTCTTGAATAAGGTGATTTACCCTGATTGACAACAATATATGATTCGAAATAAATTACACGTTCAATATCTTTAACTGACATATCAAGCATTAAACTTAAATAACTTGGTATACCTTTTAAGTACCATATATGAGATACGGGGGCCACAAGTTCAATATGGCCCATTCTTTCACGCCTTACACGTGACTGAATAACTTCAACGCCGCACTTTTCACAAGTTACACCGCGATGCTTCATACGTTTATATTTACCACAATTACATTCCCAATCCTTTACAGGACCGAAAATTCGGGCACAAAATAAACCGTCTCTTTCAGGTTTTAATGTTCTATAGTTGATTGTTTCGGTTTTTTTAACTTCTCCATAAGAGAGCGCTCTGATTTTCTCCGGATAAGCAAGACCAATTCGTATTGCATTAAACTGAGTTGTCCTAATATACTCTCTAAATCTTGAAAGCATCTGATTATTAGTCACCTACTTCCTCCCTGTTACCTTTGAATAAGTCTACTTGTAAAGCCAAACTCTGAAGTTCTTTAATCATAACGCTGAATGATTCAGGCAATCCGGGTTCAGGTATATTGTCCCCATCACCTCTTACGATTGTTTCATAAACCTTATGTCTACCTGTTACATCATCTGATTTATAAGTTAATAATTCTTGTAATGTATAAGCCGCGCCATAAGCTTCTAAAGCCCAGACTTCCATTTCACCGAAACGTTGACCCCCAAATTGCGCTTTACCGCCTAATGGTTGCTGTGTTACTAATGAGTATGGTCCGACAGATCTTGCATGCAATTTATCATCAACCATGTGATTAAGTTTCATCATATAAATTGAACCGACGGTTACGGGTTGATCAAAATAATTACCTGTTCTTCCATCTCTCAACATATATGCACCTGTTTCAGGCATATTCAATGATCTTAAAATTGGTCTAATATCTTCATCAAACGAAGCTCCGTCAAATACGGGAGACTGAAAACATACGCCTCTTTCATGAGTTTGACGTGCTAATTCGTATATTCCCTCTTTTCCTGAATTCTTCTCTATTGAGTCAATTACTTCATCACTGAAATATTTTGCTAAGAATTGTTTTATTCCGGAATAATCATTTTCCAAAAGAAATTTGCCTAATTCTTTTCCAAGCCTGTTTCCGGCAAAACCCAAAATAATTTCAAGAATTTGCCCCACGTTCATACGTGAAGGAACACCAAGCGGATTCAATACTATATCAACCGGCGTGCCATCTTCCAAATACGGCATATCTTCACGCGGAACAATAATGGAAACGACACCTTTATTACCGTGTCTTCCCGCAATTTTATCACCGACTTGAATTGCACGCTTGGAAGCTACATAAACCTTAACCATCTTAATAACACCTGAAGGAAGGACATCGCCTTTTTTGAGACGATTTATACGTTCTTCTTTAAATGTTTCTAAGATTGTCAGTTGATTTTCAAAAGTTTTCTTTATTCTTGCAAGCTCACTTGTTTCCGAACTTGATTTAAGTTTTATATTAAACAATTCTACAAGTGTAAGCTCTTGAAGCTTCTTTTTATCCAAAACATCTTTTTTGATTAAAGCTGAATCCGTTTTTGCTGCAGGCTCATTACCTGAAAGCAATTCTAATGTTTTTTCAAACACCATTTTATTCAACAGATCAACATGCTCAACAAAATCAGTTTCAATTTTCTTTGTATGAGTAGCTACGATTTCTTTATAATGCTTATCTTTTCTTATTCCGCTTCTTGAAAATACTTTAACATCAATTATTGTACCTTCAATACCGGGTGGCACGCGCAATGAAGTATCTCTTACTTCTCTTGCCTTTTCGCCGAAAATAGCTCTGAGTAATTTCTCTTCAGGTGAATATTGAACATCACCCTTCAAAGTAACTTTACCGACTAAAATATCACCTGATCTGACTCTTGTACCAATTTTAACGATACCCTCTTCATCAAGACCAACCAATGCAGTTTCACTCACATTAGGAATATCGGCAGTTATTTCTTCGGGTCCAATCTTTGTTTCTCTTGCATCCACGATATATTCATCGATTTGAACTGAAGTAAATATATCTTCCGAAACGAGACGCTTACTTAATACGATTGCGTCTTCAAAGTTGTATCCATGCCAAGGCATAAATGCAACCAATAAATTAGACCCCAATGCCAATTCGCCTTTTTCAACAGACGAACCGTCAGTTAACACATCGCCGGCTAATACCCTTTGACCGCGTTTAACTACAGGTCTTTGATGAATCCAAGTACTGTAACTTGAACGTTTGAACTTTTTCAGATTATAAACATCGATTCCGTTAGCAATCCAATCATCAGTATTAAAAAATACTTCTTCATCAACACGTATGACTATTTTATCGGCAGAAACAGATTCAACAATGCCCGGTTTTTTTGCAAATAAAATTGCGCCGGATCCCTTACATACTTCCTTTTCCATGCCTGTGCCGACTATCGGCGCCTGACATTTAATTAAAGGAACAGCTTGGCGTTGCATGTTAGCACCCATTAATGCACGGGTTGCGTCATCATGCTCTAAAAATGGAATCAAAGCGGCAGCAACGGAAACTAATTGTTTCGGTGATAAATCAATATAATCTATTTTTTCTTTATCAACATATAAAAAGTTTTCTTCATTTCTGGCAAGAACAAGCTCTCTATCTTTCTTAAGAGTCTTGGACTGCTCATCTGCAGCCTCAGCCTGCGCAATAAATTTAGAAGTTTCTTCAAAGGCGTCCAAGAAGACAACTTCATCTTTGATTTTTCCGTTTTCAACGGGTCTATAAGCAGTTTCAATAAAGCCCAGATCATTAACCATTGCATAAGTAGCCAAAGAAGAAATCAAACCAATTGTTTGACCTTCAGGGGTTTCGATCGGACAAATTCTTCCATAATGCGAAGTATGAACGTCACGGATCTCATATGTTGCCCTGTCTTTTAAAACACCGCCGGGCCCGAGGGCGGACAATCTTCTTTTATGTGCAATTTCTGCTAAAGGATTAGTTTGGTCCATAAATTGTGATAATTGACCTGTACCGAAAAATTCTCTAAGAACTGCACTTAATGGTTTAACATTCAAAAGATCCTGAGGCATTAATGCTCCGCTGATCTCCTGAACTCTAAATCTTTCACGCACTATTCGTTCAATACGTGCAAAGCCGACATAAATCTGATTGCTTAACAGCTCTCCGACTAATCTGACTCTTCTGTTGCCAAGATGATCAATATCGTCCAACTCACCTTCACCGCGTTCACGTAGATTAACCAAATAACGTACAGTAGCAAAAATATCGTCCCGAGTTAAAGTAGTTACATTTCCGGGTATTTCCAGATTCAATTTTCTATTCATACGTACACGTCCGACCTCAGTCAGATCATACATACGTCTTGAGAAAAAAAGATTTTCAAGTTTAGCTAAAACATCTTTAACAGATGAGCTGTCTCCGGGCCAAACTTTGGAATGTAATTCTTTCAGTGCATCTTCCATAGAATAACAACTATCTTGAGTCAACGTAACTGCAAGAGTCGGTTGATATACATAACCTGAAGAAACTACTAAATCAAATTCAAGTTTTTTGTGTTTCTTTATTTGATCAAATAATTCCGGCGTAAACAATTGTCCTTGTTCAACAAGTATTTCACCTGTAGAAGGATCAACGATCTCTTTAGCCAAAATTTTATTTATAAGATTTGATTTTTGTAAAATAAGTTTATCAATATCATTCTTTAGGAGACGATTCAGAACTTCCTTGTTAACACGGGTTCCCGCCAATGAAGAAGATGACTCGGGAAGCATATCCGCTTCAAGTCTTAATCCTAAAATAGAGTCATCAACTTTTCTTATGAATTTTCCATTTTCAAAATAAACACGATCGAACTTATAAAAAAATGGAATAATTTGATCCCTTGGGATCCCTAAAGCTTGTAAAAATGCGGTAACCAATAATTTTTTCTTTTTATCAATTCTGACATAAAGACAATCATTACTGTCAAACTCAAAATCAAGCCATGAACCTCGCATAGGTATTATTCTGGCTAAATAATATGCTTTACCCTTAACATCTTTAATTTTTTTGCTCTTGGAAAAAACAACTCCGGGAGATCTATGCATTTGACTTACAACTACACGATCCACTCCATTTATTAAAAACGTACCTTTGTTGCCAAGCTTTATTCTTCCCGCTTCTTCATAAATGTCCGCCATAACAGGCATATCCGTAAAAAATATATCCTGCTCTTTTACATCCCTAACTTTTTTTTCGCCTGAAATAATATCCCAACTAATAAGTTGAACTTTAATCTTAAGGGGCATTGAAAAAGTTTGGCCGTTTGACTGACATTCATCAAGATTCATCGGCATTTGAACCGTTACTCTGGATAAACAATTTGAACACGTTTTATACGAGGCGGTTTTTTTGCTGCAAAACTTACATTTAAAATCCGAATCCAAACGGGAACAGTCAGATTTTTTGCATGAAGAGCAAGTCCAAGCGTATCTGTTACTTATATTGGTAAGTTTTCCACATGTACATGCCCAATGACCCAATTCATAACTTACATATTCAAGGGACATTTTATCATCGTACTCAATTGGAAAAATATCTCTCAATACCTTTTCAAGCCCTACTTCCTTACGTTCGGAAGATAAATAATCAAGTTGTACAAAATCATTGAATGATTTAGATTGTACCTCTATCAAATTAGGAACAGGAACAATATCTTTAAGTTTACTGAAGGATTTACGAATAACCTGGTTATTAATATCCAAGGACGGCATCGAGCTGCTCCTCATCGATTGAAATTCCTGATCTATAATGCTTGACAATACGCGTACGTTTTCCGGAAATAACTTCTTATGAAAGTTCTACTACCGCGCCAACTTCTTCTAATGCCTGTTTCATTTTTTGAGCATCATCTTTTGAAGCTGATTCCGCAATAACAGTAGGAGCATTTTCAACCGCATTTTTAGCATCGGTCAAAACCATTGTAGTAACTTTACGCAATGCTTTTATGACGTCGATCTTTTTATCGCCGGCTGCTTTCAATGTAACTTTAAATTCAGTTTTTTCTTCCTGTTTAGGAGCTGCTGCTGTTGCTGCTGCAGGCGCGCTGCTCATAGCTGCTGAAACGCCGAATTCTGTTTCAATAGCTTTAACTAATTCTGATAATTCCAAAACTGACATTTTCTTAATAGAATCTATAAAACTTGCATTATTTGACATATGAGTCTCCATAAAATTAACTGTTTATATTTATGTTGTTACTGTTTATTTTCATTTTTTTGATCTGCCACCAAGCTCAATGCCCGGGCCAGATTGCCGACTGATGCCATAAGCACACCGCATAATTGCGAAAGCAATACATCTCTTGAAGGCAAAGTAGCAATTAATTCAAAGTATTCTTTATTGATTACTTTGGATTCAAAGCATCCGGCTATAACGCCGAGCTTTTCATTTACCTTTGCAAAATCATAAATAACTTTTGCTATTGAAGCTGAATCGGAATTGGAAAAAACAACTCCCAATTGATCTTTTAAAAAAGGAGTTAATCCTTCAGCGCAGGGTACACCCTGAACCGCAATTTTCATCAAACGGGTTTTGGCAACCTTAAGGGTTCCGCCGTTTGATTTTAATCCCTTACGAAGCTCTTGAATTTTTGATACCGGTATCCCTTTAAGCGTAACCAAGAATGAAGCGTTACAACCTTTAAAGTCTTCTTTAAGCACAGATACCAATAATTCTTTTTGTTCCCGGTTCATTTTATTACCTTAATTTTAAACTTTTAAAACTTCGTCGGCGTTAACCTGTACACCAAGGCCCATAGTGGAAGAACCGGTTGTTTTCTTCATGAAATGACCTTTAGCTGATGAGGGCTTTGACGCCATTAATGCTTTAATAAAAGCAACGAAATTATCATAAAGCTTGTCAACTTCAAAAGAAACTTTACCAATTGAAAAATTAACCTGTCCTGCCTTATTTGATTTATAATAAGTACGGCCCTTTTTCAATTCGGAAATTATTCCCGCCACATCAAATGTTACAGTGCCGGCCTTAACGTTTGGCAAAAGACCCCTGGGTCCCAAAATTTTTGCCAGTTTTCCAACGATGCCCATCATATCAGGCGTTGCTATAACATAATCGAAATCAAGCCAACCGCCTGTAATTTTATCGATCAAATCATTTGTGCCTACATAATCAGCCCCGGCCTTCTCAGCCTTTTCCGCATATTCACCTTTAGCAAAAACCAAAATCTTAACAATTCTTCCTGTGCCATGCGGTAATATCACTGAACCTTTTACTGATTGTTCAGGCTTTGTAGGATCAATACCTAAATTTATATTAACATCTACCGATTCATTAAATCCGGCAAAGGCCAATTCTTTAATTTTAGATAAACCTTCTTTAACGGGTAAAACACCCTCAACTTTGAATTTTTCCTGAGCTTTTAAATATTTTTTGCCATGAGTTGCCATAAAAGTCCCCACATTTATTCGACTACTATACCCATACTTCTTGCTGACCCTGCGATGATTTTTTTAGCTTGTTCAATATCAGTCGCATTCAAATCAACAAGTTTGACCCGTGCAATTTCTTCAATATCTTTCCAAAGCAATTTGCCGACTTTTTCAGTATTGGGCTTGGACGAACCTTTTGCAACATTAGCCTTCTTCTTAATCAGCTCTGATACCGGAGGGGTTTTGATTATAAAATCAAAACTTCTATCTGTATAAACAGTTATTATTACGGGAACGGTTTCACCTTTACGGCCAGCCGTTTTAGCATTGAACTGTTTACAAAACTCCATTATATTTACACCATGCTGTCCCAGAGATGAACCGACAGGAGGAGCCGGCGTTGCGCTTCCACCGGAAATTTGAAGTTTAATTTGCGCCTTAACTGGTTTTGCCATTGCAGCATTTACCTCTCTGTTTAATTACTGTTTAACCTGATCAAAACTTAACTCAACCGGAGTAAGCCTGCCGAAAATACTTACCATTACAGTTAACTTTTCGGAATCTTTATCTACCCTATCAACAATGCCTACAAATCCGGCGAATGGACCGCTCGTGATCTCTATCTCTGCTCCTTCAACAAAATCCTGCTTGGCAGAAGAAACAACAACTTCACCCTTCATACTTGAAATAATTCGCTCTATCTCTCTTTTAGAAATAGGAGCAGGATCTTTGCCGCCCAAAAATTTTATAACACGAAGTGAAGAAGTTACCAATCTGATTGTTTCAGGCACCAAATCCATTTCAATTAATACGTAACCCGGAAACAACTTTTGATCTTTGGCCTCAACGGCAGAAAAAAATTCTTTAAGCTTAGCCGATGGAATAAGAATATCTCCAAAACTTTCTTCCAGGCATTCCTGTTTAATTCTCATAATTAAATCAGACTTTACCTGCTCTTCATAACCGGCATAAACTTGAATGACGTACCATCTCTTCATATATTGAGACCTATAAGCAAAATCCGTTTAAAAATCATTATCCATAAACAATAAAAACTTGCTTCATCAATGAAGCAAATCCAAAGTCAACAAGGCCCAAATAAATGGAAAAAAAACAAATTACAATCAGCACTATCAAAGTTGAGCCGATAAATTCATTAAATCCGGGCCACACAATTTTTGAAAGTTCTAATTTTACTTCTTTAAGAAATTGCACAAAATTTTTTATTCCACTTAAAGCCATTGACTACCCTTTATTTAATACCAATAGAACGAAAAATGGCAGGCCAGGAGGGACTCGAACCCCCAACCCGCAGATTTGGAGTCTGCCGCTCTGCCATTAGAGCTACTGGCCTTCAAACTACTTCGTTTCCTTATGTGCCTGATGCTTACGACAACGGGAACAATATTTTGAACGCTTTAAAGAGCCTGCAGATCTGTTTTTATTAACAACCTGCGTATAATTGCGCTCTTTACATTCTTCACACATCAAGTGAGTTGTAACACGATTTTTTGCCATACAATTATGCCCTGCCTAATATTATTCAAATCAATCTGGAGCCCGCGACCGGATTCGAACCGGTGACCTCTTCCTTACCAAGGAAGTGCTCTGCCTACTGAGCTACGTGGGCATAAAGCCTCGTTTTTTTCAGATAAACACCTTATTTAATAAGATAAAGGAAAAAAAGAAAAAAACAACCATATATTAAGTTTATCTACAATATTTACCATTTTTGGAGCTGGCGACCGGACTCGAACCAGTGACCTGCTGATTACAAATCAGCTGCTCTACCAACTGAGCTACGCCAGCTTAAATTTTCAACTTTCAAATGGAGCGGGAAACGGGACTCGAACCCGCAACCTACAGCTTGGAAGGCTGTCGCTCTACCAATTGAGCTATTCCCGCCTAATGGTGGCGAGAGCAGGATTCGAACCTGCGAAGGCTATGCCAACGGATTTACAGTCCGTCCCCTTTGACCGCTCGGGAATCTCGCCAAAATTTCAATTGAATCTATTTCATAATATCATTTAATAATTAATAAACAAACTCTTGCATGAATTTATTCACTGCTATTAATA
>Ga0163147_10006811_pt1 | contig 13222 bp, 9 predicted proteins | sample OliLakLV19MP6G1_FD_148597 | JGI IMG/M metagenome (GOLD analysis project Ga0163147, IMG submission 148597) | Freshwater microbial mat bacterial communities from Lake Vanda, McMurdo Dry Valleys, Antarctica- Oligotrophic Lake LV.19.MP6.G1 | ecosystem: Environmental > Aquatic > Freshwater > Lake >...
TGACTATGCGTAATAGTCCGTCAACAAAATACTTTTACTGCCGGACGCGCCGTTGCGCGTCCCTACAAAACACGCCACTGTAGGGACACTCAAGGGGGTGTCCGCTAGGGTATATTCTCTTATTCCCGCACTTTCTCGGCACGTCCGTAAAGGAAAAGCATCAGCAAAATCACGAGTCCAAACGTAATGTCTTTGGTAGCGGCGGGAACTTGAACAATATTCAATGCGCCATCGAGCAACCGCACAATAATCACGCCCGCGATTGTCCCCATATATTTGCCCGATCCCCCAAGGATCGATGTGCCACCGACTACCACAGCCGCAATCGCAGGGAGCATGTAGGGGTCGCCCATTTCGTTGAAGCTGCGCCCCGCGTTTCCCGCCAACAGTAATCCGGCAAGCGCGTTCAGTACGGCGCTGAGAATAAACACCATGATCAACACACGCGACGTTTTGACACCGGAAAGATAGGATGCGATCTCGTTATTGCCAACGGCATACGTTTTGCGCCCCATGCTGCTGCGACTGAGGATGAGGTAATTGAACAGCGATACCATTGCCCACAGAATCACCGCGATAGGCAGAAACCCGAACAGAGTTTCAGTGGCAGCTTTGCTCAATAGCTCTGGCGTTTGCTGGAACTGTGGAGCAGAACCGGTATACACTACCGTGACGCCTTTCAGGACGGCATTCACTCCTAGCGTAAGCACCATCGCGGGGATGCGTAGGTAAGCAACACCGATTCCGTTCACCAACCCGACGATCACCCCTACGCCCACTGCGGAGGCAATCCCCAGAATAAGCCGATCATCCTGCCCCGCCATGACCGACGTAGCGATCACGGCTGACAGATTGAGCGTCCACGGGACAGAGAGGTCGATATTTCCGGTTAGGATCACCGCCATTTGACCGGCGGCAATGATGCCCAAAAACGACGCGATGCGTAACTGTTGAGTCAAAAATGTAGGGGAAGCAAAATTCGGAGTAATGAACAATGTACCAAAGACTATGAGCAAGATGATCATGCTGAAAGAGATCACCACGCTGCGATTTTCTCGATCCATATTTGAAAATCGGTTTCGCAGGGTGGGTTTTGTGGTGTTTACCATGTTGAGTCCTTGTTGCCGCATAACTATGCCCTGCTCGTCCTGACAGACCTAGCGCATCATGTCTAACCAGCGGCGCACGGTAAAAATGCGACTTGCGCCCGCCGCCACTGCCAGCAGAATCACCGCGCCTTCCCAGAGCGGTTGTTGCAGCGGATTAACCCGCGCAAAGAACAAGATCGTCGGGATGAGGCGGAGCGCGAACGCCCCGGCAATCGTTCCCGCAACACCACCAGAGCCGCCAAAGAGCGATGTACCGCCGAGTACGACAATCGCTATGGATTGAAGCGTGAACACCTCCCCATTGCTGGCATCGCCAGAGAGGGTTTGTGCTGTCAGGAATAGACCGCCCATGCCCGCAAATAAACCGCTGAGGACGTAAGCAGAAATTCTCGCCAGCTTCACGTTGACGCCGCTCATGTAAGCTGCTCCCGCATGACTGCCAACGGCATACACCCACATGCCCAACTGAGAGCGACGAAACGGAATCCAGACAACCAACAGCACGACGATCAGCAAAATAAACGAAGCCGGGATGAAATTGAACAGCGATTCAAAAAATGCCGCAATGCCTGCTGGTTGTTCGCCAAACAGACCTTCCGGCAAAAGCTGTCCTACTCGTCGGGTCAATAAATCGCCATACACATCCGGCACAAAGCCGCCGGGTTGAGGTCGTAAAAACAACGCGATGCCGCTGTAAATGGAGGCAGTTGCCAGCGTCACGATGATCGGTTGCAGCCGCCCGTACACGACGATCAAACCGTTGACGAGTCCTGCCAGTGAAGCCACGACCAGCACAACCACAACGACAACAATCATATTGAACGCGCCGCCTGTTTCAGAGAAAAGAGTCGATGCCAGCGAATTGCTCATGCTGATGAGGGGACCGACGGAGAGATCAATGCCGCCTGTGATGACCACTGTGGTTTGTGCCATCCCTGCGAACACCAGCGTCATACTCTGGTTTGAAGTGGACGTAAGCACCGCCGGAGTAAAAAAACGCGGATTCAAAGATACCGTGATACCCAACAGCACAAACAAGATGACGAAGGCGATCCCTACCCGAAAATGCCGCAGGGTATAACGCCAGAGATCGGGCATACGCCAAGTCGTTTGCAACCGAGCCATCATCTATACCTCTTGGGGTTCGTGGTTGGCGGAAGTGAGACCTAAAGCGGCGGCGACGATGTTTTCTTCCTGAATATGCACGCCAGTGAGTTCGCGGAAGATGCGCCCTTCGTACAGCACCAGCACACGGTCACACAGCCCGACCAATTCACTTAATTCAGTCGAGAAGAACAAAACGCCAGCGCCATTGTCCGCCAATTTTCGGATAAGTTGATAAATTTCTTGCTTCGTGCCTACATCAATCCCGCGTGTGGGATCATGCAGCAAGTAAATATTAGCCTCGGTGAGCAGCCATTTGCCGATGACCACTTTTTGCTGATTGCCGCCGCTCAAGCTGCGTACAGGCAACTGCGGCGAACCCACTTTGACCTGCATTTGTTCAATGAGCTGCTGAACCGTGCTGCGTTCTTTCTGGTTGTCCACCAGTCCGAATTGATTCAGAAGTCGGTCAATTACGGGAAGAATGGCGTTATCGGCAACGGACATCGGTAAAATAAGCCCCTGTGTTTTTCGGTCTTCGGGGATGAGGGCGATGCGGTTATTTTTGCTGATCGCAGCCGATGGGCTGGTAATTTTGACATCTCGTCCATCAACCCGCACCCTACCTTGTACACCCCTCAATACGCCAAACAGCGCAAAAAGCAACTCTGCTTGCCCCTGTCCATCTAACCCGCCAATGCCGACAATTTCACCTTTGCCAATGCTCAGGTTAATGTCGTGCAGAGTCGGCTCCCATGATAAATGATCAACTTCCAGCATGGGCGAGCGCGGTTGAGTCGGCACAGGCTTAGGCGGGAAGACCTGTTCCAACTTGCGACCAATCATGAGTTGCACCATTTCTTCATGGCTAACCTCTCCGATTGGAAAAGAGCCAACGTCTTCGCCATCGCGGAAGATGGTCAGGGTATCCGCGATTTCTTCGACTTCGGTCATGCGGTGCGAAATGAAGATGACCGAACGCCCTTGATCGCGCATCCTGCGAATAACCTCAAAGACGATCTTGACATCGTGTACAGCCAGCGCGGACGTGCCTTCATCCAGAATCAACAGTTTAGGGTTGTGCGAAAAGGCTTTAGCAATTTCGACTAGCTGGCGCTGCGCCAATGGAATCTCACTGACCAGCGCGTTCGGGTTCAGGTGTTCAAAACCCAGTTCGGCGCATAGGGCTTCGGCAGCCTGTTTTAAGTGTTTCCGATTGATGATCCCAAAACGATTTTTAGGCGGGTTGGAAATAAAAATATTCTCGGCAATAGTGAGGTCAGGCAGCAGCGATAATTCTTGAAACACGGGCAAGATGCCAAGCTGGGCTGCCTGCGCGGGAGATTCAATGATCGCAGCTTTGCCATCAATCTGGATAGTTCCCGAATCGGGGGTGACTACGCCAGCAATAATTTTGATCAGGGTGCTTTTCCCGGCTCCGTTTTCGCCAAGCAGCGCGTGAATGCTGCCCGGCTGACAGACAAAGGTGGCGTTGTTAAGCGCAAAGGTATTGCCAAAACGTTTATTGACAAGCCGCGCCTCTAACGCAGGCGACTGATGGTTGAGCATGTAAGACTCCCCTGAACGAAGTTGAGCCGGAGGGTTCCGGCTCAACAATCTAAAACCAGCTTATTCGATTTCTACCGCAAGGATAGCTTCGGGATCAAGATCGACACCACAAACTGGAATCTTGATCGCGGTAAAGAAATCGACGGGTAGGTCGGGGAAATAGTGGACACCTTCTTCGATGTCTTCACTGGTCACGATGGGCAGCGGCATGGAGATCACGCGCGGCAGTTCACGACCTTGCAGAAGTTCAAGCGCAGCCTGCATAGCGACAGCGATCATACCGGGGGTTTGTCCAATCGAGATACCTTCAACCTCGCCCGTGCCGAGTGCCATACGGAAGCCATTTTCTGCTTCGCCAGCCATCGGGGGCAGGTCTTCGATGCCAGCATCGGCAAAGGCTTGCAGCACGCCCGGACTGCCGCCTTGAACCCAGACACCATCGACCTGTGGTTGTGTCGCAAGGAAATCGCCCATGACGGTCTGAGCAGTTCCGCTGTCCCAACGCCCTTCAAGTTCGGCGGTAATCGTGATGCCGGGATATTCCGCAAAGACGGCGTGCGCTCCAGCAATGCGATCAGAATCGACGCTTGTGCCGGGGACACCGTTCACCATGACCACATTACCTGTGCCGCCCATACGTTCAGCGAGATCGCGTGCCATCGAAGCGCCAAAGACGATCTGATCTTCATTGACGATAATCGCTTCGGGAGCATCGACGATACCATCAAAGGCGATGACGATAATACCCGCATCGGCGGCACGGCTCACCACAGCGTCAAAGCTGGTGGGGTTAATGGCATTGAGGATAATGGCATCGACACCGAGCGCAATCATGTTGTCCATCGCGGCAATCTGAGCTTCCACATCATCACCGGTACTCACAACAATAAGTTCCTCGATCAGCGGGGCAACTGCTTCGGTTTCAGAGAATGCTTGCGCCATCTGGATCATCTGTGTACGCCACGCATTGCCGATATAGGAATTGCTAACGGCGATGGTGTAAGGACCTTCTACAGCATCGTACTGCACCATGCTATCGTTGTTTTCGGCAGCGGCGAAACACGTCTCCGGGTCGTAGGCGACTTCTGCTTCCGGGGTCGCATCCTGTGCCATGAGGGGCAAACCAGCGAGGACAAAGATGCCCAACAAAACCAATAGTACAAAGCGTTTCATGTGTTATCTCCTAAAAAACAAAAAGGACTAGATTGTTTTGGAGTCAAAGACTCTCGCAAAACACAAAGTTAATATACGGCGTGGCGAAATCGTCGCCCGCCTATCGCAAGGTTGGTTATGCATTTTAAGAATGGGTCGTGCTGAATTGATCGTAGTCTAACATAAGCACAGCACCGTAATTGACAAATTCATGCCAAAACAGTGCCAAAACAATGCCAAAGTGTTGAACGGAGACAGCGAGTCGAGGCGCGACTGGCTAAAGGTCGCCCACCTTCAGCCAGTAATTGAGGCGTGATCAGCCGTAAATTTCTATATCTTTATCAGTTCGATAACGCCATTTCTCCCGTGTAACTTTAGGCGTTGATCGCTGATTCGCTCAAGAATGAGGGTGTCACTACAGTGATAGTCGCTAAGGCTCACTTCGGCAAAAAATTCAACCTGATCGGTCTTGATCACAACCCGCATTCCCTCATCGATCACTTCAATGCTTTCAGATGTGAGGTAATGAATCATAATTCCCGGTTTGACCTGCCAATCTAGCGGCAGGACAGCGCCGCGCCGTGCCGGGAGGGAGAGCAAATATCCGCCTAGCAACGGAACGCCAGCGGATGAAAGGGTTGTCTCAAGCGGGTCGTCCTGATAGTTGGCGACGAACAGGAAACTCCCGTTTTCGCCCTCCGACAGGCGCACATCTGCCCAATCGCTCAGGGTGAACAAGGGCGGGCATCCCATTCGATTTGCCATCTGGTGCAGGATGTCCAGATCATCAAGCGTATTAGCCGCCAGCGCCGCGCCAAACATCATCACTTGACCCCTGCCAACCTGTTTGATGAAACCGACGGTTTGCCCGTCTTTTGAAGCAGCGAACACCTCATCGAAGTCGCCGGAATAGGTTTCCAGAAACGAGACGGGAACGTCATCATAGGCGAAAGCCCGAATGTGGGTAAGCGTAAAAGGTGAATCCGTGTGAAGGCGTTGAACGCCGACAGAATCCTGTAAAATCGTACAGGGGATGTGATCGAAAGTCTCCTCGCACATGCGCCCCACGAGAATCAATTTGCCACCCTGACGCACATAATTAACCAATTTTTGCTGAGTGGCAGAGTCACACTGCTTTTCCATCATCACCCACAGGATTGGTGTTTGCGCCACGTCTAAACGGGCGCGAGTCAGTTCAAGCGCATCGAATGGACGATGTGTGAGCGCCAATCCACGCGCCAGAAAGTCGAACAGGATCACGTCGCGCTGGTGAGTCAGGATGTCAGTGGCGGGGCGGGTCAACGTATTGTTGACTTCGGTCATATAGTCATCGATCAAAAAGCCAATGGTCGTGACCGTTTTGGGGCGCGAACGCACCAGATGAACGCCATAAGCCGCCAACATACGGGATAATTTAGGGTAGCGGGCATATTGCCCGCGCAGAGTGCCATCTTTGCGAACCGGATGCCCCCAATTATGCCGTTTGGCGGGGCTGATCATCGGGTCATTTTCGCCGTCGAAAAATAGGTAGTGGTTAATACCGCGCATTCCACAGGAGATGCATAGGCGGCTGTGCAAATCATAGAGCGAAGACTGTGCGCCGCTGAAATCTTGGTTGCCCCCCGCCTGAAACTCTATCGAAAAAAGCGGTTGCTGCGGGTTTTGCAGGGCTTTGGTCATCTCGTTCACCAGCAAGAGTTGATGGAAGTTGCCCTCGCCGATGAATATGGGATAAACGTCAGTGGCGCTGACCATACCATCCATCGCCATCACATCAACCAATTGCGAAATCCCAATCGGAAAGGTCTTGCCGCCGTTGCCAAAGCCGTGAATATTGACGACTGGCGGCACTTCCATACCGTGAGCCTTTGCCCGCTCCCACAGGAAAGCCATATAGTCGCGCAGGTAAAGGCGATAAAAACGGCGGTAATCCTCGATGAGGGTAACGGCGGTAGGCGTCTCCGGTTGGGTCATTTGTTCGCGCAGAAAGTCGCTCAGGTTGGTGGTTTGGTAGTGATCTGGCAAGCGTTCGCCGTATGTGTCGTGCAGGTAGCCAGCAAAACGGGTAAGCGTATCAGGGTTAATATCTACCACATTCCTGACCCATTGAATCATACCCATCTCATTGTCCAGATTCATCATCACGATTTTGCCGCCCTGCGTGATTTGGCGTGGCGTCAGCACTTCGAAGACTGCTTGATACCACCGTTCGACACAGCGCAGAAAATCGGGTTGGAGATAACTCGCAAAATCGAGCGTTTTGCCCTCCTGCGTGATGAACGCTGCTTGTGGGTATTGACTGAACACCCAGGGCGGGATGCCCTCGTTAATGGTTTCCGCCATGATGTAAGGACCCGGGCGGGCGATGATAAAAAACCCCATATCGACTGCTAAGTCCAGAAAGCCAGCGAGGTCACGCATGGGGTGAGTATGACCGTCTAGGTCAGAAATTCCCGGTTCTGGTTGATGCCACAACCAAGGGATATACGTCGCCAGCGTGTTGAATCCCGCTGTACGCAGCAGTCCCAAACGATGCGCCCACTGGTCAACGGGAGTGCGGAAATAGTGCAATTCCCCCGCATGGATGAACTGCGGTTGATCGTTCAGCAAAAACTGACCCTCTTTCACATAAAATGTGTTCATGTTCCCCTTATTGCCGTTTCTGAAACCCAAGAATATTGAGCGCGTTTTGAATATACGGACTGTTGGTATAGGTGTTCCAGATCAGTCCGCTCAAATAATTTTCGACCATGATCATCGAACAGCCTTTATCGATGCCGTAGACTGAACTGCTGTACCACGCTGGATCAAGGTTGAGGTTGTAGGCGTCAAAGAACCCATACTTGCCCCACGTTTGGGGATGCTCACGATAGAGATAGTCGATCATCTCCAGCGCCAAGTCGGGGACGAAAGGCAAGGACGACACCGCCCCGTAAATGGAAACCGTCCCATTCGGTGTAATGGGGTCAAAGTTGGAAGGCGACGCGCCAGAGACATCGTATCCCCACGGGCTGTCGCCAGCACTGCAACCCCAACTATTTGCATGATAGGTTTTGAAGTCTTTGGCGTGGGCGATACAAAAACTACGATTGGCTAAGGTTGCCAATCGGGTATTGTTGAACCAATCGATCCCATCGGGATCAAGGTACTTCGCGGTATCTAACCACGCTTCGCTGAATTGGTAGGCGAACAGGTTGCCGCCGGGGTTGAAAATGACCTCGTAACCGTCGTAGCTGCCCTTATCACGTCGAAAGCCTTGATAGAGGCGACGCGACACAGACGGCTCAATGTGCGCGGCGGCTTGTAGATACATCATCTTTTGTTCAGCCGCCATATCCCACTGGCTGATGAAACCGGGATCGCCGTTGACGTAATCACCGCCCCTATCGGGGTTGTACGCCATGCGGAACAATGTCTGCCCGTCTTTCTCGAAAATGAGGAAGCGCCAATCCACCCGTTCAAGTAATTCCTGTGCCATCTGCCGAACTTGATCATCCTGAAAATAAGCCGCTGCCGTGATGACACCATTCAAACAGAGCGCCGTGTCTATGGTCGAATATTCACACTTTCCCCAACGTTGAGCATCATTCATGTGCAGGAAGTGGGCAAAGAATCCGCGATGATGCGGAACATGATGCAAGAGCGTGTTCAGCGTTCCGCGTGTGATTTCCAATGCCCGCTGCGGCGTCAAGAGTCCGCGTTCGCTGGCAATCACCCACGCGGAAAGCGCAGAGCCGGTTGCCGCGATGGAAGCAAGGTCTAGTTTACGGGTGCAATCTACTGTCAGACCAAATCCCCGACTGTTCGGGTCGAGATTGGTGTAATCCAGAAAGAAGTCAATCGAGCCTTGCAATTCACGTTGAAGAAGGGAGCGCGAGTCCATAGTTCGTTTCTCTGGTAGAAGTCTAAGTGCTGCTATTCAAAGTAGAAGATTGGCGCGGCAGAAAGCGTGTGGGAATGCGCTGCGGCTGGAAGGGTGTCTCGTTTTCTAGAAAGTCAATAAGCTGTCGCACGGCGGTTGTTCCCCATTCCAAACGCGGAGTGCCAATCGTGGAGACTGACGGTTGCATGTATCGTCGCCCTTCCTTCTGATACCAATCGTCCACCACTACATACAGATAGGTGAACACGTCTTCCAGTGCTATACTGCTCATGAGAACGTCTTTCAGATACGAGGTAGCGGTACTTCGATCTTCCTAGACGTTCTCCTTTTTGCCAACTTCATTTCACATCAGGCGTATAATACAATAAAATGGTAATCCCTCCGGCTTGATTGGTTACCCGATTGACAATTGAATATACAGGAGACCGTATGCGCGCGGCGAAGTGGTCGAGCATTGTATTACTCTTCATTCTCTTCCTGTTGAGCGTTGTGCCGGTGTACGCCGGAACGATTGTAGTGAACAGCCTCGTCGACCTCGCTAACTTGAACGGGGTTTGTACCCTGCGCGAAGCGATTACTCGGGCGAATGCGGGCAGCGATGGGAACGATTGCATAGGTGTGACGGCAGGTTCTAACACCATCAACCTGTCGTTGAGCGGCAGCTACACGCTGACTGAGGGCATTTCCCTTCCCACCATCACCACTGACATCACCATTCAGGAGAGCGGGGGGGTGACAGCGATCCTCGAAGCGGCGACGACGTCGAACAACGCCGGGTATCGCGTCTTCTTCATGGACGGTGCTTCAGCCCACCTGACGTTGAACGGCGTGACCGTACGCAACGGCGGCAAAACGGTCGTCGCTCTCGCCGGTGCCTGCATTTTCGCTGGCAACGGTGGCGATGTGACGCTGACGGGGGGGACGGTAGTCGAAAACTGCTACACGAGTTCCGACGGCGGCGCGATTGCTAGTGGTTCCAGCGGCAGCGTGATCACCATCACCAACAGCACGGTGCGGAACAGCATAGCGGGGTCGCTAGGCGGCGGCGTCTATGGGAACGGCGTCCTAAGCGTGAGCGGCTCGACTTTCTCCGGCAACCGTACAGGCGCTACCGGAGGGGGCGGAGCCGGTATCTATTATTTAGGCTCGTCTTTCAGCGTGAGCGACAGCACCTTCTCGAACAATCAAGTCATCGGGGTCAGCAGCAATGTGTTTGGCGGTGCGATCTACGCTAACATCAGCAGCGGAACCGCAACGATCAGCGGTTCGACATTCAGCGGCAACAGCACCTCGAACGGGATAGGTGCTAATTGGGGTGGCGCGATCTTCAAGTTCGGCTTCGGCACACTGGACGTCAGCGACAGCGTCTTCACGGGTAACAGCGTCAGCGGTGACGGGGCAGCCGGTGGTGTCCTGTATACCGCTAGGGGTACGCTGACAGTGACGAACAGCCGCATCGAAGGCAACGGCTCGTCGGGGACGACCAACGGCGATGTCCTCGCGCTCGCAAACACCGCCACTGCCGCGATCACAGCGTCCTGCATCGTCAATAACGGCGACAACGCGATCTCTGACACGGATGGCACGATCATCACAACGGCGACGGGGAACTGGTGGGGGACGAGTTGGGGACCGCGAATCCTCGGCGCGCCCGCCCTGTCGGGCAGCATCGTCAGCAGTGGCGACAGCATCACCGGAAACGGGGTGTCAGCGGTGAATGTCGGCTTGACCAACGCCGGCAATTACAGCACCGCGCCGACGGGGAACTGGCTGACGAGCGTGCCGACAGTCGCCGGGGCGCAGTGCATGTCGTGTGCAGGCGTCAGCGGCATCGACCGCACCGCGCGCATGTGTTCGTAACGAGGAGTAGCAAGTCCCCTCTCCATTGGGAGAGAGGACTTAGTGCTTCATCCGGCAAGTAAATGCATAAATATTGATGCGCTCTGTAGGGGCGCAGCACGCTGCGCCCGTTGTTAACGTATTTCCCGGATGAAGCACTTAGAAACCATATGAAAATTAAGCGGGAATGCGCTTGAGGAGGATATGAATGGAAGCCAGATAGACCATGCCAGCACTCAAGGTCGTATTGACTTCATAATCCTTGCTCAAGCGACGATAGTTGTTCAGCCAAGTGAAGGTGCGTTCCACCACCCAGCGTCCGGGCAACACAGCAAAACCCTTCTGCTGTGGGGGAGTCGAGACAATCGCGAGGATGAGGTTAAGCGCCGTCGGCACACTCCTCAAAGGTGAGAGTTTTTGGGTAGCCGAGTTTCTCTACATGATTCTTGGCAGTTTTAGCCCTGTGGCGCGGCGGCGCGGTGATGCGCGATTTGCTCAACGCTGTGAAACTGTGCGCGAGAGCCTGAAAACTGCACTCAATCAGCATGGTTGGGATGGCAACTGGTATTTGCAAGCCACCACTGATGACGGACTGCTGCTCGGTTCGCACGAGAATGAAGAAGGCAAAATCTTCCTGATGCCCAACATCTGGGCGGTGATCAGCGACACGGCAGAACAAGATCGCGCTAAAACCGCAATGGCATCGGTGACGCAGTATCTACTCAAAGACTACGGCACTCTGCTCAACTTCCCGGCTTTCACCCACCCGCGCCCCGATATTGGCTACGTCACCCGTTATGCGCCGGGTTTGCGTGAAAATGGCGGCGTTTACACCCATGCCGCTACATGGTCAGTGTGGGCATATGCGCTGGCGGGTCAGCCCGAACTGGCTTACGCCGCCTATAGTCGCATCTGCCCACCGAATCGCAGCGCCGACATTGACACCTACAAGTCAGAACCTTACGTCACGCCCGGCAACATCGACGGACCGCTGTCAGAATACTACGGACGCGGCGGTTGGACGTGGTACACAGGATCGGCACAGTGGTTGCACCGTGTCGCCACACACTGGATTCTGGGAGTTCGCCCGCAAGAGGACGGACTGCTCATCGAGCCATCTATTCCGGCACACTGGGACGGTTTCAAGGTCACGCGCAAATTTCGCGGCACGGTGTACGAAATCGAAGTCGAAAATCCCCAGCACGTCAACAGCGGGGTTCGCTCTGTCATGGTTGACGGGCAGCCTCATAACAGTAATCTGCTCCCGGTTTTTGCAGACGGTAAAACACACCAAGTTAAGATGATCATGGGAAAATAACCCGGAAAGGAACTATCGAGGACAAACAAGTGGTAGAATCGTCTCATCTATGTCGCTGTTATACTATCGTTAATTAAATCGAAAAGAGATAAACAAATGAAACCCTTAACGAAATTCGCAACTATCGCCTTCCTGCTCACGCTCATCCTCAGCCTAACGTTGTCTGCTGTTAGCGCCCAAGCGGTTACCCTTCGCTATGCCAACTGGAATCTTGGTACGGAAGAAGAAAACAACCTACAGCGCCAATTGGTTGCCGCTTATATGGAAGCGAACCCCGATGTCACGATTGAATTTGTGGATATGTCTGGTGATGGAGGCTGGGACGAAAAACTGACCAATCTCGCCGCCAGAGGCGAACTGCCAGATGTTTTCATGGCAAACAATACGCCCTATTATGTCCAGAACGGCTGGGCGGCTGACCTGACCGCGATGGTTGCGGACGACGCCGACTGGGGAAACGTGCCTCAAGTGTTGAAAGACGCCGTGACTCACACCGATACCGTGCTGGGACTCCCCGCCGCGCAGTTCATCATGGGCTATTTCATCAACCAAGACCTGTTTGAGGCTGCTAACCTAGATGCGCCTGTCTATGGGGTTGCGGTGGATGACTTCTTTGCTGCCACGTCTGCTCTGACCGACGTACAGCAAGGCGTTCTCGGCTTGCACGAAATGGGACCCATCCTCGGCTGGTACGCCAGCACACAAGATGAAAATCTGGCGTGGTTCAGTTTCGATGGCACGCACATGAATTACAATTCCGACGCTTTTAGAGCCGCTGTTGATACGGCTCTGGAGATGCGCCCAGACACATGGCAGGGTCTCTCGGACGACCAGAAAACCGCATTTACATCGGTTGGTCCCTGGGAACTGTTTGTGAATCAGGAATCCGGTGCGGTGTGGGAGGGCGGTTGGGCAGTCCCTAACTTCGCTCAGAATGCTACATTCAATTGGGACTTCGTTGGTATTCCCGGTGGTAATCAGGCAATTGTGACGGATATTCTTGTCGTCTCCTCGACAACGACTGATCTGGAAGCAGCCTATGACTTCGCCCGATGGATGAGTTTCTCCAGCGAAGGATACGCCAGTGAAGCCGCATTTGCCGCTGACGCCGCAGGTGTGCCAAGCAGAATGCCGGTTTCTGTCAGCACAGAGAGCATTGACCTATACCTGTCCTTAGTGGGCGATAGACCCGGTCTCCGTCAGGCGCTCGAAAATCTGGATAACAGCCTCGTCGAATCGCTGGCGAAG
>Ga0163147_10006813_pt1 | contig 13220 bp, 12 predicted proteins | sample OliLakLV19MP6G1_FD_148597 | JGI IMG/M metagenome (GOLD analysis project Ga0163147, IMG submission 148597) | Freshwater microbial mat bacterial communities from Lake Vanda, McMurdo Dry Valleys, Antarctica- Oligotrophic Lake LV.19.MP6.G1 | ecosystem: Environmental > Aquatic > Freshwater > Lake >...
TTCTGCGACGGAATAACGTCAGAGTGATCGGACAGGGCAAGTGGACGATCGTGTTTGCTCATGGGTTTGGTTGCGATCAGAATATGTGGCGTTTTGTCACCCCAGCTATTTAGCATGACTATCAGATTATTCTGTTCGACTATGTTGGATCTGGGAAATCCGATCTCAATGCCTACACTTCAGAACGTTATGGCAACCTACAGGGCTATACCCAATATGATCCAACCAATAGATGAAACTCTCCACAATCTTCTTAATAATGCCCCATGCGGCTTTCTCTCGTTTACCGATCAAGGTTCGATCGAAATCATCAACTCCACTTTGCTAAAGATCTTGGGATATGAACTTGAAGAGTTAGTAGGTGAGAAATTCTACTCAATCCTGCCGTTGGCTAGTCGCATTTTTTATGAGACTCACTTTTTGCCATTACTTCGGCTGCATGGCAAAGCCGATGAAGTCTATTTTTCACTGAGGTCAAAGCCAGGAAATGATGTGCCGATGTTGATCAATGGGGTGCGTCGTGAGAATGCAGGTAATTTTTTCTATGATTGTGTGTTTATGCCAATCCGCCAGAGGATTCAGTACGAAGGAGAAATTTTGCAGGCTAAAAAAATCGCCGAAACCGCAGTCCAAGAGCAAAAACTAGCCGAAAGTGCTTTACGCCAAGCACATGATCAGATTAGCTTCCATATTGAGAATACACCTCTGGCGACTATTATATGGAATGCTCAGTTTCAAGTTCAACAATGGTCAAGACAAGCCGAGAAAATATTTGGTTGGCAGGCAGAAGAAGTCATAGGTAAAAATCTTCTCGAATGGCAGTTTGTGTTTGAGGAAGATCTAGAGAATGTCAACGCTGAGGCAGAACGAATAATTGAAGATGTGAATACTAGTACTTGCCAAAATCGTAATTATCGCAAAGACGGTTCGGTAATCTACTGTGAATGGTTTCACTCAACTCTGCGTGACGAACTGGGCAAAGTGATCTCAGTTTTATCATTTGCTCAAGATATTACCGATCGCAAGCAAGCTGAGATTGAGCTAGAGCAAGCCAAAGAAGAGGCAGAAGCTTCAACCAGAGCCAAAAGCGAGTTTCTTGCGAATATGAGCCATGAAATCCGCACGCCGATGAATGGCGTACTTGGTATGGCACAATTGCTGGAAACCACTGATCTTACCGATGAACAGCAAGACTTTGTTCGGATAATCAGCGATAGTGGTGGCGCACTTTTGAAAGTGATCGATGATATTCTCGATTTTTCAAAAATTGAATCGGGTAAATTTGAAATAGAATTACATCCATTTGATCTCACTGATGTCGTGAAATCAGTCTGCAATCTATTAAGTAGCTCAGCATTAGATCGGAAGATCTTGCTGAAATACAGAATTCAACCAGATATTCCAACAACCTTAATTGGAGATGGAAGTCGATTGCGCCAAGTACTTTTAAACCTAGTTGGTAATGCGATTAAATTTACCGCCGAAGGAGAAGTAACGGTAGAGGTTCGCTATCAGAAAGAAGATGCAAAAAACAATTTGCTATTCATGATTAGAGATACGGGCGTTGGCATTGAACGCGATCGACTAGATCGATTATTTCAACCGTTTATGCAAGCCGATGCTTCAATTAATCGTAAATATGGAGGGACAGGTCTAGGCTTAGCGATCAGTAAACATCTGGTCGAACTCATGGGAGGTAAAATCTGGGTTGAGAGCCTTAGTCATCGATCGGGAGATGTTTCGACCAATTGGCCGCCACAAGATCTTCAAACTGATCGGAAAGGTTCGACCTTCTTCTTTACAATCTCTTTACAAGAAAGAGCGGAGATTAAGTTATCTAGCGTTAAAACAGATGATCAGACGATCTTCGATCGACAGATGGCAGAACAACTTCCTCTAAAAATCTTGCTCGCAGAAGATAACATCGTGAATCAAAAGTTTGCTTCTTTTACGCTCAAAAAGCTGGGCTATCAGGTAGATATCGTCAATAACGGTCTTGAAGCACTGATCGCAGTTCAAACCCAGTCCTATGATTTGATATTAATGGATATCCAAATGCCCGAAATGGATGGGCTAAGTGCCACCAAGCAAATCCGCCAAAATTCTAGCGAAAATTCTATAGCTCAGCCTTATATCGTAGCAATGACTGCCAATGCACTACCCAACGATCAACAGGTTTGTCTGGATGTAGGAATGGACGATTTCATCAGTAAGCCAATCGACATTCAGGAACTGATTCGGGTTTTAGCTCAAGTTGGTAGTACTCAAAAGTCTAAAACTCTAAGCCCTAAGCCCTAAAGCCCAAAAACTATTTGTTAAACCCCGTCTATCTTGAAAACCATAGTTTGCTCAGCAGGTTTTTAAAATCCTGTAAGCTTTGCAGAGTATAAGATTAAGCCTTAATTTTAACGTTTCACCTTAAACTACAGGTCTCAACTTGGATGGGGTTTATACAGAAATTTTCGGGATATACACCCAATTGGCAGTGTCATTCAGAATTTTTCCGTATAATCACATTGCACTGGGTGATTATACGGAAACTTTCCGTATAGTACATAGTTAGACCGCAAAGTAAAATATGATCTTTTAGATTTGATATGAACAAAATTGAATTTTTGCGCTTTCGCCGATCTTACGAGCGAGTATTGCGCCAGGTTCTATTAGATCTTGAATTTTTTATCGAAGATCTAGTTGGGATTAATGTTTATGCGGTCACACATCGGTTAAAGACTTTTGAAAGCGCTCTTGAAAAATCAGAGAGGCTCAAGCTGAAAATTGATGAAATGCAAGACATCGCTGGCATTAGGATTGTTGTAGCAACTTTAGATGAAGTAGAAGTTCTTACTCGCTTTTTCTCTAGACAGTCTGATTCAAAGGATCTTACTATCAAATCAAATAAAGTAATTGCCAAAAAAGATGGATATCAGGCAAGGCATTTAATCTTAGAGTTCTCAGGGCATTATTCGAGGTCGATGTACCCAGCCTTTGTAGAGGTTCAAATTCTCACTCTTCTGCAAAGTACTTTCAACTATATTTCAAGAGCTTGGATATATAAAGCCGATCATGCATTAACGGAGGAGTGGTACTCAAATTTCCAAAAAATGTCTAGAGATTTGGCGGAAATCGATCAAAGAATTGCTCATTCACAGAAACAAGTTGTTGAGTCTTCTGTATCTTCAGCACCAAACGATCCTCTCACTCCTTTTTCTTATCAGCAAATTGTTACTGAGATTTTCGGAGAGACAATTCAAATAAATGATGCAGTAGATGTTGTACGAATGTTGATTGATGTTGGTTGCAATACAAATGGGAAGTTACAGAATTTCTTTGGAAGAGATGATATCCTAAAATTGCGTGACCAGATGATCATGATAGATTCAGAAGCTGGAAAAGTTTTTGCAAAGCTTGTAACTGGTATGCCAATTAATAGTTTTTATGTATCGTTTGGTCTTCAATTTGATTCGACCAAAGAATCAATTCAAATGCTTAATCAGGTTAAGCCGAAGGATGAAAACTCTAGTAAGAATGCTAGTACAGCCTAACAACGTCCATGCACACCGACCGCCAAAAGTTATTAGTTGTGATGCAAAGGTTATCGACGGCGGGTGACGGGCAACGTTACAGCACTTTGCTGATTCAGGCTATTCTGATTTGCCTAGCTTATTTATTTTCCATTTCTAAACTTTCTGCCTGAAATTGACATAGGATCGATATTGATACTATTATCAAGCTGAACTAGGTTAATGACGCAAATTGAAAAACTTGTCGATCGACTAACGAACAATTCACAAAATGTAGATTTTATTGATTTGGCAAAGGTTTGTAGTCATTATTTTGGGGAGCCTAGGGTACAAGGCAGTCACCACATATACAAGACACCTTGGGCTGGAGATCCACGCATCAACATTCAAGATAAAAACGGGAAAGCCAAGGCTTACCAAGTTAAACAAGTATTAGATGCGATCGAAAAACTTGAGGACATGAAAAATGGTTAATTACAATCACTACAGCTACGGAATTACTTGGTCGGTTGAAGATCGAGAATTTGTAGGCTTATGCACTGAATTTCCTAGCCTTTCGTATCTTGATGAAGATAAATCAGCAGCATTATTGGGTATCACAGCTTTGGTTCAAGATGTCGTGGCTGAGATGGAATCCACTGGCGAAAAAGTCCCAGAACCGATTGCCGAAAAAAGTTTTAGCGGTAAATTTCAAGTCCGAGTGCCACCAAATCTTCATCGTAAGTTAGCGATGGAAGCAGCCAAAGCAAATGTTAGCTTGAATCGCTATGTAAGTTTTAAGCTGGCACTTTAGATTTCCCATTTACCGAAAATTGGCAGCTAGCTTGCAGGTAGGCTATGATCTGGTGGGATTAACGGGATAAACAAACTCATGGTGCAAGAAATTCAATTGTCTGCGTCTACGGTCAGAGAGATCGCCGAGAAAAACTGGACAATTCAAGACAGCGAAGAACTCTATCGGATTAATGGTTGGGGCGAACCTTACTTCAGCATCAACCAAGCAGGACACGTCACCGTCTCACCCAAAGGCGATCGAGGCGGTTGCATCGACATGTTTACGCTGGTAAATGACTTGAAGCAGCGTGGGCTGCGTTTACCGATGCTATTACGCTTTTCCGATATTCTCGAAGATCGTATCGAGCGATTGAATGCTTGTTTTGCCAAGGCGATCGCCCGTTACAACTACAACGGAGTTTATCGTGGCGTTTATCCCGTCAAGGTGAATCAGCAACGCCAACTGGTCGAAGAATTAGTCAATTACGGTAAGCCGTTTCAGTTTGGACTCGAAGCGGGATCGAAGCCAGAATTATTGATTGCCTTGGCTCATCTCAAAACCCCAGGCGCATTGCTGATGTGCAACGGCTACAAAGATCGGGAGTATATCGAAACGGCTCTACTCTCGCAGCGATTAGGACAAACCCCGATCATCGTCCTAGAGCAACTCGAAGAAGTCGATTTGGTGATCCAAGAATCAATCAAGCTTGGGATTGAGCCAATCGTGGGTGTACGGGCAAAACTCAGTTCTAAAGGTATCGGACGGTGGGAAGACTCGGCGGGCGATCGAGCTAAATTTGGGCTAAATATGTGGGAGATTTTGGAAGTAATCGATCGACTACAAGCGGCAAATTTGCTCAATTCGCTCCAGTTACTCCATTTTCATATCGGTTCCCAGATTAGCTCAATTAGTGTGATCAAAGATGCTCTGCGCGAAGCTTCTCAGATTTATTCGCAGTTATCCCTAGCAGGTGCGAATATGCGATACATCGATGTTGGCGGTGGTCTGGCGATCGACTACGACGGCTCTAAAACCAACTTCTATGCCTCCAAAAACTACAGTATGCAGAACTATGCTTACGATGTGGTAGCAGAAATTAAAGAAGCTTGTGCGGAGAAAAATATTCCCGTTCCCACGATTGTGAGCGAAAGTGGTCGGGCGATCGCAGCGCATCAATCTGTGCTTGTATTTGACGTGCTCAGTATCAGTGGCCCGCCCACAGCAAAAATCCCACCATTAGAAGCAGGCGAACATCTGATCATTCGCAATCTGTTTGAGACCCTAGAACAAATCAACGACAGCAATTACCAAGAAGCCTATCACGATGCTGCTCAGTTCAAAGAGGAAGCAGTCAGCCTGTTCACGTTTGGCTATCTCAATCTCAAAGAGCGCGCCCGTGTGGAAAGACTCTATTGGGAATGTTGCGATCGAATATTGCAGATTATTCGCCATCAAAACTATGTGCCAGATGATCTAGAAGATCTAGAGAAAATCATGGCAATCACTTACTACTGCAACTTTTCAGTGTTTCAGTCTGTACCAGATAGTTGGGCGATCGATCAGCTTTTTCCGATCATGCCAATCAACCGCTTAAACGAAGCTCCCACCTGTCGAGGCACACTCGCTGACCTCACCTGTGATAGCGACGGCAAAATTGATAAGTTTATCGATCTGCGCGATGTCAAATCTGTATTGGAACTGCATAACTTTATCCCTGGAGAACCCTACTATTTGGGCATCTTTCTCGGTGGTTCTTACCAAGAGATTTTGGGCGATCTACATAATCTATTTGGCGATACTGATGCCGTCCACATCCACATTACACCTTCGGGCTATCAGATCGAACATGTGATTAAGGGAGACACGATGACAGAGGTATTGCAATACGTGCAATACAGTCGTGAAGGTTTACTTGAAAGTATGCGTCGTCAGACTGAAAAAGCTCTCCAGTCGAATCAAATCACGTTTGAAGAGGTGCGTTTGCTGCTGGAAAACTACGAACATAGTCTGAACAGCTACACATATCTGAGTTAACCATTTATCTAACGGTTACAGGAGGTTCGTTACAAGAGTAATGCGACTTATGAACTACCCTAGTTTGGATACAATTCATTGCTAAGATAGTAGATTGACTGTGATCGAACTGCTTGATAAGCTTGCGATAACAGGAATTGAGCTGCATAGAATGTATTTCTTGGCACAGTCGATCGCTTTTTTAAGTAGCTAAAATAAAACTTGATGTCATTAAGGTTTTGCTAACTGAATTTTTTCTTGGTGGGGGAGTTTTCGGAGCTGAACACAGAGATATAAGATCATTACTACTCTTGAAACGGACTTATGAATTCTTCGACAGATCCTAAAACAGAGCGATCGCTTCGAGCATCTTCGGAAATCCTCAAAAAAGCAAACGCCTTTCTCAAGGAGCAAGAATATACTCCGACAAGGCTAGCAGACGATCTTAGACTCGACATCCTATTAGTTAGCAAATTCTTCCAAGGTGAAGCGGTTGACCAGCAGACTTTTCTAAAAGTCTGTAAAAAGCTGGAGATCGATCTGCGTAGAACCGAGCCAAAACAAGCTACTAATATTGTGGTGAAGGATAATCTTTCGGGCGACGATCAAGATTCTAGTAGCTTGGTCAAGCAAGTAAAAGAGCAAATTAAAGATAGTGTCCAAGGACGGTTCGATCGACTCAGGGTTTTAGATATGGCGCAACCGATCTGCCTGAGCAGCGTTTACGTTAGTCTCAACTTCTGGAAAAGCATCCCCGCCCACGATCGCCACGAAATTGCCGAATTAAACGCAGGTGTCGATCGTAGCGAACGCTTTAGTTGGATGAAGACAGAACGCCCGACTTTACCTTCGATCGAAGTTATCGAAAAAAACTCACGGCTGCTGATTTTTGGTAAACCTGGTGCAGGTAAGACTTCTCTGCTCAAACACTTAGCATTCCAATGTATTACCGATGAATTTCAAGCTGAGCGCGTACCACTGCTGATCGATCTCTGTGGTTTACCTGCTCCATCCGATCTAGATCTGTTTGACTACATTGCTCGACAGTTTTCTGCCTACGGGATTGACGATCCTGAGATTACAAAACAACTACTCTCTCAAGGCAAAGTTTTACTCCTGCTCGATCGATGGGATGCGATCGAAGCTGTCGATCGATGCAAAGTGGCGATTCAAGTTAGCGATTTTGTCGATCGATATCCTCATAATCGTTACGTGATCTCCTGCCGAACTGGAGTTTCGGTCAACGAACTAGAATCATTTTCGATCGTTGAAATTGCCGATCTCAATTCTGAGCAAATTCAGTTGTTTGCCCAGAAGTGGTTTGCCGCTACAGGAAAGATTCAAAAAAACAATCGCTTTCATAAAAAACTCGGTCATATTGCTGAATTAGCCACTAACCCACTAATGCTGACAGCAATTTGTCAATTAGTTGATGTGTCGAACTTTTATAACGTGGTGGTTAAAGAAGCATTTAACCTGATGTTGCAGCGCAGGGAACAAGGTAATTCTCTCTCTCTTACCAGTACAAAAGAACTGCTCAGCGATCTAGCCAAAACCACTTACGAGTCCGATCGATTCTTTTTTGAGCAACAGCAATTAGAACAGCACATTCATCGATATATCCAACCTCATGCATGGCAAAATCTCAATGGACAACCAGATGAGATTGACATTTTAGGATCTTTGAAACAGCAAGGCATACTGGTAGAGCGCGCTAAGCATATTTACTCGTTCTCATATTTGGTCATCCAAGAATATTTAATTGCGCGTAAAGTGGCGATCGGGGATGACTCTGAAATTGCTAGTTTTATCTGCGATCGAATTACCCAAACACACTGGTATAGAGCAATTCGGTTTGTTTTCGATCCACTACAGCAGGCAGATGGATTACTGCTATTGATGAAACAGAAAATTGATGGGATGTTGGCTAAAGAAGAGAAGCTGCAAAAATTTCTGGTCTGGATACAGCAGCAGTCACAATATCTCAAGGCTCCTTACAAGCAGTGTGCGCTTCGGGCTTTCTATTTAGATATCGATCTTGACAACGCCCGTGTTCTCGATCGCGCCCGTGCCGTCGATCTCGCCCATACTCGTTCTCTAGAAAGGGCACAAGCGCGGGCTTTGGGACAAGAGCAAGAGACAAGTACGAGTATCGATTTGGATTTTACGCTGACGCTTGCGCTCAACCTCGATCTGGCATTTTTCTTTTCCAAAAATTATATTTTAGAACTAGCCCGAACTATAGAGCCAGATCTAGATCATCTCTTATGGCAGTTAAGTAACGAAATTCCAGATCCATTTGGCGATCGAAAAGTCTTCTCTAAATGGTGGCAAGCCAGTGGGATGGAATGGTCAAAAAACTTAAGAAATGCGTTCATTCATCACCGTAAAGTTACGCAAGACTGGGAGTTTAGTTCAGAACAGGAGGAGCTACTACGTCAGTATTCTAAGGCGAATATGCTATTGATCGAATGCCTTCAAACCAGTTCACGTGTCAGTCCTGCTGTGAGAGCAGAAATTGAGTCAACCTTATTGCTACCAGTCGATGATTTATAGAGACTCCCGACTCTTTGTGATCTTGATACGCCCCTAAATCCCCAATTCTGGGGACTTTGATTTTCAGACCCCCCAGAATTGGGGGGCAGAAGGCTGGATAGATTCTTTAAAAAAAATCTCCTTAGCTCTCATCTAGCAATCTCTCTGGCTTCTTCACATTTATCACCTTTCCAATCTAGATAAACTCCTGGGATATCCAAAACGGAGCCAGAACTCAGACCTCGATCGAGGCGTTTGATACAGCTAGCAAGGATATTGGCTCGGTTATTACTCCACCAAGCAAACCCAATTAGGCTCAAAACCGTTAAAGCTCCGATCGTAATCGTAATTGTCGAGGTTCTTTTGTCCATATGCTTAGGCAAGTTCAGATTCTGCGGAAATGGTTATCTTCAAGATATCTCAAAATGGGCCTAAAGCTCAAAATTGAATCCTTGCTCTTTAAGTTGGGCATACTTTTGCTCGTCAAACTGGTAAAGCTTGGCGGCACGATGGGATACATTTTTTTCGGTTTCGTTTAGATCGATCAGTAGCTCCATGCTGAGGATTTTTTTGCGGAAGTTGCGCTTGTCTAAAGTCTCTTCTAACACGGTTTCATAAAGGTGTTGCAGTTGAGAGAGCGTAAATTTTTTGGGTAATAGTTCAAAGCCAATTGGTTCGTAGCGCAATTTCCCTTTGAGTCGCTTAAGTCCCACTGAGAGAATTTTGGCATGATCGAAGGCAAGAGGTGGCAACTTGGCAACAGGAAACCAAGCAGCATCGCTGGCATCGGTAGTGGCTTTTAATTGATGAGCGTTGAGATCGATCAAAGCGTAGTAGGCGACGGTGACAACTCGATCGCGCGGATCGCGATCGACATCACCAAATGTAAAAAGTTGTTCCAAAAAAATCTGGGTAATTCCTGTTTCTTCACGTAACTCTCGTAATGCCGCCTGTTCTAAAGATTCATCCATGTGAATAAACCCGCCTGGTAGCGCCCACTGCCCCTGAAATGGCTGGATGCCGCGCTGAATTAGTAATACTTGTAAGTGATCTGAGTCTAAACCAAATACTACACAATCAACTGTGAGCGAGGCTTTGGGAAATTCGTAACAGTAAGACATAAGGTGAATTAGGAATAAATTTTAAGGGTACTTGACATGGTGTAGTTTTGACACTATCCTAGTTAGTGTAGTTTTCACACTATACATCTATGCAAGCCCTATTTGAAGTAGCAGGTTGGCAGAACGAAATTCTCAAGCTCCCGATCATCTAAAAATTAAAAAACACTGAGGCAAAAAATATGATCGATCCAATGATTTCTCTCGCTTTTTCTATACACAGCAATAAGGGTGTTTATGCACTTTTATTAGGTTCAGGAGTCTCTCGTTCTGCTGATATCCCGACTGGTTGGGAAGTGGTTTTAGATCTGATTTGCAGAATAGCCCCTCTTAAAGAAGCTGATTGTAAGCCAGATCCAGAGACATGGTATATGAATCAGTTTGGAGAAGCCCCAAACTATTCCAAGTTACTGGAGGAGCTAGTAATGTCCCCTGCTGAGCGAAGCCAATTGCTTAGAGGATACTTTGAGCCTAAAGAGGAAGAACGCGAGGAAGGAAAGAAGTTGCCAACTCTTGGGCATAAGGCGATCGCAGAGTTAGTTGCCAGTGGATATATTCGCGTCATCATCACAACTAACTTCGATCGATTATTAGAACAAGCTTTAGAGGCAGTTGGTATTCATCCTACGGTTATTAGCACACTAGATGCCATCAATGGTGCGATGCCTCTGATCCATACAAAATGCACGATCGTCAAAGTTCATGGTGACTATCTCGATACCCGCATCAAAAATACCCCATCTGAGCTTGAGCAGTATGACGATGCTTTGAATCAGCTTCTAGATCGAGTGTTTGATGAATTTGGGTTGATTGTGTGTGGATGGTCGGCTGAATGGGATGCGGCGCTGAGATCGGCAATGGTGCGATGCCCTAGTCGAAGATTTACGACCTATTGGACTGTAAGAGGTCAATTGGGAAAAGCAGCAGAGCAATTAGTCCAGCATAGAAGGGGAGAAGTCGTTAAAATTAGCGATTCAGATTCTTTTTTCCAAGAATTAACAGAGAAGGTTTCGGCTTTAGAGGAATATGACAGACCTCATCCACTTTCAGCAAAAATTGCTATTGCTACTTTAAAGAAGTATCTTCCTGAAGATCGGTATAGAATCCGTCTACATGACTTGGTAAATCAAGAGACAGAGAAGCTTTTTAGTAGTTTGTCTAATCAACACTTTCCACAAGAAACTCCGTTTAGTAAGGAGGAATTTTATCGTCGAATCGAACATTACAATTCTCTCACAGAAGTTCTATTGAATCTAATAGTAACTGGATGTTATTGGGGAGATCGGTCGCATGAAGATCTATGGGTAAAGAGCATAGAGCGTATTGCTAATTCACGGAAACCTGTATATGGAAATTCCCAAGAAACTTGGTACAAACTAAAACTATATCCTTCAGCACTTCTCTTCTATGCAGGTGGGATAGCCGCAATTGCAAAAGGAAATTACACCACTTTTGTGTCTCTCATGAATAATAAGCCTACAGTTAGAGGTTCTAGGAAGAATGAGGCAGCATTATTAGCTTTAGAAACTAATCAAGTTATTCATACGAGGATTGAGGAAATTATAAGCACCTCACATACGGTTTCCTTCTTCGATCCTCCCATATACACTCCGCTAAGCGATCTTATTTTCGATCCAGTTCGAGAGCCTCTTAGAGAGTTCTTGCCAGATGATGTTGATTATGAGAGTTGCTTTGACCGATTTGAGTACTTATTTGCTTTAGCTAATAACAGTGATCTTGACTTGAAGAGTGGAGGGAATCGTGGATTTTTGGGGCGGTTTGCTTGGAGCCAGAAATATGAAGATCTCCCAGAAGAAATAGGTTTGGAGATTGAGAATGCTGGTGCAGATTTTATCCTACTTAAGCTTGGTCTTTTTGACGGATCGCTTGAGAGACTTAAATCTGTAAAAGCTACTTATGATAGCGCCGTTTGGAAGCGATTAGCTTAGTCTTTATTATTCATCAATTTACAAAAGGAGTTAAATCGTGAATTCTCAAACAACCACACAACTTCCCATTCCTGCTTTCTTTAATCGTGCCAAAGTCGGTGAAGTCTGGCGTGTGCCATACCAAGCCAGAGCAAATCAAGCTGAAGCTTGGGCGAAACAGCATCACCTTCTACCTGCGGCGAAGGATAAAACGAGAATCTGTCTAATGTCGATCGACGTTCAAAACACTTTCTGCATTCCCGATTTCGAGCTTTTTGTCGGTGGTCAGTCGGGCATGGGAGCCGTAGACGACAACATCCGACTCAGCGAGTTTATCTATCGCAACTTGGGTGTAATTACCGAGATCGCGCCCACGATGGATACCCACACTGCTATGCAGATCTTCCATCCTATATTTTGGATTAACGATGCTGGCGAACATCCCATCCCTGCCGCTACGATGATCACATTGGATGACATCAAGCAGGGGAAATGGAAAGTCAATCCTGCTGTAGCTCACAGCCTAGCCAAAGGTAACTATTTGGGATTACAAAAGCACGCCCAACACTATGCTCAAAAGTTGAGCGATCATGGCAAATATCCACTCACCGTATGGCCATATCATTCCATGCTAGGTGGGATCGGACACGCTCTCGTTTCTGCTGTAGAAGAGGCTATATTTTTTCACAATATGGCTCGGCACAGCCAGACCAACTTTGAGATTAAAGGCGGCAACCCTCTCACCGAAAACTATTCCGTTCTCAGACCAGAAGTACTTGATGGCGCAGATGGTCGATCGATCGCCCAGAAAAATACCCGACTCATCAAAAAGCTACTGGAATTTGATGCTGTGATCATTGCAGGGCAGGCCAAGAGCCACTGTGTCGCTTGGACGATCGACGATCTGCTTACCGAAATCCTTGCCCACGATCCCCAACTAGCCCGTAAGGTCTATCTTTTAGAGGACTGCACTTCTGCCGTAGTCGTCCCAGGCGTAATTGACTTCACCGCCCAAGCCGATGCCGCTTTCCAACGTTTTGCCAATGCAGGAATGCACCTAGTCAAATCCACCGATCCGATTACTACTTGGGCTGACCTAAAAATCTAATGGTAAATCTAATGGGAGGACATCCAATGCTGAGCTTGGAATTAGACGATGAGACCGAAAAATACTTAGTCGAGATCATGTCGATCGAACAGATCACCAGCCGAGAACTAATGAAAGAGATATTACTCGATCGTTGGACATTGACAAAATCCCGCCAAACCTTTTTTGGCAGACTCTGGAAGCAATTAACCTAGACATCTCAATCACCAATCACCAATCACC
>Ga0163147_10006840_pt1 | contig 13190 bp, 13 predicted proteins | sample OliLakLV19MP6G1_FD_148597 | JGI IMG/M metagenome (GOLD analysis project Ga0163147, IMG submission 148597) | Freshwater microbial mat bacterial communities from Lake Vanda, McMurdo Dry Valleys, Antarctica- Oligotrophic Lake LV.19.MP6.G1 | ecosystem: Environmental > Aquatic > Freshwater > Lake >...
TAAGCAGCAAGCTGTTTGCCGGTGATGGGATAGCGGGCAATATAGAAGCGGTCGAGCCACACGCGGCGCTGTGGAATATACGCAAAACGAGGAATGACCCATGTCCCGAATAACCGTTTGGCGTCTTCATGGGCAGCTACGGTGTAACGATTGTTCCGCAACAGATCGATGATCTCTGCAATCCGCTGTTTGTCCGCCTCCGACAAGTTAGCATAATTGCCGCGATCATACATCTGTCGCCAAATGTGCATCGCCTGCTCATCAGAGATGCCCAGCAGACACTCTCCCGCCGGAATTTCGACCCAATTGTCCGCGTGCATGATCGTTTTCATGATGATGGTTCCTGTACTGATCCGGCATCAGTTTCGCTGACATCAACGCCCTGCCACTGCGTTTGCGGCCACACATCCAACACCGGACGCATCGACACCCAATCGCCGCCGCCGGGTCGCGCGGGCAGATGGTCGAAGAATGCGCCTTCACGGCTCGACTCCTTGGGGTGGCTACCTTTATAACCGAGCGCGTACTGACGTCCGTTCCAATCGAGCATCGACCATGTGAATCGGGGATTGCTCACGACGACCATTTCGGGCAATCCGCCGACCTGTCCCCACACCCCATACGGGCTGAGGTTGTCAGGGTACAATTCAATCGACCGTTCGTTATCCACGACCCAGTCTGGATACTTGCGTTTGACGCCGCGATAGAATGCGCCCCGCGTCTCGTCCCACTCGTCCCCCCATGGATAGAGTTGTCCCTCCGTCCCACGCGCCGCTTTCTCCCATTCATCTGCCGTCGGCAGCCGCCCGCCAAGCGCGTCGCATAAGCGTAAAGCAAGTGTGGTGTCCGAGATGGACATGACGTCGGGACGGTAAATTTTTCCATTCGATGCTTGGCTCGGTTCAAGTGGATCGGGCAGGGCTTGCGCCGCGACCTTCTTCCCCAGATAAGCAGCAAGCTGTTTGCCGGTGATGGGATAGCGGGCAATATAGAAGCGGTCGAGCCACACGCGGCGCTGTGGAATATACGCAAATCGGGGAATTACCGCCGTGCCAAACAATCGTTCACCATCGTCATGAGCAGCTACGGTGTAACGATTGTTCCGCAACAGATCGATGATCTCTGCAATCCGCTGTTTGTCCGCCTCTGACAAGTTAGCATAATTGCCGCGATCATACATCTGTCGCCAAATGTGCATCGCTTGCTCATCGGAGATGCCAAGCAGACACTCTCCCGCCGGAATTTCGACCCAATTGTCCGCGTGCATGATCGTTTTCATTCGGGCAATCCTTTAGCTTCCCAGTTCGTTATGCACGATTGTACCGTCAGGGTAGAAGATGATCGCGCCCGGCGGCGAACTTCCCGGCGACGTTCTGGTCGCTCTATCACTATGCGCTGTTCGCGGATCGTATCAACCCCGGTGGTACGAGCGGCATCTCGCGCAATCCAACGGGCGCGTTTGGCGGCGGGGCAAGTGATTTCATCGTCTCGCTCGGCTTGTGGGGGTTGACGAACAACGAAGAGGGTATGCGCACCGTCGCCGGGACGTTCATGCACGAATTCGGACACAATCTCGGCTTGGGACACGGCGGGCTGCTCACCAACTTGATGGGCGTGGTCACCGCGCCCGATCACGTTAACTATAAGCCGAACCACTTCAGCATCATGAACTATACATGGCAGACCGCCGGGCTGCGCCGCCGCACGGAACATAATTTATTCGGCTTCGTCTTTTACACCTATGACGCGGGCTATCTCGACTACTCCCGTTTCGGTACGGCGGACTTGCCAACATTGAGCGAAGCAGCGCTCAACGAAACCAACGGCATCAGCGCGGGCGCGGCGGTGGCAACCTATGCCACGCGCTACTACTGTCAAGGTGGCGGCAGCCAAGATGTGTTGGGGGTCGTGCAGACGTTCGATTGGAACTGCGACGGCGATACTGCCGATGGTGATGTGAGCCGCGATGTCAACCAGAGCGGCGCGGCGGACAACAGCTTTTCGTCCGCCAACGAATGGGTGAATTTGGTCTACAGTGGCGGCGCGGTCGGTGATCTGGGCGTGATTTTCCTGCCTCAAGTGACCTCGACCGAGAATATGATCGAGCCGACGATTGCCGACTACGACGCCTTGGTCATCGACGCGGGCTGCATCGCTGTGATGCCGAACCTGCTTTCCAATCCAGCCTTCACGGATAGTGAGGACTGCTGGCAAGAATATGGACCCATCAATTTCAGCGTCGCTAACGATCTGGCACAGATTTTCAATGACGGCAGCCAAGCGGGCATCGGCGCAGTGATGGAACAGCAGACGTTCGCTACGCTGCCTGCCGCGATGCCGCTGCAATTGACGTTCAAGCTCGGCAACAGCAGCGCCAACCGCCAGCGCGTGACCGTTATCGCGCGCAACGACGGGTACAACGATCTCGTGTTCTGTACATTCTGGCTCGATGCTGGACAAGCGGCAGCGTCCTATACGATGAATGTGCGCAGTCTCATCGCGTGGCATAACCCATGGGTGTCTATCTTTGCCTCGACCGCCAATGGTGGCGCGGCGATCACGGTAGACGACGTGAGTATACAAGTGGTATCGAATGCGACGGTCAACGGCAACGACTGCATCGATCCGAACGCGCCGCCCGTCGGCACCGGCGCGGACAGCACCACTATGGTCGTCAACGGCGATTTCAGCGCGCCCATTGGCGCGCCAGATAACTGGAAGACGTTTGGCAACCTCGTTAGCGACAATGCAACCGGCGTGTTCCAGATGTACAGCACCGCGAATAACCCGGTGGGCGTCGTGCTGCAAGATACGCCTGTCGCCGTCCCTATCGATACCACGCTCGAAGCGACGTTCCAACTGCGCAACAGCCATCCGTCGCTGCCGCTGCGCCTGACGGTGCTGCTGCACGCGCGCGACTTCAGCGATCTGCAAGCGTGCAGCTTCGTGATCCCGCCGAACTTTGCGCTGCAATCGTATACAGTGCGGGCGCACACCACGCTGGCGTGGGACGCGGCGTCGATCTCGTTCTACGCTTCGACGGTCAGCGATGCGGGTTTCGTTCAGTTGGACAATGTGACCTATACCCAACGTCCCTCGCTGGCATCGTTCGGCACGACCTGCTATCCGCCGGGAACCTTGATCCCCGCGCCACCGTCTGCGCCGAGTGTCGTACTGCCTGTCGTGAGCGCGCCGTACATTCCGCCGGGTTCGTTTGCTGAACCAAGTTCGCCCGCTGAAATGCCGCTGATCGTCGCGCCCGCACCGATAGAGAACACGATTGGCGAAGGCACGGTCAGCGAGTAAGCACGATTTCGTATCAAAACAGCGGTGTAATCGTCCGTCAAGAAAATTTTCAAAGCACCCTCACCCGACCCCCTCAGCTCCATGTGGCTGAGGGGGTCGGAGAGTGAGGTAAATCCAATCCGTTATTCATCTTCCAATGTCGGTTGGATGGTAAATATTTCTTTGACCGCCAGCGAGAAACTAGGTAATAAGTCGCCCCCGCTTAAGCTATCGGCGGTCGTCAGGGTGTGGCTGCTCACCGCCGTCATGACCTCGATTTCTTCGGGATCGGGATAAATCAACCAGACGATTTGCGTGCCGTTGGCGAAGTAATACTGCGCCTTTTCGCGCATGAAATTTTTGCTCTGTCCCGGCGACTGGACTTCGACCGCCAAATCGGGCATGAACGGAATCACCGCTTTGGGTGGCACGGCGCGACCTTTGATCCGCTTGATGAACGACAAGTCGGGAATCCGATCATTTTCGTCGTCGTGGGGCAGTTTATAGCGCGCCTCTGGCAGCACCCAGCCAATCGGGTGAGCGCGAATATAAATGAACAAAAAGCCGCCCAGAATATAAGCCGTTATGCTGTGTGTGAAGTTTGGCGCTTTCTCGATTGTCTCCCCGGCGATCAGTTCAAAACGACGATCTGGATACCGCTGCGTCACCATCTCGAACACGTCTGCGGGCGATGCTTGAATGTGCAGAATCATCGCACTCCCTCCAATTTTCCCGTATTGTAGCGTTTTTTCGCGCCAATTTCGCCAAATTTTCATTGACAACGCACAATCAGCTACAATCCCGTCCCAAAAAGGAAAATAAACATGACCACTTCACTCCACGACAAAATCGCCGTTGTCACAGGCGCATCGCGCGGCATCGGACGGGCGACGGCGTTGGCACTGGCGCGGGCAGGTGCGCACGTCGTCGTCACCGCGCGCAACCGCGAGGAACTCGACACGCTGGCGCAAGAAATTGAGGCGTTGGGTCGGCGCGCGCTGGTAGCGGCGGGCGATCTGTCCGATACCGATCAGGCTTTGGGCGTTGCAGAAGCGGCGCTGGCGACCTTTGAGCGCGTAGACATCTTGGTCAATAATGCGGGTGTCGGCAAGTTCGGCACGCTCGATACGCTGACCATCGACGATTACGACTGGATGATGAACACCAACATGCGCGCCACCTTCTTGGCGACGAAGGCGTTCTTGCCCGGCATGATCGAGCGGCGTGAGGGGTGGATCGCGTTCGTCGGCTCGGTAGCGGGGCTGAACGGGCTGCCCAACGAGACGCTGTATTGTGCCAGCAAGCACGCACAGTACGGCTTCGCGCGGTCGCTCGATCACGAATGCCGCCCGCATAACGTCAAGGTCAGCTATATCGCGCCCGGTGGCGTCAACAGCTATTTCGCGTTCGGGACGGGGCGCACGCAAGGCGATCCGAAGCTAGAGACGTATTTGGACAACGAGGACGTGGCGGACGCTGTGTTATTCGCGCTGCAACAGCCGCCGAAAAGCCGGATATTTTTGGTCGGACTTCGACCGATGGGTGAGCAGCTATAACCCACGCCGATCACGCCGTCGCGCGCGCGATGTAGGCTGCCATTGTGAACACCAACGCCCCAGCTTCAATGTAGGGCTTCATAATCGTTTGTACGTCGTCGTGCATCGCGTCATTCAATGCCGCGCGTTGCTTCGTATCCATCTGCGCCAGCGCGGGGACGGCGGCACTCGAAGCGTACAGCGTGATCGGGAGGAATGTTTCAGGATTTGCAAAGCGTACCGTATGCGCGCTCGGAACGATCTCGACGTTGTGAAAGCCTGCGTCTGCCAGCAGCCGTTGCAGCATGTCCACGTCACCCATCGAAAACGGCATCCCTAACGCTGGCACGCCAAGATGCTGCACAAGCAGTCGATTGAGTTCAGCGTAAATCGGATTACGGTCGAGCGACTGTTGAACGCTGATCCGTACCCGTCCGTTTGTCGCCAGCACGCGCCGCATTTCTTGCAGCGCGGCGGCACGATCTGGAAAGAACTGTAATCCTTGCTGACAGACCACGAGATCAAAACTGTGATCGGGAAACGGAAGCGCCAGCGCACTGCCCTCAGACCATTCAATCGCTGCGCCGTCGGTCAGCGGCAGCGAGCGCGCTACCCCTAACATCGGCGGTGTGATATCCAGCCCCGTCACTCGTCCTTGTGCGCCCACGCGCGGCGCACTTTCGCGCGCGACCACACCCGTTCCGCAGGCAACATCCAAAACACGCTCGCCTGTTTGTAGCTCCGCATCATCGAGCAGGATACGCGCGGCGGGGAGAAAAAGCGGTGGGACGAGATACATTTGATAGGCTTGCGCCGGATTCTGATCTGCAAATGAAAGCGAGTTGGACATAGCAAGACTCCTGAATGTCATACACCACCGCGGCGGTGTCGTCCCTTGAAGTATAGCAGTTTTGCGAATTGGCGTATCTTCCCGAACGGAACCCCGAAGTAATGGGTGTACCCGTCATCGTTCGTAGCACCGTTCGTATCTGGCTGTCAGCGATGCCGGATGCCAAAAATCGCGCGCCTACCCATCCGGTATGAGTTTTCACGATTTTTAAGATGATCTTGATACAAATTTCCCTGTCACATGGGCTGGTCACAGTTGCGATTTTGCGCGATTCGCTTAGAATCAAGGCAAAATTTTCAGCGTGAGATCCTTTCGATGGCACCGAAAAAACAATCGCAAATGCAGAAGCCGGTCAAGCCCAAGGACGTGCCCCATTTGTCTGACCCCGCGTCTGTCGATATTCCGCTGCCCAAGAAGCTGTATGTACCGAAAGACCCCTTCGGACTGGGCGGCGCGTCCGATCCGCTGTTCGGCAAACTGGGCGACACCTTACCCAAAGACCTGCTTGCGCCCAAGCCAACGCCAAGTCACCGCGAGTCCAAGCCGAAATGGAAGAAGCAAACCCTGCGACTGGATGATAACCATACGTGGAACGCGCCCGATGGCTATGTGATCCTCATGCTGGATCGCGGTGCGGTGCGTTTCAACATCCCGCAGGGCTGGCATACCGACTGGAAGGACAATCACTTGCAGTTGTACGACCACAAGCCGCCTGACGATACTGCCGGAATTAGTGTGACCATCTTCCATCTACCGCCGCACGTCAATTGGGAGCAGCTTCCGCTCAAGCAGCTTCTGGAACAATCGACCAACGAGGAACGCGATGTCGAGAAGCACGGTGAGGAATTGTGGCGCTCGGAGGTCTTGACCATCACGCGCCCGGACATCGAATTGTGCTGGATGGAAGTGAAGTTCATCGACCCGAAAGAGAAACGCCCTGCCTTCGGACGGCACGCCGTTGCGCGCGGCTTCGATGTGGCGGCGCTGATCACGTTCAGCTTGTGGGAAGAAGATGTTGAGCGGTTTGCGCCCGTGTGGGCAGAAGTCTTGCGTTCCATCGAGTTGGGGCGTTACATCGATGATCCGACGAAGGGCGACACGCTGCATTAGCGGTTGGCTCGTTGGACGCGCGCCTTTAGATCGTTGGGAAGGGTGAAAATGATCCGCATGTAACCTGAGTTTAGGATAGGCTCTAAACTGTTCACCTCACCCCGAACCCCCTCTCCACTGCGTGGAGAGGGGGTTCGGGGTGAGGTTCTTGAAAAGGTGTCCTCTCCTCAGCTCCACGCGGTGGAGAGGGGATTTAGGGGTGAGGTGAAGCGATCCAAAACTCAGGTTACAATAGAGTCCAAGATTTTAGACACAGGATGAGGCGTGTCGCATGGTTGCGCGCTGGCTGCTGTCAATCCATTGGTTGGGCTTATCGCGGCTGATGGCGCGCGATTTGGCGCGTCCGCGCGCGCCCGTTGACTCGCGCGGCGTCGAAGCATTGTTACGCAAGGGCGAGCGCGCCTACGTGCGCGGAGATGCGCGGCGCGCACATGATTATTGGCGGGCGGCGGCGGCGCTCGCGCCCTATGACGAACGGATTTGGCGCGCGCTGTTGGGCGTCGTCGAGACGGACGCGGATCGGCGCGCGTGTTTGCAGAACATCGTCGCCATCAATCCGCTGAATGCTGATGCACGGCGCGCGCTGCTGGCGTATGACGGACGCGACCCGAATACAGTTTGATTGAACGCGCTGGTGTGGAAGGGGATTGTAATATAGTCGCACAACCACAGATTGCAGCCAAAACGGGCGCTAAGACCGATCAAGATTGGCTGGCAGATAAATCCACGGGCGGATTCGTCCAATGCATCGAAGGGGAAATCGTCGTGGCAGATGCCGACGACGATACGATCCAGGTCTACGTCTTGCGCGCGGGCAAATACGCCTTGTTGGGCAAGTTCGCCGCTGATGGAACGTTCGACTCGCCCGTATGGGGGACATTCGTCGATCTCAAGCCCGGATTCGCCAACGTGCCGCCCAAGCCATTCTGACCGTACCGAAGCGACCGCAAATATGTCTGTCAGCGCCCGTTCGTGCTATCATTATCGCGCTAGAGTAGACGCATGAACGTGATGATCGAACGCACCAACGACGCATGGATTGCAGATTTGAAAGCAGCAGCCGATGACGGGGAGCGCCAAGCGGACGCCCTGCGTGATCTGCAAGCGCGCTTGCAACGCGGCATCTTCTACTACCTCAGCCGCGAACGCAGCGACCTCACCAACCTCTCGAATCATGAACTGACGCAAATGTCGGAAGACCTCGCCCAAGACGCAACCTTGCGCGTGTTGGAGAACTTGGACACTTTTCGCGGCGACAGCTTGTTCACGACATGGGCGGCGCGCATCGCGGTGCGCTTGGCGATCAGCGATTTACGCCGCGCGCGCTACCGCGATTTCAGCCTCGATGATATCACTGCCGATGGCGATTTACTCCCACTGTCCGCCAATCCCGTCGCCAGCGAACCGCCAACCGCGCCGGAACGCGCCGCCGAGCAAGACGACGCGATCAGCAAGATCAACGCGGCGTTAGAGAATGCGCTGACCGAGCGCCAGTATCAAGCCTTGATCGCCCACACGGTGCGCGGCGTCCCGCTAGAAGTCCTCGCGGAGCAGATGAACACCAATCGCAACGCGCTTTACAAGCTGCTGCACGACGCGCGGCGCAAACTGCGCGCGCACTTAGAACAGCAGGGGTTGTCACCGGAATATGTATTAAACTTATTTCAGGATTAAGGTCAATACCTTCACCAATTATGCAGCATCATGAAAGTGAGCAGGTGGACGAATGCCACCTAGCGATGCTAGACCATGCCAAAGGCGAGAAATTAAATCGGGAAGGGATTTAGGGTCTGTCTGCAAACTCGGAAACCTCACCCCCCAACCTCCGCTCCGGTTCGGAAAGGGGGTTTCAAACCCGTTGTGACCTGTCCTGCTCCCCCGCTCCACAGCGTGGAGGGGGTTGGGGGTGAGGTGAACGGTTGAGAGCCGATCCAAAACTCAGGTTAATTACTCTGATAGTGGTATGCAGATTGCGGGCGCACGCTACGATGGAACTGTATTGATTTGGAATGCTGCGACTGGTGTTATCACTCATTCTTTTTCCGCACATGTAGGTGGTGCCACAGAAATAGCGTGGAGTCCCGACGGCACAAAAATTGCGAGTGGAGGTTTTGATAATGCAGTTAAAATTTGGACTTTGAGTTCAGGTGCATCTACTACACTGGGATCACTCAATTCGATAATTACCGGATTAGAATTTATTGATAATACGACGGTTTTAGCAATGGGAGTATTTGAATCGTTAGGAACAATTTGGAATATAAATACGCTTAATGTATTTTATACTTATATTGCATTCGGATATAGTTTAGATACTTATACGAATACGTCAGGGGTAAAAACCGCAGCGCGAACAGGGGTAGGTGGTGTTGGAACGTTCAACCCCTTGACCGGAACATTTATTCGCGGAATTCCTGTTCCGGGCGGCGATGTTTTCGATGCCAGTTGGAAGCCTGATGGCACAAAATTAGCCACAACCGGATCAGATGCCGCTGTGCGCATATGGAATACTTCCACAGGCGCACAAACGCTTGTTTTTTCATCGCATACAGCGGTCGTGATATCGGTCGCTTGGAGTCCGAATGGGGCGCAAATTGCCAGCCTTGATCGTTCCGGCAAGGTATATATTTGGAATGCAACCAACGGACAAGTGTTGAACAGCTTCAATGTTTTCTCCAGTACGATAACTTGGAGTCCAGATTCACAACGACTCGCTTATAGTGCCGGAAACGGTTCTGTGGTCATCATCGATCCCACCCCCGATAATCTCATCACCAACGGCACATTCGCCAGCGACGCGCTCTCCCCATGGACGACCTCCGCCGATCTCGTCTCGCGCGTCCAAAGCGGCGTCTTGGAGTTCTACCGCACTACGACCTCGACCAGCGGCGCGATCAGCCAGACGACAGGCGTGGCGATCCCCGCGCTCACGCCGCTCGAAGTGCGCTTGAGCATCGGCAATTCCAGCGCCGTCCGCAAGCGCCTCACCGTCACGCTCGAAGACGCAACCGACCCGACGCGGCAGCAGAATTGCTCAAGCATCCGTCTTTGGTTCGCAAGATCGGGTTTTTGCGCTGCGCTTGATACGCGACAATAAACGACCGTTGTTTTTGATGGTTGGGGCGATTCCCCTAAGACCCGATGTGCGTCCTCGTCCGCGTAATAACGTAATAACGTCGGTTCGTAGGGGTGCGCTTGGCAATCAAGCGTCCTTCACGATCCCATCGCTGTAGTGTGTGAACGGTGACGCCAATTTTTTTGCAAACTCTAATAGCGTGTACATATCCGTGCATACAAAACATATTTACACAAAATCAATGGCTAGATTCCTTCTCCCAAAGGTACAGCGATAAACGAGACGGTGTTGATGTGAACAACCCATGAGCATAGCCAAAAAGTCCGGTTATGCCGATTTTGGGTTAATATCAAACGATGGACTGCTCGGCGTGCATCGATTGAGGAGCGGGTATGAACAACGACGAATTATTGGCGACTATGACGCTCGAAGAGAAGATCGGGCAGATGTTCCTGTTGGCGTTCGCCGGGACGCGGCTCGATGAAGCGCGCGTCTTGTTCGAGGAACATTTCGTCGGTGCGGCGTACTTGGGCGATGACAATCTGCCGGATGCCGCCACCGCCGCCAGCCTGACCAACACGCTGCAAAGCTACGCCGCCAACACGCGGCTGCAAATTCCGCTGCTGCTTGGCGCGGATCAAGAGGGCGCGTGGTCGGTCATGACGCGCGAACAGAAGGGGCGCGAACGCTCTGCGATGGGTCCCGGCAATCTGGCGCTCGGCGCGGCGAACGATCCGGCGCTCACCCGTGCGATGTATCGCACGATTGCCGACGAACTCGGCGTGGTCGGGCTGAACGCCATCTTCGCGCCCTGTGCTGACGTGAACAGCAATCCGTACAACGCCATCATCGGGATGCGCTCATTCGGCGCGTTCCCGGATCGCGTGGCGGCGCAGACCGTCGCGGCAGTCGAGGGCGCGCTGTCGGGCGGCATCATCCCGACGCTCAAGCACTTTCCCGGACACGGTGACACCCAGATGGACAGCCATCGCGGCTTGCCGACGGTTGAGCGGACGGCGGACGAACTGCGCGCCATCGACTTGAAACCGTTCGCGGACGGAATCGCGGCGGGCGCGCCGATTGTCATGACCTCGCACATCATTTTTCCGGCGTTTGACGCGGAGAACCCCGCGACGCTCTCGCGGCGCATCCTGATCGACCTCTTGCGCGGCGAAATGGGCTTTGACGGCGTGATCTTGTCCGACAGCATGAATATGGGCGCGATTAAGAAGGTTTTTGACTCGGCAGACGCCGCGATCCGCGCGTTCAATGCGGGCGTCGATCTGTTGATGCTGGCGGAGGAACATTACGACCACAGCCCAGAGCAGTATCTCGCGTCACAGCAGGCGCTAATCGGCGCGGTGATCGCGGCGGCACAGGATGGACGCTTGCCAATGGCGCGCGTGGACGATGCGGTGCGCCGCGTGTTGAACCTGAAAATGCGGCATTTGGCGCGGCGTTCGTTGGTGGCGCACGAAATTATGGCGCGCGCGCTGGTAGGCAGCCCGCCGAATCGCGCCGTCGAATTGGACGCCGCGCGCGCGGCGGTCGCGCTGCTGCGCGATCAAGATGGCGCGCTCCCGCTGCCGAAGGATCGCGTTTATATCGTGGTCAACACCACGCAGCGCGCCGCGTATGCGGTTCTCGGCAAGACGCGCGGGATTGGACCCAACCAGACGACGTCCGCATTCGACACGTTTTACAGCGCGCTGTCTGAAACGCATCCCCAAGCGCGCATCTACGAGGCGACGGATGCTGCATTGGACGGCGATCTGTCCGCATGGCGCGATCTGCCAGTGATTGCCGTGACCGAGAATTATGCGCTGCCGGGTATGGACTTCGACCAATCGACGCAAGCCGCCACGATTCAGAAGCTGCTGAAGGCGGGTATCCATCCGATTGTGGTGGCGCTGCGCGATCCGTATGAACTGGCGAATGCGGCGTTCGACGGTGTGGGGACATACATCTGCGCGTTCAGCTTCCGTCCGAGCGCCGCGCGCGCCGCTGCCGAAGTCGTGGCGGGAGTGATCACGGCGCGTGGGGTATCGCCCGTCTAGTCATCCGCCAAGAAAGTGCATTAAAGCAACCTCACCCCCCAGCCCCCTCAGCTCCGCACCGAAGAGATGCCTTTTGCAGAGGGGGAGTCGTTTGGTGGGCTATCTCCCCCGCTCTGGTACGGAGAAGGGGTCGGGGGGTGAGGTGAATGATTGATAGATTATGCCTCGGTGATCGTGACCTTGCTCATCTTCTGACCCTGCTTGATCTTCAGCACCGTCTTGATGCCGTCGCCCGTCACCTTACCGAAAACTGCGTGCTTGCCGTCGAGATGCGGCTGCGGTTCGTGCGTGATGAAGAACTGTGAGCCATTGGTGTTCTTGCCGGCGTTCGCCATGCTCAATACGCCCGTCTCATGATTGATGCGCAGGGCAGCCGCTTCGTCGTCCCACTTGTAGCCAGGACCGCCGCGTCCCGTCCCAGTCGGATCGCCGCCTTGTGCCATGAAGCTGGCGATGACGCGGTGGAACTGCAAGCCGTCGTAGAAACCGTCACGCGCCAAAAAGACGAAGTTGTTAACCGTCAGCGGTGCGCGGTCGGCGAACAATTCGATATCGAAGCTGCCTGCATCAGTTTCGAAGTGGGCGACGTATTTTTTCTTCGGATCGATCACCATATCGGGGACGCCGTTGTATTCTTTTGCCATGTTTGTTCCTTCCTAAATCGGATAAAGTGAAGGTTGTCAGCGAATGTTTCAATTCTCTGACAGATTCTCCACGAAAATTTGGTATGCTCTCGCCCTTATAATAAGATATAGTCCTACAAATCCCAACGCTACGTTTGGGCATTTATCGTTATAGTGGTGGTGAGACCATGCTGCGCGTACTCTACATCGAGGACAACGCCGATAATCGGATGCTCGTGCGTCGGGTGTTGATGGCGGCTGACAACGCCGATTTCGTCGTCAACGAGGCGGACAGCGCCGCGAAGGGAATTGCGATGGCGCAAGCCAATCCGCCTGATTTGATCCTGATGGATTTGAGTATGCCGGAGATGGATGGCTTAAGCGCCACCCGGTTGCTGCGCACGATCCCGGAACTGCGCGATATCCCAATTGTTGCGCTGACCGCCAACGCGATGGAAAAAGACCGCGACCGCAGCCTCGAAGCAGGCTGTGACGGGTACATCCGTAAACCTATCGATATCGATAAGTTTCCTGAGGAAATCCTACAATACGTCAGGAGAGTGAAGTGAGCGAGGCGCAAAACCCCAAAAACATGACCAATACGAAAGCCACGTCCAGCACGGGCGCCGGAGAAAGTGGTGTGGGGACAACCAC
>Ga0163147_10006843_pt1 | contig 13179 bp, 12 predicted proteins | sample OliLakLV19MP6G1_FD_148597 | JGI IMG/M metagenome (GOLD analysis project Ga0163147, IMG submission 148597) | Freshwater microbial mat bacterial communities from Lake Vanda, McMurdo Dry Valleys, Antarctica- Oligotrophic Lake LV.19.MP6.G1 | ecosystem: Environmental > Aquatic > Freshwater > Lake >...
GCTTGAGTACAGCCTGAGCGCGCTGCACTGCGGCATCTGCTGCCGCAAGATCATCCTTCGATGTCCCAGATTGGAGCATTGCAAGGTTGGCTTCGGCCTGATCCACCGCTGCCTTGGCCGCATCGAGTGTGCCGCTGTGCTGATCGCCATCTAGTTTGCTAAGGTTGGCCTGGCTGATCGCTACCTGAGCGCGTGCTGCCGCAAGATCATCGGCAGTGGCACCAGCGCGTAGTTTATCGAGATTGGCCTGGCTGATTGCCACCTGTTGCTCGGCGGCTTGGATACCACTTTCTTCTGTCTGATGTGCAACATCATAGGCTACTTGAGCCTGCTGAATGGCGATTTCGGCAGTATGCATTGTTGCTTCGGCCTGGATATACGCAGCATAATACTGCTCGCGCTGTGCATCGCCGAGTTTATTGGCGATCTTCTCGCCAGTCTTTGGGTCGATCCCCAGCCATGGCGTGATCGGATCCTGGTTTGTTTCCTGCACATACCGCCAGTTCTGCAGTGCCGCTGCATAGTTCGATTGAGCCTTGGTCAATTCACTGGTGTTGCGCTCGATCTGCAGCCGAGCGTTTGTCTTGGCTGCCGAGAGTTGATTGCGCTGTGTCGTCAGGTTGGCCTGCGCCTGGGCCAATTGCGCCTGGGCAGCTTGCAGTGCGGTTCGCGTTGGGCCTGCCTGTACTGTTCTCAGGTGTGCCTGGGCCTGGCTGAGTTGAGCCGCAAGTGCCGCCTGATCAGCAGTGGTCACACCCCCAGTGGCCTGGCGAAGTTGAGCCTGGGCCGCACGGAGCTGCGCTTCCGCAATGCGGATTTGCTCTGGTGTTGTGCCAGACTGCAGTTTCTGATCGGCTGCTTGCGCCTGTGCCAGTTCCGCTTCGGCCTGTGCGATTGTTGCTTCACTGCGCGATTGGTTGAGCCGCACCAACACCTGGCCAGCCTGCACGTGATCACTCTCGGCAACCAGAATCTCGGCAACAACTCCACCGATTGGCATGCTCAGTGCAGCGCTGCGGATCGGTACAACCCGAGCTTCTGATGCTAATGCCCCGCCTGCCGATGGTTTTGTCGCAAGGGTTGTTGGTGTCGCCGCTGCAGGTGTCGCGTTTGCCGCCGATGCCCCGCCGCGCAGGAATATAGCCGCTAGGCCACTGCCGATGAGCAACACGATAACGACTGCAATGAGTATCTTTCGCATTGCATGCCTCCGTTTGGTTGGAGATAATCGAGTAACAATTTATGCTGGGTGCATCCCATCATCGACGATACCGCCATCACGCATTTCGACAACCCGCCGTGCATATGCGACGACGCGGGGATCGTGGGTGGCAAACACGAATGCGGTGCCGGTTTCTTGATTGAGCTTGCGCATGATCTCCATGGCCTGCTGGCCATTGGCGGTGTCCAGATTGGCTGTTGGCTCATCGGCAAGCACCAGAATTGGCCGGGTTGCCAATGCACGCGCAATCGCCACGCGCTGCTGTTCGCCACCACTCATTTGATCGGGCCGGTGATCGGCGCGATCCGCAAGCCCCACCGCGTTGAGCAGATCGGTCACGCGCTCATGCCGCTCACTTGCCTTCATATTGCCGAGTAATAATGGTAATTCGACATTCTCGTAGGCAGTCAGTACCGGGATCAGAGCAAAAAACTGAAACACAAAGCCAATACTCGTCCGCCGCAGATCGGCACGCTGGTTTGCATCGAAGCGGGTCACATCCTGGCCTCGAATTTTCACAACCCCCTGATCGGGTTTATCCAGGCAGCCGATCAATTGCAGCAGGGTTGTTTTGCCAGAGCCGGATGGGCCGACGAGTGCGGTAAACTCGCCTTCCGCAATGTTTAGCGTAATATCGTTGAGCGCATGCGTTTCGGTCTTGCCAATATGATACACTTTCGTGGCATGTTCTACCTGAATGGCTTCCATTACTACTTCCTTTGCGTATTGAGAACAGCTTTAGAATGATTGAGTTTCTGTGATTGAATACAAACGCTTACTGATGCACTCTAGCAAAGAGCAGAAGTATTGAGCTACGTTGAACGAGCGCATGGCCTTTCTGATGAGCCAGCCATTCTGACTCCTGACTTCTGACTCCTGAATGCTGTCTTCGTTATGAACGTAATGCTTCTGCTGGCTCCAGCCGTGCGGCAAACCATGCAGGATAGAGCGAGGCCAGTACGATAATGATCAATGTCGCAAGCGACAAACGAGCAAACATGTCGAGATCAAAGCGGGCGCGCATTGTGGTGCCTAATGCGATACTTGTTCCAGCAGCACTGGCATAGCTATCGCCAATCCTGATCCCGATTGTCGCAAGATAGGCCACCCCAGCCAGGCCAAGTCCAATGCCAATGCTGATCCCGATCAATCCCAGGCTGGCGGCTTCCAGCAAAAACAGTTGCATCACATGCTGCCCTTTCATGCCGAGTGCGCTGAGGATACCCATCTCGCGAATACGTTCAAACACCGACATGAGTAGTGTATTGGCAATAATCACGGCAACGATCAGCATCACGATTGCATCGAGCAGCACATAAAATCCCATTGCTGTTTGGATCGCCTGGATAAACAATTGATTGAGATCCGCCCATGTCAGAACGCTGAGATCGGGGCTACGTAAGGCCGCCGCAACGCGATTGCTATCGGCCTGGGTGTTGAGCAGAATAACGATTGCGCTGGCTCGGCCATCGGTGTTTGTAAACGCCTGAGCTTTGGAGAGCGGCATCAATGCTGCACTCTGATCATAGCTGGGAATGCCAGTGGTAAACAGCCCGCGAATCGTGAATATGCCATCATCGACCTGCCCATCGGAACTGATGATCGCCAGGCTTACTTTCCGCCCAACCTCAATATTGAGGCTATCGGCCAACCGTTTGCCAATCAGAATCCCATTGCGATCATCTGGTTGCAAATATGCGCCAGCGACGAGTCCCTCTCGAATTGGCGCATAGATCGGTGATGCCGTATCGATGCCATACACCTGCAAACCGGCTGAATCAGCAGTTGTTGCCAGAATACCGCTGGCCCATAATACCGGAGCCGCTGCTTTGACTTCGGGTAGGGCAGCGGCCTGAGCCGCCAATCCATCTGGATCGCTAAGCAGATCCTTCCATTGCAGGCTCAGCTTTTCTTCGTTATACGAAGTTGCCCGCATCTGAAGATGCCCAGTTCTAAGCCGAATACTGTTCTGGAGTGAATCCTCGGTGATACCGGCGATCAACCCGTTCATCACAATTAACAGCGCCAGGCCAAGCGCTACTGCAATAAGTGTGATCAGCGAGCGCCTGCGGTTACGCCCCAAATCACGGTACGCAAGGATCCAGAGTTTGCGTAGTGGCATAACACGATCCCCTTATCGAAAGAACACATACACATTGAATAATGTGCGGCTTGTTCGCTTGTTCTTTTGTCATTGAACAAGAGAGCAAGAGTCTTTAATTTGGCTAGACATGGTGTAACGCCTGGGCTGGTTCCTTGCGCGAGGCCTGCCAGGATGGGTAGAGCGCCGCGATGGCTGCAATGATGATCACCAGTGCCCCACGGTTGAGCAGATCGGTGAGCGTAAGACTGGGATACAGGCGATTGCCCATCAACGCCATGATCTCGCCCATGCCAGATGCCGATGAGAGATCGATGCCAACCTGGCCAACCCCCCAAACCAATAGCGCGCCAAGGCTGCAACCAATCACTGCACCAACGATGCCAATCATCGCCCCTTCCAGCAGGAACAAATTCGTGATCTGCCAGCCCTTCATCCCCAATGCCGCTAGTACGCCCATCTCGCGGGTGCGTTCAAAAACGGACATCAGCATCAGGTTGAGAATGCCAATGCTGGCAATCAGCAGAATCACAACACCAAAGAAACTGGAGAAGGCGAACTTCGTGTCCAACGTCTGTCGAATTTCTGGCCGTAGTGTCTGCCACGAATCGACTTCACTACCAGGCAGTTGGGCCTGTAGCGTACTAATTGTCGTTTCTTCTGAACCAACTGTTTTCAGGAAGATGACCACTTCGGTTGTTTGATCGCGCAGGTTATAGAGCGTTTGTGCATCTGCAAGCATAATAAAGACTGCGGTTTTTTCTATATTTGGCATGTGTAGATTATAAATTCCCACAACAGTCATCGTATGCTGGCGCATAAACTCATCTTTCCGGCGACCCACCAGCGTAATAGGGTCGCCGAGACCAATCTGCAGCCGATCCGCAAGCCCTTGACCAATCAGAATCGTATCGCGATCACTGGCCTGCAGAAAGCGCCCCTGGCTGATATTCTGGGCCTGCAAACTGATTGATGCTTCCACTGTTGGATCAATGGCAGTAATGCCAACTGGTAGCGCATCGCCATGGCTGCTCACAATGCCGGTAGTATTGATCCGTGGTGCGGCGGCGACGACATCTGGTTCTGCACGGGCGATCTGCAGCACCATATTGGCATCTTCTAATGGCAACAATGGCAACCGATTGGCCTTCACGCGAAAGCCCTGGGCATGGATCTGAATATTGCCGCCATATAATCGCACCGCATTGCCAAAGATGGCCTGATCTGAACCATGGATCAGGCCATCAAAAAACAGGAGCAGAATCACCCCCAGCACAATCGCTACCAGCGCAATTGCTGTGCGCCGCCAGTTTCGCCACATATTGCGCCAGGCCAGTTTGATCGATGTGCTCATTGCATACCTCTAATGATAATGGGTTCACCGTGCGATACTCATTTGATCAGATAAACCACTCTCCAAGTGTTACGGCATCAACAAGATTCAGAGAACCCTCTGGCGCTCCCAACAGGCCTTCGAGTGCATAGGTATAGGCTGCAACCACCTGTTTGGCCTGCTGCAACGCAACAAGCTTTGGCTCGGTTGAGAGCAGCAATTCCACAAAACTCTCTCCGAGACCCTGTAACAGAAACAGTATCATCGCAGCCACCTGATCGGGAAATGGAGTTGTGAGTATGCCTTCTGTGATGCCCTGCTGGATGATCTGCGTGAGCAATGGTGCGACATGTTTAATCGTACTTGCCTGAACCTTCTGACGGACAATCGCGTTGTCATCGGAGTGCCAGATATGCACCAGTGCCAGCAGATAGGCTTTATGATCCGTTTTCCAGCGGCCAGTAACATCAAAGAAGCGTTGGAATTTCTTGAGCGCAGGCAGTTCTGGGTCGTGAACAATTGTCACCAGGATCTGCTCAACCTCCTGTTGCATGCGTTCGATCAATGCTTCGAGTAATGCCTGCTTCGAATCGAAATAATGGTAAAACGCCCCCTTAGAAATCTGGATCGCATCCAGAATATCGCGGATCACTATCTGCTCATACCCTTTGGTATAGATCATCTGCTGCGCTACATCAAGGATCTCATTGCGCTTGACTGCATACTCTTGTTCTTTGACAGTGCGGGCCATAATGTACTTATCCCTGCAATAATAAACCGACAGTCGGTTTATTATAGGTCTATATTATTCTGTGTCAAGATTAGGACTTTGATGTTGCACGCTTGACGCTCATCTAGCGCTCGTGTATACTCCGTTCTGGCATTTTGACGCGTACCAACGCCATCGGTCTCGTGCCGACCCGCACCGTTGTGTGGTCGGCTGGTACTGCTATGATGCAGGAGCATATGATGAGCCGACCTCGTGTCCAGCACGTCAGCATTCCTCGCCCACCCGGCAGCGCTGATCAGGCCCGCAGCTTCTATGGCAATATCCTTGGCCTTGAGGAAGTTCCGCCGCCGCATTCGATCCGCCATCTCGATCTTGTATGGTATCGCCTTGGCACAACAGAATTGCATCTGTTTGCCGAAGAGCCAGTATCCGATTCCTCTGGACGGCACTTCTGTATGGAAGTCGATGATCTGGAAGCATTGCGTGCTCGGCTGATTGCCGGGGGCTACACGCCTACAGAGACAACCCCTGTTCCTGGGCGGCCACGCTTCTTCTGTCGTGATCCATTTGGCAATAGTATTGAGTTTACGACGATTATTGCTGACTATTTGCTGGCGCAAGACGCCCCTGCTTCATAGGAGGTTTATGATGAGCAACACCATTGGTGTCGGTCTGGTTGGGTACAAATTCATGGGTAAATCGCACTCGAATGCGTACCGTCAAGTCGCAAGTTTCTTCCCCAATCTGGCGCTCAAGCCCGAGATGAAGGCATTGTGCGGACGTGATGAAGCTGGCGTCAAAGCAGCAGCCGAGCAATTCGGATGGCAAGGCTATGAGACGGATTGGAAGAAGTTGGTTGCGCGCTCTGATATTGGCCTGATTGATGTCTCAACGCCTGGCGATAGCCATGCTGCGATTGCGATTGCCGCAGCCGAAAACGGCAAGCATGTTTTCTGTGAGAAGCCATTGGCCAATACGCTTGCAGAAGCGCGCTTGATGCTAGCGGCGGTTCGCAAAAATAATGTTGTTGGGATGGTTAACTTTAACTATCGGCGCGTCCCAGCGATTCAACTGGCCAAATCCTTGATCGAATCGGGTCGGCTGGGCAAGATCTACCACTGGCGGGCTGTGTATCTGCAGGATTGGATCATGGATCCAAACTTCCCGCTTGTTTGGCGGCTGCAGAAGGATATTGCCGGTGCTGGAACGCTTGGCGATCTGGGCGCACATATCATCGATCTGGCACGCATGCTGGTTGGCGAAATCACCGAAGTAACCGGCATGACCGAGACGTTTATCAAGCAGCGGCCAATTCAGGCGGCCAGTGATGCTGGCCTGGGTGCAACAGCCGGCCAGGAATTTGGTGAGGTCACTGTCGATGATGCGGCGTTGTTTCTGACCCGCTTTGCGAATGGGGCGGTCGGCACCTTTGAGGTGACGCGCTTTGCCAAGGGCCGGGCGAACTATAATTCATTCGAGATCAATGGCAGCAAGGGCAGCATTTCGTTCAACCTGGAGCGCATGAACGAGCTGAATGTGTTGCTTGAGGATGGCCAATCCGATGTTGAGGGTTTCCGCAATGTGCTGGTGACCAATGGCGGCGCGCATAAGTATGTCGGTGCCTGGTGGCCAGCCGGCCATATCATTGGCTGGGAGCATACATTCACCCATGGCGTGATGGATCTGCTGAGTGGCATTGCGGTCGGCAAATCGCCCGACCCGACCTTTGAGGATGGGTTACGCTGCCAATCCGTTCTTGATGCCATCGAGGCATCGGCCAGTAGCAAACAGTGGGTCGAACCAGATTATTCCGAATAATGGCGTGTTGGGGCGTATCGCATACGCCCGAGTATCGCATACGCCCGAGTATCGTATACGCCCATAAAGGAGCTACTATCATGGCACGTCCAGTAACATTATTCACCGGCCAGTGGGCCGATCTGCCACTTACGACATTGGCACCAAAGGCCAAGAGCTTTGGGTACGATGGGTTAGAATTGGCATGTTGGGGCGATCATTTTAATGTCAGCGAGGCGCTCGAGTCGGACAAATATGTTCGTGAGAAGCGCGAACTGCTGGAGGCGAATGGGCTGCAGTACCTGGCAATCAGCAACCACCTCGTTGGTCAGGCCGTTTGCGATAATATCGATGCGCGACATAAGGGCATTGTTCCGCCGCATGTATGGGGCGATGGCGATCCAGAGGGTGTGCGCCAACGGGCCGCTGAGGAGATCAAGAATACGGCTCGGGCCGCTGCCGCCTTTGGTGTGAAGGTCGTGAATGGCTTTACCGGCTCATCGATCTGGCATTTGATCTATTCCTTCCCGCCCAATGATCCAGCGATGATCGAGGCTGGCTACCAGGATTTTGCCGCACGCTGGAACCCGATATTGGATGTGTTTGATGAAGTTGGCGTCAAATTCGCCCTGGAAGTTCACCCCACCGAGATCGCCTATGACATCCCGACCACGCAGAAGACGCTGGCGGCGATTGGCAATCGGCCAGCATTTGGCATCAACTTCGATCCAAGCCACCTGATTCACCAATTCCTTGATCCAGTCGAATTTATTTCGGCATTTGCTGATCGAATCTATCATGTGCATGTCAAGGATAGCCGGGTGAATGTGAATGGCCGCAACAGCATTCTGGGTTCACATCTCAACTTTGGCGATCCGCGGCGTGGCTGGGATTTTGTCTCGCCTGGCCATGGTGATGCAAAATGGGATCCGATCTTCCGCACGCTGACACGGATCGGCTACCAAGGTCCACTCTCGGTTGAGTGGGAGGATTCAGGGATGGATCGTGAGTTCGGCGCAACCGAAGCCTGCGCATTGGTCAAGAAGAACGACTTCCCAGCCAGCAATGTCGCCTTCGATGCGGCATTCCAGAAGAGCTAGAGCCGAGGAGTCAGGAGGCAGAATACCCTGACCGAGTGACCGAGTGGCTAAGTGACTAGGTGAACCCAGAACCCCGTAGCGGCGAACCTTGTGTTCGCCCAAACTGGGTACGGATGCAGCAGCTTCAGTGGTGAGACGCGCTTACATCTGTTGGGCTGCTACGCCCAATGTAATTCCATTGCCTATTCGATCATGATCCACAGCGAACCAAGCCCACCGATACACAGTAAAACCAGCCGAATCAGGACGTAAGCGTAGAGACGTACTATTTTCGAGTCACCCAACAGGCAGGCCAGCACCAGGATCCAAAATCATGGTGCTGGCTTGGGGTTTTGCGGTGAGGCAGGTGCTATTGTATGAACGGAATTATACTAAAGATCGTAAGATGGAGAATGAGAGTCTGACCATCAATTCTTGATTACAGGTAAAAATACGCTGTGATTATTTTTTACCAGCACCGCAAATTCAGTAAACTGGTTGGTCTGTGCTGTGATCTTATGATTGACCAAGTCTACGGTTGATGGGAGCAACACCCATTGTTGCGCCGTGTTATCCCAAGCTGCTAGCGTCAACAACGATGCAATTGGTGGTGAAGATATAGATGAAGTAACACTACTCGAATCTGCTGAAGTCACCCCTCCGGATATACCCAGGTTATCTACCACCTGCGGATCAAGATCGACTGTTATGGAAAATGGACGATCATACTGCGCTACTGATTGACCATTGCTATCCGTGGCATCCAGTTGGAACGCCACAATCGAAGCTGCATATCCATCAGTGCTGTGGGTTGGTATCAATTGTGGATTATATGTGACATTCAAACCGGTATCGGCCATTGGCGATACCTGCGTATTTGCAACTGTTGGGAAGTTGATATTTATGCCGGAGCCGTTCAGCACACCGCCACTGCTCCGACTGATTGATGCAATGAGCGCTTGAAGCACAGGTGAAGGCCCATTGAGGATTATCGCATAGCCCCCACTTAATTCCTTGCCAGCACCATAGCTATATGAAACATTCTTGCCTTTTAGCTGTGGTGTTGCTGGTTTACTAATATATTTACCATTAATGACATCATTCCGCTGGCTGGTAGATATAGGTATCCACCAGTTCTTGCCACCAAACGGATCATTAATCAGGATTGTATTAGTATTAATATCATAGCCCACTGCAACCACAATATGGTCGGCTTGCTGAATACTCATCAATACCGGGTGTCCGCTATCGATACTCTGCTTCAGATTATTCAAGCTTGGATTCCAGATAATCTGCTTCACCTGCAGACCACGCTGCTTAAATGTGTTTACGATCATCCCTTGACTTGCGCCGCCACTACATTTTGGCTTTACTCCACAAATCAAATCAAGGGTTGCTTGGCGATTAAACAGCACATCGCGCTGTTCTTTGCCCTCATAATACAAAACCATTGCTACAGAAGATGGGCCACAATGGTTCCAGTACCCATTTTCAGGAACTTGCTGAACGTATACCTGATCAACATAACGTACATCCAGAGTCTTACCTACCGATGCAGGAGTAGTAACAATCATACTCCATTCTGATGACCATTGACTTGCTAATGCACCATCTCCAGATTGTACTTTCCAATAGTATGTGCCATCCGATGGTACTGTAACCGTCCAGCTTGTTGCTGTTTGCCAACCGCTATTCTGGTTCCACGAACCATCGGATTTACGAATAGCAATGTTAAAATCACGATAATTACGTGGCCCATTATCGGGGTCACCAGTATCCTGCCAGGTCATCGTTAGAGACCGATTAGTCGTTGTATTCCCATTGGCCGGGCTGAGTTGGTTTGGGGTATTTGGTGGTGCATCTGCCACCGTATTATTGATGGTGATGGGAATTTCCAGCCAATACCACTGCCCATTCAAGGTACTTTGATACCCTACTTTGAGCGTTGCCGGGCCATTGGGCAGTGAACCAGTATTAAATGTCAGGTTATACCCTGAATTAGTAAAGCGCGAATCGCCGTATGCATTCGCAACATCGCTACGTGAGAGCCCATAGGTGGCTGCGCCGACAAAGGTGCTATTAACGTAGATATGAACCGCACTGATGCCAGTGCCATTCCAAGAGCCAGCATCTATGACCCAACCGCCGACTCCTAGATTCCCTTGGACTGGCTGATTTGGTGATGGAGCATCGATATATCCCGTAGGGACAACCACTGGGGTTGGACTCGCCGGTGTACAATTTCCAATCCCATATGCAGTCACACGACAATCAGTACGGGCGGCACGTTGCATGAAAGCAGCTTCGGATAACCAGGTTTCATTGGCAGTAGCATAGATCCGAAAGGTCTCACCTGTATTGGGGTCTATGTTATACACCATCCGCCACCATGAAGTTGTGCTGGGAGAGCAACCACCAGCGGTATCAGTCCGATTGAAAATCTGAGTACTCCATTGACCCACATCTTCAGAACGCATCTGAAAGTTAGGAGCATTGGCACAGATTCGAAGGAAAATTGAGGTTTTATTATATTCCTTAACAAAGGCAATCGTCATTCCATTGATGGTCGAGAGTAGTTGCGCACCTGGAGGAAGGGTTGGATCACTAACGACTTGCCCATTGCCACCATCAGCAGCCTGCACAGATAATCCTGGTGATAGGAGAACACTGATGATCAACATGAAAACCAGTGTACGAATAAGAACTCGTTGCATTGTAGTACTCCTATTGACGAAAGCTCTCTCAAGGGTAACGTTAAGAGTGGCTGGAAAACCATACACTGAATCTGCCTTGTTATTTCTGTTTCTTCTCTACCTGATCAGCCGAATTGTAAGTGGGTAACGGTATTCTTCGCCACGATTTGCCGCAATTGCTGCTTTAATCATGACGACCATATCAAAAATTGCGAGTATGGCTAGCAAAAAGAACCCGACATACGCACACGCGAGGACAATTCCAACTAATGCGTAGATGTAGAAGCTGATCTGATAGTTGAGTGCTTCGCGCCCATGTCGCTCGACAAAGGCTGATTGATCGTGCTTGAATAACCAGATCACGAGTGTTGCCACGAGATCGCCAAATGGAATGATCCAGCCGATCAGCGATGCCAAATGACAGAACATAGCCCATCTGCGTTCATCACTGGCACTCATTGGTGCGGCATAGGTGTGTTGATGCATATGTGGTGCGGAAACCATTGGTGCTGCACTAAACTCTTCGAGGTCAGGTAGTTCAGTGGTGATACGTGCCGATTGCTGTTCGGGAAATTCCTGCGCACAGTTCATGCAAAAGCGGGCGTTAACAAATGATCGGGGGTGCCCACACTGTGAGCAGAACTTAGATGTACTCATGTGAATAACCTTTCCTCAGGATGAGACAGATGTTGTCGATGTCGTTGTGAAGAGATGTCGGTTCTTGAGGATTAGGTCGCGGATATACAGATCCAGCCCGACGAAAATAACACCAATCACTCCTCCTAACACCAAGTTGATTACGCCAATGACGATGTAGCTGCTGAGATCTTCGAAGGCGGCGGGAATACTTGTATCACGGGCTAGAATGCGCGGCGCGGTTTGGAAGCGTGTGTAGCCAGCATAGATATTCCATAATCCGGCGATTGCCCCAACAACGCTCAGTGTCTGAATGGCACCCAGAATGATCCATACAATCCCCGAGATTCGTTCATAGTCGGCAATTTGGCGAATAATTGCACTATCAGTGTCTTCGCGAGCAATTGGAATTGCTGCGCTTGGGCGGCTAGCGGTGGATGCAGATGTGTGGCTTTGTTGGGGAATACTGCTGAGCCGAAAGCTACATCCCTTGCAGATTTGGCGCTCGGCCATATTTTGTTGTCCGCATTGTGGGCAAAACCAGGCTGTCATGCGTTACTCCTTATGAAATCAGGAAATGCCCTGCGCTGTTCCTCAGTAAACAACAGATCTTCTGCCTGTTATCCTACTGTCTGCGTGTTGCGCTGTGTGCAACATCGCTGATCAATGCAATAACAATCTTTACATGTCTTGCATGGGTTCGCTTTCGCCCAGCCACACAAGCAAGAATGTACGTCGTTCTGTCCCACCAAGCACCAATAGATCGGCAATCTGCCGCGCCGTATCCCTATCCGGCAGAATTTCGCCGCTCTGCCAGCGGCTCACCGTGCTACGATTGACGCCAAGCCGCCGTGCTAGTTCAGCAGCGCTCAGATTACGTTTTGTGAGCCAGTGTTGGAGCAGATTGGAAAATTGCTGGTTGGCATTCATATGGTGAGTAATCTCTGATCAGTGATCAATTGGCAATTGGCTACTGTGTTTTCGCTGTTTCTACTCTAGCTTGTAGCGCTGCTCTCATCTACCTAGATATCTGGGTTGCGATAGCATAGATTGTTGGGTTCTGCTATGATATATTGTCAATATGGAATACAAGCAATTGTTAGGTTTCCCCATGCAGCCAGGTATATCCGCACAACGCCGCGCCCTCATAGCAGAGGATAATCCGTATGCTCTTGCTGGTGCTGCCGCTGCACTGGCCGATCTGGGCTTTGAGGTTCTGTGTGCAGAAACCCTTGATCATGCGCTGGCCTTGATCGAAGATGGCTCGTTGCACCTGGCGGTTGTTGATATTGCCCTTCGGCGATCCGGCCAGCGCCGCGCCGATCTTTCCAGTACAGCAGGACTCGATGTGCTTGATACCATGCATCGAACGCATCCCCAGGCTGCATTAGTGATCTGGACGGCATACCCGCATCAATTGCCCCATCCAGCGCATCTCATCCAGCGTTTTGGGTTTCGCCTGGCCTGTGTTATCAAAGGCGGTATCGCTGCCGATTTTACCGATGCCGTTGGAGCAGCAATTGAAGGCCGCTTATGGCTCGAAGTACCACACCAGCCGCCAACGATGCCGCCAACAGAACAACGCTTC
>Ga0163147_10006850_pt1 | contig 13172 bp, 8 predicted proteins | sample OliLakLV19MP6G1_FD_148597 | JGI IMG/M metagenome (GOLD analysis project Ga0163147, IMG submission 148597) | Freshwater microbial mat bacterial communities from Lake Vanda, McMurdo Dry Valleys, Antarctica- Oligotrophic Lake LV.19.MP6.G1 | ecosystem: Environmental > Aquatic > Freshwater > Lake >...
AAAGAGTACGCTATTTCGGGTGGAACAAACGGAACTTATTTTATTGATATTACAAGCGCTGCAACACCCAGCCTTTGCGACTACGTGGCCGGGCAAAGTGTTTCAACATGGCGAGAAATAAAAACATACCAAAATTATTGTTATGTTGTTAGTGATGCAACGTTTCCAAATTCATTTCAAATAATCGACATGCAATACTTGCCCGACAGTGCGCATGTTGTTTACGAAGGACTTGACCTCTTCTATCTATCGCACACTATTTGGATCGATAATGATAAATTATATTGCGGGGCTCCTACACATACCAATTCCAATTCAAGCATGGCTGTTTATAGTTTAGCTACACCTACAGCACCGGTATTAATTAGAAGGCTGCAAGACGATTATCCTTTTATAAACTATGTGCACGATATGTATACACGAAATGATACCATATTTGCTAGTTGCGGTTATCAGGGATTGTATTTGTTTAAACTAACCGCCAGTAATACATTTACGCAATTAGGTTCTTATATAAATTATTCATCAGGTAGTACGTATAATCACAGCAGCTATTTAACTCAAAATGGTAAATACCTTTTGTTTTGCGATGAAGTTCCTGCCGGTAAGCCCATACAAATTGTTGATGTACAAAATTTTTCTAATATCATTCCTACGAGTACTACTATTCCCTATCCGCAATCAATTCCTCATAATCCATATTTGATTGGAAATGATTTGGCGGTTATTTCGTGTTATCAAGATGGATTGATCGTTTACAATATCTCAAATCCTGCTGCGCCATTTGTTGCCGGATATTTTGATACATACCCCATTGGCGGAGCGCCTTCTGGAAATTATTTTGGCGGGCCATACCGCGGCAATTGGGGTGCGTACCCTTATTTACCAAGCGGATTAATTATTGCCAACGATATGCAAAATGGTGTTTTTATACTAGATCCGAGTGCGGCCTACACAAACACGGTTGGAGTTAATTTACCTACGAGCACTGTTGGCTTAGATAATTATTCGCGTAAAAATAATTTTGGGATAAATCCTAATCCTGCTTCAGAAAAAATAACCATCACTTATGCCGGAAAAACCAATGTTGCTTTGCAAATAACAAATATACTTGGCGCTATCGTTTTTGAAAAAACATACAAAGGTGGAATTAACGAAAGTTTATGGATAGGCGAACTTGAGAGCGGAACTTATTTTATTAAACTTACGGAAGAGGATAATGTAATGGTTCAAAAATTAATTGTTCAGCACTAGGCGTCTCAATCTTTTTCGTGTTTTATTTGGAGTAAAATCATTATCTTTAATAACATGAAGAAAATAGGATTATTACTTGTTGTTTTTGTATTTGGTTTTTCATTTAAAATAAAACTTAAACCTTTTGAAGGAACCATTAAATATAGCATCGACTATCACTCGGAATATGGCCTTGTTAAATATCCGCAAGAATTGATCGCTTATATTAAAGGAGATGTTATTCGTATTGATGTTATTTTACCCTTTGCAGAGATAAGCCATATTATTAATTGCAAAAAAAGAACCTCCTTAAAATTTTGTACAGTAGATGGCGCAAAGTATTGCGTAAAAAGCGATCTTAAAAAAGCAAGTGTTTTTGAAAAAGCGTTAATAGCAAAAGACAGTATCGAAACCATTAAAAATCTCTCTTGTTCCTTTGGAAGAGTTTATATGGCAAACTCTCGGAGTGTTGTTTTTTTCACAACAAAATATCTCATCTCAAAAAACATAACCGATTGCGGCACCGAATTACCCTACCAACTGTTTTTTCCTCATAAAGAATTTGAAACAAAACTAATCATGAAGCGCGATGCCTATGATGAGGATGGAGAAACTACCTACTTTGTTGAAAGTATTACAGAATTGCCCATAAAAGATGCCGACATCAACCCTTCCTTTACGGAGTATAAAGAAGTAACAGAAGAAGTTCTTGGAAAGATCATTAGCGATTATTTTAAGTCAGCGAGGTAAATAACCGATAAAATAAATCAGCCCATGATGTTTATTATAAAAATTGGGTATATTTATATTTAGCGAGTTCGGGCAAGGCCAAGCGTTAATCAGAATGCTTAAAATTTGATTGCGTTTTATCAAACAAAAAAACACATGAAAACCATTTTACTATCCGTTTTATGTAACTATTCTGATTTAGAAAAACATAAGCTATTATGTTATACTTTAGAGGAAGTATTGGTTGAAAAAATGCGTACAGTTATGCAACGCATGCAGGCTCGTGATTTTTACGACATCTGGTATTTGTTGGAACAACATGGCATGGAAGTGAATTTATATTTAAAGGAATTCGCTAACAAATGTTCAACTAAAAAATTAAACCCTGCTGACTTTCAAAAAAAACTGGCAGAACGATTACCACAATACAAAGGGCGCTGGGAAAGCTCTATGAATGAGCAAATACAAAACTTGCCTGATTTTGATCAAGCAGAACGAGAAGTAATGAGACATTTAAAGAAAGTAAAATTATGACCTATTTTTAAAATAAATTCTGAAAGCATGAAACACATAGAAGTAGTCGCGGCAGTAATAATTTTTGAAAATAAAATATTATGCGTACAACGCAACGAAAACAAGTTTGAATACATTTCAAAAAAATATGAATTTCCTGGCGGAAAAATGGAAGTTGGCGAAACGAAAGAAGAGACTATTAAAAGAGAAATTAGTGAAGAGCTGAAAATAGATATAGAAGTTGGTGAAGAATTCTTGACCGTTACTCATCAATATCCCGACTTTATTTTAACAATGCATAGTTTTTTATGTACTTGTAAAGATTTAAAGTTGACCTTAACTGAACATATTGATTTTAGATGGTTAGATAAAAATAATTTAGAAGGACTAGATTGGGCTGCTGCCGATGTTCCAATAGTAAACAAATTGATGTCAAAATAAATGGATCAAACAAAAAATTCATTACTACAAAGTTTACAAACAGGATTTATAGACAAGTCTATAATTTCTGACCTAAAATATCGTCCACAACTTTTGGTTAACAAAAGGATTCCCAAAGAGAAAGTTTTATCTACAATCCTGCATGAATTAGGAAATTGTGAAGAGTTCTATATTTCTGTTGCATTTTTAACTACAAGCGGAGTCGCAGTTTTAATTAATAGCTTAATTTCATTAGAAAAGAAAGGTGTCAAAGGAAAAATTTTGGTTTCTCAATACCTAAATTTTACGCAACCAGAAGCGCTGAAAAAATTACTCAAATTTAGAAATATTGAACTTAAAATATTAACGAAAGGCAATGCACATTCAAAAGGATACATTTTTAAGTCAAATGAGCATTACAACTTAATTGTTGGAAGCAGCAATTTAACCGCAAGTGCATTAACGGAAAACAAAGAATGGAATTTAAAAATTACTGGATTAAGATCAAGTGAAATTGTTGACAAATTATTAGATGAATTTCATAATGATTTTAGAAACGCAACAGATGTAACAAACTCATTTATTTTAAATTATCAAACCATTTATGATAAACAAAGGTTAGTCCAACAATCATCAAATGGTTTAACTTTTGTTGATGAGAAAATAAATCCTAACTCTATGCAAGAAGAGGCATTGAGTAATCTAGCCCAATTGCGACTCGAAAAGAAGAACAAAGCATTAATTATTTCTGCAACGGGAACAGGTAAAACATACTTGTCAGCGTTTGATGTGGAATCGTTCAATCCAAAAAAATTATTATTCGTAGTTCATAGATTTAATATCGCTAAAAAAGCGTTAGAATCATTTGAACAAATTTTTAGAGGGCAAAAAAAATTAGGGCTTTATTCTGGAAATTTAAAAGAATTGGATGCTGATTTCATTTTTTCTACGGTTCAGACCATATCTAGAGAAAGTCATTTATCAAATTTTGATAAGGAGTTTTTCGATTACATAATCATTGATGAATCTCATCGTTCTGGTGCAGAGTCATACCTTAAATTAATTAAGCATTTTAATCCTAAATTTTTATTGGGAATGACTGCCACTCCGGAACGAACAGACGGCAATGACATTTTCAGTCTTTTCGATCACAATATTGCTTACGAAATCAGATTAAACAGGGCAATGGAGGAGGATATGTTAAGTCAATTTCATTACTACGGGATAACTGATTTAAAAGTAAATAATGAAACAATTGAAACCACAAAAGATTTTAATTTATTAGCAACTAATGAAAGAGTAGATAAAATAATTGAAAAGGCGAAGTTCTATGGAACTGATAACGGAATTACAAGGGGTCTAGCGTTTTGTTCAAGAAATGAAGAAGCTGAAATGTTATCATTAAAGTTTAACGAGCGTGGTTTTAAAACTATTTCATTATCCGGGAATGATTCTGATGAGCATCGTTCAAATGCAATTCAAAAATTAGAATCAAATGATCTCAGTCAAAAATTAGATTATATATTTACTGTTGATATTTTTAATGAAGGGGTAGACATACCCAAAGTCAATCAGATTTTAATGATACGGCCAACTGAATCCGCGATAATCTTTGTTCAACAATTAGGCAGAGGTTTAAGAAAAACAGAGGGTAAAGACTTTCTTACGATTGTCGATTTTATTGGAAATCACAAAAACAATTATTTAATACCAATAGCGCTTTACGGAGACACTTCATACAATAAGGACACCTTAAGAAAATTAATTTCAGAGGGCAGTAGAATGCTACCAGGCTCATCAACAATAAATTTTGATGAAATCTCGAAAGAGAATATTTTCAAATCGATAGACTCGGCCAACATGCATGTTCTGTCAGATTTAAAAAAGGATTATCAACTTCTTAAATACAGATTAGGTCGCATACCAATGATGATGGATTTTATAAAGAGTGAGTCTAGAGATCCATTTCTATTTGCCGAATATTCAAAATCATACTACAATTTTGTAAAAAAAGCAGATGCTGGGTTTAATGAATCATTAGATAAAAGAAGCGCTACACTTTTAGAACTTTTCTCTTTAGAAGTTAATAATTCAAAAAGAATTGAGGAAAGCTTTATTCTTAAAGGTTTAATCGAAAACAAGGAGCTAAATATTTTAACATTACAAAATTTAATATTTCAAAAATATCACTATCAATTCGCTACTGATACTATTGAGTCTTGCATTTTAACAATTAACTTCAATTTTATTCGTAAAAACGAGAGCATCATTTTTCAAGAAAACAACACACTCAAATTATATCCTGAGTTTTTAGAGTTGCTCAAGAATTCTACTTTTAAGGTCTTTTTAACAGATTCGATTAATTTTTCCATTAAAACTTTTGAGAAATCTTTTAATCACTCCTATTATAAAAATGGTTTAGTGCTTTATAATAAGTACAGTCGCAAAGATGTCTGCAGGTTATTAAACTGGGAAAAAGATATTAGCAGTACAGTTTATGGCTACCGAACACACAACAGTGTTACACCTTGTTTCGTGACTTATCATAAATCTGATGATATTGATGACTCTATCAATTATAATGACCATTTTATCAATCCTTCCGTTTTCGCATGGGAGTCAAGATCAAATAGAAAATTAGAAAGTAAAGAAATCCAGAATTTAATTAGCTCTGCACGTATTTTACTATTTGTAAAGAAAGAAGATGGCGAAGGAACTGATTTCTATTATTTAGGAGATGTATCAATAATTCCAGACTCTATACAGCAAAGTACAATGCAAGTTTCAAAAAAGCCAGTTGTGCATTTCAAATTCAAATTGGAACAACCTGTCATTGAAAATTTATATAATTATATCACCGCGACTAGTCAAAAAGTATTACCTGTAAATGCAAAAACAGAAGAGTCGAATTCAACAAGAATTATAGACATAAAATCAAAACATACTATACCTCTATTTGACTTTTATGCTGCGGCAGGTAGTTTTAGTAAACTGCAATCTGAAAAAGACTTTACAGAAATTGAAGTTGAGCAAAAGTATTCTTTAGATGCCGATTATTTTGCTTGCAAAGTAATCGGAGAATCAATGAATAAAAGAATTGCAAATGGTTCAATTTGTCTCTTCAAGAAATACTCAGGGGGTTCTAGAGATGGTAAAATACTGCTAATTGAAAATAGAGATATTCATGATCCTGATTTTAATTCAGCTTTTACAGTCAAAACGTATTCAAGTCAAAAAATAGTTGCCGAAGAAGGTTGGAAACATTCTGTCATTGTTTTAAAACCTAATTCTTATGATGAAAGTTTTAAAGATATTATTATCAACGAAGAAAATGGTAAAGAGATGAATGTTGTTGGCGAATTTATTACTGTTTTAAATTGACTCTTTTTTAGCTCTAGATAAAATTCAACATACCAAATTGTGAAATTGGTGATTTCCAAAAATATAGATTCAACTGATTATTGCAAATGATGGGTATCACTAACGTAAATGAAAGAGTGTTTTATGAGCCAGAATCTATAATTTGAATGGGGCTTGGTTCCTGGCGAACAAAGATCAGACAGGAAGTGGTACAAAAGAGAAGGGAAATATAATTTTAGAATGGATGACGATAAGAGATCACTTGCACTTGAGAATTAAGTTGTGAATGCGAAGTATTTATTATTAAGAGATTCAGGAAAAGATTCAGCGAATAGAATTTTAAAAATTAAAAGTAAGGGGCCGAGAGTTTATAAAGGGGCCAGTTTGGTTGGTTAAAAGTAAAAAAAGACCATCACGAAATTGATTGGTACAGAACTTAAACAAAAAAAGCTCTGTAAAAATTACAGGCCTTTTTTTATAGTGTTTTGCTATTATTCAATTTTAATGCAGCCGTCCTTTATAGAAATTTTTGCGCCATTTTTTACTTTTACCCAACCACACTCGGTTTTAATTTCAACTTCTGATGCGCTTGTTTGAATAGATGTAGCCCCGCTGGTTGAAGCCGAAAATTCTACTTTTTGAGTTGATCCGTTAGATTTAACTTCCATGGTGTACTTCTTTGAATCTTTATTGTAGTAATTAATGGTAAATGCGCTTGCAATAGTTGTAACCAACAAAAATGCTGCTGTAAATAATGTTTTTAGTTTCATGCGTTTAGTTTTTTGGGTTCTATCAAATTTACTGTTTTTTGTGTATCAAACCAAGTGCGCTTATTATAAATTTGTGCCTACTTCAGATTTTAAACCCTTACTCCAATTACTAACACATCGTCCAATTGATCAAAATTACCCTTCCATTTGTAAAAGTATTCATCCAATAATTTACGTTGTTCTATCATTGTTTTAGCGGCAATAGTCAACAAAAAGTTTTTAAAGATCTTGGTGGTTAGTTTTTTGTTTTTGTCGCCACCAAACTGATCGGCAAATCCATCTGTATACATATAAACACAATCGCCTTTTTGCAATTGAACAATATTATTATTGAACTCAAACGCATCAGCTGTGTAACCGCCAATAGCAGATTTTGAAGGCGCTATTTCAATAGGCTCGTTGTTTCTGATAATGTACAGCGGACGATTAGCCCCGGCATATTGCAATTGCATATTTTGCTTGTCAAAAGAACACAATATAATATCCATCCCGTCGTGGTTCTTTGTTAAAGCGTCGTTTTGCCTTAATCGTTTTTTTAACGAAATATTGATGTAGGATAATATTTTTGAAGGTTGAATAATTCCTCTTTCTAAAACACTGTTGTTTAACTCATAACTGCCTATCATACTCATAATGGCGCCAGGAACACCATGCCCCGTGCAATCTGCTGCCGCTAATAAAACTGTGTTTTTTGTTTCATTAAACCAAAAGAAATCGCCGCTTACTATATCTTTAGGTTTATACAATATGAACACATCATCAAAATGTTTTTCAATTTCTGATGTTTCGGGTAACACAGCGTGTTGAATGTTTTGGGCATAATTAATACTATCTTGTATTTCCTTCTTTTGAATTTCAATTTCGCTTTTTTGTGTTTCTAATAACTTGTTTGCCTTTTTCTTTTCGCGATAGTTTCTAAAGATCACTATTAAAAAACCAGCCATCACAATAAAACCACCGATAAAAAAATTTCTTATGAGCGTTTGCTTTTCAGTTTCCTTTTTTGCAAGCGCGTCCTTTTTGGCCTGCTCAAATTTCAAGTTACTCTCCTCTTTCTCAAACTTTAATTTAGCATCCAACTCGGTAACAGCGCCTTGTTCTCCTGTTTTTTCAGAGCTATCTTTATACACAATATACTTTCTAAAACAAGCAATCGCTTTCTGGTATTCCTTATTCTTATCATACACTTTTCCTCCCAAACCATTTCCCAAGTACAAACTTAATAGGTCTTTTGTGCCCGTTACTGTGTCCAATAAATTATCTAATTCTTTAGCTGAGCTTTTGTAGTCTTTTAAAGCAGCGTGTGTTTCGGCAATAAAATATTGTAGTAACCATTTTCTTTCGAATCCATTAAACTTCTTAAAAATCTCATAAGAACGTTTGTAATGGATCATCGCGCTATCGTATAGTTTCATGTTACGGTAAACATTACCCAAATAGCGATAGGGGTCTCCAAGATCTTGCAAGTACCCCGATTTATTAAAATAATTAATGCTGATGTAGCGATAATGTATTGCGCTATCAAACTTTTTTAAAGCACTATAGGTGTTGCCAATCCATCCTGAATATTCACCTAAGTTACCATTATCATCTTTTCTGTTTTTTACCACATAATTATAAGCTGGGATGAAGTTTTTTAAAGCTGTTTCATAATCCTTATTATTAAATGAATAATACCCTAATAAATATTGTCCTGTACTCAATCCCGAATAATCCTTCGCTTTTATATAATACCGGTTGGCTATTGCTTGCTCTTCTGCAGCCTTTCCAAGCATATTAAAACTTGAAAAAATATTTCCTCGTAAATAATAGGATTCGGAAATGATCTTGTCATTAGACTCGCGTTCGCCTAGTTTCAGCATTTCCTGGCAAATGGCAAAAGCTTCCATGCCTCTATTATTCCTGGTAAAATAATCGATCTTTCTGCCGAGTAATTGTTTGCAAAGGTCGGTTAGCTTTTTCTTCTCTCCATAAGCATACGCTTCATCAATTATTCGTATCGCATCATCAAATGGCGGTTGCGGCCACATAAATGTATAAGCCACTACGTCCTTTAACTTAACGGTATCATTAATGGTTGGATCTTTTAGCCTTAGGCTTAGCGTATCAGCTTTCGTTTTTTGGGCATTAAGTTGCGCCATCAAAAAAAGAAAGGCCAAAAGAACGATTTGTTTCAATTTCATAGTGCAATTGCATTTAATAAATTTTCATCCACTTCATTAGCCCAAGTAATTTTTAAATTTGGCGTACGTTCCATTTCGCGTTTAATTGCAAATTGCGCTTCTTTATTACGAGCCCAACTTCGGCGAGCAATTCCGTTATTTACATCCCAGAATAACATTTGTTTTAATTTTCTTTCTGCATCATCGCTGCCATCTAATACCAAGCCAAAGCCGCCGTTTATTACCTCGCCCCATCCAACACCACCACCATTATGCAAACTTACCCAAGTAGCGCCACGAAATGCATCGCCAACAAAATTTTGTACGGCCATGTCGGCAGTAAATTTACTTCCGTCGTAAATATTTGATGTTTCACGATACGGAGAGTCCGTTCCGCTTACATCATGATGATCTCTTCCTAAAACTACAGGCGCAGAAATTTCTCCGTCAGCAATTGCTTTATTAATTGCAGATGCAATTTTAATACGCGCTTCACTATCGGCATATAAAATGCGCGCTTGCGAACCAACCACTAAATTATTTTGTTGCGCATCTTTTATCCAAAGGATATTATCTTGCAATTGTTGCTTTATTTCTTCGGGTGCGGCTTTATGCATCTCTGTCAACACTTGCTCTGCTAATCTATCTGTTACATCAAGATCTTCAGGCTTTGCAGATGTACAAACCCAACGGAACGGGCCAAAGCCGTAATCAAAACACATAGGGCCTAAAATATCTTGCACGTAGGAATTATATTTAAAATCTCCCTCTTTCCCGTTTTTAAAAACATCTCCACCTGCGCGAGAAACCTCTAATAAAAACGCATTGCCATAATCAAAAAAGTACATGCCGTTTTTATGATGCGCATTTACTGCATTAATATGACGTACCAATGTTTTCTGAACTTCTTCCTTAAATTTCTTTGGGTCATCAGCCATCATTTTATTACTTTGTTCCAATGTTAAGCCTGCAGGATAATATCCTCCTGCCCATGGATTATGTAACGATGTTTGATCACTTCCAATATCTACTTTAACGTTTTCTTTTTGTAATTTTTCCCACAGATCAACCACGTTTCCTTCGTAAGCAAATGATCTTGCTTCTTTTTTATCTTGCGAATTTTTTACAGCTACAATTAATTTATCCAAATCATTATGAACTTCATCAACCCAACCTTGTGTATGACGAGTTTTTACGGCTTTAGCATTTATCTCGGCAGTAATAGAAACCAATCCTGCAATTTTTGCTGCTTTTGGTTGCGCGCCACTCATTCCTCCAAGTCCACAGGTAACAAATAGTTTTCCTTTGCGTTCCTGTTCTGTTGGAAATTTCTTACGCGCTGCATTCATTACGGTAATAGTTGTTCCGTGTACAATTCCTTGTGGACCAATATACATAAAACTCCCTGCGGTCATTTGTCCGTATTGCGTTACGCCCAATGCATTAAATTTTTCCCAATCATCAGGCTTGCTGTAATTCGGGATCATCATTCCGTTTGTTACAACAACGCGTGGTGCATCTTTGTGCGAAGGAAATAATCCCATAGGATGGCCGCTATATAAAACCAAAGTTTGCTCATTGGTCATTATTGCCAAATACTGCATGGTGAGTAAATATTGCGCCCAATTTTGAAACACCGCGCCATTTCCTCCATAGGTAATTAATTCGTGCGGATGTTGTGCTACTGCGTGATCTAAATTATTACTCAGCATGTGCATAATGGCTGCTGCTTGTGTACTTTGATGAGGATAATCGTTTATTGGGCGTGCGTAAATTTTATAATCGGGACGAAAACGATACATATAAATTCTACCGTATGTATTTAATTCTTCGAGAAACTCCTTTGCTAAAACCGGATGATGTTTTGGATCAAAATAACGAAGCGCATTTTTTATGGCCAGTTTTTTTTCTTCGGCATTTAAAATAGCCTTACGTTTTGGCGCATGATTGATATTTGTTTCGTAAGGTTTAGATACCGGCAGGGTATCGGAAATTCCTTCTAGAATACGTTTTTGAAATTGTTCTTTTGTAAAATTTTGTGGAGTGCTCATACTAGAAATAATGAAAGCAAATTTACAGGAAATGTTGAGCAAAATTGCATTTAAACACCTAAAATTATGCCCCTGTAAGCATTTAATTGTCGTTTTCTTTGGGCTTATCAAAATTGCCTGTCTTTTTGTTATATCCGTAAGGGCAGTGCTTGCACCCACTTTTACAGCAATGGCCACGCTTTAAGTGGTATTTTTCGGTGAAAATTATATACCCCTCGGGGCTAAGGTAAAAATCTTCGGGGTCTAACTCTTTGCTGAACATAACACAAAGATAATGAATTGCTAATTAATGTATATTTGCATGTAAATGTTGAAGCGCCTCAAACATATTCTCTGTTTTACTTTACTGTTCAACTTCAGCTTTTCTCAAACCGATAGTACTCTTAAAGAAAAAAAAATAAGTGTTTTAACCAATGCCGACAGCAATATGGTATTTAAAGGAAAGCGCATGATCGATAGATCTGACACGGGCTCAAATGCTACATTGATTATTTCTGGTTATGTGAGCGCTTACTATGCTTCTTATGATGATGAGGCGGTTGATAATAATGGCTTTGTAAAATTTGCAACCATGGCTCCGCGGTCAAAAGAATTTGGATTAAACATGGCGCTTATTTCTATGCACTATCATGGTAAAAATATACGTAGTGGTTTGGGAGTACATTTTGGCGATATTGCTAAAGCGGTTTGGCCGGCAGAATTTAATATGATACAAGAAGCAAATGCAGGCTTTAGACTTTACAAAAATTTTTGGGTAGACGCCGGTTTTTTTAGATCGCACATTGGCATTGAAAGCACTCAGCCGCGCGAGAACATTACATCAAGCATGAGCCTGGCAAATAATTTTGAGCCTTACTATTTGGCCGGAGCTAAATTAACCTACGTTGTGAGCGATAAAATTGCCCTTCAATTAAACTCTTTCAATAGTTTTAATTCGTATGTAGAAACCAATAAAAACACTTTGGTTGGATTTTCAATGATCATTGATCCTAACGAAAATGTGTCTTTCACTTATAATTTTATTAGTGGCGACGAAACACCAACCGGGGCTTTGATAAAAAAACAACGCTATTATAACAATATTTATGTCTCCTATAAAACGCATAAAGTTTACCTTGGTGCTGAATTTAATTATGGTTGGCAAGAACATTCTAAAACAAATGATGTTATGGCAAGTGCCACAGTAATGAGCGGGTTAATTGTTGGGAAATATCAGTTTCATAAAAAACTTGGCGCATATGCAAGGCAGGAATATTTTTCTGATCCCGACAATATATTAACAGGAACATTAAAAACCGGCAAGAACGTTTTTGGAACAACTGCCGGAATGGAATATAAGCCTTTTAAAAATGTTGCTTTAAGCGCAGAAGGTCGCGTTTTACAAACCGATGAACTTATATTTAAACAGGGGAGTTTTTTAACTAACAGGCGCATGGAATTTATTGCATGTCTTGATCTATGGTTTTAAAAAAAGAATTAAATAAAGGCCCTGGGCCAATTGGCATATTTGATAGCGGATATGGCGGACTCACTATTTTAAAAGAGATAAGTAAACAATTGCCACAATACGATTATTTGTATTTAGGAGATAATGCCCGCGCGCCATACGGAACAAGAAGTTTTGAAACAGTATATCAATACACCCTTGAGTGCGTAAATCATTTATTTAATAAAGGTTGTCACTTAGTCCTTCTTGCGTGTAACACCGCTTCGGCAAAAGCATTACGAAACATTCAACAAAAAGATCTTCCGCACATTGATCCATACAGAAGAGTGCTTGGTGTTATTCGTCCAACCACTGAACTGGCCGGAACACTTACCAAAACAAAACATATTGGCGTATTTGGAACAACCGGAACCGTGGTGTCGAATTCATACCCAATTGAAATTCATAAATTTCATCCTGACGTAAACGTATTTCAAGAAGCCTGCCC
>Ga0163147_10006851_pt1 | contig 13171 bp, 10 predicted proteins | sample OliLakLV19MP6G1_FD_148597 | JGI IMG/M metagenome (GOLD analysis project Ga0163147, IMG submission 148597) | Freshwater microbial mat bacterial communities from Lake Vanda, McMurdo Dry Valleys, Antarctica- Oligotrophic Lake LV.19.MP6.G1 | ecosystem: Environmental > Aquatic > Freshwater > Lake >...
ACGCCACTGCGGCCGCAAAGTCGTCCGCGGCGCGCGCTCGGTGTTGCGCGACGGTGAGTGGCTGCTGCGACGCGGCCCCATCGAGGTGAACATCGGCCGCCCGTTGGCGCCCTCCGCTGCCGCCGCGGACGACTTTGCGGCCGCAGTGGCGTTGCGCGACGCGGCGCGCGCGCACATCCTCGCGCATTGCGACGAGCCCGACGCCGCAGCCAATTCCCGAGGATCGCATGATTCATGACAAAAGCTTGCCTCGGGCGAGGTTGTCATGTTTTCGGCAACGATTAAAACGGTTGCCGGTACGCGCTTGCACGGCGAACCGCGGCTGCGCGCCCGGGCCGTGGTTGGCCTTTTTGAGCGCGTCAAGCGCAGGCTGCCAGCCCTGACTTTCTGCCCGCGACCGCGCCGCTGCGGCAAGGCCGCGCCGATACCGATTGCGTAACCGGCGGCCTCCGTGGCAGACTGGATCAAACGTGGAATGGTCGGGCTCTGCCGCGCCGTACCTCACCACGTTGCCCCGCTCCCATGCCTTTGTGCCACCCCGAGGAATCTGCCATGCCCCACCCGTTCGCCAAGACCGTGAAAACCTTCATGGCCGGCAAGAAGTCGCTCAAATTGCATTCGCTGCCCGAACTGGCCAGGCAATTCCCGAGTGTCGGGCGCCTGCCGCTATCGATTCGCATCGTGCTGGAGTCGGTGCTGCGCAATTGCGACGGCAAGAAAGTGACAGCGGAGCATGTGCGGCAACTGGCGAACTGGCAGCCGCAGGCGCAGCGGGTCGACGAGATTCCGTTCGTCGTCGCCCGCGTGGTCTTGCAGGATTTCACCGGCGTGCCGCTGTTGGCCGACCTGGCGGCGATGCGCAACGTCGCCGCCGACTTGGGCAAGAACCCCAAGACGATCGAGCCATTGGTGCCAGTGGACCTGGTGGTCGACCATTCGGTGATGATCGACCACTACGGCGGCCGCGATGCGCTCGATCTCAACATGAAGCTGGAATTCAAGCGCAACCAGGAACGCTACGAGTTCATGAAATGGGGCATGCAGGCCTTCGATACCTTTGGTGTGGTGCCCCCCGGCTTCGGCATCGTGCACCAGGTCAACCTGGAATACCTGGCGCGCGGGGTGTTCCAGAAAGACGGCATGGCCTACCCCGATACGCTGGTCGGCACCGACAGCCACACCACCATGATCAATGGCATCGGCGTGGTCGGCTGGGGTGTGGGCGGGATCGAGGCCGAGGCAGCCATGCTGGGCCAGCCGGTTTATCTGTTGACGCCTGACGTGGTCGGCTTCGAACTCACCGGCCGCCTGCGCGAAGGCGTCACCGCCACCGACCTGGTGCTCACCGTAACCGATATCCTGCGGCGCGAAAAGGTGGTGGGCAAGTTCGTCGAATTCTTCGGTGCCGGCACCCGCTCGCTGGCCCTGCCCGACCGTGCCACCATCGCCAACATGGCACCCGAGTACGGTGCCACCATGGGCTTTTTTCCGGTGGATGAACGCACCATCGAATACTTCAAGGGTACAGGCCGCAGCACGCATGAGATCGATGCGTTCGAGGCCTATTTCAAGACGCAGGGCATGTTCGGGGTGCCGCTGGCAGGTCAGATCGACTACAGCAGCGTGGTCAAGCTCGACCTGGGCTCGGTGGTGCCTTCGCTGGCAGGTCCCAAGCGGCCGCAGGACCGCATCGAGATCACGCACCTGGCATCGAAATTCACCGAATTGTTCTCGCAACCGATCGCCGACAATGGTTTCAACCAGCCGGCGGCGCGCCTGACGCAGACCTTTCCCGCCGGCGCAGGCGTGCGGGTCAGGAGCGGTGACATCCTGATCGCCGCGATCACCTCCTGCACCAACACCTCCAACCCGGGCGTGCTGCTGGCCGCCGGCCTGTTGGCCAAGAAGGCCGTCGAAGCCGGTTTGAGCGTGGATGCCAGGATCAAGACCTCGCTGGCGCCGGGATCGCGCATTGTCACCGAGTATCTGACCCGCGCCGGACTCCTGCCCTACCTTGAAAAACTCGGCTTCGCGGTGGCCGCCTACGGCTGCACTACCTGCATCGGCAATGCCGGCGACCTGACGCCGGAAATCAACGCCGCCATTATCGACAACGACCTGGTCTGCGCTGCGGTGCTCTCGGGCAATCGCAACTTCGAGGCCCGCATCCACCCCAACCTGAAGGCCAATTTCCTCGCCAGCCCACCGCTGGTGGTGGCCTATGCGATTGCCGGCAACGTCACCGTCGACCTGATGACCCAGCCGGTAGGCAAGGGCACGGCTGGCCGCGACGTCTACCTGGGCGACATCTGGCCCTCGTCCGACGAGATCTACAAACTGATGAAGTTCGCCATGGACCCGGCGGCCTTCAAGGCCAATTACGACAAGGTCAGGAGCGAGCCCGGAAAACTGTGGAACGCCGTCAAGGGCGTCAAGGGTCAGGTCTACAACTGGCCAAAGTCGACCTACATCGCCAAGCCGCCTTTCTTCGACAGCTTCAGCATGCAGCCGCCAGCAACCGAGGCCGGCGTCAAGGGCGCGCAGATCATGGCCCTGTTTGGCGATTCCATCACCACCGACCACATCTCGCCGGCCGGATCGATCAAGGCAGCCACGCCAGGCGGCAAATACCTGATCGAACATGGCGTGGCCCAAGGCGACTTCAATTCCTACGGCAGCCGGCGCGGCAATCACGAGGTGATGATGCGCGGCACCTTCGCCAACGTGCGCATCAAGAACCTGATGATTCCCGCCGGACGCGACGGTTCGCGCGAGGAAGGCGGCGTAACCCTGTTTCAGCCCGGCGGCGAAAAGATGTTCATCTACGATGCGGCCATGAAGTACATAGCCGAAGGCACGCCGACGATCATTTTCGCCGGCGAGGAGTACGGCACCGGTTCATCGCGCGACTGGGCTGCAAAGGGCACCCAGTTATTGGGCATCAAGGCGGTGGTGGCCAAGAGCTTCGAGCGCATTCACCGCTCGAATCTGGTCGGTATGGGTGTGCTGCCACTGCAGTTCAAGCCCAGCGACTCCTGGCAAAGCCTGGGCTTGAGCGGCCGCGAAAGCATCGACGTATTGCTGGAAGGCGAAATCAGGCCGTTGTCGGAAGCCCGGCTGGTGGTGCGCGATACCTACGGCAATGCGCGCAACGTCACGGTGATCCTGCGCATCGATACCGCCATCGAGGTCGACTACTACAGGCACGGCGGCATCCTGCCCTATGTTCTGCGGCAGTTGCTGGCTGCATGACCAAAAACGCTTGCCAGGCTCTGCTGCAAGAGTATGCGCTCCCGGCGTTTGTTGCGGAGCGCTGTTGCCACAGGACACGCCGGGTCAAGTCGCGCGTTCGCGCCGGACTGCAACAACCAACGCATCGAGAGGGCAAGCAACATGGATATCTTCGCGCATGCCTTGTGGGCTGGCGCCGCCGTCGTGTTCGCCGGCCGGCGCCGGGTCATCACGCCGCGCACAGCCATGCTCACAGTCGCGCTGGCGGCAGCACCGGATGTGCCGCATCTGTTGCCGCTCGTCGGCTGGTCGATGTTCGGCGGTGGCGGCGCCATGGATGTGGCCCGCTACGCCAACGCGTTGCCGGGCCAGGAACCGGCCATGCCAGCCATGGTCGAGACGCTTTCGCACACCCTGCACTGCACTTTTCACAGTGCGCTCGTTGCAGGCCTGGTCAGCGTGCTTCTGTGGGCCTGGCTGCACTCGCTGTGGCTGCCGCTTGCGGGATGGTGGTCGCACGTAGTCATCGACGTATTCACCCATTCGGCCGACTACTATCCATCGCCGGTGCTGTACCCGATCACGCGCGCGGGTTTCGACGGGGTAGCCTGGAACACGCCGCTGTTCATGTTGATGAACTACCTGGCGCTGGCGGTGGCTTGGCTATGGTTGTGGCGGGAGTGGCGTCGAAAGTGCCGTCGGACCTGACGGTTCGCGCGCGCCTCAAGATGTTCAACGGCGGAGCGCCGCGTGCTTGGGTGCGGCTGTCAATCGCGTGGTCTGGAACAGCACGCTCAAGGGGCTGCTGATCACGCTGTCGCCGGGCGGGTAGACGACGTCGATGGCGATGACGATCGTAGCACCCATCGCGCGTGCGGTGGCGGTCGGCGGCGGGCTTATCAGGCCGCCGTCGACGTACAACCCGTCGCCAAGAAGCACCGGCGCGAATACGCCGGGCACGGCGCTCGAGGCGCGCACTGCCGCCCCGGTGTCGCCGGAGAGCACCAGTGCCAGCGGGCGCGGCGCCGTTAATGGTCGCGGGGCTACGGCTTGCGGTTCGTTCCCTATCGGCGCCGGGCGCGGCATCCGGGCAGTGCAACCGCACAGCGCCCACGCGATCGCAGCCAATGTCGCGCGCGAAAGCCACGTTGTGTGGCGGGGCGCGCCACTGGTCGCGCTGCGGGTCCGGCGGTCTTCGATCATTTGCCAGGATCCATAGCTACGGCGGGTGCCGCTGCGGCGCCAGGCGCCAGCGACGGGCCTGGCGGCGCGATGGCCGGCGACATCGCCGCCCGATCGATCTGCGTTTGCGCGCATGGCTTTTCACCACGCGCCAGGCGGTAGCTGATGTCGTCCAGCGCTTTCGCGATCGCACGCTCGGCGCGGGCGGCGTTTTGCTGCGCGCCGGTGTACTCCCGGTTCTGGTTGATTAGGGGTTGCGGCGGCGCGTCGTCGGTGACGGCCAGTTCACGCTCGACGCGGCGTTCACGCGGGCAAAGCACGCTCAAGGTAAGTTCGATCGCGCTCAACATTGGCGGGCCGTCGGTGGTGCTTTTGGCGCCAAGCCAGGTGGTGTAGCTCTCGATGTAGCCGCGCACGCCCGCATCGACCTTGTCGGCGATGGTTTTTTCGTACAGCACCAGCTTGACCGGCCGCAAGCGCAGGATCACATCCGGCAGCGGCGCGCCGGGCAGCGCCAGCAACAGGGGATCGGGGTCGATCAAGTTGAAGCAGCGGCTTTGCTCCGCCAGCTTTCTGGCGGTGGCGTGCCACGCCGGTATCTTCAAGTACCGCCAACGTTCGGCGGCGTCGGCCGGCGTGTTGTACGGGTCGTCCGTCACCATCGCGGTCAGCAGGGGCGTGGCGCAAATGGCGCTGCGCGGCGGCGCGGCAGGCGCATCGATCTTTACCGGTGGAGCCGCCGAGGGTGTGTCGGTAAAAGTCGGCTGCGCCGACGCGGCACAGGAAATCGCCAGAACATAAAGCCCGCAAAGGAATTTCATGCCACAACTCCTCCCACGGCCGGTGCGACCGCAGCCTCGATGCTTGTTCGGCGCCGCATCAGCTTGTACGCCGCGGGTATCACGAACATGGAGAGCAGCGGCGCGCTCAGCATGCCGCCCACCATCGGCGCGGCGATGCGTTGCATGATCTCGGCCCCGGTGCCGGTCGAGAGCATCACCGGGATCAGGCCGGCGACGATGACCGCGATGGTCATGGTCTTGGGCCGCACCCGCTGCACCGCGCCGGCTTCGATGGCGGCGTCGAGACTGTGCGCGTCGAAGGCGCCCGCGTGGCGCTCGACGGCCTGCTTGAGGAACAGCAGCATCACCACACCGAATTCGGCGGCGACGCCGGCCAAGGCGATGAAGCCGATCGCGCTCGCCACCGAGAAGTTGTAATCGAGCGCCCACATCAGCCAGAAACCGCCTGACAAGGCCAGTGGCAGTGTCGCCATGATGAGAAGGGCCTCGCCGGCGCGCCCGAAGATGATGTAGAGCAAGACGAAAATGATCAGCAGTGTGAACGGCACCACCACCGTCAGGCGCTCCTTGGCGCGCTCCAGGTATTCGAACTGGCCCGACCAGGCCAGCGAATAGCCGGGGGTCAAGGCGACCTCCCTGGCCACCGCGCGCCGCGCATCGTCGACCACCGCGACCAAGTCGCGGCCGCGTATGTCGACGTAAATCCAGCCCGACAGGCGCGCGTTTTCGCTCTTGAGCATCGGCGGGCCGTCTTCCACCTTGACTTCGGCCACCTCTCCCAGGGTGATGTAGGCGCCGCGCTCGGTGATGATGGGCAACTGGCGCAGCTTTTCGACCGAATCGCGCAGTTCGCGCGGGTAGCGCAGGTTGACCGGAAAGCGCTGCCGTCCCTCGATGGTCTCGGTCACGTTTTCGCCGCCGATGGCCGCCGCGACTATGCCCTGCACATCGGCGATGTTCATGCCGTAACGCGCGGCCTTTGCACGATCGATGTTGATGTCTACATAGCGCCCGCCCGAGAGGCGCTCGGCCAAGGCCGAACTCACGCCCGGCACGTTCTTGACGGCACGCTCGATATCGGCGGCGATGCGGTCGATCTCCTTCAAGTCGGCGCCGGCCACCTTGATGCCCAGGGGCGACTTGATGCCGGTGGCGAGCATGTCGATGCGGTTGCGGATCGGCGGGATCCAGATGTTGGCCAGGCCCGGCAGGCGCGTCACGCTGTCGAGCTCCTCGATGAGCTTGTCCATGGTCATGCCGGGTCGCCATTCGGACTTCGGCTTGAACTGGATCGTGGTCTCGACCATTTCCAGCGGCGCCGGATCGGTCGCGGTCTCGGCGCGCCCGATCTTGCCATGCACGCTCTTGACCTCTGGCACGCTTTTGATCAAGCGGTCGGTCTGCTGCAACAGTTCGGCGGCCTTGGAAGGGGAAATGCCGGGCAGCGCCGAGGGCATGTAGAGCAGGTCGCCTTCGTCCAGCGGCGGCAGGAATTCGCCGCCGACCCGGGTGGCCGGATAGAACGTGGCCGCTGCCCCGAGCGCAGCGAGTACCAGCGTGGCCTTCGGCCATGCCAGCACCGCGCGCAATACAGGCCGGTAGACCGCGGTGAAAAAGCGGTTCAGGAAGATCGCGTTCTCTTTCGGGATGCGCCCGCGGATCCAGTAGCCCATGAGCACCGGCACCAGCGTGACCGACAGCCCGGCGGCAGCGGCCATCGCATAGGTCTTGGTATAGGCCAGCGGGCCGAACAGGCGCCCCTCTTGTGCCTCGAGCGCGAACACCGGCACGAACGAGAGCGTGATGATGAGGAGCGAGAAAAACAGCGCCGGCCCGACTTCGGCGGCGGCATCGGCGATCACGGTCCAGCGTTCTTCGCCGGCCGGTTTCGCACCCGCATGGAGCATCTCCCATTCTTCGAGGTGCTTGTGCGCGTTCTCTATCATCACGATGGCTGCATCGACCATCGCGCCGATGGCAATCGCGATGCCGGCCAAGCTCATGATGTTGGCGTTGATGCCCTGGTGGCGCATGACGATGAAGGCGATGAGGACGCCTAACGGCAAGGTGATCACCGCGACCAGCGCCGAGCGCAGGTGGTAGAGAAACAGTGCGCAGACGATTGCTACGACGATGAATTCCTCCACCAGCTTGTCGCGCAGGTGCGTGACCGCGCGCTCGATCAAACCTGTGCGGTCGTAGGTCTCGACGATCTCGACACCCTTGGGCAGCGAGGATTTGAGCGAGGTGATCTTGGCCTTCACCGCCTTGAGAGTTTCAAGCGCATTCTTGCCCGAGCGCATCACCACGATGCCGCCGGCTACTTCACCTTCGCCGTCGAGTTCGGAGATGCCGCGCCGCATCTCCGGACCCACCTGGACGCGCGCGACGTCCTTGAGCAGTACCGGCGTGCCGCTGTCGGATACGCTCAAGGGAATGGCGCGAAAATCCTCGAGCGTCTTCAGGTAGCCGCGCGCGCGCACCATGTATTCGGCTTCGCCCAGCTCAAGCACCGAGCCGCCGGTCTCCATGTTGGCGTTGCGTATTGCAGCGACGATTTTTGCGTGCGGCATGTTGTAGGCGCGCATGGCGGCCGGGTCGAGCACGATCTGGTATTGGCGCACCATGCCGCCGATGCTCGCCACTTCGGCCACGTTGGGCACGGTCTTGAGCTCGTACTTGAGAAACCAGTCCTGCAGCGCGCGCAGTTGCGCCAGGTCGTGCGCGCCGCTGCGGTCGACCAGCGCGTATTGGTAGATCCAGCCGACCCCGGTCGCGTCCGGCCCCAGCGCCGGCTTGGCCTGGGCCGGCAGGCGCGCCTGCACCGTGTTTAAGTATTCGAGCACGCGCGAACGCGCCCAGTACGGGTCGGTGCCGTCGTCGAACAGCACGTAGACGAAGGAGTCGCCGAAAAAAGAATAGCCGCGCACGGTCTTGGCGCCCGGCACCGACAGCATCGTGGTGGTGAGCGGATAGGTGACCTGGTCTTCGACGATTTGCGGCGCCTGACCTGGATAAGTAGTGCGGATGATCACCTGGGTGTCCGAAAGGTCGGGAATCGCGTCCAGCGGGGTGTTCATCACCGACCACACGCCCCAGGCGGCGCAGATGAGGGCGGCGATGAGCACCAGGATGCGGTTCGCGATCGACGCGCGAATGAGCGCGGCGATCATTTTTTCGCCTCCGGCCTGGCGGGGGGCGGCGCGAGTGGCGCGATGCGGGTGATGCGATAGTCGCCGTCCTTGTCTTCGACGAAACTGAAGTCGACCTTGTCGCCGCGGGCCACATTGCGCGGCAGGCCGCCCTTGGGCGCCTTGAAGTCCATGGTCATCTCGGGCCATTTGATCGACGCGATCGGGCCGTGCGACAGGGTGACGGCGTCGCCGGCGATTTTCTCGACCCGCGCTTCGCCGCGATGCTCGGCGCCCTTGGGCGGCGGCGTGCCGGCGGCGGCGCTTTTGGTGGCATCGACCACGGGCGCGGCGGCCGCCCCCAGACCCTTCAAGCTGGCCTCGGAATCGAACAGGAACTGGCCCGACACCACCACCCGTTCGCCGGCCGAGAGGCCGCGCACGACCTCGGTCACGTCCTGGCCGTCCACGCGCGCCTCCATGCCGGTTTCGATGACGCGCTGGGCGAAGCGTCCGTCCGCCAGCGCGAGCATGACGAGCTTGCGCGCGCCGGTCGCAATGACCGCCTCGGATGGCACCACGAGGGCGCGTCGCGCCGCCTCGCCCGTAATCGACAGGGTGGCGAACATGCCGGGCTTGAGAACACCGTCCGGGTTGGCGATGCGGATGCGCGCGCGCACCGTGCGGGTGGCCGGATTGACCTCAGGCAAGAGCGCGGCGACGACTCCTTTCAAGGTCTTGCCGGCCAGCGCGGGCGTGCGCAGCGTCACGGCGCTGCCCACGCGAACAGCCGCGATCGCAGCTTCAGGCACGTCGGCCAGCACCCACACGGTAGCGAGGCTGGCGATGCGAAACAGCGTCACGCCGGGCGAGACCTGCATGCCTTCGCGCGCGAAGGCACCCATGGCCGCGTTCATGTCCGTTCCCAGAGGCAGCAGCACACCGGCGGCCGGGGCGGTAAGCGTTACGCGCGGATCGGCGCGGCCGTCGCGTTCCAGTGCGGCGATGTTCGCCTCGGGAATCCCCAGGTAGATAAGCCGCGCGCGCGCCGCGGCGGCGAGATCGGCGTTGCCGGGCTTGCGCACGGCCAGGTATTCCTCCTGCGCGGCGAGCCATTCGGGCGCGTAGATCGCCGCCAGCGGCGCGCCGCGTGCGACCGGGTCGTTGGGGGTGCGCGCGTAGAGCTTTTCTATCCAGCCGGTCACGCGTGCCTGTACGATCTCGATAGCGCTTTCGTCGAACGCCACGTTGCCGACCACCTCGATTGCGCGCGCGAGTTGCGTCATCTTCGCTTCAGCCGTGCGCGCCCCCAGGCTTTGCGAAGCCTGCGCACTGATCTTCACGCCCTCTTTCGGACCCTTGGCGTCGCCATCGTCATCGGCGTACACCGGCACCAGTTGCATGTCCATGAAAGGCGACTTGCCGGGCTTGTCGAACTTGCTCTGCGGGACCATCGGGTCGTGGTAGTAGAGGATCTTCTTGCCCGGCGGCGTCGGTGCCGCGGCCTGGCGGTCGAATTCGCGCATCTGGGCCTGCATGTTCGCGTACCACCAGCCGCCAGCGCCGCCGGCGGCCGCGAAGACGAGTGCAACGAGAAGGATGACTACGAGGCGCTGTTTCATTTCGTCACTCCCGTGTGGGCGCCGTGCGCGAAGTACTGCAACTGCGCCCAGGCACGGGCCGCGTCCTGCTCCAACTGCAATTGCGCCAGGCGGGTCTCCAGCCACTGGCGGCGCGCTTCGAGCAGATCGGCGAGTTTGCCGGCGCCGCCCTTGTAGGCGGCCAGCGCCTGGTCTATGCGGTCTTGGGCGAGGGGCAACAAGGTGTCGTCGAAGCCCGCGCGCCGCGTATTGGCGGCATCCCAGTCGGCCAGGGCCAGGCTGATCTCCAGCGCGTGCTGACGCTCTGCATCCTCGCGCCGTTGCTCGGCCGCCTGCTTTTGCGCCTGGCGCGCGCGCACTTCGGGGGCGATGCGCTTCTCGCCGAAGACTGGCAGGTCGATGGCGATGCCGAAAGAGACCATGTCGGTGAATTGGGCGCCACGCTTCTGGTAGGCCACTTCCCAGCCCCAATCGCCCTTTTCCTGCGCCTTCGCCTGGGCAATGCCGTTGTCGGCCTGCGCCTCGGCCTGCGCGAAGGCGGCCAGGTGCGGATGGCCGCCGGCGGCATAGGCGTGCCGTTCGAGGCGGGCGTCGGCGAGCTGCCACGGCGCCGGCGGGCGCGCCGCCAAGTCGCTGCCCAGGAGGCGCACCAGTTGCAATCCCGCGCGCGCGGCCAGCCGGGCGAATTCCGCGGCGCGATCATCGAGTGCACGCAACTGCGATTGCGCAGTCACCGCTTCGATCGGTTGCGCGCGCCCGGCACGCACCTGGCCGATGAGCACGTCGTAGGCTATGCGTGCCTCGCCCTTGAGTTCGTTGATCAGGCCAGTTGCGGCCTTCGCGTATTGGCGCTCGACGAACGACAGGGCGGTATCGCGGCGCAGCGCCAGGCGCGCGTCCTCGAGCATGGCCTCCTCACGCCTGGCATCGAGTTTGTGGGCCTGGGAGCGCAGCTCGCGCTTTTCTTCGCGCGGCATGTCACGCGCGATACCGATGCGGCGCATGGTCATGAAGTCGCGCCCGGTCGAGAACTTGTCGGCGCTTTCAATCGGCCAATTGTCCAGCCCGATCTTGAGCTTGGGGTCGGGCAGGGCGAGGGCCGATTCGGCCATCGCCGCGGCAGCCGTGACTTGCGATTTGCGCGCGTCGATGGCCGGCGCGTTGCGTTCGGCCTGCTGCATCGCCTCGAATACCGTGAGGGATGGGGCGGTCTCGCCAGCCAATTGCGCGTGGACCGACAGTGCGGCAGCCAAGAGCGCGGCGCCGCTACATCCGCGCGCGGCGCGGACCGGTGAAATATGAAGCATGAAGACCTCCGCTGGACAACTCAAACGTGCCGGGCGCGAGCGCGCACCGGCCGAAACGTGTCAGCGGAAGATCAAATGCGCAGGCGTTGGGTGAGACGGAACGGCGGCGGGCCGAGGATGCGCGCCGTGTCCGCATGCGCCGTGGCGGGCGATGTCGTGGCCGCCGGCGGCGACACGGTGATACAGCCGGTGGTCGATAGCGCCGGCAGCGGCAGCGCGCCATCTACCCCCACGCCGGCGTCGCCCGGCAGGCAATGCTTGAGTACCAGCGGTGCCGGGGCCTGGCCCAGCATGTCGCAGGGCTCCCCCGATGGCATGGTCGCCACGCCTGTGCCGCGCGGGTCAGCCGCCAATGCTGCACAGCCCATGAACGCGGTGGCCGCCTGTGCAAACAGCAGCAGGGCCAAGGTTAGCGCTGCGACGGTGCTGCTGCGAAAGGCGGTCAACGACATGCACAAAAGTATACGCTACGGGCCGTGGCGCCGGGCCGATGTGCGACAAGCCCTGCGCTACTATCGATGGCGTTGCGCGATCCTTTGAGCGCATTTGTCGAGCCTGTGCAGCGAGAGCCCGCGTTTGCAAGGCGTTGCTGGACGAAGCAGCCGCCCTGTCTTTGAATCGGGAACATGAGACGGCCAAGCTTAATCTTCGCGATTTGGTAAACGCGACGGTGGGTTTCGAAGGGCTGGCCTAGCCGCGTCGAAACCGTGCAAAAGCTTGCATTGGATGTCGTCGGAAACTGGCAATCCGGGTATGGGCAACCTCGCGGCAATTTTCAGCGCTGTCGGAGCGAGCCTTGGGCTCAAGCTGCAGGTGACAGCGGCTGGGGCGATTTAGTTTGAATTTCGTACCGATCAAAAGACGGACGGAGTTTGGGTTATGAACATATCGACCCTAACCCCGCCAACTCGCAGTACCAATCTATGCCAGCAATTTCCGGTGTGTTTTGTACGGTGACTTCACTTTGCCACCCCTTCGCTTGACAGGCTTTTTTCTGCCGCATTCAGAAACGCGGCATCGAGTTCATTCATGAATTCACCAATCTTGATCGGCTTGGTCAAGTAGCGGAAGAATCCAGCCTTTAACCCCTTCTTGACGTCAAGCGGCATGGCATTGGCAGACAGCGCCATGATCGTGATGTGTGCTGTCGCGGAATCTTCATGCAGAAGTTTAATGACATCAAATCCACTGATGCCAGGCAAATTGATATCCATCAAAATCACCTCCGGATGGTGCGCGCGCGCCATCTCGATGCCCTGATCACCATTGATGGCCGACAGTAATTTGATATCGCCACGTTGCGCAATCAATTGCTGGACCAGCAGCAAATTGGCCGGCTCATCTTCGACATAAAGAAGCGTGCGCTGCATCGGCAATGCGTGTTCTGCCTCCTGATCCGGCTCATCCGCGCCGCTGGTTACGCCGCTTGCCACCCCACTCCCAATTGACAATGCCTGGGCCTGCATTGCGTCCAAGTCGATCCAGAATGTGCTGCCGACTCCGATACGGCTTTCCACGCCGACTTCGCCGTTCATCAGTTCCACCAGTTGTTTGGTGACGACGAGCCCGATACCGCTACCTTCTTCGGTGCCTGCCTCCCGCCCAAGCCGGTTGAACGCCTGGAATAGTTGCGCCAACTGTTCCGCTGAAAGACCCGCTCCGGTATCCTCAACGCTGATGCGAATCCGGTTTTTACCGCTCACCGCGCATTGCAAAATGACCGCTCCATTGGCCCGATTGTATTTAATCGCGTTCGACAGCAAGTTGATGATCACTTGCTTGAGACGGGTTCTGTCGGCACGCACACAGAAGCCGTGCTCATCGTTCGGGAATGTCATCTGTATTCCGCGTTTTTGCGCCAGCGGCTCTATCATTGCGTGACAATCCTGCAGCACCAGATGAAGCGATACCGGCTC
>Ga0163147_10006861_pt1 | contig 13162 bp, 10 predicted proteins | sample OliLakLV19MP6G1_FD_148597 | JGI IMG/M metagenome (GOLD analysis project Ga0163147, IMG submission 148597) | Freshwater microbial mat bacterial communities from Lake Vanda, McMurdo Dry Valleys, Antarctica- Oligotrophic Lake LV.19.MP6.G1 | ecosystem: Environmental > Aquatic > Freshwater > Lake >...
CGAAATCCTCGGGGAATCGCGGTGTTGGGATGGATTGCTACTCTTCAAACACCGCAGAAACGCCGACGGATTTCGAGTTTTTCAGAAAATCTCGCCGTCAATCATTGACCGCTTCGCTTGGTTAAGGGCTAGGTTTCGCAGCCACGTTATCACTGAACGGTGTCGTTCGACCGTCGTGTCTTCCAACCCACAGATGCAACCAACGATCATAGAGATGACTTCAACTATCATGGAAAACCGAAAGCCTCGCCTTTTTCAGAACAATTCGCATATATTCACCCCACCACCCCTAACTCCCTCCCTACCTCGGCAAACGCCCCTAGCGCCAGTTCTATCTGCGCGCCGCTGTGCGCCGCGGACACCTGAAGCCGAATGCGCGCCTGACCCTGCGGCACCACGGGGAAGCTGAAGCCAATCACATATACGCCGCGTTCCAGCAACTTGTCGGCCATCTTGGTTGCCAGCGTCGCGTCGCCCAGCATCACGGGGATGATCGGGTGGTCGCCGGGTTTGATCGTGAAGCCGGCCTGCTGGAAACTGTCGCGCATCCACTTGGCGTTTTTCTGTAGCTTCGCGCGCAGGTCGTCGGCGCCGGCGGTGATTTCGAGCGCCTTGCGCGCGGCCATCACCAGCGGCGGCGGGAGGGCGTTGGAGAAGAGGTACGGGCGCGAGCGGTTGCGGAGCCAGTCGATGAGTTCCTTGCGGCCGACGGTCATGCCGCCGCTGGCGCCGCCGAGCGATTTGCCCAGCGTGCTGGTGATGATGTCGATGCGATCCAGCACGCCGAGATGTTCCGCCGCGCCGCGGCCGCCCGCGCCGATGAAGCCGCTCGCGTGGCAGTCGTCGATCATCACCAGCGCGTCGTGCGTGTCGGCGAGTTCGCAAATCTCCGGCAGTTTCGCGTAGTCGCCGTCCATCGAGAAGACACTGTCGGTGGCGATCAGGCGGAAGCGCGAATCCTTCGCTTCCGTCAGGCATCGTCTGAGATCGGTCAGATCGTTGTGCTTGTAGCGGAAGCGCTTCGCCTTGCACAGGCGGATGCCGTCGATGATGCTCGCGTGGTTGAGTTCATCGCTGATGATCGCGTCCTCGTCGCCGAGGATGGTTTCAAACAATCCGCCATTGGCGTCGAAGGCGGAGGTATAGAGGATCGAATCCTCTTTGCGGAAGAACGTCGCGATGTCGGCTTCGAGTTGCTTGTGCAGATCCTGCGTGCCGCAGATGAACCGCACCGAGGCGAGGCCGAAGCCGTATTGTCGCAGACCTTCGTGGGCGGCTTCGACAATGTCGGGATGATTGGCGAGGCCGAGATAGTTGTTGGCGCAAAAGTTGATGACTTCGCGGCCGTTGACAGTGATCGACGAACTCTGCGGCGATTGGATGAGGCGCTCGTTCTTGTAGAGGCCCTGTTGCCGCAGGCCGGCGAGTTGGGTGCGAAGATGTTCGACGTGGCGGGTGTCGTTCATGGCGGAGTCCGTGAGAGTCGCGATAGGCGATCATTGTACAATGGCGAGGATTCTCGTTTAGCGGCAAGCCGAAGGCGCCGGCGACGAAACGGCAGAGGGAACTTCGTGAACATCGATCGCACCCGTCGCTTGCGCTTCGCGATCCCCGTCGTTATTCTCGCTGGCGCGGCGGGTATCCTGGGTTGGTTGTGGCTGCGGCCCAACGTGCCGATGGACAGCAAAGCGCCGAACACGTTCTTTCTCATCGCCTTCGTCGTGCCGCTGCTGTGGCTGTGGACCGCGACCATGTCCGGGCTGCGCCGGGTCGTCCGGGTGCCGGTCATCGCGCTCGGCGTGCTCGCGGGCGGCGCCTTTTTGTGGCTATTCATTACGGGCCATCTGATCTTCGACGGCAACTTGGTACCGATGCTGCGGTCGCCGTTCGAGGGCCACACGGCGAGCGTGGAGGAGCATCGCAGCAATCAAGGTCCGCCCCCGGAATCGCCGATCGAAGTGTCCGATCGGCCGACCGATTGGCCGGAGTTTCGCGGACCGCGGCGCGACGGCGTGGTGGCGCGCGGGCCGAAGTTGTCGCGCGATTGGAAGGCGCGTCCGCCGCGGCAGGTGTGGAAGCAACCGTGCGGCGAAGGCTGGGGGTCGTTCGCGATCTCCGGAAATCTCGTGGTGACGCTGGAACAGCGCGGCGGCAACGAAGCCGTGGTCGCTTACGATGCGGCAACGGGGCACGAACGCTGGAAGCACGAGTACAAGGCGCGGTTCTGGGAACCGCTCGGCGGCCTCGGCCCGCGCTCGACGCCGACGATTTCGGGAGGCAATGTCTATTCGCTCGGCGCGGCTGGCGACCTGACATGCCTTAACGCCCGGACGGGCGAGCGCATTTGGCACGCGAACATCCTCGGCGGCGGGGACAATCTCAAGTGGGGCATGGCTGGCTCGCCGCTCGTGGTCGATGGCAAAGTCATCGTCAATCCGGGCGGCCAAAGTTCCTCGGTGGGCACGGCCGTCGTGGCTTATGGGCGTGCGACACCCGAGATCGAATGGGCCACGAAGGGCACCAAGGCCGCGTATAGTTCGCCGATGCTCGCGACCTTGGCGGATCAGCGGCAGATCGTGCTGTTCGACGCCACGCAAGTCGCCGGTTACGACCTCGCGAACGGCCATCAGTTATGGACGCACCCTTGGCGCGAGACGATGCAGGACATCAACGTCTCCCAGCCGCTTGTCCTCAACGGCGACCGCGTCTTCGTCTCGTCGGGTTACAGCATCGGTTGCGCGATGCTAAAGATCGAACGGTCCGACGGCGGTTGGAACGTCAAGGAACTGTGGCGCAACGTGAACAAGCCCTTGCGCTGCAAGTTCTCGAACCCCGTCGAGTACCAAGGGCACATCTACGGGTTGGACGAGAGCATTCTCGCGTGCATCGATGTCGCCGACGGGTCGGAGAAGTGGCGCGACGGGCGCTACGGCCACGGGCAATTGCTGCGTTGGGAAGATCTGCTCATCGTCCTCGACGAGCGCGGGAACCTGGTGCTGGTCGAGGCGATGCCGACGGCGCATCGCGAACTCGGGCGCGTGAAGGCCATCAAGGCGGAGCGGACCTGGAACGTGCCGGCGATGGTCGATGGCCGCGTCTTCATCCGCAACGATCGCGAGATGGCGTGCTTCGATCTGCGGGAATAATTACCCGCTTGCGGGTTCAAGCGGGAACCAGAATCACGCCCTCGCCGTTGCGAAGCGACACGCTGGTCACCGGCGCGCTCAGCGAGCCTAGCGCATTCAGCACGCGATACGATCCGCCGAGTTGATGCGTCGTCGCGGTATTACTCCCGATCCCGCCGGTGCCGGAACCCAGTTTGTACGAGAGCGGCTTGTAGAGGACGCGCGCGTTCTCGTACTTGCGCTCGTACACCTTGTATTTCAAGTTCGCGTTGGCCGGATCGTTGCCCTCGGCGAATAAATTGAAGGCCCCTTTGGGTTGACCCACATCGTAGGTCACGGCCGGCACCCAGCGCTCGCTCCAGGGCGAGTTCGGATCGTAGCCGCCGAAGAACATCAGGAAGGTGTCGTCGGGATCGCCGAGGAGGTAGTAATAGGCGAGCGTCGCCATCAGCGTGCGCGGGTCGGTCGTGGAGCCGTTGGTCGGCAGGCTGTCGATGATCGCGTACGCCGAGGGCGATTTGAGCGATTGGCGATGCTTGACCAGCGCGGCCAAGTCTTCAAACTGAGCGAACGTGTGCGCTAACGCACGGATCGCGAACTCCTCGACCCACACCGGCGAGTTGCGGACGACGTGGTCGGTTTGCGCGCCGCCGTTGGACGTGTTCGCCGCGATGAATTTTGGCGCGATGGCGTGACCGACGACGTTGAGCAGGGCCGCGTAATCCTGGGCGTAGCTGGCCGTCGATTCCAACGTCACCGTGGCGCCGAGCGTCAGGCGGCCCGCGGAGTTGTCCATGAACAACCCGTCGGCGAGGGGATTCGCTTCGAGGAAGCGCCGGTGATAATCGGCCGCCCACTCGCGGACGGCGGCACTCGCTGGATTGAGGGCCAAGCGCATTTCGCCGTAGTAGGGGTAATGAATGCGGCTCTCGTACTCGAAGCGAGCGTTTTTGTTCGCGGCCCGCGCGGCATACTCGGCGGTGTTGAGATAGCCGTCGCCGTTGACGTCGGCGGCGGCGTCGAACGCGGGCGTCACGCCCGATGGCGGCGAGTTGCCGTTGGAGTTCGAGTAGTTGCGGCCGTGAATCGTCGTCGCCACCGGCGAGTTGCCCGCGGCGGTGGTGCGAACGCGGACGTGGAACAGCGACGGCGAGCCGGCGACGTTCGACGCCTTCCAGTCGGCCGGCGGGTCGAACTCGATCTTGCCCGATTTCGTGAACCCCGAGGTCGTGTCGGAAAGGGTCGGCATCGTTTTCCACGCGCTCGGCTTACCGTTGGCATCGACCGCGGAGGCGTATTCCAGCACGCCCTTCCAGCCGTTGGAACCGCCGAGGTAGAAGTCGAAGTTGATCTCGCGGAAGCGTTCGACGAAACCGATGTAGGTCGATTGGCCGAGTAAGCCGAAGGGCACGTCGCCTGGGGCGCTGTTGCGCGACGCGGACGTGTAATTGGTCGTCGAATCGACGCTCGCCCCGCGGCGCACGGACCAGAAGTGTTTCACGGGCAGCGACGAGGCGCTGTCGTGACTCCACGCGGCGGGCTTCGCGGCGTGGTAGAACGCCAACTCGCGATCCAACCCTTGGGCGTCGGCGTACTCCAGCCAGTCGGTCAGCAGCTGCTCGTATAGATTCGAGACATTGCTGTAGATCAGTTGCGGCGTGTTCGCGGCGATGGCGTTGTAGGGTGCTAAAAACATAGGATGCGGGATGACCAAGTCGATGCTGTTGGCGAGGAGAGTCTTCTCGAACGACGTAAACGGTGTTCCGTGATAAGCGAGCGCCGCGACGCGGACGTGGCTGTAATGGCGCGGGATGGTGGGACGCGGCAAGACGACGTTGCTCGACGTGACCGAGACCGCCGCCGAGCCGACGTTGCCCGCGAGGTCGAAGGCGCTCACGCTCAGGACGTGGGTGCCGTTTTCGAGGCTCGCGGAATCCAACACCCAATCGTAGGCCGCTTGAGTGGTCGAAAAGCGCAGCGTGCCATCGACGTAGAATTCGAGCCGCTCGATCGGCCCATTGTCGGACGCCGCCGCCGACACGGTGGCCAGTCCCGTCAACGTGGCGCCGGGTTCCGGCGAATGAAGGATGACGATGGGAGAACTGACGTCTCCGCCCGCGGCGTTGACTTCGAAGTCATCGACGGTGACCGTGCCCGCATACGACGCCGGCCGCTCCAACCCCGCGAAGCCGCCGGGGGTAATGGCGTCGTCTTCGAGGTCGATCGCGCGAGCGATGCCGTCCTTCCACTCGCCGGCCGCAGTCAGATACTGCCCCGTGTCACCGCGATAGATCAGAACTTGCACGCGGTCGCCGACGACGGTCAGCGTCGCCCGGACCCACTTGTTCGAGAGGTAACTGGTGGACGTAACGGTTCCCATGATGGATGGCACGCCGGCGACCACGCGCACGAGTTGGACCTGCATCCCGCGGGCGACCGAAAGTCCGTAGTAGGTTGGGGAACTCGAATCGAGTTGCCGGCCGCGCGCCAGGAGGCGAACGGCCGCGAGCGAGTTGAGGTAAATCGACGCCGATACCTGCACGTCCGGCGGCAAGGTCGTGGCGACCCAGGTTCGCGCGAGGGCGGTACTGGCCGATGCACTTGAGATCAGCGAATGGGGAGCGCTCTGCCCGATGGCGGCGGAGGTCCGAAATCGTGCGGCGGGCACGTTGGACCAATCCGACCAGCCCGACGGCAAGTTGCCGACGGCGGTGGTGTCGAAGTTCTCATGGGTCGGCGGCACCAGGACGCGGAAGTCGTCGGCCATCACCGTCGCGGAGTATTTCGCCGGACGGCCGTAGCCCACCTGCCCGCCGCCTTGAATCGCGACGCTCGTGAGGTCGATCGCGAACGTCGGCGCCGCTTGCCACACGCCGGTGGATGTCAAGTATTTTCCAGTGTCGGCGCGCTGGACCTCGACGGTCAGCCGGTCGCCCGTCGGTTGCAGCGAGACGCGGACCCACTTGCCGCTGACATAGTCCTTCGATTTGATCGTCGCCAACGTAGTCGCGACACCATCGACGACTTGCACGAGTTTCACTTCCAACCCGCGCGTGATCTCGACGCCGTAGTACATGGGCATGCTGCTTGAGAGGTCTCGGCCGCGAGCGATGAGTTGCAGCGGTTGCAAGGCGTCTAGCAGGATAAAGGACGAAACGCCGAAATCGGCGGGCATCACTTGACTGTGCCATGCCCGCGAAGTGACCAGGCTCGAACCGGCGGTGGCGAACGCCTTCTCGCCTTGAATGGTCACGGCTTGACGCACGCCGAAGGTGGGGTTCCACTGTTGCCAGCCCGGTGGAATCGACGCCTCCGGCAATCCCTCGAAGGTTTGATCCCAGATGGACGCGGCCGGGGCGTCGCGGCCCTCGAGTCGTTCCAGATGGAGATGGACATTCAGCCGGACGGTCCGGTGCATCATCCGCGGTGCTCCTCACGAGTCGAGCGCTATAGGCTCGGCGAACCGGGTTCCTTCCCGCGCGGAAGCGGCGCACCAGTGCGAGTGGTGTCGCGAGCGCGAGATTGCTTATCACGTGGTCCATCGACCCGCGGGCGAATCGCGCCGTAATTTTTCAAGATCAGAAGTTGCGCCGAAGAACGCGCGAGTAGTCGAGACGGGAATTCGTGGAGAAGCACCCGCGATACCTAGAGACTGCGTAGCCGTCAACGACGGCACATTCGGAAAAGAAGATGCCGCGCGCCGATTGGTAGTGGAATCAATCGAGCGGTTCGCGCGATTCGCCGGCGGGGCCGACACGGACGACCCGCACGGTCGGAATGCGGCCCGCGCCTTCCGCCGGATGGCCGGCGAGAACGACGGCGAGTTGCCCGTCACTAACGGCCCCGGATCGAAACGCCGCAAGGACGGCCGCTTGCAGTCGGTCCGCGCCGGCGGGCAAGGGGCTTTCCAGGGGAACCGCGCGCACCCCCCAGATCATGGTCATCTGGCGGACGACCGCGTCCGTCGGGGCCGGGGCCACGATGGAAGCCGCCGGCCGGTGGCGGGCAACGAGCCGGGCGGTGCGGCCCGAATTCGTCGGCGTGATGATCGCATCGGCTTTAACGGCGCCGGCCAGTTCACAGGTCATCTGCGTCAGGTGGTCGTCGATCGGCCCGGCGGGAAGGGTCAGGTCGTAGCGCGGATCGTCGGCTAGTTGCGGTTCGACCTCGCGCGCGATGCGGTCCATGCAGCGCACGGCCTCGACGGGATACTCGCCCACGGCGGTCTCACCGGAGAGCATGACGGCATCGGTCCCGTCGTAGATCGCGTTGGCGACATCGCTGGCTTCCGCGCGCGTCGGTCGCGGATTCTGCCGCATCGAGTCCAGCATGTCCGTCGCCGTGATGACGGGCTTGCCCGCCCGGCGCGCCAAGGCAATGAGCCGCTTCTGCACGGACGGCACGCGTTCCAGCGGGATTTCGACGCCGAGATCGCCGCGCGCCACCATGATGCCATCGAACGCGGCGATGATTTCCTCCGCCCGCATGACGGCTTCCGGGCGCTCCATTTTCGCCAACAGCGGCACGCGGAGTCCCAATTCCGCCGCAGCCGCACGCAACTCCGAAGCGGCTTTGGCGTCGCGCACGAACGACAACGCGATCCAATCGACGGCGCATTCCGCGGCGACGCGCAGCGCGACTCGATCGCGCTCCGTCAACACCGGAATCGACAGCGGCGTGTCGGGCAGGTTGATGCCCTTATTGGGCGACAATTTGCCGCCGACGACGACACGCCCCACCAATTTGCCGGCTTCGACGCGCACGACGATCAACTGCAAGCGCCCGTCGTCGAGCAGGATCCGCTGGTCGGGCTTCGCCTCGGCGATGCATTCCGGCTCGGTCACTTGCAGGTCGGCGGCCACGCCCTCGGCGGCGGCGATCGTGATCTCGGTATCCTCGATCAACTCGATGGGCGCCGGCAGCCGGACACGCAATTTCGGACCGGGCAGATCGGCGAGTACGGCCACGGGCCGCCCGCACCGCCGGGACGCCTCGCGCACGGCGGCGATGCGCCGGGAATGCTCCGGCCCGTCGCCGTGCGAAAAGTTTATCCGGGCCACATCGACCCCGGCGCGGAGCAAGGCATCCAGCACGCCCGGCCGGTCCGCCGCCGGCCCGAGCGTCGCCACAATTCGCGTTCGCCGTTCCATGCCTAGCCCTCCAGTGCGTTGCCCGATGCGCGTAAGATATGCCCGAGGTAGATCGTCGGCCGGATTGGAAATCGATGGATGAGCAAACGAGTGCTACTTCTGGCCGTCTGGTCGGCGCTGATGGTTCTCGCGGTGGCCGCGCCGCCGGCGTCCACTTCATCAGAACTGAAGTCAAGCCACGTCAACCGGACGGTCGATCTCGCGCTACTCTATTATGTCTTGGCCGTCGGCATGATGTTGTTGTCGCCGCTCCAACCATGGCGCGAGGCGTCGCCATCGGTGCGGCGCGTTCGACTCTGTTGGTCGCTCGCATGGCTCGCGTTCGTCATTCATGTGCTGTTCGCTTTCCACCACGCGCATCACTGGTCGCACCGCGACGCGATGCGGCAAACCGGCGAGGAAAGTGGCTTCGCGGAAGGCATTTTCGTTTCGTATTTCTTCATGCTTCTGTGGACGGCCGACGTGACGTGGTGGTGGATCCATCTCGAAAGCCATGTCCGCCGTCCCGGGTGGATGGGCGCCGCGATCCACGCTTTCATCGCCTTCATCATCTTCAACGGCGCCGTGGTATACGAGTCCGGCCCCGTGCGCTGGGCCGGACTCACGGCGACGGTTTTACTCGGCGCGTTGGCCTTGCGGCGGCTGAAACGTCAAGCGACCGCCGATTAGGATTCGATCTTCAGCACGAGGATGTTGCGCGCGCGGTGCAGGTGCGAGATCACGTCGCCGATCTGGTCGCGGCCGATTTCCTTGGCCATGCCCAGGCAGTCGTCGATGTGGCCTTCGAGCAGCTGCATGGCCCCGCCGCTGCGCTGCGGGGTGGCGATTTCCCGCTGCATTTGGGCGATCTTCTTCTTGCGCCCCGGCGTCCCCTTCTTCTTGCCGCTGCGAATGTAGTTCTTGGCGTTGAACATCGCTTGCTTGATGCGTCGCTCCATCGGCACGCCGGGATGATCCGCGGCGAACTGCGCCAGAACGGTTTCGTTCGATCCCGCGTCCAGCCACTCGGGGTGTTCGGCGAAGTATTGACGGAAAACGCCGAGCAGATTGATTCCACCTTTGCGCCGCGCCATTGAAACCTCCAGTGCGAAAGAGAATTGACTAAGTTTCGGTGATTGTAGAATTCGGAAACTAATAAGCAATCGAAAAGTGATTAGTGATATTCAGTTTTCATGAATTTACGGACACGAAAAAAGCGGCCCGCGGCAATCGCCGCGGGCCGCTCTCAAGATCGAACGCTCGTCGGAACTCAGCCGGCGGCTGCGGCCGGATCCTTGCCGTCGGTCCACGGACCTTCCAGTTTCTGGTAGTCTGGCGGCGTCAGTGTGCTGCCCGCGCTTCCGCCGGTCCAGCCGAGGATCTGGTTGGGTTGGCCGCGCTTCTTGGAGCGCTCTTCCCAGCGCGACGCCCAACTCGCGTCCGCCTCGGTCGTCTTGCGCTGCTCTTTATCCCAGAACAGCACTTTCCCGTGGCGATAGCTTTGCACGCCCATGTTCACGGTCGAGAACGCCGCGGCGCCCAGTTCCGGCGTACTCAGCGTTTCGCGCTTGTGATCGCGCACGCACTGGAGGAAGTTGTCCCAAAGCGCGTAGGTCGCTTGCTCCTCGACCTTGAGGTTGCCTTCCTTGTAGCGATCGCTCTTGAACGTGTGGATCGGCTCGCTCAACGACGCGCCCGGCTTGGTCGCGCCGCCCGCGATGTTTTGCGCCAGCACCTCGAAACCTTGAATGAAGTCGCCGTTGATCTTGGGACTGAACTTCACGGTGGCGAGGCGGCCGCGGACCATTTCGCCCAGCTGCGTGTCGTTGCACATCGAAGCAGTGATGAGGACTTGGCAGCCTTCGTCGTAGTCGGCGACCACGGTGGCCATGTCCGGCACGTCGCGGCCATCGTACTCCAAGTACAGTCCGCCGCCGCCGACGACGCGGGCCGGATAGCGCACGCCCATCGCCGAGATCAAATGCGTCGTCTGATGCACGAACAGGTCCGTGTACATGCCGCCGCCGAAGGGCCAGTAGCAGCGCCACTGCGCCCATACCGCGCGGTCGAACGGTTGCTCCTTCGGCGTGGGTCCGAGCTTCTCGCCGACACACTCGAACTTGTGTCCGAGGAACATGTCCCAGTCGATCGTCTTAGGCGACATGTCTTTCTTGAGCGGATAATAACGCCATTGGCCGACGCTCGAATTGCGGAAGTAACTCGTCTGCCCCTGCATCACGTGGCCGATCTTGCCGGAGCGGATGTAGTTGTAGGCCTCTTGCCAGACCGGGTCAGCCATCGACTGCACGCCGACGGTCATGACGCGGTTGTTCTTGACGGCCGCATCGACGACGGCTTGCGCCTCCTGAATCGTCCGCGTCATCGGCTTTTCGCAATACACGTCCTTGCCGGCGTCGAGCGCGTCGATGGTCATGCGGGCGTGCCAGTGGTCGGGCGAGGCGATGCACGCGACATCGACATCCTTGTTGTCGAGGATGTGGCGATAATCCTTGCTCACGGCCTTCTTGTCATCGCCGTTGATGCCGCAGCGCTTGGCTGAGGGGTAGAGGCCGCGGCCCTTCTTGTTGCCGAGTTCGGCGTCGCCATCCCACACGTCGCAGACGGCGACGGGGGCGACATCCTTGCCCTGCTTTTGCATTTCGAGGATGACGTCGATGTGCTGCTGGCAGCGCCCGCCGACGCCGAGGAAGCCGACGCGGACTTTGCCGTTGGCGCCGTAGACGCGCTTGTAACTCGTGGCCGTCAGCGCCAGCGCGGCCCCCGCGGTGGCCGTCGTCTTGAGAAAGTCCCGACGGTCGGGTCGGTTGGACATGAAGAGACTCCTGATTCGGAGGAAGCCCCGGAAAGGGTGTTGGTGGATTAGCCTATTGCGTCCGTGGACGAACAGCTATCCCCCGCCGCTCGCGGCTTTGCAGAAATGCTACGTCGCGAGCGGCGACGTGAAAACCGACGGATCAAAACCACTGCTTCTTTTCGATGACGTACATCTGATAGAACTCGGCGTCGGTTTTGGTAAGATAGATAATCCCCTCGACCAGTCCGATGATCCCGCCTACGCCGCCGCAGCACGACAGGAGCAAGGTGATGACGCCGGGTCCGGTCATGCCCAACATGAACTTGTGAATGCCCAGCCCACCGAGCAGGATGGCGAGGATGCCAACGGTCGTTCGGCTCGGTCCCTGTAGATCGGCCATTGAGAGCGTCTCCTTCGATTGCCGGTGAGTGATGTTTCAGTTTGCCGCGACGAAGTCGTGCGAGTTCCGGGACGCGGGTAATATACTCGCGCCCGAACCTCGTGCGACAAGATTCCACGTGAATTCGACAAGTAGAACGCGTGCTCGGTTGAATTACGAGAGCGTATAGCCCTTCTCGCGCCAGACGCGGATGCCGCCGTCCATCGACAGGACGTTGGTGTAGCCCATCTTCATCAGGTTGGACGCCGCGAGCGCGCTGCGGAAGCCGCCGCCGCAGTACAGGACGATTTCGGCCGACGTGTCGGGAACGGCTTCCTCGATGTCGCGCTCGATGATGCCCTTGCCCAGGTGTTCGGCGCCGGGGATGTGGTCCTTGGCAAACTCACTTTCCTCGCGCACGTCGAACAACTTGAACTTTTCGCCGAGGTCGAGGCGATCCTTGATGGCCTCGACGGTGGTTTCGCGCACCTGCGCGCGCGTTTCCTGGATCAGTTTGAGAAAACGCGGGGAATGTTGTTTGGCCATGCGAAACTCCTTCATGAAATCACCGTTTAGCGGCAAGCCGAAGGCGCCGGTTTCCGAACCGACGTCTTCGGCTTGCCGCTAAACGACAACACTACAAGGCACGCCCGAGAACGTATCGATGCGGATCGACTTCGGTGCGCAGAATGTTCAACTCCAACGCGGAAGGCGACGGCGTCGTGCCGACCGGGTCGGCGAGTTCGAGTTCGAACCCGGTCGCCTGTTGGACCCTGTCCAACGTACTGCCTGGATGGAGTGTCAGCACCTGCATGCGCTTGTTTTGCGGATGGTAGCCCAACACCGCCAAGTCGGTGACGACGCGAAACGGCCCGGTGTCCGCGGGAAGTCCGGCGCGTTCCCGCGCGCCAGGCCCCGTGAGAAACCCCGGCGTCGTCACGAAATCAAGCGTCGCCGCGAAGCGCCGGGCGTCGTGCCGCGTGACGACCAGCGTCCGCCAGCAAAACGACGCGAGGTCGCACGCGCCGCCGCTGCCCGGAAGGCGCACCGTCGGGCGCTCGTAGTCGTCGCCGATCATCGTCGAATTGAGGTTCCCATAGGCATCGATCTGGGCGCCGCCCAGGAACGTGTAATCGACCAGCCCCTTCTGACAGAACTGCATGATCTCCGCCATGCTCGTCGCCATCAGCCCGCGATGAAACGTCCGCGAATCGCCGACGCTGATGGGCATCGTCGGCAACAACGGCGCGACCCCGCCGGCCTCGAACATCACGAGCAAGTTCGGCGCGTGCGTGCGCTGCGCCAACATCGCCACGGCGCAGGGAATGCCCGTGCCGACCACGACGGTACGCCCGTCCTCCAACTCGCGCGCGGCGGCCACGATCATCAGTTCGATCGCGTTGTAGTCCATCATTTTCTTCAGACTTGCCGTTTCGCGCTCGCTTCATGGGGCGTGCGCGAAACGGCAAGCCATTTGCGCGAAACGACAAGTCAAAAACTATTCCCCCAACAACAGCTCCTGCCGACGCAACTCCTGCATCCGGGCGAGTCCGCCGCAGCGGTCGAGATATTCGCCGAAGTCGCGCGGGCCGAACAGGAAGCGGTCGAGAAACGCGCGATGCGACTCGACATCGCGCTCGGCGTCCATCCACGCCCGCAAGTGAACCTCGTCGGAGAAATACTCGCCCGGCATGTTGCCGGGCGAGTATTTCTC
>Ga0163147_10006864_pt1 | contig 13161 bp, 9 predicted proteins | sample OliLakLV19MP6G1_FD_148597 | JGI IMG/M metagenome (GOLD analysis project Ga0163147, IMG submission 148597) | Freshwater microbial mat bacterial communities from Lake Vanda, McMurdo Dry Valleys, Antarctica- Oligotrophic Lake LV.19.MP6.G1 | ecosystem: Environmental > Aquatic > Freshwater > Lake >...
CGCAGGAAGTGATCGCCCGCGCGAAAACATTGAGCGTGGAGCTGGGAACGCCAATTACGCCTGGCTTTGAGGCCCTGGTGTTCAAGGCGTCGCGCGGGATCGAAGACATCTACGAGCTGACCTACATCCGAAAAGACGGCAGCCGCTTTCCCGCCATCGTCTCGGTCACGGCATTGCGTGACGCGCAAAACGAGATCATCGGCTATCTGCTTATCGGGACCGACAACACGGCACGGAAACAGGTGGAAGCCGAGCGCATGCTACTCGATCAAGCGGTCCGGGATCAACAGTTCTACACGCGATCACTGATCGAATCGAACATCGACGCGCTGATGACGACCGATCCCCGGGGCATCATCACCGACGTGAACAAACAAATGGAGGCGCTTACCGGATCGACGCGGGATGAGCTCATCGGTGCGCCATTCAAGGATTACTTCACCGACCCCGAGCGAGCCGAGGCGGCGATCAAACTGGTTCTGACCGAAGGCAAAGTCACCGATTACGAGCTCACCGCAAGGGCCCGCAACGGCGAGGAAACGGTGGTGTCGTATAATGCGTCGACGTTTCACGACCGCGACCGGAAGTTACGGGGCGTGTTTGCCGCCGCCCGCGATGTCACGGAACGCAAACGATACGAACAGTCGCTGCAGGAAGCTGACTGCCGCAAGAACGAGTTTCTGGCCATGCTGGCCCACGAACTTCGCAATCCTCTCGCCCCGATCCGCAACGCACTGCAAATCATGCGGCTTACAGCACCGCGCGGAAGTGAGCGCCCGGAGGACGAGGCGGTGCAATCAGCCAGTGCGATTATGGAGCGACAAGTGAGTCAAATGGTGCGCCTGGTCGATGATCTCCTCGACGTGAGTCGCATCAGTCGAGGCAAGATCGAGCTGCGACGCGTGCAAGTGGAGCTGACGTCTGCCGTCTATCACGCCGTTGAAGCCGTACAGCCACTGTGCACGAATTCGGACATTACGCTGACGGTGCAGATACCGTTGGAACCGATCTACATCTCGGCCGACCTGACACGTTTGTCTCAAGTACTGGGTAACCTGCTCAACAACGCCTGCAAGTTCACGGACACGGGGGGCCGGATCTGGCTCACTGTTGAGCGAGAAGATCAAGTCGCCGTGCTCCGCGTGCGGGACAACGGAATCGGGATCGCCGCTGAACAACGCCCCCGCATCTTCGACATGTTTACGCAGTTGGATACCTCGCTGGAGCGTTCGGTCAGCGGGTTGGGTATCGGTCTGACGCTCGTCAAAATACTGGTCGAGATGCACGACGGAACCGTGGAGGTTGAGAGCGCAGGCCTTGGGCAGGGCACTCAGTTCACTGTTCGCCTCCAGATTCTCGACGGCGTGCCGCCGCCCGCCACGGTTGCGGTCAGTTCGCCGACTTCGCTGCCAGCCCGTTGTATTCTGATCGTCGACGACAACCGCGATGCCGCCATGTCGCTCGCCAGTCTCATGGAGATCACCGGCAACGAAACGCACACCGCGCACGACGGGCAAGAGGCCGTAGAAGCGGCGGCTCGCTTGCGGCCCGACGTGATTTTGCTTGATATCGGCCTGCCCAAGCTGAACGGATTCGAGGCCTGCCGCCAGATCCGGGCAGCGCCCTGGGGCAAGTCCATCGTGATCGTCGCCCTCACCGGATGGGGACAAGCGGATGACCGGCGTAAGTCCCTCGAAGCCGGGTTTGACGGACACCTCGTCAAGCCTGCCGACTATGACGAACTCACCAGACTCCTCGACGCGCTCCAATCGACGCTGACAACGGGTGCACACCGGGCGGTGCCCGCCGCCGTTACCCCGCCAACGGCGTGGACACGCCCAGCTTGAAGCCGTCGAGGTCGTGGAACTGGAACATGCGCACGCCCCAATTCCGATCGGCCGGCTCATCGATGAGCGCCCCACCGGCCGTCGTGATCCGTGCCGCTGCGGCGTCGACATCCGCTGGCGCCGCAACGTTGATCTGCAAGTAGAACCCCTGCCCCTTGATGCGGTCCCACCCGAGTTTGCCGTCATCCTGGTTGAGGACGATTCGGCAGTCACCGGCACCCACAACGGCGGCCGCGACCTTGCCGTTGTGTTCGTAGCTCTGCAGCACCGCCAAGCCGATGGCGTCGCGGTAGAACCGGATCGACGCCTCCAGGTCCTTGCAGGTGATCGAACAGCCCAGGGTGGTCGCGTTGATGACGGCCGGTGCGTCGGTCATGGTTTGCTCGGTTGAGGATGTGCCCGGAACGCACCGGAATGGCGCATCATCGGAGGACGCGAAAATTCTACGCCCATCCCCGCGGCGGCGCAAATGGCGCCAAGGGCGCTGTGGTTCACTTCGTAGCGGGCGCGAGCGAGCGAACGTGCCGTCTTGACAAGATCGCCGGATACTCCTACTATCTCCGAAAGCCTTCGGAGATAGCAAATGGGAGCTGGGTTTACCGAGCGCGAGCTCGACATCATGGCGGTGCTCTGGGCGCGGGGGCCATCCACGGCCTCTGAAGTACGCGCCGAGCTCAATGACGCGGTCACGCACAACACCGTGCAGAAGATGCTCAGCATCCTCGAGGAGAAGGGGCACGTCGCGCACACCGAGGAAGGACGCATGCACCGCTTCCATACCCTCGTGGCACGGGCGGAGGCCGGTTCGAGTGCGTTCGGACGCTTGATCGACAAAATGTTTGCGGGGTCAGCCGAAGCGGAGGCGCCTCACGCAGACCAGTCGGCACATGCGTTGAGGACCGCACAGCGCAGCCCGCAGCGCGACGGCATCGGTGGCATCGGCGTTATGACGGGCGCATAGCGCGAGTCGTCTGGTGCGACTGCCGTGCGCCGCGGCCAATACGTACGCGACGAAGTCTGCACGCGAAGCATCCAGCGCGTTGCGGCACTGTGCATTCCCGTGCGCGTGAACGAACGGGCGACTCCACATCTCGACACTCCGCTGCTGGTAGCCTGCGCTGTTATGGCACTGCTCGCATTGATCATTATCTCGCTCGCCATCGCGCGCCAGCGCCGCATCGCTGCAACTCTGGAACGCACGGATGTGCTGGGCACGCCCGTGCTCGCCTCCCAGGACATGGGCCCGGCGCTGCTCGGTGTGTTCCGGTACACCGTGGTGCTCCCACGCTGGACGCTCGACCTGCCGGCCGCGGACCGTCGAACGATTCTGGTCCACGAGCAACAGCACGCTGCGGCACGGGATCCCCTGTTGCTCCTGTGTGGTCTGTTGCTGGTGGCACTGCAGCCGTGGTACATCGCACTGCGGGTAGCGTGGTCACGCCTGCGTCTCGCGACGGAGCTCGACTGCGACGCGCGCGTGCTCGCGTCGCAGCGAGACGTGCGAGCGTACGGTCACGTGCTCGTGCGTGTGTATGAGCGCTCCGCCCACCGCATGCTGCCGCTGTCCACACTTGTATCGCGGAGGTCACATCTCGAAACGCGCATCCGACGCATGATGGAGCGGTCACGCGCATTGCCGCCGACGGAGGCGAGCCCGATTTCGCGTTCTTGTCAGACGCGGATCACGCGGTGATTTCCCGCTACGGTGTGCTCAATCCGAGTGGAACGCGGCGCGGCATTCCGCATCCGGCGGCGAACATTATCGACAAGCAGGGCGTGGTGCGCTGGCGCGACGTGCAAACGGACTACAAGATTCGGCCAACCAACGACATGATCCTTGCCGCGCTCAAGCAGGTCGCGTCACGCAAGTAACATGACTGACGCGCCCGACGGGCTGGGTGAGCAATTCGATCGGGAGCGCAGCAATTAATCGCGTGGCGCACGAGCCACCCGACGCGCCGCCGTCACGGAACGGTTACGCGCCGCGTACGCAAACGCGACGCGCCCGTGGGACGGAACACACATCGTGGGCCGAGACTGTTGTGCGTCGCGAATCGGGGCGTTCGGCGAATGCCGGAGCACCCGTTCGCCCGCACCCGGTCGACCGTGCCCGCTACGATCTTCGCTCATCAGGCGCTGGTGTTACCGCTCAAGCTGCGGTGGCCGCACCGCTTCAGTGGACTGGCGCTGTGCATCGGCAGTATGGCGCCGGACCTTGAGTTCATCGGCCGGATGAGCGACGACTGGCTCTTCAGCCACACCTTCGCGGCGCAGCTGTACTTCAGTGTGCCAGTGACGATGCTGCTCGTCTGGCTGCTCACATCGGTGTTGGTGCCGGCAGTCCTGCCGTTCGTTCGTGATCATCCGCGGCTGCGACTGCACGATCTGGCGGCGTTACAGGCGCCGGGCACCTGGTCGCAGTGGCACGTTGTCGCCACCTCGGCGTTTCTTGGTGGCGTGTCGCATTGGGTACTCGATGGCATCACGCACGGGGGGCACTCCGGCTGGGCGGTGGAGTTGCTTCCCTGGCTTCGCACACTCGTAGCGCACCCGGGCGGCGCGGTGCCGCTACACGACGCGCTGCAGCTGTGGCTCACGATCGCATTCGGCATCGCCAGTGTTTGCATGTACGCGTACATCAGTCAGCGTCGCTTGCTGTGGGTGTGGCGCAATCGAACGCCGGCCCCGCTGCCGAAACGAGGGCGGGCTGAAGGCTGGCGACTCGCGGTAGCCTTGGTGATCCTGGGGATGCAGGGCGCGGCGGTGGGGTACGTACTACGCGGAACAGAGGTCACGAAGCTCGCGGCGGCCGGCATGGTGTTTGGCGCGATCAACTTCGTACTGTTGGGCGCGCTGTTGTTTGGCGTGTGGCTGCAGCTCCGACGCGGTCACTCGTTCCTTCCGCGCTTCGCGCCGCAGCCTTCGAGCGTGTGAGCCAGCACCAACGCACGCGGCAACCGCCCGTCTCGGCCCCGATCAATCCTGAGAATCCGGCGGATTGCAGCATGACCGTGATGGCACGCTGAGGGGACAGAAATCGCCCCTGCGAAACCGACCGCCGGTCCGCTCGTAGTGATCGAATACCCTCTTCGTGTGTTTGGTACTCCTCAGAGTCCGGGAACGATGCTTTTGCTCACTTCCTTCACGCCGGCAGCGTTCGTGTCGCGCTCACTGACGATTGCCGCCGCGCTGCTGTTGCCGCCAGCTGGCAGCGCACTCGCGCAACCCACGCCGACCTCGGGAGCCACACTCTTCCGCAACACACGCGTCTTCGACGGCGAACGCATGCGGCCGGCGCAGGACGTACTCGTGGCGAATGGTATCATCGTCCGACTTGGACAGTCGATCACCGCACCCGTCGGCGCGGTGATCGTCGATGGCACCGGTCGGACCCTGTTGCCGGGCCTCATCGACTCGCATACGCACTCGTTTGACGACGCCCTGCAGCAAGCGGTGATCTTTGGCGTGACCACGCATCTCGACATGTTCTCCGATCACGCGTTTGTTCGCGCTCGGCGCGCGGAGCAGGAGGCCGGTCGCGCGACGAACCGCGCCGATCTGTTCTCTTCGGGCACGCTCGTCACGGCACCACGCGGTCACGGGACGCAGTTCGGCCTGATCATTCCCACCATCACGTCTGCCGATTCAGCGCAAGTGTTCGTCGATGCCCGCATCGCCGAAGGGTCCGATTGGATCAAGATTGCCTACGATGACGGACGCGCCTACGGCATGGGAATGCCCACCGTCGATCGCGCCACACTACAAGCCGTGATTGCCGCGGCGAAGCGACGTAACAAACTTGCCGTCGTGCATGTGGGCGATGCAGGCAGCGCGCGCACGGCCATCGACGCTGGGGCTGATGGCCTCGTGCATCTGTTCACCGACTCGTCCGCAGGCGCAGGCTTTGCGAAGCGCGTCGCCGAGCAGAAGGCCTTTGTGATTCCGACGCTTGTCGTTCTCAAGAGCATCACCGGTGTTGGTGGCGGCGCACCGCTGGTGGATGACGCGCGCCTGCGTGCGTATCTGTTGCCCGCGAGTCGCAGCTCACTCGCGCAGGGATTTCCGCGCCGGCCCGGCGCGCCCGCGACATCCTACGCAGTGGCGCAATCCACAGTGCGCGCATTGCACGCGGAGGGTGTAACAATTCTCGCCGGCAGCGATGCGCAGAATCCCGGCACCGCCTACGGCGCGGCGATGCATCGCGAGCTCGAACTGCTCGTCGAGGCCGGCCTCACGCCAGTGCAAGCGCTGTCGTCGGCCACACAGATTCCGGCCCGCGTGTTCAGTCTCGCCGATCGTGGTCGCATCGCGCCGAACATGCGGGCCGATCTGCTGTTGGTCACTGGAGATCCCTCCAGCGACATCACCGCCACTCGCGACATCGTGGGTGTGTGGAAGTCAGGTGTGCCGATTGATCGCGCGAGTTTCGCCCAGCGCGTGGTCACGCTGTCCGCGCGTGCGCCAACGCCCGCCGGGTCGCTGGAGAATGGATTGGTCAGCACGTTCGACGCGGGTTCGCTGACCGCGTCGCTCGGCATGTGGTTCCCGTCGCCGGACAACATGGCAGGCGGAACATCAACCGGTCGCGTGCAGGTTGTGACGGGCGGTGCGAACGCAAGCTCGCACGCCCTCTCGGTGACGGGGACAATCACGAACACAGTGCCCTATGCATGGTATGGCGCGATGTGGACACCGGGCGCGCCGCCCATGTCACCGGTCGATCTATCGAAGTTCAAGGGATTGCGTTTCAACACACAGGGTGACGGCCAGACGTACCGTGTCATGGTGTTTGCGCAGAGCCGAGGTACCGCGCCGCTCACACGGACGTTCGTGGCGGGCACGGAGTGGCGCGCGGTCGAGCTGACGTGGGCCGACTTTGGCATCGATGGGCGCGATGTAACCGGCGTAGTGTTCGCCGGTGGTCCGCAACCCGGTGTGTTTGCCTTCCGTGTTGACGGCTTTGCACTCATCACCGATGCGTCGTTGCGATAGTCGAGGGATTCGCGTGTTGAGCGGCCGCTCGGTGTCTCCGGGTGCGTGCCGCGCCTGCATTGCCGCACACACGACAACGCAGGCGACATACCGTAAACGCCCTACCGCGACCGCTTCGAATGCGACCCACCCTTGGGCGAATCCACCGTCACCGTAAACGGCCCACTCCCCTCAACAATCCAGCGCACCGTCACCGGCACACCACCGCCGGGAATGTTGGTGAGCTTGATCGTGGTCGGATCCAGCACCTGCTCCTCGGTGCTGTTCTGCAACACATTGGTCACCCGGAACGCCGCGATCACTTTACCACCACTGAGCGTGACGTGATCAGGGCGCGAGATCTTGTTCTCGACGTCCTGCTGCGTGTGCGTCGGTGCAAGCTTTCGATTGAGCACGATTGCTGTGACCTCGGTGAGCCCGCCACCAATGGAGCGCGTGGTGATGGTGTCCACCTCAACCAGTGGCATTTCCGACGTCTGATACAGCGTGAACATCATGTTGCGATGCGCGTCGCTCTGCAGCAGGAAACCCGGCTCGACACGCCCGAAGTTCTTCTTGAAGCCGCCCACCTCGATCTCGCCGTACTGCGGATGCTGCACTTTCGTCCACGGTACAAACGCTTCGCCGAGCAGCAGCAGGCGATCGAACAACGCGCTTTGCTCCTGACCTCCGGGACCATCATCACCGCTGCGATTGAAGTACAGGAACGGCGTGAACAGCTCGTTTGAGAACGTGAGCACGCCGCGCGCGCCGTAGAACCAGTCGAGTTCGCCGCCCCACACGGTGTACAGATCCTTCCACACAATCAGGTAGCGATAGCCCGGCAGAATCTGTTCGCCGGCCTTTCCGAGTTGATCGAAGACGGCGACATCCTGGGGACGGTATTCATCCTGCGGCACACCAGGGCCTCGCAGCAACATGCCGCCGGAGTTGTGATAACTCTGCGCACCGGCAATGTTGTCGCGCTTCAGCACGAAGTTGAGCACGGCGCGCGTTTCCGGCAACGAACCGGGCCACCAGTCGGAGCCGCCCTGCACGTACTGCGGCTGCCAGCGCCACGGCCAGTTGCGATTGGGATCGTAACCGCCGATGGCATCTTCGTTCACGGTGCCATCCCCGTCCATGTCATAACCTTCCTGCCCGAGAATATCCCACTCGCCCTTCGTACCGGCGGGTGCGGGAATCAGAATGCGCCGGTCGTACGGCGCTTCGATGAATCGGCCATTCGGGTTGCGACGGCGCATCTGTGTGATATGCCCATCGCCGTTAAGGTCGTTCGGACCATCTTCGTCGATCAGACCGTCGCCATCGTTGTCACGCGGCATGAGACCGGTGCGCGGCGAGCTGGCGGTGTTGGCCATCTTGAGATAGTGATCGCGCGCGTCAGGATTGATCGTGGGCGCGATGTAGAGCGTGCGCTGCGCGAGCAGCGTGTCGACCGCCGCAACCTGACCCGCCATTTCGGCGAGATACCACGCGGTGTAGATGGAGAACTCACTCCCCTGAATCTCGTTGGAGTGAATGTTCCCATCGATCCACATCGCGGGCTTCTTGTCGGCGTCGCCCACTTTGAAGTTGGTCACCGTGATGACCATGATGTCCTTCCCGCCAAAACTCTTGCCGATCGACGACACCTTCACGTAATCGGGATGCGCTCGCGCCAGACGTTCGGCGAGTTCGCGTAGCTGATCACTGTCGTACCAGCGGTCCCAGAGAATGGGAACTTTGGGATTGCGCGGCGATCCGAGTGCTTCGAGTGCGCCGGTGAGCGGAATACGATCGTTCGGACGCTGCTGCGCGGAGAGCGGAGCGGTCGCGAGCGATGAAACGGCCAGCAGTGACGCGGCCACCTTTGCGAAAGACACTGTGAGTTTGGTCATGGGAATCACCGGGCGCGGAGCGTGATCGTCTCGCTGACTTCACCGACTACTGGCGAGCCGGCCGAGAGCGTGACGGAGGAGCCAGCCGCACCCACAACCACCCACGTGAGTTCGGTGCTGGTGCCACTGCCGCGAAGCGGATTGAGCAATTGCATGGTGCGGCCGGAGGCGATCTCCTGGCCGGCCGATGTCTTGAAGTCCACACGCACACGCTGTGCCCATCTGGCGCGTGAGCCCATGGCGGAAAGTGTGGGTAAAAAACCCGTATTGGCCACATGTGCCTTCACCCGCCACGTGCGCGCGCCGAGCGGTTCAACGGACGCGACCCGCAACTCGAGTCGCGGCAGCAATCCTGCGAGCTCCTGTACGAAGCGTGTGTGCTTCGCGCCGAGCGAATCGAGTTCAGCTGCGGGCGGGTTGAGTGTGGCGTACGGGGCGATGCCACCCACTTCCACCACCTGTCCCGGAAAATCGGGATGTTCAACGCGCGTCCACGGCACGATCGCATCACGACGATTGGCTTCGAGCCAGCGCAGCGCCGGACGCTCCAAGGCAAGGGGATCAGCGCCGGCGACCGGTGTCGCACCAGAACGGCGCGTGGTGTCGGCGGGCATATCGGGCGTCCACCACGTGCGCGATCCGAATGCCAGGCGGCCCATGTGGTAGTAGATCCACGACAGCACATCACCCTTGCCCTCAACACCACTCGCACCACGCGCAAAACCGGTAGTGCGCTTGAAGACGCGACTCGCCTCGGCGAACCACGGATCATCTTCCGGCAACGTGGCGGTGAACGGACCGCTCGCCGACGTACCTTGGGGCAAACCACCAATGCCCGGCACACGACGGCCCGTCCACGGCGTGTTCAGGTTGTCTTGCGGACCGAGCACGTACGCAATCGCGATGTTCTGATGCTGCTGAAACAGTTCGGCGATGCCCCACGCTTCCGGCGCGGACAGCGGCCAGTTTCCGGCCGTCGCGCCAAAGTATTCGTAGAAGTTCGGGAAGTTCGCGTTGATATCCGTGCCGCCGGGTCCGTCTTCGTTGAACTCGCCGTCTTTGTCGATGTCGCGGCCTTCCGTGAGTACGCGATACCGGCCACGCTCGCCACGTGACGCGTCGGCGCGGCGCATCAACACCGGATTGATGGAATCCGCGATCCACGTGCCGGCCGGATCGCTCACGCGCATCGTGGTGATCAAGCCGTCGCCATTGAGATCGTTCGGACCATCTTCGTCCAGCTTGCCATCACGATCACTATCGCTTGGCTCATCATTGCCCGTGCGCTCAGACAGCACCGAACCGAAGAGCGCTTCTGCTGCATCAGGATTGGCCCGCGGCACGATGTAAAACGTCTGCCGATCAAGCAGGCTCTTCAGTGCGGTGTCGCGGCCGTATCCGGACACCATGTTGCGGATCAGGCGGATCGCAACTTCGCTCGAGACCACGTGCGGGCCGAACGCGTTGGCGATCACGAGCACGGCCGGACGCTTGTCGGCGGCATCACCGCCGCTACCAATGCGCACCACGTGCACGGCCCGGCCGCCGGGCGATTGGGCGATTTCGCGTACGCTGAGCAGCTGCGGATGCGTGCGACGCATCGAATCGATGGTAGACGCGAGTCTGGCGTGCGACAGATAGCCGGCCGACAGCGAGCGCGCCTGCGCCGAGAGCGCGGGAGGCAGTCCGGAGAGCGCCGCTGCCGCCAGCAAGGTGAACACACCGGCTGGTAGGCGGAGGGGGAGTGTAGAGGGCATTCTGGGGGTGGAGAGAGAGACAGATGGTGCGCTGCACGGCACGACGTGTCACAAACCTGGCCGCTTCGACGTCACGGAAACTCACCTAACGCTTGCCGCGAGGCAAATCAGACATAGTTTCGAAGAGTGGTGTTCTACCGCTGGTTCTTCTTTCAAGGAGTCTTCTGATGCCCCGTTCCCACTCGTCCGGTCCCAAGGCGCCGTCGCGCCGTCGCGCGGTCTGGGCTGCTGCAGCACTGGCGCTGGGTGCCGGCTCGGTGGCGTTTACGCCCTCGATTCGTACGGCCTTCGTGCCCGGCTTGACCTACGAGTTCCTCATGTCCACGTCGGAATCCGACGAGAGCTTTGCCACGGCCGGCAAGACGCTCACCAAGTCGCTTGGCAAAGTGCAGATGGCGGGCGACAAGGCGCGCATCGACTTCGCCGAAGTGAAGGGTCCGTCGCCGGTGATGGGCAAGGATGGCTACATGCTCGTCCACGAAGGCGGCAACGTCATGTACATGGTGGATACGAAAGAAAAGCAGTATATGAAGATGGACGTCAAGGCGCTCGGCTCCATGTTCTCGTCGCTGACGAGCATGACGGGTGGTCTCATGAAGATCGACGTGAAGGACGCCTCGATGTCGGTGAAGAAGCTGGGCGCCGGTGAAACGATGCTCGGATACGCGACCGAGAAGTGGGAGATGAATCAGGCGTACACGATGAGCATCAAGACCTTCGGTTTCGGCAGTACGACGAGCAGTGAATCCACCACGACGTTGTGGATGGCGCCACAGCTCAAGGCGTCGGAGCTCATGAATCCGTTCCTCGATATGGGACGCAACATGGCGTCGATGTTCGATGGTAACGCCGAGTGGAACAAAGTTGTGACCGGGCCCATGAACGAACTGCCGCAGGTGGCGTCGCTCAAGATGCGCTCCACCACCAAAACCACGGCCGACAAGGGCAAGGTGCAGTATTCGGTGAGTGAGATGCAGGTGACCAACTGGAACAAGGGCGACGTGCCGGCCGCCGCGCTTGAACTTCCCAGTGGCTACAAGGCAGTGGAGATGCCGAATATCGCGGCGCTCTCCGACTCGATGAAAGCCGCCGGGCTCGACACACTCGACATCAAGGCGGCCATGAAGCAGGCCGGCTACAAGGACGAAGACATTGCGGCCGCCGTGAAGCAGGCCGCAGTCGACGGCGCGAAGGATCAGGCGAAAGCGGAAGCGCGTCGGGCGGGATCGGATGCGGTCAAAGCCGGCGTGCGCGGGCTGCTGCGCCGTCGTCCGCCAACCATGTAATCAACGGATGCAACAAAAAAATCGCGGCGGCCTCGATATCCGGGGCCGCCGCGATTTTTTATGGAGACGTCGCGATTCAGTACGACGCCAGTTCCATGTACGCGGTCCGGAATGTCTCAACCTGGGGCAGCGTCGCATCTTCAAGACTCGGCGCATACCCCACGAACGTATCGGTGCTCGCCACTCGCTTGACTGGAGCATCGAGCCAGCCAAAACAATCGTCGGCGATGCGCGCGGCGATCTCGGCGCCGTAGCCCCACGAAATGCTGTCTTCGTAGGCCACGATCACGCGACTCGTCTTGCGTACGCTGTTGTACACCGTCTCCTGATCCCACGGTGAAAGCGTACGCAGGTCGATCACTTCCACCGATGGTCCGCCCTCGTCGGCGATCTGATTGGCCGCGACAAGAGCGCGCTGCACGGTTGCGCCATACGTCACCACGGTGATGTCGGTGCCTTCGCGCACCACGCGCGCCTTGCCAAACGGAATCATGAAGTTCGGGCCCGGATACGCGCCCTTGTTGTACGTCTGGCGGTACAGATGCTTGTGCTCGAGGAAGATCACCGGGTCATCGCAGCGGATGGCCGTGCGCAACAATCCATTCGCGTCGAGCGCCGAACTCGGACACACCACCCGCAGCCCCGGACAGTGCGTGAACAACGACGCGCCGGTTTGCGAGTGGTAGACACCACCGCGGATGTAGCCACCATAGGTGGTGCGCACCACCATCGGCGCGCTGAACGCATTATTGGAGCGCCATCGCATCGTGGCCAACTCGTCGCGCAACTGCATGTACGCCGGCCAGATGTAATCGAAGAACTGAATCTCGACCACCGGCTTGAAGCCGCGGTGCGCGAGGCCGATCGCACGTCCGACAATGTTGGCTTCCGCAATCGGTGTGTTGAACACGCGCGTGCTGCCGAATTTTGTTTGCAGCCCGTGCGTGGCCTTGAACACGCCGCCCTTGCCCTTGACGGTGCCGAGGTACTGCTCGCGCGAAACATCAGCGACGTCTTCACCGAACGCGAGGATGCGTTCATCGCGCGTCATTTCGTCGCGCAGACAGGCGTTGATCAGGTCCACCATGGTGGTGGGGCCGCCGCTGAACTGCGGATCGTCTTCGGTGTCGAACGGCTCGCCGGTGGGGTCCACGTCGGGCGAGTACACGGCGAAGTGCACGGTGCTCGCGTCGGGCTGCGCCTGCTGCAGCGCATCGTCGGTGGCCGCCAGCACATCCGCGTCAACCGATTCGCGAATCGTCTCGAGCTCCTCCTCCGTCGCGTGACCGTTGGCAACGAGCCACTCGGGAAAGCGCGCGATCGGATCGCGAACAGCGTCGGCCTCGCGCTCTTCCTCCGGGCGGTACAACACTTCGTCGTCGGACAGCGAGTGTGAGTA
>Ga0163147_10006872_pt1 | contig 13149 bp, 9 predicted proteins | sample OliLakLV19MP6G1_FD_148597 | JGI IMG/M metagenome (GOLD analysis project Ga0163147, IMG submission 148597) | Freshwater microbial mat bacterial communities from Lake Vanda, McMurdo Dry Valleys, Antarctica- Oligotrophic Lake LV.19.MP6.G1 | ecosystem: Environmental > Aquatic > Freshwater > Lake >...
CGGCACAGCCGGGTTTATTAGGGTATTATACTTTCGACGGACTTACCAATAAACAGGGTAATGCAGTATATAATGCAACCCTGCATGGCAGTGCGTCTATCAAAGAAATTTTACCTGATTGCAGTTTTGTGGTAGATTCTTGTAAAATACTAAGCCAGCCAGCAACCTGTAATGGTTCGCTTGGGGCGGCAGTTGTAAATATTGATTTTGGAAATGGTGCTACTAACCCTGGCCCTGAGCTTTCAACCATAGTTTCAGGGGCATCTACAAACTACAATTATGCATTTTATGCTACAGGTGCAACACCTCCCCCTCCAATAGACGGTGATTATGCGTTAGTAAATGTAGTGCCCCAAAATAACGGATGGCACAGTGGGGCTGCTGATCATACAGGAAACCTAAATGGGTATATGGCGTTTTTTAATGCAGCACCAACACCAGGAGAGTTTTATAAACAAACTGTTTCCAATCTTTGTCCCGGCACTACCTATGAGTTTTCTGCATGGATTGCAAATGCGATTAACCCTGCGGTATTACCGGGTGCAGTTTCACCCAATATTACTTTTAAAATTCTTGATCCCAATACGCTGTCTGTTTTGGCAACCTATAATACCGGCGATATACCTAACGCCAATACTTTTACCTGGACGCAAAATAGTTTTTTGTTTAAAATGCCAATTGGCAATAATGCTGTTACACTTATTCTTACTAACAACAATATTGGTGGTAACGCCCAAATAGGGAATGACCTTGCAATTGACGATATAACCTTTAAACCATGCGGACCACTTACCAATGCATCCTTTTCAAATATTATAATACTTGATTCAACAGGTTCAACCAATTGCAGTACTATTAATTTATTTGGCAAAATCACAGGTAGTTTTAATTCACCTGCCTATCAATGGCAAATGAGTAAAGATGGCGGCATTACTTATACTGATATAGCCGGTGCTACCACTTTAAATGCTACCTATAGCAACTTCATTAATGGTAAATATTTTTTCCGGATGCTATCTGCAGAAGCCGGAAATATCAATAGTACTAATTGCAGGTTTATTTCAAATAAGATAACACTAACTGTTACCGGGTGCAGTACGCAGGCAATTAGTAAAATCATCAATGAATACACACCGGTAGTTGCTTTTAACCCATGCGATAATAAACTAACGGTAGAAGATGCCACTAAATTCAATATCGGGGATACAGTTTTGATAATACAAATGAAAGGTGCAGTTATTGATTCAAGCAACACTGCATCTTTTGGTACTGTTACCAATTATAAAAATGCTGGTAATTACGAATTTAATTATGTAAAAAGTAAAGCAGGAAATATAGTTGAACTTAAAAATGTGTTAGAAAGACAATATGATGTACCTGATGGAAAAGTACAATTGATTAGAGTACCCTATTTTAAAAGTGCAGTTGTTTCGGATACACTTACCTGCCTTGCATGGGATGGGAAAAAAGGTGGTGTGCTGGTGCTGAATGTAAAAGACACTTTAATACTCAATAACAAAATAGATGTAAGCGGAAAAGGGTTTAGAAAAGGTATCATGCACAATTCTTTAATCAATGCATTTACCTGTGGTTTGGTAGATTACTTTTATCCCATTAATACTATTTATGCTGCTGGTAAAGGGGAAAGCATTGCTGATTTAGATAGCACTAAAAATGCAGGATGGGGTTCTAAAGCTAGCGGTGGTGGTGGTGGTATGGATCCTAACACTGGCGGTGGTGGTGGTGGCAATGGTGGTATTGGAGGGATTGGCGGATATGGATATGGGCAATGTCCAAATTATACTGCTATTGGTGGATGGGGGTTGGGTGGAAACAGTCTCGTGTACAATAGTATTTCCAATAAATTTTTTCTTGGTGGTGCAGGTGGTGCAGGCCATTGTAATAATGGATTTAGTGATTTATCTGTCAATACAGATTTTGATGGTGGAAATGGCGGTGGCATGGTGCTTATTGCAGCTCCTGTTATATCAGGAGAAAATAACTCCGTTATTTCTAATGGTGATAATGCCTATGAGCTGACAGCACCAGGCTTCCTTGCCCATGATGGTATGGGAGGTGGCGGTGCAGGCGGTACTATATTGATAAAATCCAATTCAGTTATTTCTGGTTTACAGATAAAAGTAAATGGAGGAAAAGGTGGTAACATGTCTTCTTCCATAACGGGTGGAAAAGTAGGCCCGGGTGGAGGTGGCGCAGGCGGTGTTGCATGGTTTAGTCAAAATGCATTACCTGCCAATGTAACTATTCAAAAAAATGCCGGGTTAAATGGAGTGATTTTAGATGATGGAAATAATCCTTATGGAGCAACCAAAGGATTTGATGGTATTAATGTATTCAATCTTTCCTTCTCAACTGCCACGGTTCCCTTTAAAATAAACATTGATTCCGTCCGAATAAAAACTGCGACCACTGGATGCAATGCATTCAGCTTAAACGGACTTGCATACACTAACACTGCGGCCATCAATAAATGGGAATGGTTTTTTGATGATGGCTCCACTGCATCAACTCAAAACACCACTCACTCTTACACAGTAGCTGGCAATCATCCTGTTAAATTGATTATTACTGATATCAATGGTTGTAAAGACAGCGTAACAATAAACATCAATGCTATTGCATTACCTCCAAATGCAACTTCTACTATTACACAACCAACTTGTGTCAATACTTTTGGATCGATTAGTATTATTAATCCCCTTGCTGCAAACCTGCAATACAGTATTGATGGAATCAATTATCAGACTGGAATAGTTTTTCCAAATGTTGCTCCTGGCACTTATAACCTTACAGTAAAAAATACTGCAAACAATTGTTTATCTGCCCAAATTCCTGTAATTATTACTGCTGCAACTACACCTGGCAGCGCAACAAGTAATATCGCCCAACCAACCTGTACCAATTCTTTCGGAATCATTACTGTATCCGCTCCGCTGGGAGCAAACCTTCAATTCAGTGTTGACGGAATTAACTATCAGTCTGCAACAGTATTTACAAATGTAAATCCAGGGCCATATAATCTTACCGTAAAAAACACTAGTTCGGGTTGTGTTTCAACACCTGCAGTTGTAAATATAAATCCTGCACTGCAAGTACCAGTAAGTCCTGCAACTAACATTACGCAACCTGCCTGTACAAATGCATCAGGAGCAATTAATATTACCGCTCCGCTTGCAGCAAACTTGCAATACAGTATTGATGGAACAAACTATCAGCCTTCAACAGTATTTACAAATGTTACTCCGGCAACCTATACTGTAACCACAAAAAATACCAGTTCTGGTTGCATCTCAATGCCATCAACTGCAATAATTACTGCAGTTATTATACCAGGCACTCCTATACAAAATACTACGCAACCTACCTGTGCTAATGCTTTTGGAACAATTACTATTACGGCTCCGCTGGGAGCGAACCTGCAATACAGTGTTGACGGAATAAGCTATCAGTCTGCAACAATATTTACTAATGTAAATCCGGGACCATACAATCTTACGGTAAAAAACACTGGTTCTGGTTGCATTTCAAATCAGGCATCAGTTACCGTTAACCCAGCTTTACCTGTCCCTTCCCAACCTTTAAATAATGTAACACAACCCGTATGTGTAAACCAAAACGGAACAATTACAGTTACTGCGCCATTGGGTGCAGCCCTTCAATACAGTATCGACGGTATAAACTACCAGGCTGCTGTTGGCTTCGCTAATGTTATTCCGGGTACTTATAATCTTACTGCAAAAAACAGCACATCAAGTTGTATATCTTCATCAGTTTCAGTAATAATTACTCCCGGAACAGGAACACCAGCTACACCAGTCGCCAATGTAAGTGTACAGCCGGATTGTGTAACTACAAAAGGAACCATCAATATCACTTCTCCGCTTGCCGTAAATTATACCTATAGCATTGATGGCAGCAATTACCAGGCAGCTGCAACATTCACTACTATCAATCCCGGTAATTACAATGTATTGGTAAAGAACACAACAAATAATTGCGTTTCAACTGTAACACCGGTCACTGTAAACCCTTTACCACTGCCGCCTGTAGCGCCTGCCGTTACTGTATTGCAGCCAACCTGTGCCATCACAACAGGAAGCATAAATATTACTTCACCTACAGGCAGTACCATCGAATATAGTATTAACGGTATTGCCTATCAGCCTGCAACTTCCTTTACTGCTTTAGTTCCTGCAGACTATACTATTGTGGCAAAAAATACCAGTACCCAATGTGTTTCAGCTTCAACAGTTGCGGTTATTAATACAGTGCCTTCAGCTCCGCAGGCGCCAACCGTTGGGGCGATCATTCAACCTACCTGTTCAGTATTAAAAGGAACTGTTACTATTAATGCCCCGGTTGGATCTACGCTTGAATACAGTATTAATGGAAGCAATTATCAAATAGGTACTTCTTTTAATAATCTTGGTTCCGGCACTTATAATTTTGCTGTTAGAGATATAGTTACCAGTTGTATTTCTACAGCAACCGCTGCCAGTATTAACCCATCACCTGTATTACCCACTGCGCCTGTTGCCACTGTAAGTGTTCAGCCCTCCTGTGTAATTTCAGCAGGCACCATTGCTATATCAGCACCGGCTGGCAGTAACTATGAATACAGTATAGATGGCTTACAGTATCAGGCGGCTACAACATTTACAGGACTAGCACCCAATACATACCCGGTTACTGTAAAAGATTTATCAACGGGGTGTGTTAGTTCGCCAACAATATTAGCTGTAAATGCAGATATCAGTTTACCGGGAAAATATTTAATTCCAACAGCGTTTACCCCCAATAATGATGGTATCAATGATTGCTTTGGAATAAAATTCTGGGGGGTAGTTACAGAATTTCAACTCATCATTTATAATCGCTGGGGAGAAACTGTTTTCTCCACCACCAATCCATCTAATTGCTGGGATGGTAAACACAAATCTGTAACTGCATCACAGGGGAATTATGTTTATTTTATAAAAGCAAAAACGCTGTGTGGGCCTGTTGAGAAAAAGGGAAATGTATTGTTGGTAAGATAAAATGTAGATGCAGAGTAAGCAATTTTATTCTTTCAAATCATTACTGCTCGGGTATAAAAAACATAGGCTTATTAAATTTAAACAGCAGTTCAGACAAAAGGCTTTGGATAAATTTTCTTGACAAGGATAAATAAAGACCTTAAAATTTTACTGCTGTCGATTAGTACCGCCATTTTTATGGAAGGAATGTTTTCCGGATGATAGGTTTTTTCAATGCCCAATTTTTTGGCCAGTGATTTTGTTTGATTGATAAAACTGTTTACAGTTATACCATTTCGTTTGCTTTGTTCAGTCCGCAATAAACGGTGGCAAAATCCTTTACAATAAAACAGTAGCAACTGGTTTGCATGTTCAGCAATTATCTGCTCTTTTTCCTTATGATCATTTTTTTGCTTAACTAAAAAATCAACATATAATTCCAGTGCCTTATGCAGTTTAACATCCGGGGAAGTGCCTGTAGTACCGTTGTGAACCCGGAAAGCAAAACAATTACTTTCTGCAACTGCCATTCCTCCTTTGTCTGCAAGGGAAAGCCACAATTCAAAATCAGCAAATAACAGATTGGGATACTTTACAGGGATACCACCCACTGCATCATAATCTTTTGCCCTCATTACATAACCTGTTCCCATGGAATCAACGGACTGTGTTAAAAACCCGGTAAGCAACTCGTTAAATGTAAAAAAAGCAGGCATTGGTTTGCTGCTACGAATTACTTTTCCGTCCGCATCAATAAAATGAAACTGGGAATGATATAACCCTGCAGCAGGGAATGCTTTGATAAGATTTTCTATATTTTCTAAAAAATCAGGATACAATAAATCATCATGCCCAATCAATGTGATAAATTCATTCTTAGAAATATCTTTTATCCTGCCCCAGTTTTCTTCAATTGTCAGGGGTTTATCAGCAGGAAAGAGAATGATCTTTTCATTTTGTAAAGATGTAAGCCATTCACTGGTTCCATCTGTACTGCAATTGTCTAGAACCAGTAAATTGAAGTCCTGTAATGTCTGGGAAAGAATGGTATTGACACAAGCTTTTACATATTCGCCTCCATTGCGTACAGGTAATATGATGGAGTACTTCATCTACTTCAATAAGTTTAAATATATCAAAATAGATTTTATTTTAAATATCGCAAGCTTCATCAAATACCTCATTTTTAAATGTGCCATAAATGGCAACGCTAAAACTTTTTGAGACTCGATGTTTATCATTTTAATTTTTTGCTTATCCGGCATTGTATGTGTATAGTATTTTCTTAATGCAAACGAATAGGTAATAAACCAACGTTCCAAATGTTTTAAAAGTGCATTTTCATTTTTTTGAACATAAGCATTTTGCTTGAAAGAATTAATTATCAAATTATAAAACTCTACACTGGCTTTATAATATAACTCAATATTAGTCTTTGAAAAATTTGTGTCATGTTCAGCAAGATTACTAAACATGTGATTGATCATTATACCTCCATTGATGCTTCCACAAAGTGCCAGCATTGCATGATCTGCTAAATGAGGGCTTCCATAATTGGGCATACCTCCAATATTTTTTAAAACCTGTGCATCGAGTAAACAACTTGACCAAAGTAAATTTCTTGTATGTTTTGGGTGCAGCAATTGAAAAATAAACTCAAAGCGATCGAATTTCTCAATTGCGTCAGTTTGTCTACCACTTCTTTCACAACCACAATAAATACCTAGTCCGGGGTTTTGATTTATAATATTATAAAATGTTTCCAGCATATCTGGCACCACAGGGTCGTCATCAGTAATCATTACAATATACTTACCCCTGCTCCGGCTGATACTTTTATTAAAACTATTTGTCATTCCAATATTTTCAACATTAGAAAAATATTGAAGTCTGTTATCCTCAAAATTTTGGACAATTTCCTTTGCACTGTAATCTGGATCATTATCTGATACCACTACTTCAAAGTCAGTAAAGGTTTGTTCTAAAATAATGGACAGTTGCTTTTGTAGTAATGTAGGTCTTTTAAAAGTAGACATACAAAAACTAACCCATGGTAATTTCGCATTTCCGGTTTGCATTTTACTTAACTGATTCTTTTAAGATATCCATCCGGTGCTACACTAATCAACAGTTTGTTATTTATTGCATGATCAATTTCAAATCCTGAATGTTGAGCAAGGAAAGAAGTTACGGCTGTCATTGGATTATCCCCTATTCCCCAAGGCCTGATAAGACCTGGCAAATAATTTTGCGGTAGCTTTTCTACAATGGTATCATATACTACTATATAGGAATTTAGAGATACAAAAGGAGCATAGAAATTTAGTTCAGCCAGCACATGTTCGTGTGTATGATTTGAATCCAGTACTACAAGAATTACCTGTTTTCCTTCCGTGTGCTTTTTTACTTCATCAACAATTACAGGATCAATGGCCGACCCTTGTATCATGGTGATTCTTTTAAACATGGGGTGTTTTTCTATCTCCAGTTTATTGTGTTCCCTAATGTCAATATCAATACCAAGTACTTCACCTTTTCCAATTAATTCTAAAAGAGAGGCGTAATAAATTAACGATCCTCCATGTGCAATGCCTGTTTCAATGATGAGGTCTGGTTTTAGTTCCCATATTATTTCCTGCATGGCTATCATATCCTGTGGGTACTGAATAATTGGCCTGCCCATCCAGGAAAAATTATAGGAATATTGTGCTTTATTTGAAACTACATTAAACGTATCAGCAGCTGCTAATAATTCAACATTGCTTCCATTACTTTGAATGCGTTCTTTTTTTTCCTCTTTAAATTGTTCAATTGGATTATTCATTATTATTTGATTGTTTTTAATTTTTTATCATCGCCCCAAAACCGCATTGGCTCATAATCTGCATAAGGATAATAGCCAAGGTTAAGTTGAATATGCCGGTTGTTTTCTGCCAAATATTTTTCAACAAAATCCTTAACAGTTATTGGGCTTCCGCTACAACAATTGATGATACCTTCCACCTCGTTTTGCAGGGCAATCCTTGTAATGTAAGCTGCTACCTTTTCTACCGGCAGGTAATCTCTTTCCTGTTCTCCCCCGCTCATGTTAAATACCAGTTCTCCATTTGCCAGGGCCTTGTCCAGCTGCGAAAGTAAGGAATTCGGGTTTTGTCCCGTTCCATACATATAAAATAGCCTTACCCATTTAAAATGAAAGCTATTTTGTTGGCTTAGCTTTTCCAATTTCCTGCGCAATAAATCTTTCGCAATGGCATAAGCATTGGCAGGATAAGTTTCCATCGATTCTGACAAACACCCCTCCTGCATGCCATATTCAAAACAGGTTCCTGTAATGGTTATATCAGACAACCCGTTACTTAACAGGTTATTAATAAATGCAAAATGGCGGGGTAAATTTTCTTCTACATGAAAGGCTGCTTTGTAATTGGGCAACCCTTCCCATGCAAGGTGTATCATTGCATCAGGGAAACCAAAATAGGCTGCATAATTGGTATCTTCCTTAAAATCCCTTAGATCAAAAGGGATGTAGGTTACTTCCGAAAACCAGCTGGCTGCTTTGGCTTTTTCAATATTGGAGGACGATGCAATTACCTGGCAATGCTGCCGCAGTAGTTGGGGAATCACATAATTCCCTATAAACCCGGTTGCCCCGGTAACCAATATTTTCTTCATCAATATTAAACTATTTGTAAATCAGGTACAGCTGTTACAAACCTCCCACCCCACTCTCTTATATAATCCAACTGCTGTGTTATTTCATCCTTAATATTCCACGGGAAAATTATTACATAATCAGGCTTTGCTTCCTTTAAATACATTTCATTCACAACCGGAATATGACTGCCAGGCAAATATTTATTTTGTTTATGAGGATTAGCATCAACTACAAAATCGATGAGGTCGTTTTTGATACCGCAATAATTCAACAGCGTATTTCCCTTTGCCGCTGCACCATAGGCCGCTACCTTTTTTCCGGCATTCTTCTGGTCAATTAAAAAAGAAGTAAAATCCAATTTCACTTTCAATGCCTTTTGTTGAAAGTTATCATAGTAGGATAAACCGGCAAGTCCCTTCTGCTGCTCTTTATCCAACAGTGCTGCAACATTCGGGGATATAGACAGTTCCCTGTTTGCCGGATGTTTTGCAAAAATGCGCAAAGATCCACCATGGGTAAGTATCTCCTCCACATCAAACATCTCAAGCCCCTGGCTTTCAAAAATCTGTTTTACAGTATGAAAAGATAAATAGGAAAAATGCTCATGATAAATTGTATCAAACTGTTTGTTGTCCACCAATTGCATCAGGTGAGGAAATTCCATTGTAACCACACCGGTTTCCTTTAATATTATTTTGATGCCGCCAACAAAGTCAACAATATCCGGCACATGCGCCAATACATTATTGCCTAATAACAAATCAGCTTTTATATTTTTTGCAACCAATTCTTTTGCCAGCCGCACACCAAAAAAATCTACAACGGAATCAACTCCTTTTTCTTTTGCTGCCGCTGCTGTATTGGCTGTCGGTTCAATGCCCAATACAGGAATATTATTTTGATGAAAATATTGAAGTAAGTAACCGTCATTTGAAGCCACTTCAATTACCAGTGAATTGCTTGTATAACCAAAACGTTGAGTCATCATTTCTGTGTAAGCCTCGGCATGCTTCAACCAACTTGTGCTGTAAGAAGAAAAATATACATAGTTACTATCAAAAATTGCATCCGATTTTTTGTATTCATCTACCTGTACCAAATAACATTGATGGCAGGTATATACTTTCAATGGGTAGTAGTTTTCTGGTTCCTGCAATTGTGCCTCACTTAAAAAAGAGTTAGATGCCGGGGAGTTTACCAGGTCGATAAACACATTCGTTAATTCCGTTTTACAAAATCTGCATTGCATAATTAAATTCCTTTAAAGTTTGTATCCAGCAACGGATGTTGGTTGTCTCTTGTTGAAATATTGGTAAGTGGCAACGGCCATTCTATATTAATAAGTTGGTCGTTATATTTTATGCCGGCTTCTACTCCGGGCGTATAAAACTGTGAATGATGATAAATCAATTCACAGTTATCGCTTAAGGTTTGAAAACCGTGTGCAAAACCTTCCGGTATATAAATCATTTTTTTGTTTGTTGCCGATAACTCGATGCCTGCCCATTGCAGAAAAGTTGCGGAATCCTTTCGCAGGTCAACAATTACATCATAAACAGCACCTGCAATACAACGCACCATCTTTATTTCTCCAAATGGAGGCATTTGAAAATGCATCCCCCGGATACTGCCTTTTTCATTTGTAAAAGAGTGATTCATTTGCACCCACTCTTTATCATGACCAATTGATTCAAATTCCTTTTTACAAAAAGTACGGGCAAACCAACCACGGTCATCTGCAAACACATCCAGTTTGATTGTATAACTACCTTTTAATGCCATTTCGGTAAATATCATTGTTGCTGGTAGTTTTGTATTTGCTGCAAAGTATAATTAAAAATGTTTTCTGGCAATTGTTTATACCAGTTGATGGTCCATTCAATAGCTGCCGAACTCTTTAATTTGGGATGCCAGTTTAATTCCATTATTGCTTTGTTAATATCCAATTGCAGTAAACCGGCTTCATGCGGTTGGGTTGGGTCCGATGTATCAATCCAGCTTCCGTTTCCCCAACATTTTATGGCAATCTTTACCAGGTCTTTTACCGGCAAATGATCATCCGCAACAGGGCCAAAATTATAAGCGCCTGAAAACCTTGCAGCATCTTCATGTAATAATTTCCCAAGTATTAAATAACCATGGAGCGGCTCTAATACCAGCTGCCAGGGTCTTACAGCTGCCGGATTTCGTACAGCCACTGCCTCATCGGCCATCAAAGAGCGAATGATATCGGGTATAATTCTATCCTTGTTCCAGTCTCCACCACCAATAACATTGCCGGCTCTTGCACTCGCTACTGCTTTTTGATGAATGGTATACCTGGCTGGATTAAAGAATGAATTTCGGAAGGAAATAACTACCAATTCAGTGGCTGCTTTACTGGCGCTATAAGGGTCGTACCCACCTAAAGTATCATCTTCCTTGTAATGATAATTGGTCTCCCTGTTTTCATACACTTTATCAGTTGTAATTACAATAACCGAGCATTTTCCGGGCAGTTGACTAACTGCTTCCAGCAGGTTGGAGGTACCTACAACATTTATTTCAAAGGTTTCAGATGGTACTTCATACGAACGTCTTACGAGCGCTTGTGCGGCCAAATGAAAAACAATGTCCGGCTGAAAAGCTGCTATTTCCTTAGTTAATTTTTCCCTGTTGCGGATATCTCCAATAATACTTTCAAATATTATCTTGGATTCAACAATGCTGTATAAACTTTTTTCATCGCTTGCCTCAAGCGCATATCCTTTTACTGTTGCACCCAATAATTGAAGCCAGGTTATCAACCAGGCACCTTTAAAACCGGTATGCCCCGTAACAAATATCTTTTTCCCTTTATAATAATTTTCCAAGGATTGACTTACCACACTTTCCATTTTGCCATATTTGTTTTCCAAAGTTCTTCCAATTCTATTTTATCTCTCAATGCATCCATGCATTTCCAAAAACCTTTGTGCTGGTATGCCATTAACTCACTGTCGGCAGTAAGCTTTTCAAGTGGTTCATCTTCCCACATCATTTCACTCATATCACCTTGCAGGTAATCAAACACCGCTGGTTTTAACACGAAAAAACCACCGTTGATCCATTTACTTTCGTCCTTAACCTTTTCACGAAAAGAAACTACTTCTCCATTTTTCCCCAAATCCATTCCTCCAAAACGGGCATCCAGTTGAATAGAGGTGACTGTCGCCACCTTATTGTGGGATTTATGAAATGCAATCAGGTCATGAATATTCACATCACAAACACCATCACCATAGGTCAACAGGAAATCTTCATCACCTATATATTTTTGAACTTGTTGTAATCGTCCTGCTGTCTTTGTATTTAAACCTGTTTCTACCAGTGTAACTCTAAAAGACTCGGCATTGCTGCCATGTATCTCTGTTTTGTTGTTGCTAAGATCTACCGTAATATCAGCATTGTGTAAAAAATAATTCATAAAATATTCCTTTACAACATATCCTTTATACCCAAGGCAAACAATAAAATCATTGAATCCATAATGACTGTACATTTTCATGATGTGCCAGATGATTGGCTTGCCACCAATCTCCACCATTGGCTTGGGTCTTGTGTCCGTTTCCTCTGATATACGGGTTCCTAAGCCACCTGCAAACAATACTACTTTCATTTATCTCAATTATTTTTTCAAAAATAGCTGAAATATTTCTTGTCAGCTATTTCGTAGGCAACTTCGTAAGCAAAATATTTTTATCAAGTATCATTTGATAGGTGTTAAAGAAAGAATTAGAGACTCATGAATGTTACTTATGGAAAATCCCCTAAGTTTACATCTTAGCTGTACAGCCCATTATGTTGAACCCTGAAAAATATAAACATATTGACGATCAGCAACTACTGCTCTATTTTTATGAGGATAAAAATAATGAGTGGCTGGGCATATTGCTTAATCGCTACACCCTTTTACTGTTGGGCGTTTGCATGAAATATTTAAAAAATGAGGAAGAGGCAAAAGACAGTGTGCAACAGGTATTTTTAAAAACCATTACAGAACTTCAGAAATACAAGGTTGACTATTTTAAAAGCTGGGTTTATATGGTAGCTAAAAATCATTGCCTGATGAAGCTTAGAAATAAAAACAACGTGCCGGTTGAAATAAATGAACAGCTTCATGCCACCGCCGATGAGCATGCGGATACGAAAAGATTACTCGAAAAAGATTTACTACTTACCAAAATGGAGCAGGCACTCAGCCAGCTTAATATGGAACAGCAACAATGTGTAACTTTGTTTTACCTGCACAAAAAAAGTTACCACGAAATAGTTGCGGAGACAAGCTTTTCCCTTTTACAGGTAAAGAGTCACATTCAAAACGGTAAAAGAAATTTAAAAATAATGCTGGAGCGTTTGCAAGAAAATGAACAATGATTTAAAAGACATATTATCTAATAGTAATAAAGATATTGACAACCAGCAATTGCTGGCCTA
>Ga0163147_10006877_pt1 | contig 13141 bp, 14 predicted proteins | sample OliLakLV19MP6G1_FD_148597 | JGI IMG/M metagenome (GOLD analysis project Ga0163147, IMG submission 148597) | Freshwater microbial mat bacterial communities from Lake Vanda, McMurdo Dry Valleys, Antarctica- Oligotrophic Lake LV.19.MP6.G1 | ecosystem: Environmental > Aquatic > Freshwater > Lake >...
TGGAGGGCAGCTCGCAAAGACTCAAGCTCAGCCGCCACATCCACGCCCACTTGATCTTTCGCCACGTCGATCAGCGCATCGAGGGCATCCTTATCACGGGCAAGGGTCGCCAGCATGTTAATGGTGAACTCACGCGGCGCGCCTTCCCACGTGATCGCGGTGAGCAGCGGGGAACGTGCGCCGAGCGACTGGCGGAGCAGCGCGCGCCGTTCCGAAATGGTTTCGAGTTGGGGAGCAAGGAGGTCGAGCAAGCGAGACAGGTCGGACACGAGATGCTCTCTTTCAATTTTTAGAGATTACACGTGATTATAACGGTTGGGTGATACGAAGTCAGTAAATTCTATGTGCTGCTGGGGAGTAGGCGTGTTTCCACAGCTCGGGGTCAGTCCACTTTACAGCGACTGAGGATGCCGTACAGGTACGTCTGCTCGATCATGCTCATGATCTATTGATGGTCAAAAATGTCGGTTCTGGTTAGAATATATAGATAGTTTGATTTCGCGCCTTTTGGAGTACATTTTATGTCGTCTCTCAACAGCCAGATCAAGGAAGCTATTGATTTATTCGACATAGACAGTGCTCGTTTGTTGCTTCGCGATGCGCTCAAAGAGGCAGATGCGGAAACTTATTATTTGGCTTCTAAAGTAGCAATCGACCCACAGCAACGTATTGAGTTTCTGCAAAAATCAACCCAACTTGATCCCTTCCATGAGCTATCTCGACGAGAGTTGGCTCTTGCAATCAGTTCTATTCATAATAGTGCAACGCAAGGAAACTACACATCAAACAGTAAACTCGTTAGTCTGCCGCAAGTTCCGATTATACAAGAGTCCCATTCATCTACGATGCTGGCTGATGAGAGATTAGAAGAATTGGAGATTCAATACAGAACCGAAGTTGAATCGACCCAACTTACCCAAAACATTGGAATTGCGATAACCATCTTGGGCATTTTCACTTTGCCGTTTGGAGTAGGCATTTTATTGGTAATTATAGGCGTTTATCTAGTTGCACGGATTGAGACCAAAAGAACAAAACTAAAGACACAAATCACTCAACTAAAGGAAAGAGAAAACAGGAAGGAGTTTCAGAGACTTTCATCTACGGCACAGATAGCAAATAACAATGGCCAAGAGAGTTATAAGTCAATACTTTTGATAACTAAGGTCGAGCGGACAAGAAAATTAATCTCTGTGTTCGGGATATTGCAGAAAGGAGAGTTCTTCGCAAATGATCAACTCACAATTGTAAGTGATGGAAGATTTATATTTTCTAGTAGTTTACTTGCTTCTCCCACAGACGTGACGAAGTATTTGCAGACTGATGGAAAGTTAAACACGAGAGAACTCTTTAGAGATCGACGCTCGGGTCAGATTAAGCCTCCAAACGTTAGCTCTACGACGATACTAGGTTTCAACGCGCCAAGCACTGTAATCATTTCTCCGGGCATGTTGATCGTAAAGTTGAATTAAGGCACTTCCTGTTTAGTATAGTGTGAAGCGCACGAACCTTTCACACATACTGGCAATGCCGGGCGTAACTATTCAGGTTTGAAGCGAGCCAGGCGTGAAGGGCGTGCTTAGAGAAGGCATCGACCAGAGCGGGGAACATGGACAAGCCGTGTTTGCGCACGGTGGAAAGATAGCTACGCACTGTGCAAAGTGCGGAAGCAGCGAGACTGAGATAATCGAGCGATGAATGCAGGCACTGGCGGTTGTACCAGACCTCAACATAGTCGACCACAGCCTCTCGTCATCTCTGCCTTGCACTCGGTCGCACCGCAATTTCTCTTCAGCTTTGGTACTCCGAAAGAGATTGGCAGCCAATTCGGTTGTGCCCACATGGTCGAGGATGTGCTGACTTTTCTTCAGCCGCTTGCGTCGATGAATAGCCTCAACTGTCAAGCCGTTGTATAAGCCGCCATAGTCGTGATTCTGAAAGACGGCAAAGTCGCTGGTGAATTCTGCCCGAAGTATAAAGTGCTGCCGGGCAATGTAGTCAAGAAACTGCTAAAAGCCATCCAGGATGCCGAAGCAGTCCGGTATGTGTCAAGGGTTTGAAACAAAATCGGAAAAAACATTAAGGAAGGTTCGCCTGGTTGGGCGGATTAATCCAGACCGCCTTAGGCGCAGTAGCGATGGCGGGCAGTCCCTTGCTGAAGCGTTCGGGATGGACAGCGTAGGCGGCGGTCATGACCGTCTGGCGCTGCTGACAAATAGCATCCGCCTGCCCGTAATGGACGCTTGAGGGCGTGAGCAGGTTCAGCCCGGTGTGATAATGCGCCTCGTTATACCAGTCGAAGAAGGCACGTGCCCAAGTGCGCGCATCCTGAATGGAACCAAAACGGTCAGGATAGCCGGCAGTATACTTGAGCGTCTTGAACTGCGCCTCGCTGAAAGGATTATCGTTGGAGCAGGTGGAGCCGTAAGTGGCGCTGCAAACATTTCAGGCAATTTCCCGCCCTCCATTGTGTCTGCTGGGGGCGGAGCTGCCGCCTTTGCGCCGCAATTGGCAAGATTAGCGGTCTTGGTAGATGAAGTGCCTTGGGCGAGCGCGGCAGATGTTATTAATGCAGTTCATATCAGCATTCTCGCTTTTAGGTCAGGGGATGATTCAACTGGTGGATCCTCTGAAGAAAACCCGAGTAATGCAAGCCGTTCACCTAACTCGCCCTATGATGACCTTCACGATGATTCTAGATTGACTGATGAAGAGCGTCAGATCATCGAGCAAAATCGTGCACAACTTGAGCAGGATCACATTCCTAACTGGCATCAAGCCAGCTACGATTCTGCCGGAGAAAGTATGGCGGATCACTACATCAGGCACGGGAGGTCAGGTTCTTTCAGTGGTCCGATGAACTACTTCAATTCTGCTAGGGAGGTTTTGCGGCAAATAAGAACCAATAGTTTACGTGGTTGGCGCAGTCGAGTACTAGAAAATGGTAATATGAGATTTTGGCAAGGTAATCGCTACATTATTGTAACGCAGAGAAGCGGGGATATTCCCCAAATGCTTGTGACTTATGGAGTAAATCAATGAACTCAAATAACGCTGTAGCTGTTCAATTTCAAGAGATGGTCAGACAAGTCGATATTCGAATAATGGCAGTTTACGCCTTAAGCGATTTCAAACGCGAAATGAGGGAACTGCGAAACTCGAAGTGGGAAGGAGAAGACAATACCACTGTTGAGGGTGAAATCCAGTACCGTTATACCTATATAGCGGGATATATACACCAAGTTTTGTACGGACGAGGGATGAAGCAACCGCGAGCAGTCCAACAGGATCTAAAGGATCACTCGATCTTCATGATAAAACACGTGTTGGAATGGTACAAAGACAGTGGGGAATACAGAACCGTAGCATACTTCGTTGAGCTTTTGGAGTTAGCACGAGCCTATATTATCGACTACTGCGACGCGATTTTGGATCGTTAAACACATCCGTGAAAGTTTTTCAAACAGGAGTTAAAAAATGACGCAGATTGTTGATAGTGGACAAGCAGGCGGTTCTGACCCACTTGCCGATGCACAGAATGCGTTGCAAAGCGCAATGGCCGCAGCGTCAGAATTCAACAGCTTCAGTGCGCTGCTCGAAATGTTTGCAGAGAAGTTGACGCTTCAGCAAGAATCTACACTTGAGCAAATTGCGCTTGAAATGACGAACTCTTTACAAAAGATTCTCGCTGCTCGAAACGATGCCTTAAGAGCAAATGGGCTTTCTGATGTTATTAGATTACGTGAAGCAGATGGAACGACTATCTCCGAAGATAGCTTCTTTGATAATTACTATCTACCCGCTCACAATGGACCTGCCTTGCAAAGCGAATATCAATACTTGGAGACTCAAGTGAACCGAATTCTTAGCACAAACGGTACGGGTACGGATACACTCTCCCGCAATGAAATTGCGGCAATTAGCGCTATGGACAGTGGACGTGGAGCGGCAGCAGGTGGTATGTTGATAGATGGGGTGCGTTTGGAAAGACATCCAGATATAGCAAATCTTCGACAACGCAGCACCCAATTAGTTATTTTGTCGGCTGATATACAACGCATTTTGGGTACAACCCAGATAATGATGACCTATCAAGAATTGATTCTTCTGATAAGAAATCTCACGTTGTAAGCAATATGGAGAAAGCAAATGCATCTTACTATACCTGAAATTCTGTCGATGCTGTCTAGCGAAGACCTAGTTGCCATAAAAGAAGCATGCGGGTATATAGAACATAATCCGACTGGCGACAAAGCGGTTATTGAAGTACTAACCCGTTTAACTTTCGATAATCGTGTCGTCGTAATGGGTCCTGCGCCACTTATTCGCTTTGGACAATTGAAGTGGAAAGCAGGATATGCATTGACAGCAGAACGGTTCAGCAAAGAGGAGAATATGTACGATGAGAATATACCCGTTGTTCGGTTAGAACGCACATATGAACCAATGGGTGGGTGGAAAGCACTTGAGCTTATGTTAGCGCATCCTGAAATCGAGGATCCCTATAACACCGAAAAGCGATTCCGTATCATTTATGAAAAGGGGTTCCTAGAAATCTGCGATTACACCATTAGCCCAAGTGGTAGATCCGTTCGTAAGGTTAAAGACAGTTGTAGTGGAGGATAATATGACACAATTTTTGATTTCCGAAGGATCTGGGCGTACTGCTGATCCTACAATGACAGCGCTGGAAGGCGCTGTTGATGCAGCCGTTTCTTTCGTTGACTTTGCCACCACAATTGAAAGTATTGCTTTAGAAATTGAAACACGTCAAGCAGCATTCTTAGAACAGGCAGCGCAAGCGTCTCACGAGCTTCGTCAGCAGCAGTTACACGCAGTTGTCGCAGTTTTAGAGGCTAAAAATCAGGCGATAGCCGAGATCCAAAGCGCACAACGCAGTGCAGGACTGTATCGTCCGGCACAGCATAACCCGCAAGTTGTGTTGCCTGGTCAAATGATCATTACTGAAGACTAAACATACTTACTTTTGAGGAAAAGTGAAAAATGACAACTTCTTTCAATTTTGGAATTGACTGGCGGCGCAAGGGGTTAATCTGCTGGGATGCGCGTCCCGGTGATGCGCTAAATATGTTACCCGCTCCGGTACTGATTGATCAGTTTTATCGATGGGTCTTTGATGGTACGGGCAGCGGGGGCGTTTCCGCTGTTGCGCAAGAGAAATCAGACTATGGGATCAAAGCGATCCGTGTCACATCGCCGAACGCGGGTGGGCGCTTGGCGCTGGTGGTTGGCGAAAATGGTTTTGTGGGTCCGCTGCAATTTGTCGTGGCTCCACTCACAACCTATCGCATCTCTGTGTGGGTGCGTGGAAATTCAGGCTACAGTGGACACAGCTTCGTTTTCGAGGCACGCAATAATGCTCGCAACATGATGTCGTCGGTTTCAAATCCGCTGACCAATACGTGGCAGCGTTACAGCGTCACGTTTACGACCGGGGCATCCGATACCCGTGTGTTTCTCGAAATTGCGCTGGTGACACACGATGCGAATGCGTCTTTTGACGTTACCGGGATGATGCTGCATCCGGGCAGCCAAACGCTTGGCTACAACACGGGCAGCACTATCGACCTATACGACAACGTGAAGGCGTGGACGACCGACGCGGAATGGTTTTTGGGCAGTCATCGCCCGTATCAAGATGATGCCGACGACTCGATGCTGCGGTTGCGCTTGAAGAATATCGATAAGACCTTTTCGCCCGAGTTCGCGGGCAGTCCGCTGAAGGGCGTGTTGGTGCCGTATCGCCCCGTTATGGTACGCTCAAGCGATGGGGCGACGACTCGCACACATTGGACGGGCTGGATCGAGAGTCTTGAACCGATGCCTGATCAATACGGCGAGCGGATGGTCGATGTTCGTGCTGCCGGGTCGATGCTGTTCTTCGAGGATGCCGAAACCACTTTGGCTGTTCAGGAAAACAAGCGCACTGATGAGATCATCGACACGCTGCTGAACGAGGTCAGCATTCCGCCTGCCCTGAGTGAGGCGTGGTTGATAGGGGTAACAGGCTACGGCGAAATTGGCGCGTCCGCTTATCTGGCGGATACGATTATTCCGCACAGCCTAGAAGCGGGCAAAACCACACTCGCTTACGCGGCGGATAACTGGATGCGTCCGCGCAATCCGGGCGAGACGACGACCGACTCGTTTAATGTATATCGTGCGATCAAAGATGTCGTGTCGGCGGAGCACGGACGTTTCTTCTTTGACCGAACAGGGCAAGCGCAGTTCTGGAATCGACATCACCTGCTGACGAATACGGCGGTGACGGCTACCCTCGACAACACGATGAATGACATCACCTATGAGTATGCTGCGTTGGGCGAATTCAAAAACGAAATCGTGGTGACGTGTCACCCGCGTACCGTGAGTGCTGGCAGCAATGACCTGTTGTGGCAGCTCGATCAGCCGCTGACCATTCGGGCGGGCGAAACCAAGACTCTGAATGTCAGCTATCGTGACGACAGCGAAAATCGCATCGGCGGAAAAAATGTGCAGCTGGAAAATGTGACGTTTAGCGAAGGCAGTGCAGAGGTTCGACTGATTGCCGGTGGTAATCGCGCGACACTGGAAATAATCAATAATGCTGCGTCTACCGCCAGTGCCCATCATAACGGGTCGCCATCCAGTGGCGAGGGTAGCGCGATTTTGGCGACCGCCGAACTGCGTGGCACCAAGATTACGAGCTTTGGGCAGATGGAAGCGGATGCCCATGATCTGACCAGCCAGGCGTTTTATGGGCGACGTATTCTCCGCATGAATCTACCGAGTGTGGATCGGCTGGACGATGCCCAAACGATTGCCGATTTTGAACTGGGGCGGCGCGCGCAACCGAATGGTAAAGCACGCACACTCAAGTTGATCAGCGATGCCAAATTGGGCGGCGGTCAGCATGTTCAGCAAATTACCCGCACCATTGGCGACTTGATCGGGGTGAAAGAAGGGCAAACAGCGCACGATAAGCAATACTTCATCATCGGTGAGGAGCATAAACTGACCAACAAGGGTGAAGTGCTGGAAACAACCTGGTATCTGGAACCCTCGGCTGAAGGTCGTTGGTGGTTGCTAGGTACAGGTGCACTCAATCAAACGACACGCATCGCTTACTAAGATATTTGATTAGGCGTGGGGCGAGCAGCGCTGCTCGCCCCACGTTTTGTTGAAGTGTCAGGAATCATAAATCAGGGGTTTTGGCACGACACCGTCGCTTGAACTGCTCGTACAGGCGAATTTTCGTCCGCAGTCGCAGCCTGACCGGACGACGAATACGCTCGCCTGTCGGCGTGATAGATGTGACGTACCCTTTCCCCTCCTCGCGCACAACCTGCACTTTGCCGATGTACGGAATATCAACCCATTCCCCGCTGGCGATCTCCTCTGCCAGCGCTTCCAAATAGCGCTCCACTGACTCGCGGACGACAACTTTGGTCAAGCTGCGCCGCTGCCGGGCGACATGAGCAACTCGCTGTGTGTGATTCATTTGCCAATCCTCTCCAATGTTAAGAACCTGTCAGTGAACATGACAGACTGACACTGACGACACTTTGTCAGTATTGTCATGTGTCAGTTCTGTCAGTTTTGTCAGTACTTCATGCAGTCAAAAAGTCGACGGCAATGTAGGCTTCCGCTCGGTCAATGCGCCGCTCCTCAATCAACCCTGCACGTATCAAATCCTGTGCCAGGCTGCGCGCCTGTTTTGCCGACAGGTTGAGCTTGCGATACAGGTCACGCATGGCGATCCCCGTCGTCCCTGCTTCCTGAATGACGGTCAGCACGCGATCCTGCAACCGCCGCTCAACGACCGCTTCCCCGCTCCTGTCAAGCTGCTCCAGCAGGCGGTGCGCGCTGGTGCGCCAGCCGTCGCAGATCGCCTGCGCAGCGTTCCAATGCTCCACTGTGACTGTCGGCGCAGCGTCGCTCGTCTTGATCCAATCCAGCGCAGCAAACAGTGCTGCCAGCTTGAACGCCTGCACATGCATCCGCCCGTACACACCTTTCAGCCGCTCATCGAGTTCGACCTCGCGGCGCGGATCGCACAACCGGCGCAGTTCATCGCCGTAGCGCTGGCACTCTCCCCAACACTCGACATTCAGGCGCAGGGCGCCCGGCGCACTCCAACCCATCTCGGTCATCTCCGGCGCGGGCAGTTTCTCGTGCAGTTGGCGCAGATCGTCGATCAGGTCGGTGGGCGCTGACTGATACATCGGCGAAGCGGGACGTTCGGCGTAGTCCGGCTCCGGCATGAGCAGTGCAAATCGGACGAGCAAGCCGTTGTCCCAATCCCCTGCACTGATGGCACTGCCCAAGCTGGCAGGCGTGGTCACGCCGAGAATTGAGAGCGCTGCGTTCTCGACCACGTTCAGTCCGGTCTGCGTGTCCTTGTCGAAGTAGTCGGGACAGTCGTACAGCTCCATGAGCAGGTCTTTCATCCCCACCATGTAGTCGCGCTTGTTGATCGCGCCGAACAACCCGGACACCTCGTCTTTGAGCAGTCCGCGCTGTGCCGCGAACGGCTGCCCTTTGGTCAAGCGCTCCTGCTGCGCTTTCGGCAACTTGTCAAAGTTGGTCGGCATCCGCCCGGCGAGTGCTTCCTGAAACCGTTCCGGCGAACCCGGTGTCGGCATGAGCATGTGCGGAATCGCTGCCCGCGCCACGCTCTCCGCCAGCTTGTACGCGGTCGATTTGCGGTAGAAGGTCGTTCCGGCGACCAGCATCATGTACAGATTCGGGTAAATCCGCACGCCCCATGGTGACTCGCCATACAATCTGCGTCCGACGGCTGTCGCCAGTAGCCATAATCCCGCCGCCTCGTGAAAAACCAGCGGCGTTTGATTGCCAGTCGTCCCTGACCAATGGACATAGCGTGCCAACCAGTCGGGAAGTTTTGCTGCACCCTTGCCGCTTACCGTCGGTGGCTCGTCGGGCGGCTGGCGTTCGTCGCGCCGTGCTTTGCGCGTGGGTTGAATTAGCGGCGGTTCGGGCTTTTCAACCAATCCACCGAGCAACCCTGGATCGATGTTTAGTCGGACACAAATGTCTTTCGCCAGCATCGTTCCACACACATAGCAGTGACCGTAGCCGCTGGCGGTGTTGAACCCAAACGACGGGTTGCGGTCGCCGTGTTTGTGACCCTGCGGGTTGATGCACCGTCCATGCAGCCAGTCGCCGTGCGGCTTGAAACCCTGTCCGGCTAACGTGCGGGCGATATCATCGACAACACGACGATTCAAAGGTGCTTCACCCATCGGTGCGGTGACCTTCGGTAGCTTCCACGTCTCGACCGCCTGGCGCGACTTGAAGGCTTCGATCCACGCGGCAAGGTCGTCCAGGTTCGACACGCGCAGAATGTCGAGCGCCTTCTCCACCCGGTACAGGTTCCCGGTAACCGGATGGATGCTCGGCGGCGCGACCACCTGCCGCCCATCCCCACACACCTCCAAGTGACCGACGGGCGTGTTCATCGCCTTCACGCTCGGCGGCAGATGATCGGTGTAGAAATAGACGTGCCGCCCAATGCCACCGCCACTGGCAACGGTGTATGTCGCTGCCAGTGCAGGAAAGGTTGCCACGAAGGCGGCATAACCCGCTGCTCCATCGAGATCGAGAACTACAAGGTTTCCTGACACAGCACCACAGACGATGCCGACGTTGCCGAATATCCAGGCGCGGATCGTCTGTTCGTCCGCCCTTTCCTGCTGATATTGTGTCCAGCTTTTCAGCGCCGGACGTTTGCCGTCCAGCGGGATCACACTCATGCCAAGCGAGGCATATGCCAGCGCTGCGGCTCGGATAGTTTCACTTTGTGCCGCCCGAACGATAGGCGGGATAGTCGAGGATGACATCATGTTTCCTTTAAATAGGTACACATCGGATGTAAAACGTGCCGTTGGACAACCGGGTGAACCTGATGTATCCTCAAGTTGCCTAGACAAGAGAAATATCAGTTTCACCCACGCCGCCAGCCGTCATGCTGGCGGTTTGGTTTTCTTCTGAGCAGTGACACTCTCGATCAACTCGCTCACCGTATCGTGGAGATCGACTCCCTCCCAGATCGCGTCTGCTAGCAGTTCGCCCGCTTCAAGCTGCTCCTTGTGCAGGCGCTCATACAGCAGGTGCAGTGTTTGCAGGTTCAGCCACAGCGTCACCGCCAGCAGCCGCTCGACATGATCAACCCGCCGCCCAAAGGCTTTGGTGAAGTGCTTGCGGCTGCCAATTACATCTTCCTGCTCGTCAAGGAAGGCACGCAGTGCAGCGCGAACTACCTCGGCTTTCGGCTCGTCGCGCCCACGCGCAACCTGTTCCAAACGGTCGTCCATTGCATCGGTGATCTGTACCGATAGGCGCTGCGGATACTCTTTGCCTCTATTAGCCATGTTCCCTCATTTGCACTGCACATCGGACGAAAACTGCATTTGTGGTTCGTTTCTGGTGGCGCTGGACGCTGAGAAGCGTGCTGCGCCATGCCTTTCAGCGTCGGGGGGCTGCGGCAACCCCGACGCTGGCGGCGCGCCCCCGAGCGCGGCGCATCAAGCCTCCCCGGCGTGTGAGGGGCAAGGTGATTAAACTTGCTACCCCTACTTCGTAGAGGGTAGGGTGTCCCGCCCGCCAACACGCACGCCGCAAGGCGCTGTCGGAATGGCGGGACACCCACGAGCGGCGCGAAGCCGCTCGTATGCTTTTGCCCTGCAACGCACAGGACAGTGATGTAAGACAAGTTCATAGGTCGATCTCCATGCCACGTCCAAAACCGTCGTCGATTTTCATCTCGACCTCAGGCGCAGGCGGATCGACTTCACGGAGCAGTCGCCAATCCTGTCCAATCGTCCGATCCAGCAGCGTCTCGAACTCGTGCCGCGCAATGTGATGTAGGTTATCTTCGCGATTCAATCCACCTCGATCCGTACACACCTGCTGGCGATCCACCCGATGTGACTCGCGCTCGCCGAGGCTGTTCTCGATGGTTCCAGCGACAAAGACATGCGTGTGCAGCATTTGCATACCGTAGTTGTCATCGGTATCGCGGTCGTGCAACACATATGAAAATTCGGGGACGTTCAGCCCGCGCGCCTCGTGCCATGCCTCAATCGTCCGTTCTGTGACTTCGCGCACGAGATCATGTTTGAGTTGGTACGGCACGAGCGCCATCAGATCAGGCGCTGGCGCGATCACGAGGTGATGTGCCAGCACATACGGTCCCGCCAGCTTGCCCGCGTTTTCGTAGACCGCCCGCCAGCCCATGCCCAACCCGCAGTCTGTCCAGCGTTCATCGATCTCAACCGGGCGGTGATCGGGACTCTCGCGGTTCGACACGTACTTGAGCAGTTTCTTCAGCCCCTTGTAGCCGCCTTTCGACGGCTTCTGATACTTCCAGTTCGGGATGATCGTTGGCTTACTCATGACTGCTTGAAGCCCTCTCCAACCACACGTTTGACACTAAACCTCGGTCACTTGCCTTCAACAGCGCCCACTTCCGCTCTTGTTTGCAGCGATTGCCACAATACATACGAGGGCGTCCGCCGAGTAGCGATGGCGCTGGTAGGGGTTCACCACAGACCAGACAAAATCTCGTCTTCACTCTTCTTGTCGATGTGAAAGTACGCCGTTCCCGTTCACGCTGAGAGCTAAAGGGCGGGCAGCCTCCACTACACTCCCTTCCTCTAGAACGGCAACCACCATCGACGGGGCGGGTGCTTCTGGCGTTTCGTACCAGTTGTCGGCTTGCAATTCGCGGTAGACCAGCGCCCGCCAGTCCCCATTGGTCAATGCCTCCACTGCCTCACGACGGCGGCTGTTCCCTTTTTGCAGCGCGTCCCGGATCGCATTGGCGTAGAACTGCATCCAGCGAGGATGGGCTTCCGGGTTAATCGCGGAACGCTGCCACTCGTTGATCGCTTCTTGGTATGCACGTTCGTTGGCATGGCGCATCTCGATAGATTCGAGCATCTGTTCTTTGAGGACGTAGGCGGTAGACAACACCAGCAGCGGCGGGGCAATCGCTTCTAACCATGCAAACGGGCTTTCAATGTGACCGGGGAGAGCGACCTGTACGTTACCGACGAGTGCGATAGCTGTAGCAATGCCCATACTGCTATAGAGCAGCCGGCGCGCACCTTTCGATGTACCGAGCGTTGCCAGTGCAAGCGAGAACACGACTTGCCCAATTTCCGCCGTGAGAACTGTCGCAATCCCAACCGCGACCATTGCCAGCTCGAACGAGACTACCGCGCCGAATGTTTCCGAACCGATGACATAGAGCCGAATTGCAGATGGGGTAAAGGCTGCCAAAAGCAGAACAATGCACAGCGCGTTGATCAGCTTGGTCACACCCGGCGGATAACGGCGGGCGGCGTGGTGATTGAAGTAGTCACGATTCGGGCGGTCGCCAATCTCACGCTGCACCGCTTCTTGGGCGGCGCTACGGGCAAGCTGGCGTTCTTCCTGAGTTAAAGGCTTGATCTGGGCGAGCATACTCACTTCCTTTTTTCCTGTTCGGAATCAAAAGAAGCCGTGTCCCCAGCATTGGGGGCGGCTTCAGGACGAACATCAGATGATTTTGTCGTGGCTACGTTATGGCTTCGGGGATTGATGATTTCGCGGCGAGTATCGGTTTCCCACGCATGATGAACGCTCATGCGCTTGGAAGCGAACGAGTACTCTATGGAAAAATGCACATTGTGATTAGGAATACGACCATTCTCCGCATCTCCAGCGCGGGTCACAATGACCTGATGCTGATCGGGATGCAGGCATATTTCAACGCGATCGCAGCGTTTATTCGATGAAACAACGCGCCGCTCGTCTGTGAATTCCAGTGTAACTTGAAACGGAATACAATGTAACTTGAGAAAAAGTCCGCTTTTCCAGCGTAACTTGAGAAAAATGGTGCTGTCGCCTCCACGACAGCACCACCTTTGCCTATCTCAGAACGGAATGTCCGCAGTGTCTTCGCTGTGACCAGTGTTGCCGTTCTCGGCGCGGTCAAGCAGGACGAGGCGGTTCGCGTCCATGTCGAGGCTCGGTTGGGGTGTACCGCTCTGGTCAACCCACGCCGACGGGCGCAGCCACTCGCTGGACACCTGAATCAGGCTGCCCTTCTTCACGTACTGCGCCGCCACCTCGG
>Ga0163147_10006881_pt1 | contig 13136 bp, 11 predicted proteins | sample OliLakLV19MP6G1_FD_148597 | JGI IMG/M metagenome (GOLD analysis project Ga0163147, IMG submission 148597) | Freshwater microbial mat bacterial communities from Lake Vanda, McMurdo Dry Valleys, Antarctica- Oligotrophic Lake LV.19.MP6.G1 | ecosystem: Environmental > Aquatic > Freshwater > Lake >...
TAGTCAGCCCCATGATGCGCTTCGGCTCACCAACAAGGAATCGCGCCAAGTCGAGGACGTGAGCGCCCAGATCACCAAGCGCCCCGCTCCCCGCCAGCGACTTATCCAAACGCCAGATTTTCGGGAAATTCGGGTCGATGATCCATTCTTGCAGATAAGTAGCACGGAAATGGAAAATGCGCCCCAATTTCCCGCTCTCGATCAACTGTTTCGCCAGCACAATCGCCGGGACAAACCGGTAATTGAACGCTACCATGTGCTTGACGCCCGCTTTTTGCACCGCGTCGAGCATCGTTTTCGCTTCTTCGGCGGTACGCGCCAGCGGTTTCTCGCAGAATACATGTTTGCCCGCTTGCGCCGCTGCAATCGTTGGTTCGGCATGTATATCGTTAGAACCGCCGTTATCGAACAACTGCACGGCAGGGTCATTGATCATGTCGCGCCAGTTGGTGTAATACTTCTGGTAGCCATAACGTTTCGCAGCTTCGGCAGTAGCGGTTTCGTTGCGTCCCGCAATCGCCACGAGTCGCGGTATAGCCACTGGAGGATACATCATATAGGGCAGCTTCTTAAAGGCGTTGCTGTGCGCCTTGCCCATGAAGGCATAGCCGAGCATCCCGATTCCGATTTCGGGCGCGTCGCCTTCTGCACGAGCGCCCGCCATAGTCACAAATCCAACTTGATCGCTCATCGAATCCCCTCCCCTACTTATCCGAGTCAAAGGCGGCGTCAAAAGCAACATTCGACGGCGCGAAATCCGTCTTACGAATGTGTTCAATCGCGTCTTTCGCCCCGTGTTCCCGATCCATGCCGCTGTCTTCCCACTCAACCGACAGGGGTCCCTGATAGCCGATGCGGTTCAGCACACGAATAATCCGTTCGAGGTTCATATCCCCGTGACCGGGAGACACAAAGTCCCACCCGCGACGCGGATCGCCAAAGCTGAGATGTGATCCTAGAATGCTGGATCGTCCGTTCAAGTTGACCTTCGAGTCCTTGATGTGAACGTGGTAGATGCGATCCGGGAACGCCAGAATAAATTCGGCGGGGTCAAACAGTTGGTGGATAAAGTGGCTTGGGTCAAAATTAAAGCCAAAGGTCTTACGGTTGTTGAGCGCCGCGAGAGTCTTTTCCGCCGTGTAGATGTCGTAGGCAATTTCCGACGGGTGCGCTTCGAGCGCGTAACGCACGCCCTGTTCATCGAACGCATCCAGCACGGGATTCCACCGATCCGCAAATTCGCGGTATCCGGCGTCAATCATGGCGTCAGAGGTCGGCGGGAAACGATAGATCATGTGCCATATGGGGCTTCCCGTAAAGCCGTTAACCACATCCACGCCCATCAATTTGGCTGCTGCTGCCGTGTTCGCCATTTCCTGAGCGCAGCGCGAACGCACGCCTTCGGGATCGCCGTCACCCCACAGGCGCGGCGGCAAAATCGACTTATGCCGCTCATCAATGATCGTATCTGCAACACACTGCCCCACAAGGTGATTGCTGATCGCAAAGCACTTGAGTCCATGCTGCTCTAAAATGTCATGGCGACTGCGAACATACGCATCATTAGACAGCGCCTTGTCCACCTCGAAATGATCGCCCCAACAGGCGAGTTCAAGACCGTCATAACCCATAGCAGCGACTTTTTGCGCGAGGACAGAAAGCGTCAAATCCGCCCATTGTCCGGTGAATAACGTTACGGGTCTAGCCATTGTTCTGATCCTTTAATATTCTTGAAAAGCGGGGAGCGAACTCCCCGCGTAAACAACTTTATCCGGTGAGATGCGCGGCTCGTGGTTGCGGTGTTGTCTGCGGCAGGAACGCGCCGACCAATTCACGCACGGCAAAATACATCAACGCCGCCGGGAACAGGTTCAGCACAATCAGAAACCAGCGATCTACATTGTTGAACTGTGCGAACGTTGTATCCGCAATTTCTGCTTTTCGCGCCTCATCATAGGTATTCCACAACCGCTGACGCACACCGTAGGGTTCTTGCGGTTGATTCGCCACAATCGCGCTGCTCGATAGTAAAAACACGACGATCCCCGCGATCACCAGTGCGACGATATGCTGAGTCGCAGTGATAGGCGGCAGCAAGCGATCCGCTTTCGCACTTTTGGGCGCGATATGACTCCACAAAATAAACACCAGCGTCGATGCCAGCAGCAGCACAAATCCGTATCGATAGCTGACAAAAAAGAACGGCTGAAACAGGAAGATCACGCCGAACAGGATGCCCGCAATCGCCAGAGTCTCGACGGGTTGATGTGCGCGATTCGGCAGCCTGCCATTGAAGCGTTTCGCCACCAGCACGATCACTAGAATGTACAGCAGCAGCACCATAATGAAGAACGTGACAAACGGTACAGCATTCACCAGCACACCATCGCGCACCCGTTGATCTGTAATCCCTCCCGTCAGCGACGGGAAGATCAAGCCGATGAGCAAGAACAGCAGCGCGAAGCTGCCTAACCATTTAATCGGAGATAAATATCGTTGCATTTTAAGCCTTTTGAGCATTTAGCCATGAGCGGTTAGCCGTTGGCGAAAAGAATGAAGCAATTTCCAGTAATCTCTTTTGTAAAAACGCGAAATGTTCTCCGCGTTTTTGGCTGACAGCTAATCGCTAACTAGCTAATAGCTTCTTTAGGAAATTCACGCCATTTTGCGCCAGCGCGTCTTGACTCGACTCGAACGAACGCCAGATCGCCGCCGCCCGCGCAATACTCTTAACCTTGTTGGTGAACGATTCAATCACGACGGGCCCGTCATAGCCAATGTCTTTCAGCGCCGCCGCCACTTCATCCCACGTCACATTACCCGACCCCGGCGCACCGCGATCATTTTCGCACGCATGGAAATGCGCCAAACGCGACCCCGTATTGCGAATCGCATCACCGAGCGACTTTTCTTCGATATTCATGTGAAACGTGTCCAGCATGATCTTACATGACGGGTGATCTACACGGTCAATCACTTCAATCGCCTGTGACGCCAGATTGATGAAACTCGTCTCGAAACGGTTGAGCGGCTCTAAGCAGATCACCGCCCCGCAGTCCGCCGCAAACCGTGACAAACTGCCCAATGTTTTCACCAGCGTATCAACATCACGGACGCGATCTTCGGCGCTTTGCTGCCATACCCGCCCCACCGCTGAATACGTCGGACCCACGAGATTCGTCCCGCCCATGCGACTGATCGCCTGTAAACAGTGGCGAATGTAAGCCGCGCCGCTCTCGCGGATTGCCACATCCTCGTGAATCAAATCGCGTTCAGGCGACATGGCGGCACACGCGCTCACCCCAAGCCCGTTATCACGAATGATCTTACCCGCTTCGGTATAGTCGAAATCGTTCATTCCTTCAAGCGGCACTTCGATCCAGTCAAAGCCCATCCCTTTGACTTTTGGGACGAGATTTCTAAGTTCGTCCGTTGTTAACGGCGATGTCCAGACCCATGTATTGACCCCAAAACGCATAATATCTCTCTCCCAAATTATTCTGTAAAACCCATTCGCCTATCCCACGCCAGATAATATTTTCTCCCCTCCCTGAATTCGGGGAGGGGTTGGGGGGTGAGGCTGATAAATTCTCTACGAAAGCCGTACTCCATCCATATGGAAGAAATGCAACCGCTCACGCTCTAACGCGAATGGCAGTTCCTCCCCAAGGCGATAGGTCGCTGTGCCGGGGACGACACTCGTCAAAATTTGTTCGCCCGACTTGATATGCAAAATCGTTTCGACGCCCAACGGCTCGGTCAGTACCAGTTGACCGCGATACTGCCCGCTCCCCGGCTTGACATCTTCTGGACGAATGCCGATTAACACTTCTTCGGGGGTTTCATTCATAGGAGTCGGCACTGACAACGTGCTTTGCACAATGTTGAGCGATCCGTTTTCGCGCCTCGCATTCAGCAAATTGATCTTCGGCGTACCGACCAACTGAGCCACAAATGTGGTTGCGGGGCGGTCATAGATGTCGTGCGGCGTGCCGATTTGCAGCAGTTTACCGGCATCTAACACGGCGATTCGATCCGCCATCGTCAACGCCTCAATTTGATCGTGCGTCACGAACAGCGTGGTACTGCCCTGCGTTTTCTGCAAATGCTTGAGTTCCACACGCAGCGACTCGCGCAGTTTGGCGTCCAAATTCGAGAGCGGTTCATCCATCAGGAAAATGCGCGGGTTGCGAACAATCGCCCGCCCAATCGACACGCGCTGCATTTCACCACCCGACAGTTTCGCTGTCTTGCGCTCGATCAAGTGCATAATTCGCAGTTTTTCAGCCGCTTCTAACACGCGCTTGCGAATTTCATCTTCGGGCGTCTTACGCAGCGGCGACCTCAGCGGAAACGCGAGGTTGTCATATACCGACATACTTGGGTAAAGCGAATACTGCTGGAACACGAACGCGGTATCACGGTCAGCGGGCATCAGTGAATTGACGTTTTGTCCGTCAAAATACACGCTGCCCTTGTTTTGCTTCTCTAACCCGGCAATCACCCGTAAGGTTGTCGTTTTGCCCGCGCCCGTTGGACCCAGCAGCACGAAAAATTCCCGATCTTTGATCTGGATACTGATGTCATCCAACGCCACAGAGTCGCCAAAGCGTTTGGTGATGTTTTCTAACCGAATGTCACTCACGATTCACCATTGCCGCTTCTGTTTCAGGATTGAAAAAGCGCACCATGTCCGGCTCTATGTCGAAGCGCACAGGCGTACCAATCGCGTAATCTAAGCCGCGCCCCGCCCGTGCATGGATGATTGACCCATCGGCAACCTCAAAATGCAGCATCGAATACCCGCCGTGCAGGTCGCTGGCGTACACATTCGCCCGCATTTGACCCTCTTGAGTCACGCGCACGGCTTCGGGGCGAAAACCAACAATTACTTTGCCACTTGAGGGCAAATCTTTATCGAGGCGAGAGCGCCATCTATCCGGCACGCGATATTGATTATCACCGGGCAAGTTGATCATCCCTTGCCGATATTCCCCATTGACGAGATTCATGCCGGGGCTGCCAATAAACCGTGCGACGAACAGGTTCGAGGGGTTGTGATAGACCTCTGCTGGTGAACCGATTTGCTGCACCACCGCGTTCGACATAATCACGATGCGATCCGCCATTGCCATCGCTTCAACCTGATCATGCGTGACATAGACCGTCGTCGCCCCTTGATCGATGTGCAGTTGCTTAATTTCCGCCCGCATGGACTCGCGGAATTCTGCATCCAACGCGCCAAGCGGCTCATCCATCAGGAACGCGGCGGGCTTGCGTACCAGTGATCGCGCCAATGCCACGCGCTGCTGGTCGCCGCCGCTCAACGAACCGGGGCGCATATCTAAAATGTGATCAATCTTCAACAGCTTGGCGACACTCGCCACCTGTTGTTTGATGTCTGACTTGTTCAAGCCCTGCGCTTGCAGCGGGAACGAGATGTTTTCCCGCGCCGTCATGTGCGAATACAGCGCGAAAAACTGGAACACGAACGCAATATCACGCTGACTGGGATGCAACCACGTCACATCACGCCCGTTGAACAAAATGTTCCCGCTCGTGACCGCCTCTAAGCCAGAGATCATACGGAGTGTGGTCGTTTTGCCACAGCCCGATGGACCCAAAAACACAATGAATTCGCCGTTGTTGATCTTCATGTTCAGCGGCTTAACGGCAAAGCTCTCGCCAAACTTCTTTTCTACGTTATGGAGTTCAATAGTTGCCATTTATTTTTAGCCCTTGCGGATTGCGCCGAAGGTGACGCCGCGCAGCAAATGTTTACGCAGCACGAACGTGATGATCACCACCGGAATTAGGAATGCCAGCGAACCCGCTGCAATCGCCGCCCATTCAATGCCGCCCGTCCCCAACACCAGCGGGATACTCGGCGGTGCGGTACGCGCTACGTCAGAGGTGAGCATAAGCGCGAATGCATATTCGTTCCACGAGAAGATCAACGAAAATACCGTTGTCGCTGCAATCCCCGTGATCGCTTGCGGCAGCACAATCTTACGGAAGGCTTGCAAACGGGTATAGCCGTCTACGAGCGCCGCTTCTTCGTACTCTTTCGGAATTTCGTCAATGAAGCCCTTAAGCAGCCACACCGAGAACGACAGGTTGAAGCTGGTATACAGCAAAATCATACCGAAATGCGTGTCGTACAACCCAACTTCTTTGTACATCAGGAAGATCGGGATCGTCACGACGACGGCGGGCAGCATTCGCTGGCTGAGGATGAAAAACAGCAGATCATCTTTGCCGGGAATGTCGAAACGGCTGAAAGCATAAGCTGCTAGTACCCCAAATCCCACCGAAAAGAAGGTCGATGCGCCCGCGATGATCAGCGAATTGAGCAGTTGACGCGGAAATGCGCTTGTGCCGATGATCGTTTGCCCGCGCAGCAGTGCAATTTGATTTGGATAATCGAGATCGGTACGCGCTTGCATCACCGCTTGTTCTGCGGCGGAAAGCTGGCGGCGTTCCGTGAGTAAACTGATGAAGCCTTCTAGCGTGGGATTAAAGAACACAATCGGCGGCGCGGCGACGGCTTCCGGGCGCGACTTGAACGCGGTCATGCCCATCCAGATCACTGGAACGAGCATCAACACAGCGATCAACACGGCAATGATCGCTCGTATCGTCACGCTGATTCGCTGACCGCGCCCTACTTTATCGACACGAGTCGAATAATTGACAGGAGATGATGGGGAATAGGTTGTCGCCATCGAGATCACCCTTCCCTGGCGCGGTTGAGCGCACGAATGTACAGGTTGCTGACGGCAATGATCACCACCAGCACAATATAAGCTAACGCGCTCGATTTGCCCGTGTCGAACTGTCCCTGAAACGCCAGTTGATACAACTGTACGCTCACGGTTTCAGTCACATCACCGGGACCGCCGCCCGTCAACCCCATGACGAGATCGAACTGTTTGAACGCTTCAATCGTGCGGAACAAGACGGCGATCAACAGCAGCGGCATCACCTGGGGCAGCGTGATTCGCCGGAACTGGAACCAACCGCCAGCGCGGTCAATGGCGGCAGCTTCATACAGATATTCAGGGATGGCGCTCAACCCTGCAAGGCAAAGCAGCATCACGAACGGACTCCACATCCACACATCCACAATGATGATCGCCCACATTGCCAGCGCAGGTTCGCCTAGCCATTCGGGAGCAGTCTCGCGGTAAGTGACGCGGGTGAAGAAATCGCCATACGTCCCCTCTTGGCTGAGGACAAAACGCCATACCAGATGCGCCACCACAGGAATCAGGATGAGCAGCGCAATTCGCCCGATATTTGCCCGCTGTTCGCCAAGCAGTTTGGGGAGCGTTCCCCACAGCAGCGCCACAACGATCACGCCGATAATAGTTGGCACGAGCAGCGTCAAAAAGCCGAAGACATAGTTGAAAATGCCATACGACGGATTCAGGATTAGTTTCCAAAACGTCGCAACAACAATCGGAGAGAGCATCATTGGCACAAGGATCAACGTTGTGACAACACCGCTGCCCGTGAACTTGGTTCGCAGCAGCATCGCCAAACCGAACCCGACCACCGTTTGCAGCGCAACAGAGATCAGCGCATAAGTGCCAGTGACGCCGAAATTGTGCCAGAACTGTGCATCGGACAAAATGTCCGCGTAATTTTCAATCCCAATCCAGCGGGGTGCATCTGCTGAAATGACGGAATATTCATTAAAGGAGAGAAACAGACTATAAATCAAAGGGAATATATTCATGAGAATAAGCAGGATAATCGTCGGAAAAATGAAAAGCTGGACGATCCGCCTATCACTTAAATGACGCCGGGCAGCGGGTCGAGGTGCTGCTGCCTGTGCGGGCTTAACCGTATTGACTTGTGCCACAAATCACCTCATGGAATCGATTGTAGGGGAAACCTGACAGGTTTCCCCTACGAAATGACGATGAAAGATCGTCTACTCTGTTACGTAACCGGCTTCGACGAGAATACCGTCCATCTCCGCCGCCATGTTATCGAGGGCGTCCTGTGCTGTACCTTCACCACCTACGACGTAGGCGTGCAGGTAACGTTGTGCCACTTCGAGAAGCTGACCAAATTCGGGGATGTTCGAGAAGTCCTTGACGAAGGTCATGGTTTCCGCGAACGCCGCGTTATAGGGTGCAACTTCGAGGAATTCTGGCGATTCGAGGACGGCGATATTGCAGGTGTAACCGCCCAATTGCGCCCAGCGGAGTTGAACTTCTTCGGTGGCAAACCACTGAATGAAGTCCATCGAGGCTTGCTTGCGGGCATCATCGACGTAATTATTGATGCTGATCCCTTGACCGCCAAGCGCCGCATAGCGTTCGCCATCGGGACCCGAAGGCATGGAGAAATAGCCGGTATCTGCGGCGTAGGGGTTGATGTTCGGGTTCGCCAGCGCGGGGAAGAAAGCGAAGTAGTTCATGATCATCGCCGCTTGCCCGTTGGTGAACACGTCGTTCATTTCAGCAAAGAACGCATTGTTCGTGCCGGGAGGCGCAAACGAATACAGGTCACGGTACATTTCCAATGCGCCGACTGCGCCTTCGGAGTTGACCACGCCGAGGGTATTGTAGTCTTCATCGTACCAGTTACCACCGTAAGCGAAGAAGGGGTTCTGGAAGCCCATCGTAATACCGTCGTAGTCAATCTGCGTGTACACGCCGATCCCATACAGACCCTCATCGGGGCGGGTGAAGAATTCAGCGACATCGCGCAGTTCATCCCATGTGGTCGGGACGGCGAGCGGGCGACCATAAGCCGCTTCAAATGCCGCCATGTTGTCGGCATCTTCGAACAGGTCACGGCGATATGCCCAACCGTTCGCATCACCTTCCGTCGGATAAGCGTAATAGCTGCCGCTGTCCGCCGGGTATTCGCCGTAGTATTGCAGGGTCGCAGGGGTCACCGTTTCGGTGATTCCGTTGTCATTCAGGAACGAAGTCATATCGACATAGTGACCTTCCGTCACTGCCTGACCGAGCCATTGGCTATCACCAACGACCATGTCAAACGCGCTGCCCTGTGCTGCCCATTCCGTCGCTACACGATCAAAGTAGCTGCCCCAAGGGGTCTGCACCACGTTAACCTTGATGCCCGTCGCGGCTTCGTAGTCATTCCCGATTTGCTGTAAGTAATTCGCGGGATCCCATTCTGCCCACCAAATATTGAGTTCGGTGATTGCGCCATCTTGTGCGCTTACCGAAACACCCGTCACCATCACGAGAAGCAGAGTAACAAGCAAGAGTTTCTTTAACACGGGTATTCTCCTTAAATTCGACTAAATAGAATTAATGTCAGGGTCGATCAAGCTCGTTTGTGAACTGAGTTGCCTCCTTAACAAGATCATATCGTTAGCGTCCGCTGGTGAAACAGCGGCTGACGCGCAAGTGGGGTCATCGGAAACATGGTATTGGGAAGTGAAAAAAAACGAAAGCACTATCTTAGACACATGAAACTATTTACCACAAAAAATTGAGCGTCCTACGTGCAACAATAACATAACTTGAGGAAAACTGTCAATCGAGTTTTAGGTCAATTGGTCTAAGGATTGAGAGTTCTCAATGAGTTTGCCGACATGGGAACAGGCGGTGTATACTCTTCAACGAATGATACCGTTTGTTGTCGTTGTCTTTCGTGAATTATTAGTTTTGAGGAGACCCACACATGTATGTTTGTATGCACAATTGGATGCGCCCCGAACCCATTGAAACCACCATTAAGCGCCTCAGCCGCTTGGGATACGATGGAATTCAGATCATGGGCGAACCGCGTAAGTATAATTGGACAGAAGTTCGCAAACAGCTAGACGATAATAATTTGAAGTGCTTCGGTTCGGTCAGCATCATGATCGCCGGACGTGACATGATCCATCAAGATGTGTACTACCGCGAAATGAGCATCCGTTACGTCAACGAATGCTTAGACATGGTGGGCGCGTTGGGCGGCAACATGTTCACGCTCGTACCGAACGAAGTGGGGCGCGTGACTCCCCGTTCTACCCCTGAACAGGAATGGGAATGGGCAGTGGATGGTGTGCGCCAATGTGCTGTACACGCGGCGCAGTACGGCATCAAGATCGGGCTAGAGCCGCTCAACCGTTTCGAGACGAATTTCCTCAACCGTCACGATCAGGCGCTCAAGCTGATGGAAGATGTAGGCGAATCGAATGTTGGCGTGGCGCTCGATGCGTTCCACATCAACATTGAAGAAGCCGATATGTATCAGGCGATCCTCAACACGGGTAAACATCTGGTCGATTTCCACGTTGCCGACAATAACCGCCGCCCTCCGGGTGAAGGCGCGTTGGACTGGACGAAGTTGATTCAGACGCTCAAGGATGCGGGCTACACCGATGGACCGCTCACGGCGGAATTCGTCGTGCCGTTTGACCGTTCGCCCCTTGCGGAAAAAATGGAGGACTCCGGAACAGAAGCCAGCGAAGCGGAACTGAAATTCATCCGTGATCATGGCAGCGACCTGATGAGCGAAAATGCGTATACCGCGCACGTCGAGAACACGATCCGCCATTTGCGTGCGTGCGGCGCGTAAATCATTATGGCGACGGTTCTGCTGATCGGTACGCTCGATACAAAGGGACCGGAAACTGCTTACCTTCGGGATCGCGTTCGTGCGCTTGGCTGTGAGGCGCTGGTACTCGATTCGGGCATTCTAGGCGAGGCGGTTGGGATCGAGGCAGATTTCAACCGCCAGCTTGTTGCACAGGCTGCCGGATCAACCATTGACGCCTTACGCAACGCCGGATCACGCGGAAAAGCAGTCGAGGAGATGTTGAAGGGCGTCCGTAAAATCGCACTGGAGTTGTTTGAGGCGGGGCGCATTCAGGGTGCAGCCGCATTAGGGGGAGCAGAAGGGTCAGTGTTAGCCGCCGCCGCGATGAAAATGCTGCCTGTCGGTTTCCCTAAATTGATCGTCTCCCCTATTGCATCGGGGCATCGTAAGTTCGCGCCCTTCGTCGGCACAAAAGACGTGATGGTCATGCATTCGATTGTTGATATTCTGGGACTCAACCCCATTAGCCGCACGGTCTTTGATAGTGCCGCCGCCGCGATTACGGGTATGGCGCAAGCCTACGAGTCGCGCACAGTGATCACACCCGACAAACCCGCCATTGCCGCCACTATGCTTGGCAACACCACCAAACCGTTGATGCGCGTGCGTCCGAAAGTGGAAGCGGAAGGCTACGATTTCGTGATCTTTCACGCCAACGGAGTCGGCGGCGCGGCGATGGACGAACTGATCCGGCAGAGGTATTTTAGCGCCGTGCTGGATTACACGTTAAGCGAGATCGCGGGCTGCATCGCGGGCGGTTTCCATGACGGCGGCACGAATCGCATGGATGCAGCCGCAGAAACCGGAACGCCGCAGTTGATCGTTCCCGGCTGTCTCGATTTTGTGGTGTTCGGCGCAAAGCATGAAGTCCCCGACTCCTTTCGAGATCGTCCCACCTACTACCACAACCCTGAATTTACGCTTGTGCGCCTTACCCCCGATGAACAAATTCGCGCTACACAACATTTGTTGAGCAAACTCAACGCGGCGCAGGGCAAAGTCAGTGTACTTGTACCATTGGGCGGCGGCTCGATCATGGACATTGACGGCGGCGCATTCTGGAATCCCGACCTGAATCAAGTGTGCCGGAACATGCTCAAAGACGGGCTAAAACCCGGTATTCAATACGCGGAAATTGAGGCGCACATCAACGAGGATCGCTTTGCCGACGCCACCTTTGACGCGCTGAAAACGTTGTTAAATTAGCTTTTTACCCCTCACCCCCAACCCCTCTCCCACGCAAGCGGGGAGAGGGGCGAATATAGGGAACGTTGGCTCCCCTCCCCGAATTCGGGGAGGGGTCGGGGGTGGGGTCAGAGAACGAACTCATGTAGTCTAGGGGTTTTTACAATGGCTGATAGAAAGACAAAATCGCTTGGTTTCCCGTCCTTCTGCATGGGCGACCTGAGCTATGTCGATATTCAAGAATATTTGAAGCATTCCGATACGATCCTCATCCCGAAAGCCAGTTTAGAGCAGCATGGACCTCACCTGCCCCTCTACTGCGACACCATCACCGCAACTGAAGTCGCGCAGCGGGCGGGCGAAGAAGCGGGCATCCTCTACACGCCGACCATTTGGATGGGTTACTCTCCCCAACACATGCGTGATCCCGGTTGGGGCGCGGGGACGATCACTCTACGCGCAGATACCTACCTCAACATGATCTACGACGTGGGACGCAGCTTGATTCATCACGGTTTCAACCGCCTGATCTTTGTCAACGGGCATGGCTCAAACGTCAAAGTGATCGATCCCGTGCTGCGTAAACTGCGTAACGAGACGGGCGCATTGATCGCCTACTACAAGCCTTACGCCGAACGCTACATCGGCATGTTGAAAGATGTGCTGGAGGGTCCTGTTGAAGAAACACCCGGTTGGCACGCGGGCGAACTGGAAACCTCACAATGCCTCGCGCACGATCCCAGATTGGTACGGCTGGATCGCGCCATTGTGGACAAAGCGCATACGCCCAAATGGTTAGGCGAAGCGTGGGAAAAGAAAGACGGAATGCCCGACGCCGAATTTCAGGGCTATCAGTATTTCAACTTCCCCTTTGAACATGATGAGTTTACCGATTCGGGGATTATGGGCAACCCGCATCGCGGCACAGCCGAAAAAGGCGAAATCGCGTTTTCGCGCTTCTCCCAACACTTGATCGACGCGGTAGCAGAACTCGAAAAAGTAGACGTGAAGATCAAGAACCGCGATTTCACAGAAGGTAAGTCGTGGGGATGGTAGCCGATCTCGAAAGTCAACTCGCAAGCATTGTCGGCGTGGCAAACGTCACAGCGAAAGAACAGGCGCGGACTCAGTACGCGAACGATCAATGGTGGTATGCAATTGCGGCAACGGGCGCGGGACAGTCGATTAGCTGTCCTGATGTCGCCGTGCGTCCCTCGAATACAGAACAGGTCGCCGCAATTGTGCGCCTAGCGAACGAACTGCGCGTGCCGATCACCCCTTGGGGCGGCGGCAGCGGTGTGCAGGGTGCAGCGAATGCCGATCAAGGCGGCATTGTGTTGGATTTACGCGGAATGCAGGCTATTCGCTCGATT
>Ga0163147_10006883_pt1 | contig 13135 bp, 5 predicted proteins | sample OliLakLV19MP6G1_FD_148597 | JGI IMG/M metagenome (GOLD analysis project Ga0163147, IMG submission 148597) | Freshwater microbial mat bacterial communities from Lake Vanda, McMurdo Dry Valleys, Antarctica- Oligotrophic Lake LV.19.MP6.G1 | ecosystem: Environmental > Aquatic > Freshwater > Lake >...
GGAGAAAGAGGTCATCACCTTTGCGGTCAATATCGGCATGACTAGGCCGCTCCCCCAGGTGAACCCAGAGCAGCTGGGCGGCATTGAGATCAACGAGTATGCCCACGAGTTGGCCCAGATTACGGTGTGGATTGGCTATATTCAGTGGCTGCGTGATAACGGGTTTGGTCGTCCAAGTGAGCCAATTTTGAAGCCACTGGATACGATCAAACATATGGATGCTGTGCTTGCTTTTGATGACCATAGCCAACCCTATCAACCGCAGTGGCCATTGGCTGATGTGATCATCGGTAATCCGCCGTTTCTGGGCGGTAAACGGATGCGGACTGAGCTTGGCGACAGTTATGTTGAAAGCTTGTTTACTTTGTACGACGGGCTGGTTTCGCGTGAAGCGGACTTCGTGACGTACTGGTTTGAGCACAGTCGTGAGTTGTTGCAAGATAACAAAATTCGGCGAGCTGGATTGCTCTCAACGAATTCCATTCGCGGCGGAGCTAATCGTAAGGTTTTAGAGAAAATAAAAGAGACAGGCGATATTTTTATGGCCTGGAGCAACCGAGCGTGGGTTCTCGATGGCGCGGCTGTTCGTGTTTCAATGGTCGGTTTTGATAACGGTGATCAAACTGAGCGAACTTTAGATGATCAAACTGTACTAGCGATTAATGCCGATCTAACTGGCTCTGTGGATCTCACTGTAGCTCTCGTTCTGCGTGAAAATCAGGGCATCTCTTTTATGGGCGACACCAAAGTAGGGCCATTCGAGTTAACTAAAGAACAGGCAAGTGTGCTCCTCTCGGCAACTGGAAACCCCAATGGAAAACCCAATAGCGATGTTGTTCTGCCCTGGATTAATGCCTTGGATGTTACTAGAAGGCCAAGGCACATGTGGATCATCGACTTTGGAATTAACATGCCAGAGGAAGAGGCGGCTCTATACGAAAAGCCTTTTGAATATGTACAAAAACACGTAAAGCCGTTTCGAGCAGTCGCGAAATCTGGCGATAGAACGGGCGTATCCTGGTGGATACATCAACGACCTCGCGGGGACATGAGAATGGCACTGAATAGCCTCGCAAGATTCATTGTGACCCCAAGTGTTTCAAAATATAGAGTCTTCATGTGGATCACCCCTCCAACTCTTCCAGATCATGCAGTCCTGGCCTTTGCCCGCGACGATGACTATTTCTTCGGCGTACTTCACTCAAAACTACACGAACTCTGGTCCTTAAGAATGGGAACATCGCTTGAGAATCGTCCACGCTACACACCAACCACCACCTTCGAGACTTTCCCCTTCCCCTGGGCACCAGGCCAGGAGCCGACCGACGATCCGCGCATCCAGGCGATCGCCGAAGCTGCCCAAGAGCTAGTACAGAAGCGCGATAACTGGCTCAACCCAGCCGGAGTCAGCGCCGAGGATCTGAAGAAGCGCACCCTGACCAATCTCTACAATCAACGCCCAACCTGGCTGGACAATGAACACAAGAAGCTCGACAAAGCCGTGTTTGCAGCCTATGGCTGGCCGGATGGTCTGACCGACGAGGAGATATTGGAAAAATTGTTGAAGTTGAATCTTATGAGAGCAACGTCCACCATACCAGATTCAAATGTTGCTGAAGAAATATAGCCACTGATTGTTGACAACTCAGGACTTGTCATGGTAAGGTGATGATATATGAACATAAAACTCTACACAATTAAGGAAGTAATGGCGGTACTGAGCGTGTCTCAGTCTACTGTTTATCGAATGATGAGTTCCGGTCAGCTTCCCCGTGTAATGATAGGACGATCAGTCCGAATTCCAGCGGAGGTTGTTGAAGCAATAGCCAAAAGTGGCGTGGAAACTATCTCATCATCAACAAAGCAAAAGTAATTTGACATGGTGATGATGGATACTGATGTACACGTCGTCAGCCCACCATACCGAGGGGAACAGCTCGCCCCGCGCTGATTGGACCCAGCCGGGGCGATGGACGGAATGAAATCACCAAACCGTCAGGGCAAATTGTACCAGCCTTGACCTAGCCTGAAAGCAGGGTTCTATGGACAAGCCACCCGCACCAGCCATATCAGCAGCAGATCAAGCATACCTCGCGCAACTCTTTACTACCTCAGCGCCAGTCACGGCATCTACCTCAGCTGATCGCCCTACAACTGAGCAGACTATCAAAACCGAACGCACCACCGAGCGCAGAACCAGCAAACGCCACGATATATACCAGCAGAGCCTTGACTCGCTTGCCTATCTTGGCTCGCTATTCATTGCTGTTGGTCTGTGGGCAGCTGGTGCCTACTTTACGCTTCGATTTATCGAAACATTGGGTGTTGATTTCATGCCCTTGGGCGTATTTGCCTGGGCAATTCCAGCGATCATCTCAGCCATCGAGCTTAGTCTCTGGCCCCGAGCCGGGCGAGGGTGGCAACGAGTATTAGTATTCAGCTTGGTACTTGCCTTTGATGTCGGCTCATCATTCGCTGGTGTCGTGAGCGTTGGGGCAGGAAAGACTTTTGCCCTGTTCAATGGAATTACTCTGCCTCAATCTGGCGCTGGCCTCTGGGTGATTGCAGTAGGAGCAGGTCTTATATTTGCGTTCATCCCTGAAAAAATAGGACGCTGGGCTGTACGTGAACTACGCGCCGTTTGGAAATAAGGAGCGGGACATGGATGTGTTATCAGGATTAATGCTGTTGCTACTCGCTGCCTTGCTCATTGGATGGGCATCAGGGCGGCGCGAGATCCGCCAGCTGCGCATGGAAATAGCCCACCTAGCAGCATTACCCGGAAAAATGGAGATCATCACCCGAAACGAAGAACCTTCAACGATGATCGATCCAACTCCGATTCCCAACGCTGGCGGCGCTCTGGCCAATCCACCAGCAAATCTCGACGCATCCCTGGCCTACATCCGCTCGAATTACAAACCAGGGCGCTATACCGTGCCGCTGGGCTGGACATTAATTGGCAGCCAGCCAGCCTGCGTCGGAGCGTCATTTCTTCGCGACACGAACCACATCCTCATCACGGGCCGTTCAGATAGCGGAAAAGATAATGCTGCAATGGGGATGTTGCTTTCTCTCGCCCTGACCTATCCGCCAGAAAGAGTACAAATTGCCATCATCGATGGCAAGGGAGGTCTCGACTGGGCTAAGTGGATTACCAAGCGCCATGTCTCCCAACTCGCAATGGATGTGAAAGATATTGGCCCGGCCATGGAAGCATTACGTGCCGAGCGGGAGCGAAGAACACTCAAGCTTCGAGGGGTTGTCTCGAAATGGGATGAATACGTGGGGGACGATCTTCCACTGGTTGTAGTCTATGTTGCTGAGCTATCGTTGCTGCAAAGCTCCATCGGAAAGACCGCGTTGGGCGACTGGCTTACAACTGAACTCGTCAGCTCCCGCGCCGTGGGCATTCGCTACATTATCGCCTCCCAAGATGTGTCCAACCTGGATACCACCTGGCGGCGGCAGATTAGCCTTTTCATGGCCGGCGTGCAAAATACCCAGTCAGCTGACATGCCAAACACTGGTATGTACACCAAGGATTTGGAAGCGCTGGGGGCTGTTCCACCATCACAATTACCCAGTGGCCGAGCAGGGTCAGGGGTATTCACATGCATCCATGACCGCGACGTTGCCACCCTCCGAACGACCCTGCTAACCGATGCTAACCGCACACAGCTCCTGGGTCGTCTGCCCGATAAACCCTTACAAAACGAGGCTGTTCAAACACTACCGATGGTACAAAAATCCCTAAAAGAGGAAGAGTATAATCCGTTTTTAACAGCTCTCTTGTCTGGTCAACCGCTACCGTTCTCCGACGAACCTGTCGGACTTCCGACAGAGCGTCCGATAGGGCTTCCTAATGGCAAAATCGGAGATTCTGTCGGACTTGTCGGAGTCCGACAGTCCGACAAAGAAATGAGCGCGACCAACGGTTTAGCAGTGTCCTACGTCGAACTTCCACTTCCAGAGGAAACCGTACCCTACGAAGAACAGAGACGCATTATCGAGACAGCTCGTACTGTCAAGAGTAAACGTCAATTAGCTCTGGCACTCTACGGTGTTGATGGTGGACAAAAGTATCAGTGGGTTAAGATGACCTGTGATGCTACAGGCATTCTGTAGAGTGCAACAGACTGCATCTCTTCAACTCGGTAATCGGTAAGATAAGCGCTTGATAGGGAGCAGTGTCATGACCCAACTGGCAGAACCCCACACCATGCTGTGGACCAAAAACCTCTACTATGCCGCTGCTGACGGTGGTGTATTTGATCAAAAACAGGTGGAGTTAATTGAAGGGGAGATTATCGAAATGTCACCCATGTCCAGCAAGCACGGCATGGTGATTCACCTCGTGCAAAAAGTTCTGGAGCGCATCTTCACGGATGGCTATCTTGTTGCCGCCCAGACACCGCTCGACCTGGGCGACGTATCGGAGCCACAGCCAGACATCGCCATCTACACCGGATCGGCATTTGACTACCTCGATACGAAGCCAACCCAGGCGTTGCTCGTGGTGGAAGTCGCCGATAGCTCATTGCGCTACGACCGGGGCCAGAAGGCCAGCCTCTATGCCAAGGCGAATATCACGGATTACTGGATTATCAATCTCCAGGATGGCACACTGGAGGTCTACCGCACCCCGATAGCGACACCGACGCAGACCTATAGCCACGGCTACAAGGTCATATCATCATTGAAAGCCCAGGACACCGTAAGCCCGCTGGCTGCGGCCGAGACGCAGATCAGTGTTGCGGAATTGATACCGACACATGGAGATCGCTATTAGTATTTGAGTCGTATTGAATCTTTGAGTAGCGAGTTGATAGCTACCTAAAACCAAAAGCCGCCCCCATAATTTCTTTGGACGGAAATAAGGGCGACCCTGGTGAGTGAGGTAAATATCGATTTGATACTCACATTGTAGCATGTCGAAAAAGACATGGCTACACGTGAGTGTGTATGTCACCCATAGCCACCCTGCTGCGGCAGGTCGTGCTCAAACACGATCCTGCACGCCACGGCCTGATGCTCCCACCCAACCCACGGGCCAAGTATCACGAGTTCGCCAGCGCTCCGACTGAGGAGCAGCTGCACCAGCATCTCGCCGGCGTGATCACCCTGGCCGCACCCGCCACCGACAATGACCTCGCCGGCTGCATCGTGCTCGATGTGGATGCCGAGGCCCTGACCCGCGTTCCGCTGCTCATCGAAGCCGCCCGCCAGAACGAGCTGTGGGCTTGGGGCGAGATCCACGAGACCAGCGATCGCGGCTATGTGCATATTCCCTTTGTCCAGCTGGCCAACGCCGCCGCGCTCAAGCACCTGGGCGACACCCTCATCATCGCCGCCGGGCTGCACCACGTCGCGCCCAAAGACCTCGATAACCGCACGATGAATAATGCGATCACCCGGCTGCCGTTCGGCGTCCACACCTGGACCGGCCAGCGCGGCCTGCTCGTATTTCCCGACGGCGCGAGCTACGATCTCAACACCCAGCTGGACGCCGGACTGACCACCTGGTGCGACCGCTACACCGAAAACCCACTCCCCAACACTATCAGCACAAACCCAGTGCCACCCGCACCAGCAGCCCACCAGACCGCACCAGCCCCACGCACAGCCCACAAACGCCCCGATCCCGACTATACATATAGGGCCTAAAACAAGATTCCCTCAGAAAGTAACACTTGCGTACATATGTACTGTTTTACTCCTCTCATGTGGTGGAGCAGCAGTGTTAGATACTGCGCGTTATCTGAAAAGTCTGGCCTCCAGCGGGCAAAAATCACGCTGGAACGGCGGTCAACCAGATCATGGAAAAGCTGGAATTATCTTTCAATCGTCGAGGATCTGCATTTTAGCATTTTCTAGAAACCCTCAAATTATGGCTTTCTAGTGGCCAGAAACACACAAGTGTTACTTTTTGAGGGAATCTTGTTTTAACCCCATTAGGTAGATGCTACTGCTATTCTACCTGATTTCTCCCCTCTCCTGAGCATATTCTCGTCACGTCCCTACTTGTGTCCCTACTTGTGTCCCTACTTGTGTCCCTACTTGTGTCCCTCATGTGGCTGGAATGGGAGCCAACTATGTGGTTAAATCCGAACAACCATCAATTGCTTAATTTTTGATAACCATTGCGTGCGTCGCTGTCCCACTCCATCACGATGATTCACGCTACACCCATGGAGCAGAATTATGGTTATTGCTCGCTCGTCGCACCGCGATGGTGCGCACGGACAGCATCATTTGAATCGCAGGAGGTTTGTTATGTCCACACGTCGCACCAGATTCCACCTGTTCTTGCTTGTCAGTATGCTCGTCGGAAACATCCTCACTCCATTTCGTACCTCGGCCTCACCCCTATCCCCCACTTCATTGACCGCGCCGGTCGCCGCAGCTCCGCTTGGAACCTACCCCAAAATCGGCACGATTATCACCGATTCGGGTCTGCCTAGCGGCGATGGCACCTGTGATATTCTCTGGATACCGCCAGGCGCATCGGTCTTTCATAACGAAAGAACCGTCCGCGATTTCGCCTCCCATATCGCCTATGACGGCTATTACTGGCGCAACGGTGATGGGGCGCAAGTGAAGTTTTTTCAGAATCTCGACTTCCCGGATCAAGTCTGGGTCAGCATTGCGGGCTCCACCGTGAACTATCCTGGCTTTAGCAAGCCATTTGGTGCGAATGATGATATCAACGACCTCTTCGAAAATCTCACCAGTGAACACAATCCGGATGCGGATTACAATTTAATGGTGAAGATGGCACTTAACTATGCCGCAGACAATAAAGGCTTGATTAATAAGCGCCTGGTCTTCACCGGGCATAGCCAAGGGGCGAATGTGGCGCAGCTCCTGATGTTGGAGATGTTTGTCAATGACCCAGCGATGCGCTCGCTCTACCCGAAAGCCTTTGAGGATAAGCCAGCAGCAGGGTTTTCCAGCAACTTTCCCCGCTGGTTGATCAACCATCGGTACAAAGATATCAACTTTGGACAAAAGATGCAGTGGGCCGGAAATCACATGGGTGGCGGGATAATGTTCGGGACGCGCCCACATTGGCTACTCCACAAAATTAACCGGTTCTCCGTCCTCAACACCCAGCGGACTACCTTCGTGAATGAGTCCACCGATGTTGTCCCGACGATGGCTAGCATTACGACCTTCAGTGAGTGGCCGTCAATTGCGCTCGGGCTAGATGGATTGCTCGGATCCCTCGAGGGTGCCTTGGAATTAAAACTGCCCGCCCTGCGGGGATCGCTGGGAGAACGCAGCCGCGCGCGGGCGGTGGCCCTTGCCCGGAGCCACATTGTGTTTGATGATCAGACGCGAGACACTGCCAGCGCCCACGGTCAATCTTTTTTGGATACCCGTTTAGGCCTATCGACCCCTGCCAAAGTGTATCGCGGCGAGTTGCCCAACAAGGCGCTCCTGCGCGATTATCTGCCACCTAAATCGGTTGGCAGTAGTGGGGTGTTACGCCTGAAATACCTCGGTGGCGCCGGTTTCGACTGCCGTTCAGCGAAAATCTACGAGCAGCGCCCCAGTAATGCCCGGCCCCCCTGGCATGCAGAGAATTGTATTCCAAAGCGACCTGGTATGGCGCAGGTGAGGCCACCTACCTATCAACTAAAAAGCGATGCGCCCGTGCGCAAACCCGATGGCATTCCTGATACGCTGTGGGTTAACCCCAATGTGGCTGCCGGACAGGTTGGTCGTGAAGCCGACCCGATGACCGTTTTAAAAGAAGCAGCAATCGTTACTTACTGGGCTGATATTTTGGGTGCGCCCGATGGCCCAAATGACCGTAACCCCTTTGGCGATGCCAAGAATGATGATTTGCGAAAACGTCCGCTCGAACAGCGCAACCGCGGTCTCAACGCCTTTGGGATTAGCGAATCGGTGTTTGGGATTGTACAGAACCGTGAGTTTATTATCAACAAGGTGTATGATGCGCAGGGCAATCTTACGGCGATTGAGCAGATTAACCCATCCCTTGATTGCGGAAAAGGGCCGGGCGGTAAGCGGGCGAGCGGTGATGATGGAGTTGTTGCGGCAGCCTATTATCCCAATGGACATCCCGATGATTATCAAGCACCGTGGACAACCCCGGATGCACCGGTCAGTGATCCCAACGATATCGATTTGGCCTTTATGAATCGCTTGGTCAGCGATACAACCCTCGTACCAGGCTCGCCAGCGTGGAGCAGTCAGGTGCAAATTGGCTTAAAGCAGCGCATTCTCACGGCGCAAAACCTCAATCTGCCGTCAGCGTTGGCCTACTACCGCTACCTGTCGGCCCTTGATGACTATCAGCATAGTACAGCCCCTGACAAAATCCTAAATACTGAATCCTTGGCGGTGCTGTATGAACAGGCAACTGTCCAGGCAGCAAGTTTCATGCAGCAGTGCGAGGATGAGCTTTCCTCGAGCCTGCGGGCGGGCGTGCCAGCACCTGCGGCCGTGATCATTGCCTACTGGACAGAACGCATGACAACGGATCCTGCCATTGTAGCCTGGAACGCACAGCCATTGGCCCAGCAGTGGGATGCCGATCTCGCACCGCTACGGGCGGCGCTTCAGGATCTGCACGACCGCGAGCAGCAATTGGGCGAACGCGGGCTGCAAGCGCAAACTGATCAGCAGCAACTACTGGTTGAGCGCGCCATATCCAATACCACGGGCATTGGGGTGTTGCGTGGTGGTCTTGACAAATGGACTTCCAGCACGCTATCTTTTGCGGGAGTGCCGTCCACCCTAATCAATCCTATGAGTGTCGCTCCTGAAAAAGCGCCTACTATCTTGATTGTCCCGACCAGTGCTTTAGAGCAATACCAATCCTACGACTGGATGCGCCAATGGTTGGCTGATTACACCGCTGGCGGCGGGACTTTAGTGGTGCTGGCACAGGCCTTTGGCCGCGACTGGGAAATGTTGCCGGGCGGCGAGGTTCGCGGGCTTGGTTTTGAAGAAGATATTCTGTGTCGTGAAGAATCGGTTGATGTTGTTGGTGAGTCACCCTATTTGGTGGGTCTGCGCCGCGACCGTCCCGACCTGCAGCTTGATGGCAGTTTCACCCAATACCCGGCATCCGCCACTGTTCTACTCAATCGGCGCAGCGGAAATAAGATGCCGGCAATGATCGAGTACCCGTTTGGGGCCGGTAAGGTTGTAGCGATGAGTATCTACTCGGACTTTGCGGTGATCAATGGCATGCAAAGCCGTGATGACTTACCCTTTGCCCGCTCATTCTTCCTCCAGCTGTGGCTTGAAGCAACCGGCGGCAGTGTCGAGAATACAACCCCACCGAATGTGCCAATCACACTTGATGTTAATGTGCAGAATACCACTGCCAGCCCATTGAGCAGCGTTGAAGTCTCTACTGATGTCTCGATTAGTGGAGCGGAGGTTTGGCGCTATCAAGCACACTACAATACTTGGAAGGATTTTCCTGATGTAGCGCAGAAGCGCACCCAGGTTACGTTGAATCCGCCGTTGGCAGCAGGGGCATCGCGGCAGGTTAGCGTACCATTGCCGTCGGTTGCAACCCCAGGCTTACACCGCATTGGTGTAGAAGGTACACCAGGCGCGTTATATCGGGTCGAATCGCCCTATGTCTATGCAACCAGTCTGAAACTGAGTTTGGGTCGTGATTACGATAGCTATTGGCCGGGCGAGCAGGCTGTTATCAGTGGGACATTAATGCCATTGCCAGCACTAATAGCACCAACCACTGTGATGGTGAGCGAACGGAGTGGTGCGTTCAACCCAATTTACCTTGTTGTGCAACCGAACACTCCGTTGCCATTCAAAGTCACCGTCTTGGTAAACGCCAATCGTCTAGCCCAACCGTTAGAAGTGCAAGTCCGCAAGCAAAGTACAAATGGGATACTAGCGAGTCGTAAATTGCCCTTGCCCATTGGCGCTCCGCCCGAACTGAGGGCGAATGCGCCGGACGCTATTCTTGGCACAACGCTGCCCTTCACTATTACGAATGTGGGTGTCCATGGAACAACCTATAGTGGCACATTTGAGCTGCGTGACAAACGCGGCTACCTGCTGCAAACCCTCAATGTTTCTGGCAAGCTTGGACATACAGGTCGTGGTTTGGAACCAACCAGCCAAGCCTATACGCTGACGCTCCCTGGCAATCAGGCGGCGGGGCGGTACACACTATCCTACAGATTGTATGGCCCTAGCGATCGGCAATGGTCCAGCGGCCTGCCAGTGAACCTGCCGGGACTGACGGTAGGCCTGGCAACCACAACCAACCTGCCCATCTACGATCCCAGCCAGACCATTACGGCGGCGACCAGTATTGTCGCCAACCAGCCGCTCAATGCCGCGTGGCTGCGGCTTGAGGTGCTTAAGCGCTTTGTCGCTGGCGGGGATACCACCTTGTTGGCGGGCGGCGTGCGCGGCTCCGACGGGGTCGGCCGTGATGCCCATATTGGTGATTACAGCGGTCTGGCGGTCAGCGCCGACGGCAGCTTCGCCCTGATCGCCGATCCATATAATCAAACCCTGCGATACCTCGATCTCCGCACCAATGAAATGAATACCATTGCTGGGGCTTTACAAAGGAACAACTACTATTGGCCCAAGTATGAGTATGGCGAGGATTTTCGTGATGGGGTGGGCGCTGCCGTCATCTTCGATCGACCCAATGTTGTCGCCATTAGTGCCGACAGCACCTTTGCCTTGATCGGCGATGAGAACGTGATTCGGCGGCTGGATCTTCGCACCCGGCGTGTTACAACCATTGCCGGCGATCCAACCCTTTCAGAGTGCTATGAAGGTTGCGGCATGGGCGGCGGCTATGCCGATGGTGTTGGGCAGCAGGCGCTGTTTCGCGAACCAAACAGTATTGCAATCAGCAGTGATGCCAGCTTTGCCCTGATTGGTGAGAAATATAATCATACTATCCGGCAGCTCGATCTGACCACATTGGCCGTCACAACCCTGGCGGGATCTCCCACTCAAAGCGGCAGCACCGACGGCATTGGTACTGCCGCACGGTTTAGCAGTTATGGACCCAAGGGATTATCCATCAGCGGTGATGGCAGCTTTGCCCTGATCGCCGATAGGAGTAACCATACCATTCGGCGACTCAATCTCCAGACCTTGGCGGTCACGACGATTGCAGGCGCTGCTGGCGTGTCCGGCACGGCCGATGGCATTGGCGCTGCTGCCCGCTTCTCCTATCCCAGTTCACTCTCCATGGATAGTGCCGGAACCTTTGCATTGATCGCTGATAACAATAGGGTGGTGCGGCGGTTGTATCTCAGCACGGGCCAGGTAACCTCACCGATTGGCAACCGAACCCCGCCCTACCCGTGTGTAGATACGGATGGCACGGGCACGGCCGCCGTCTTCTGTTCCATTGGCGATTTGGCGATGAGCCGGGATGGGAGCACTGCCCTGCTTATCAGTGAACGGTATCTGCTCCGCAGAGTGGTGGTGAACAGTGGCGTTGTAAGAACCATTGCAGGCGAAGGGTACGATCCTAATCGGGCACTGAATAGCAGCGACAACCGTTTTGACAACATCGGCGGTGTGGCGCTGGCCCCTGGGGGCACCTACGCGCTTATGGTGGCCGACGATGTCCTGTGGAAGGTTGATCTGTATAGCGATCGCCGCACGCTGCTGGCCGGGCAATGGTATCGAACCAACTCCAATACTGCCTGTCAGCTCACCAATGGACTTGGTGCTGCTGTGCGGTTCTGTGACCCGAGAGGAATTGCCATCAGCCCGGACGGCTCCTACGCGCTGATCGCCGACACCGACAATAATGTGCTGCGCCGCTATGATATGCTGAGCGGCCAGGTCACGACCTATGCCGGCGCGGCCTATGTGTCATACAACTGCCAGAATGTTGATGGGGTTGGTACGGCAGCCCGCTTCTGCTCCCCCCAGCAGATCCGCATCAGCAGCGATGGGACGTTTGCGGTGCTGGTTGACACATATAACAATAATATCCGCAAAATCGATCTGTTGACCAGTGCGGTCACGCTGATCGCCGGTGGCGGGACGACCTATGGTGGAAGTGATGGGATCGGCGCTGCCGCCAGCTTCACCTATCCGGCTGGTGTGGCGATCAGCGGCGATATGACGTTTGTCCTAGTTGCCGATCAGAGCAACAATAAAATTCGCAAAATTGTTCTTGCAACGCGGGCGGTCACAACCCTGATATTAGCCGGGCCGAGCATTCAGCGTCCTCAAGATATTGTTATGGGCAGTGATCCGCAGGTTGCGCTCGTGCTTGACGACAGCGGATACAGCGGCGGGGGCGGGTATCTGCGCCGGATTGATCTCACCACCAATACCCTAACGACCATTAACAACTACTACTCCTCCTATGATGGAATGATCGATGTGAGTCACGATGGAGCGCTGATTCTCTTCACAGCCCGCGACAATGGATCAAACACTGGACAGCAGGGTTCATCGCTGCACCGCATGGACTATGCCGCGACGCTGCGGGATACCTGGCTGCCGTTGAACGGTGCCAACGCGCAAACCATCACCACACCGCTGATCGACCCCGCCCTCGCCAGCGATCCGCGCGCCCGTGGTGAGCTTGTGCTCCGTGCGTCATTCTATGGACCGCAGCGTACCGAGGCGATCACCAAAGGCCGCCAATTGGTGGCTGTAGCTGAGTCGCCATTCCTCATCCTGCCCGATAGCTACACACTGAACGTGATGACCAAACGCGACATCTACCGTACAGGCGAGAGTGTGGTTATCGAAGGGATCGTAAAAAATGTTACCGCCCAAATGGGAGTGACGCTCGCCATCAGCGATAACGGCGTGGCGTTGCCTGCAGTATCGTTGCCAACCCTCGCCCCAGGACAAAGTGGCGTTTTCGCTGCCAATATCCCATTGAATACCGTTGGCTACCACCGGATTCGGGTCGCCGCACCAGACGGCACGACCGCGAGTACACAGGTTGAGGTCTTTGCGCCCGCGCTCAGTGCTGGGGCATTGCAAGGACCATTGACGGTGCTGGCCGACCAAACTGCGGCCTACAGCCTGACGCTCCACAATGAAAGCATGGTGCCAGCCGTAGCAAGCATTCGACTGGCCCAGCAGCAACCAATCACGCTGACGATTGAAGCGATGG